>Ga0099364_10011776_pt1 | contig 11888 bp, 7 predicted proteins | sample TergutTh196P3_FD_73070 | JGI IMG/M metagenome (GOLD analysis project Ga0099364, IMG submission 73070) | Microcerotermes parvus P3 segment gut microbial communities from Pointe-Noire, Republic of the Congo - Th196 P3 | ecosystem: Host-associated > Arthropoda: Insects > Digestive system > Gut ...
AATAGGACTGCGCACTCGTCTTTTCTGGGTAAGCATTGCCTGCATGCTTAAATTTTAGTATTTGTGCCTCCAGTATGCAAGGAAAACCGGGAAAAATATTTAATACACCCGGCAGTTCTCAAGCGAGCGAAGACGCGCGTCATCAAGCTTGATATGCAGGTTTTTTTCCTGTGTTGGTATTACCAGTCCCTTTGGTCCATCTTTTGCCCGGCGCAGGTATTTTACGTGAGTGTAGAACAAATCCCCTTCGCGGTTATTCCTGCCCTTTGAATAAAAAATGGCGAGGTTTCCCGCATCAAGCAAAATATCAAGCGGGACGGTTTTGCCGGAACGTTTTTTGATAAACACATAGGAGCCGTGGAAATCCCTTGCATGGAGCCAGAGATCGTTTCCATTTACATAGCGGCGAAGGAGCTTGTCGTTTTCGTTGGCATCCCTGCCTACAATGATGAGCCAATCACCGCGCTTGAATGTAAGCCCCGGACGTGTCTTTTCTTTCTTTGCAGTGCTTACGGAGACACGTTCAGTTCCTTTGAGCAGTTTTGCAAGAACAAGCGGATTCGATTCACCAAGAAGCCTGTCGAGTTTTTCTGTTACTTCTTTTAACTCCCGCTCTCCAGCGGAGATTTCCCTTTGAATCTCCTCAAGCCCGGATTTTGCCTTTTTATAACGGTCAAAATACTTCCCGGCTTGCACGGAGGGATTTACCCGAGGTTCAAGCTCAATGCGGACAATTTCGCCGCCCTCCTCTACTGTAAGCCATTTGTCATCCGGCTTTATTGCGCTGATGTTCGAGAGAATCAAATCGCCGTAAGTTTTGTATCTTTCGGCATCGGCAAAGTTTGCTTCTTTTTCCCGAAGCCTTTCAAGGGGTGCGCTGATCCTACCGATGCTGCCTTCGCAGGTACGCCTTGCCTGCTCCCTTAACGCATCAAGCGAAAGAGAACCGCCCTGCGCGGCATAAAACTCGTCGATCTTTTTGTTGAAAGACCCTTCACCGGGAATCTCGCGGATCACGTATTCACGCCGGGGTTTTTCTTTAGGTGCGGTGTTCGCCGCAGGGCTGCCCTGCCCGGCTGGCGGCAAGTCAGATGTCTCTTCGGCGGGAAGCGGCGGATAATGCCCGCCGGTGATTTCGCCGCGTTTGGGCAGGCGGCGCATTGCGTCTAACACTGTTCCCGCATCATCCGTTACGATAAAATTCGCGGCGTTTGACCAGAGTCTCAGATACAGATTGTAGGTGAATTCTCCCCTCTTAACAGTAATTTTTACGATGCGGTTGTCTCCAAGCTGCACAGCTTCTGTTATCCAGCCGTTTACAATCCGTGAATTCAAGAACTGGGCAAAGCGCAGGGGCTTGTCGCTTTTTGGAAATGCAGAAAAGGTTTCATGCACCCTGCACGCACCTGAGCTTAACGAAACAAGCAGATGCCTTGTCTGCCCTTTTTTATGCAGGCGCATGACAATCACTTCAAAAGCGCTTTGCACAACACCCTGAATCTGAGATCCTTCAAGATCAAGTTCTTCGAGAATTAAATTAATTTCCTTCCAGTTAAGAGACATAGAATCACTATAACATTAAATGCTATTTGATTTCACCTTGCCATTAGGAAAATAGTTTCAAGATCCTGAAGTTCCAAAGGATGGAAGAACCCGACTTTTCTTTTTCCAAAGAAGCTGCATTTCCAAGCAAGCTCTTTCATTTGTTCATCGGTCGGCGAAACTCCCAAACCTGCAATGTTAATTGGCATATCTATGGAAACAAAGAAATCTTCCATTTTTTTGATCATCTCCTGAATATCTTCAGTGCCGAAAAGATCCTTACCAAGTTTTATAAAACGCTGCGGTTTTTCCTTGCTTACATGGCGAGCCCAGCTTCCCCACACTGCGGTAAGCCCCGCCCCGTGAGCTACGTCGAACATTCCGCCAAGTTCGTGTTCAAGCTGATGGCATGACCAGTCCCCTGCGGGAGTTGAGCCACCGGCTCCTGTCAGTCCGTTATGTGAAAGAGAGCTTGCCCACATAAGTTCCGCCGCCGCATCATAATCCTGCGGGTTTTTCTTGAGAACTTGTGCATTTCGCATAACAGATTTTAACACGCTTATCGAAATTCCGTCGGTTAATTCCGCGGCTGTTCTTGCGTTATCAAACCAGCGTTCAAGGGTGTGCATCAGTATATCTGCAGCTCCGCTTGCCACCTGATACCATGGAAGGGTAAATGTAAGTTCCGGGTTGCAGATTGCAAATTTCAACCTGCAGTGGTTGCTGTTGCAGCCGCGCTTCAGCCAGCCGTCTTCGTTTGTAATAACGGATGAATCGCTCATCTCGCTTCCGGTTGCGGAAATTGTAAGCACGCAGCCTACGGGAGCGCTCGCCTGAGGGACGCGGGTTTTATCGTAGAAATCCCAGACATTGCCTTCACTTGCAAGCCCGTAGCCGATTGCTTTTGCCGAATCAATGGTTGAACCTCCGCCGACAGCAAGTATAAAATCAACATTTTCACTTTTACAAAGTTCAATGCCTTCGTTCACTTTGGATAGACGCGGATTTGGAACCACGCCGCCCAATTTGACGGTTTTTAATCCGGCGCTTTCAAGCGAACTGCAAACCTTGTCCAGAAGCCCGGATTTAACCACGCTGTTCATTCCGTAGTGGACAAGTACGGTCTTTCCGCCGAATTCCTTAACCAAATTGCCGGCTTCGCCTTCTGTGCCTTTGCCGAAAACTACTTTGGTCGGAGTATAAAAAAGAAAATTATTCATATAAACCTCAATATATTGTATATAACTAAAAAAACATTGTCTATTACAAAATCGGCTTTAACTGCTCCTGAAGGGCTTTAATGTCAATTTCGCGGACATTGCTTTTCCCGCTGTGAACCAACTGGGCTGCGGCGGCTCCCGTCGCTTCTCCCAAAGCCATACAGTATGCGATATTCCTTGCCGCCGAAAGCGCAGGATGATTCGCACTAAAGCATCTCCCCGCCATGAAAAGATTATCAAAATCTTTTGCGATAACGCTTCGATAAGGAACGTTGTAGTGATCCTCAGAAAAATGTTCGCCTATCTCCGTACCCCTTCCTGTGGTAGAATGAATCTCAATTCCGCCCCCGTTACTTACAACAGCGTCATCGAATTTTCTCATCGCTTCAACATCTTTCTCCGTAAAAATATAATCTCCCGTTATGCGACGAGATTCTCTGATACCAAGCATTGCCCCCGAGTCCATGATAAAGGATTTTTCAAATCCGGGCAGAAACGCTTTCATGAATCTGAATATGGCTTCCATTTGTTTTCGTCCCGAAAGCATTGCACTGGTAAGCTCGGTGGAATCATTTCCCTTAAAAAACGGAATCCTTGTGCAGTTAACCAACACATGAGTCCCCTGCGGCTGATTCATAAAAATAAACCCCCGCTGAATCATCATTTTAAATTCCCAATCGGTAAACATGCCGGGATTTTCTTTAACCTTCTGCTCAATGTATGGAATAAAGTCCGCAAAGTGGGCATATCTTCCGGCAGCGATGTCGCTTCGGTTCTGCCACGGCGTTTTTTTATGATTCGCATATCTGTTGTTAGCTGAAACACACAATGTTTCTTTATGGGTTTCCATTTCGGAAATCAGCCGGTCTATATCTACATTACCGATTCTGAACATCAGCGTCGGCGAAGAACCAAAGCCTTCATCATTTCCCACTAAATAAGAAGCGCCTGCTTTAAAGGCAAGCTGCCCGTCTCCTGTGCAGTCAATGTAATACTTTGCCTGTACTGCCTCAAGGCCGTTTATGCTGTCGATTATGACAGCTTTAATATTCCGGCCTTCCTTAATCACATCTGTAATCGTTGTTCCAAAATGGACTTCCGCCTTTGCTTCTTCTATAACCATTTTGTCAAGCATGAGTTTTACAATTTCAGGGTCAACCGGAACTTCCGGTCTTGATTCAAGGAAGTGAGAGCCCTGATATTCATCAAGCCTTTTTACAAGCTCCTGCCCAAGGCCACGGTTTCGCGCATCAATGGCGATTTTACTCATAAGGCCGCCGGTCATTGTCCCGCCAAGGCAGAACATCCGTTCGATGCCAAGGGCCTTTATCCCCAGACGTGAAGCCGCAATTAAAGCGCCGGTTCCCGCGCATCCGCCCCCTGCAACAAAAACATCCGGTGTATGCACAACGGGGATTTTTTTGTCGGTTATTGTAATGTAGTCCATATCTTCTCCTTTTTGCCTGTAAGGATTATATCATGTTCTTTTGCATCGCGCAAATGGAAACAACTGTTGTAGATACTTTGTAAACCCGCGCCTGTGTGTTTTGTAAACATAACCAAAGATTATATCAGGTTAAAAAGACAAGCAGTCTTTGTTTATCCGCTTCTGTCAGTTTTCCTATTGGTTGTTTTTTGCTAATCACTATCAAAGGGAGGCGGAGCAATGTGCCTGTATCAATATAAGATTGTTTGTCTAACCCTGCCTGTGACCAGTCATTTATTTTGAAGTATAACGCTTGTATTGCTTTGCTTTTGTTTTCATATTGCGTTGTAATTGGATATGCAGAAATGGTGTTTCCGTTTATTTGAACGATAAGAATAGGGCGGCTCTTGCTTCCGCTTGCCCATGAAATACTGGTTATGAATATATCAAAAGGTTTCACTAACCATTCTCCACCCAGTCGTAAATATCAGGATGAAGTTCTTTGTTCACTAAAATATTTCCGGCTTTGTCCGCTTCCAGTTTGACCATTTTGGGGGTTCGTTCTAAAGCTGCTAAGGCAATTCTTTCGTCTAGCGTGGGGTTTACAACGGGCTGGAACGGCAGACGGCGTTCTGTTATAATTTGCCGAAAGAAAATGTCTATGGCGGTTGTTTGATCCATTCCCATTCGCTCTAAAAACTGTGTGGCAAGCTCCTTAATATCTGCGTCAATTTTGACATTTACACTAGCTTTTGGCATTTTATTCTCCTCTTAATAAAGATACCATAATTATAACGCTAATGACAACACATTGGCAACAAAAAAATCCAAAACGGGGCAATAAGTAAGCCCTTGCCAAAGCTGTACCGCAATCCGATTTGCTCCCATTTATCCCTTCCCAAAGCATGAAAGGGCAGCATTTCGACACCGGTTATATTTTTATAGTTTTGTTCAAGTTCCTTGATTGCGTTGTAATGCTGTTTGTGATCGTTTATCCCGGGGATGATGGGACAGCGGAGGAGGACGGGCGCGTTGTTCGATTTTAGCAGATTGAGCGTATCGTAGATATTTTGCAGATCTGCGCCTGTGTGTTTTGCATGCTCCTTCGGGTTGTGATTTTTAAAATCAACTAAAAATAAATCCACTAAAGGCAGGAGGGCTTTTAATTTATCTGCAGATAAACATCCGTTTGTTTCAAGGCAGGTATGGATGCCGCTTTTCTTTGCACTTTCCAGAAGGTCAAGTAGAAAATCGAACTGGAAAGTTGGCTCTCCTCCGCTGATTGTAAGACCGCCGCCGGATGCTTCATAATATTTTTTGTCTTTTAACACAATTTGTATTATTTCTTCGGCAGATGCTTCATAGCCGATTATTTTCAACGCCTGCTGAATGCACACACTCGCGCATTTACCACAGGCTGTGCATTTATCAAAATCAACTGTGTGCGTCCTGCCTCCGCTACTTTCTTCAATTCCGTGAACATTTTCGAGACAAGCCTGCATACATTCGCCGCACTGCGTGCAGGCGAATTTGTTATACGAAAGTTGTTTTTCCGGTACGAAGGATTCGGGATTGTGGCACCATACGCAGCGGAGATTGCAGCCTTTAAAAAACACTGTTGTGCGGATTCCCGGCCCGTCATGAACGGAAAACCGTTGTATATCAAAAATCATTCCCATGAGCGGTTCTCCAATCATCTGCCGTATGTGGTGCGATCCAAAAGTTCTTTTTGCACGACCGGATTTAAGTCTATAAATCTGGCGGAAAAACCGCCTATCCGCACAATCAGGTTTTCGTATTTTTCCGGCTCCCTCATTGCGTTTTCCAAATCATTTCTGTCGATAACGCATAAATTTGTCTGGACGCCGCCGGTTTTATAAAATGTACATAGAAGGGTTTTAACTTTTTCATAAGATGAATTAAACAGTTCTTTTGTCAGGCGGACATTGTTTATAACGCCAACGTGCTTTGTATTGTCGAATTTAGACATTGAATTTAACAAGGCGGTAAGGCCGTTTTTGTCCGCACTGGCTGAAGGGCCGTTTCCGTTGGACATCGCTTCCCCGGCATAACGCCCGCAGGCGGATGCGCTGCAGTAAACGCCCCAGTCTGCGCTCATGGAATTGTTGACGCTGACAATGTGGTATTTATTAAGCCCGGCTTTTTTTCCCGCTTCTATCGTTTGATCGGCAATTAAATTAAAAACTTTTACCGCGATTTCATCGGCATAATCGTCATCGTTTCCGTATTTTGGAGCGGTTTTGAATAACGCCCGTTCTTTTTCATATCCTTTCCAGTTGTGTTTAAGCATGTTTACAAGCTGGCTTAGGGTAAATACTTTGTCTTCAAACACAAGTTTTTTTATTGCGGTAAGGCTGTCCGCGCAGCTAATGATGCCGTAAACTTCGCAGGCTGCATTTTTATAACGCACTCCCCCCGAAAGCAGCGCTTTTCCTTTTTGTATACAGTCGTCCATCAAAAGGCTTATTAAAAGAAAACTTGCTTCTTTTTCTGCTGCGGCATAATTCATTTTTTTGAAACCGGCAAGAAGCTCTACCCACACAGCCGTATGTTTTCCTACAGCTTCAAACAATTCTTCAAAAGTTTTAAAACTGTCCGGCTCCCCTGTCTTGATGCTTGCCTGCACATTGAACACAGGATCATATCCGTCGTGTAACGCAAGTTCCAGCGCTTTAAGCATATTTATGTTAGTGTTAGGCGTTCCGATACTCAGCCCTTCAAGAACATATTCGCCGCAGCCAAACGGAACCCACCTAAGCGCTTGTTCATAAGGTATGTTATAACTTTTCATAATAGCGGGAACAGTGGTTTCGTCGCTGTAGATAATCGGGAAGGTACAGCCCTGCGCGTTCAGGTACAGGGCTTTGTCCAGCACATCTTCGCTCATTCTCGCATAATACCGGAGCGTTAGCTGCGGGTACATATCTTTAAAACGCAGGGAAGCTTCCATAATGGCGAGTGCTAGCCTGTCGGCGTTTTCTGTATTTCGTCTGCCAAGCCCTCCGATAATTACCCTGCAGTCGTGCAATTTTCCAATCCGCTTGAATTGACGGTACAAAGACAGAATGTACTCCACAGCTTTTTCTTCAGTGATGCGGCCGCTGTCAATGTCGTATGCATAAAGGCCGCCAAGGTAAACATCCATCCTGCCGTAATTCATAAGATCCGACACGACTGCGTATATCTGCATTAGCTGCAAGCCTTCCAGAAAAGATGCGGGCGCTCTTGTTTGTATGTCGCATAACGCTTCGGCTGCGGCTTTCAGGTTTTCGATATTTTCATCTTTTGCGGTTTTTATTAGATCGAGCGCTTGTGTTTCGTATATTTTGCAGGCTGCCGCCATCAGATCGATGCTGCCTGAAAGGGAAGATAAAAATATGTTAGAGTTGTCTTTCTCCATAGCATATTTTACTTCATCTTTAAGACCGGGCAGCCCAAGGCGGATCAATTTGTCAAGATCAACTGTAACGCCTGCAAGGCGGCCGTCTCCGTTTCCGCAACCGGGAGACGCATATCCACAGCGGCAGGGGAAACCGTGCTTTTCTTCAAAAGCGCGGAAAAGTTTTGCGATGGTCATTTCATCCTGCCAAAACAAATCCAGTTCATCAACTTTACGCAGGAAATCCGCATCTGCCTCATCTTTTACGATGTTGCGGGCTTGTTCCAATTTTTCTTTATTGTAGTAATAGGTGTATACACCGCCGTACTGCGGAGAAAAGCCGACAATACCATGTTCCATAAAGCCTGCAACAATGTCCGTTTCGAGCATCGGCGAAAGGACATAGGGTATTTGAAGTTTCAAACATTCCAGTTCACGTATTGATTTATCGCCGTCTGTGTGTTTTTTGTAAATTTCTGTAAACCCAATTGCATGGTTTAGGTCTTTGTATGCTTTTTCTTTTTCCATTTAAATATACTCTACAACTATAGTGTAGGCGGTTATCTGCCCATTGTCAAAAGGGAATACCAAAAAGAACACGGCTCAGGTGAAAAAGCATACTTCTCCAACAAGAAGTTTTTTTATAAACAACTTCTTGTTGGAGAAGTTTATTCTGAAAGACAAAAAGCGTCTTTTTAATTCTCCCAGCCTGCGACAGGATCATCTGTACTCATGTTAACCCCTGAGTCGGCTGTGCTGTCGCGAAAGAAAGGACCAATAGAATAACCCAAATCATCATCCCATATATAGTCATGCCACCAAACAGCGTGGCCAAGACCTGTCATTACGACTCCGTCTTCTTCCGCTCTGTTGCCATTGTCTGGATCGGTTGTATACCCGGTAATGACAGAGTCGCCGGATTTATTAAAGGTTGTTCCGCTAGCCATAACTACACCGCCGCCGCCAGACCAAGCTCCTATACCTAATGCAGTATTTCCGGTAATGGCGCCGCCTGTCATGGTGAAGGTTCCCAAATTAAATACACTCACCCCGCCTGCGTCATTATATGCCGTATTTCCGGAAATGATACCGTCTGTCATGGTGAAGGTTCCGCCGTCAATCACTACGCCGCCTCCGCCAAGTTCTGACGTATTGCCGGAGATGCTTCCTCCGTTCATAGTGAATGATGCCTCGATGATATATACGCCTCCTGCATCGCCTAAAGATGTATTTCCGTCAATGCTTCCATCATTCAAAACAAAAGTTGCACCATAACTAACATAAACACCGCCGCTGCTTGGCCACTCACTTTCGTCAGTATTTCCGGTAATGCTTCCGCCGTTCATGGTAAAGTCTGCATATTCATCAACATAAACACCTCCGCCGGGTTGCTGCGCCCATGGATTGCCATCGTTAGTGTTTCCTGTAATGACAGCTCCTTCTTCCATAACGAAAGAGCCTTTGACGCTGACTAATGCACCGTCAGAATTGTTGTCTCTTCCTTCTAAAGTAATATCTCTGAGAATAAGTTTTGCATCAGGCCATACAACAACTTGTCCGGCGATGCCGTCAAATATAATTTTTCCGCCGTTTCCGCGAAGAGATACTGTAACGCCGGATTCTACAATAATATAATTATCCCAATTTAAAGTACCTGTAATATTCACCACATGATATTCCCCGGGTGTTAAATTTGAAAAGACATATTGAAGATTTGAAGCTGTAGCTTCGTGAACTTCCGGCGTAACACCGGGTCCAAAGTCAGCTTCATTTTTCTGCTCTTCTGTCAGAGCGATTTGTGTTGAGGGGAACACCGCCGTAACAACACCTGAGTTTGCGGTATTGGTTACAGAATCGGCGCCGGCAACTGTGTAGAAGTCTGCCGCAACACCTGAAGTGGAGAAACCCGTCTTAGCCGTAAGCACGATTCTTGCCGTGTACACTGTACCTGCGGCAAATGCGCCGGAGTGATCCGCTCCGTCCGCCGTCCATGTTACAGTACCCGTGTACTGCTCTGTTTCGGTGATAACTGTTACAGGAGATGCTCCTGCTGCCGGGGCTGTAACACCCGGAATTGCAGAAATGTCGATGCTGCGCCTTCCCGTAATGGTGTCGTTGGTAGTGGCGATATTACTTCCATCGCCGTACCGGGATATTCCACCAACTGAAATAGCCGCAGTGTTGCCGGTTGCGGTGTTTGCATATTCGGGAGGAGATGCATTGGTGCCGTAAATAGTCCCGCCGTTAAAGGTGAACCTGCCGGCGCTATTTACATTCACACCGCCGCCGGAGCCGGAGGATTTATTACCTTTTATTTCACCGCCGTGCATGATAAACTCACCTTGGTATACATAAACTCCGCCGCCGGAAGTTGATTCGTTGCCTTCTATAACCCCGCCTTTCATGATAAAGACAGCGTCCGCATTATATACCCGCACACCGCCGCCGCTGGAGACAGTACCTTGACCATCTCTATAAAAATTGGTAATGACAACATTGTCTTCCATTATTAACGTTCCGCTTTCAATACTAATACCAGTGCCATCCAATGTGCCGTTGCCTTGAAGGGTAAGAGTTCCTCCCGAACCGCCGCCGAGTGTCAAAGAACCGCCGTTAACGGTAAACATTCCGCCTGCGCGTGTTATTGTTACATCAGAGCTTCCGGCGGTTATGGTGATGTCTTGACGTGCGTTTACGGCAATTCCAGCAGGCAAGGCAATGTCCGCTTCCAATGTGATGGTTGTCGGCTCTCCTTCCGGTGTTGCGGTGATTGCGTCTGCCAGCGTTGCGTAAGACGTGCCTCCTATTGTTAAAACAGGTGTTACCGTTATGTTATTAAAAGTAGTTGTCAGCCCGTTGTAACTTACAGTTACAACACTTGAGTCAAGTGCAAGAGGTCCGGCTAATTCGTATTCTGACGGATCGGTCACTTCATAATTTGTTGTACCGTCGTTGTTATGCGCAGTTACGGTTAATCCGGCTTTGAGGTTTTCCAACGGTGTAGCCGTATATATTACCGCCCCCGCCTGTTGATAGACCGCCGTAATGCTTGATACCCACACTCCCGAAACTGTAACTGGATTGCTTGTACGGCTTCCGTTATAACCTGCGCGGTATACTTCTACGGTAATTTCCGCTTCATACTCATCCTGCGGTCTTACAATATATTCTGAATTTATTTCGCCTGTAATGTTTGCGCCGTTTTTCTTCCACTGGTAATAGATTGTTTCATCATCCCTTCCACCAAGTAAAGTTGTATTGGCGGTTAGAGTTTGCCCAACACTGGCAGTTCCATCAATGCTTACAGTCCCTGCCAAAGTTCCAGAAAAATTTGACGCTGTAAAGGGATGGGTGTATACGCTTTCCATATTAGGAAGGATGTGGAGTATTCGCGTTAGCGCGGCTTTTTTTCCGTCATCGCTTTCAAGGGTGATATCAACCCTGTAATAACCGGAAGCCAAAGTTGTCACGCCGGATGCAGACGCTCCTGCAATTGAAAGCACCGGCGGCGGCGTTATTGGCTCACCCGACGCATACGATGTTATCGTCATGCTTGCCGAACTCATTGCAACGCCGGCCGGAAATGCATCAGAACCGGCGGGGTAGATAACCGTCCAGCGGAAAGTTCCGTTCCCTGTTGCAAGCGGTCTAAGCGTAACTGTGCCGCTGTTAACGCCGTCAGTTCCGATAAGAAAGCCGGTTCCGGGATCAAGTAAATCATTGGGAAAACTTCCGCTTGCGACATTCACTTCGGGATGGGCAGTCTCATCGCCTTCATCTGTATATGCTGTAACAATTAAATCCCATCTTCCGGCACGCAATAGAACAAGAACAGGTTTGCTCAAATCATCGGGTTCTATATAAACACTAAATTCTGTATTGCCGTTTGTACCGACGCTTTCGTTCGGGACAAAGTTCAGCTTGTATGTTTTAAATTCCGGAGCCGTCGGGAGTATCGTCCGCGCCGCGTTTGCATCAATGCTAAGGGAAAAGTACCCCATCCCTGCCGGGGCAGCTTCAGGTGCTTCTCCCGGTGCCTGCGGCGCGGACGGCGGCAATTCTCCGCCCGTCCTGGGAAGTTCAAAGAAAGGCACGGGGCATGAAGAAAAAGCGAATAAAACAAGGCATAAATACACGAAAAAAGAAGCTGCGAATAAGCGTTGTCTACCCCCCCCCCCCCCCCCCTTTTTTGTTTGTTTTTTTTTTTTGTTCTGTCGTTTTTTTTTTTTTTTTTTTTTTCTTTTTCCCTTTTTTTTTTTTTTTTTTTTTTTTTTTTTTTTTTTTTTTTTTTTTTTTTGTT
>Ga0099364_10011777_pt1 | contig 11886 bp, 3 predicted proteins | sample TergutTh196P3_FD_73070 | JGI IMG/M metagenome (GOLD analysis project Ga0099364, IMG submission 73070) | Microcerotermes parvus P3 segment gut microbial communities from Pointe-Noire, Republic of the Congo - Th196 P3 | ecosystem: Host-associated > Arthropoda: Insects > Digestive system > Gut ...
TTCATTTTCATAGAAGGTCCAAAATCTTGCAGAAGGGACAAGCGGTGTCCCGTTGGAGTCAGAAAGGAACGTCACTCAGATCGACACCGCCTTCAGGGATGGCTTCAAAGTGCGAACAGGGACCACCGACCGCCAGGCCTTCTCCGCACACGAGTGCGAAATCGTTGTCGTAGGTGCTGTAACGGCAGGTTTCACAAGGCGAGTCAACGATCTCGCCGATGGCTGGCGGCTTGTCAGGCGGAAGCGTGTACCTGATAATCCGGTCAAACTTTTCGCCGCCGACTTTTCGGACAATAATACTCTTCGGAATCGCCAGACTCCCGGCATCGGCCAGCCGTACCGCAAGGTCGACGGAGTCCGGTGGCGGATCGTTCGACCGGTCGCTCCACCATTTTTCAAACTTTGTCCTCGCCCAGCCCGAATGTTCCGGACAAACCCATTCCGATTTGTATTCGTTGAACGCGACACGATAATCAATGCGCATCGTTCGTGGATCACTCTCGGCGGCACCGCGTTTGGTATGACCGTGATAATAAACTTCCGTAACATCGTACTCGGTATCCGTTACTTCGCCCGTCAAAATCCCCTCGTTGGAAGCGGTCGTTTCATGGGCATCACGCTGTGGGGGCGGGAACTCGAAGCTACACTCCGGGCAAACCGACACAGCGGCATGGACGATCAGGAGGCATTTCGGACATTCCTTTGCGGGGGCTTCGCCGGTTCCCTTGCTTTTGTCCTTGATTTGAATAGCGTCGACCGGGCCGTGCCGCAGAATGTTGCCGCCATAGTCGAGAACCAATGCATCCGTTTTCGATTCGTGTAACCGGAATGATCTCCCGACCATTTGATAATAAAGTCCCGGCGAGGCTGTGGGCCGTAACAGGACGACGCAATCAATGTTCGGAGCATCGAAACCTGTCGTGAGAACATTGACGTTGGCGAGGTACTTGAGAGTGCCGGTCTCACCGCCGATCAGGTCTTTTGCAAACGATTCCCCCTTGAAACGTCGCAGGATTCTGTCCCGCTCCGCTGACGGCGTATCGCCGGTCACAAGACCGCATTCGCCGCCCGTCAAACCTTCAATGGTCTCTTTGATACGTGTTGCGTGATCGACCGACGCTCCGAAAATCAACACTGAATGCCGGTCGCGTGTTTGCGCAACAATTTCCCGGCAGGCGGCATCGACGTTGTCGCTCGTGTTCATCAGCGAATTGACTTCGGATGCGACGAACTCACCGGCACGCACGTGAAGCGTACTGCAATCAATCTTGCGGCGTCCCGACTTACTCTTGAGCGGACACAGGAACCCCTGTTCGATGAGTTCCTTAATGCCGATTTCGTAACAAATCTCGTTGAGCAGGTTATCCGGGCCGACAAGCGTTCCCGATTTCAGACGGTACAGTGAACTTCCAAGGCGGGGCACTGTACTACACTTTGGAACGGCGATTCAGCGGCGACTTGTTCCCGAACATCTCGCCGCAACTCCGACCGGTCATCGATGACTATAGAGGCGGTAATTCCTTTATTGAAAACATGTTAGCGAGCGGCATTCCTGTTCCACAAATGGAAGTCGCCCTCCAGAGCGGTTTCGACATCGTGAACCTGGCCGCTCCGATGAGTGCGCTTTACGAAACGCAAACCGGAATCGGTAACGCCATTTACGCACGGTCGCAAACCGTTCGAAAACGATCAGGAGTTGCCCGACCAAGATACTACGACCAAACGGAGTTCACGCAACCGGAATCCGATCCGCCGGGCTACGCTCAATCCGGAACATCGATGTCAGCGGTGCGAGGTCAGAGTTGTGGCGGTTCCTCGAATCGGGAGGCGTGGGTTACGTCGATCTACGGCAATGGTCGTGGGTTCGACATGCAGAGCGGCAATTTTCGTTATGGTTACATCAATGACCAGTACGCCATCGGTTTCGGTGTCGATAAGGTTCAAGGCGGACTGCGGTTCGGTGTCATGGGCGTCGGCGGCGGAGGCAAGGTCCAATCGACCGGTGCTCTGACCAAGACGTGGAACGAGACGAGTTTCGGCGGCGCGTACGCTTATTCGAATGTGCGTTACGACAACGTCGACTTCCTTCTGTCGGCGGGTTGGCTTGGTATGAACAATGACATTCAACAACGCACCGTCGGCGGCGACTTGAAGGGCAGTATCAATTCCGGTTTGGCATCGGTCTCGGCGATTTTGACGCAGACGTACCGCTTCGGAGCACTGAATGTATTGCCGACCTTCGGAATTGAGTACGGTTATTACTATCAGGACAAGATGGACGTCAAGTGGAACGGCACGACAGCTTTCTGTAACGAGAAAGCCCATGCGAACATGGTGGTCTTGCCGATTGGAGCCCGATTCACTCGCAACATCCGAACGGCGTCAGGTGGATTGTTGTCACCGGAACTCCGAACGCGGTACATTGCGAACGTCGGTGGTGTGAGTTCGGACTACAAGGTGTGGCTGCCGGGTTCGCCGACATCGGCACTGATGGCGACGCAAATGGCGGATCGTCATGCGGGTGACGTTGGTCTTGGCATCGGCTTCACACGTGGTTGGGCGACGCTTCGCGGCGATTACGGTTACATGTTCTCGCAACACCACCAAAACCAGTACGCGTCCCTTACGGGAAGTTGGAAATTTTAAGTGTTAGCCGCCTCACCCTGTGAGGCGCAACAGATCCGGGGGCGTAAGCCCCCGGATGGTTGTTTTCCCTTTGTTTGTTTGACTCCCCTGTCATTTCTCTTTTCGGCAACGGAAAGAGAAATGTTTTTGCACAAAAGTTGAAAGGCGAATACGTACCTTCACGTAATCGTAACATCGACAAAATTTTAAGCCAACTCCAGTTTTTACCCCCTTTTTTGGAAAATCCTATGAGTTTCGACTTCCTCAATCGTTTTTTCGGTAACGGCAATTCTTCGCAGGGCAAAGCCAAGCATCAGCGCGGTCGCAGTCTGCGAATGGAATCTCTCGAAAACCGCGAACTCCTGTCCGTCTCGGCCAATTGGTTTGGCTGGGTAGAGGACCCCGTATCCTATCAACCGGGATTGTCCTCTCAACGGACCGATCAGCCGGAGACAGGTCTTATCTCCGACCAATGGATCGTGCAGTTGAACCGCGAAACGTTGCAAACGGTCGATTCGCTCAGCAATGCCGCAGACCATCTTTCGTCTTACGGCATCACGGTCATGGCCGGACTCGGTGCGGAAGGCTTGCTCCTCGTCAACACGGCGGGAATCTCCCAGGATCAACTCCAAACAACGTTCTCTACTCTGGATTATTTCGATTTCTGGGAGCAGGACTGGATTACTCAGGCAACCGGAGTTATCGATACCAATGGTGTCAATGATCCGGGCAGAGACATGCAGTGGGGCCTCGACAACATTGATGTCAACTTTGCATGGAATGCGTCGGACGGAAGCGGTACCGTTGTCGCGGTTTTGGATACGGGAACCGATCTCTACCATCCCGACTTGGTCAGTAATCTTTGGGTCAAGCCGGGTGAGATACCGGACAGCGTAAGCGGCATCTACGGCAGGAATTTTACCACTTCTGACGCTACGGATGTACAGGATATTCACAAACACGGAACGCACGTTGCAGGAATCATTGCCGCCGCCGCAAACAATGACATCGGCGGGGTTGGTGTTGCACCCGGTGCAGAAATTCTGACGGTCAAGGTTCTCGACGACGGGGGTTCCGGTCAATGGTCGTGGTGCGTTGTGGGATTGAATTATGTCACCTTGCTGGCCGACCAATACGGCGTCAATATCGTTGCCGCCAACATGAGCCTGGGAGGCTCTAATATGGGGTCCGATTATACGTCCTTTGCCAATGCACTGACTGCCGCCGAGGAAGCGGGAATTGTCGTGGTTGCTGCGGCTGGAAATGATTACGGCAATAACAACGACAGCAATCCGAATTGGCCTTCAAATTTCAGTGCGACTCACGCTAACGTTATCTCGGTTGCCTCAATCGACAGCAATAATCAACTCTCCGATTTTAGCAATTATGGACTAACTACGGTTGATCTTGCCGCACCGGGAGGCAGTATCTATAGCACCCTTCCCGTCAGTCAAGGCGGTTATGGTTATTTAAGCGGCACCAGTATGGCAACGCCGATGGTATCGGGTGCCATTGCACTGTTGGCGGCCGCCAATCCATCACTGTCCGCCTCTCAACTGAAGGAATATCTTTTAGCCAATGTCGATTTTGTGCCGGCTCTCGATGGTAAAGTCGCAACCGGCGGAAAACTTAATATCGGAAATGCGTTCGTAGGATCACCGGACTTCCCTGATCCGCCGGTGAGTTTCCGTTCGACGGGCGTAACCACAAATTCCGTAACGCTCGCCTGGAATGCCGACGGTTCCGTCGATGGTTATCAAATTCGTTACAAAACGTCCCTCGGCTCCACATGGCAAACCGTCTCCGTTCCCGGCGGTTCTTCAACGAACACGCACACGATTTCTTCGCTCGCAGAAGGCATTGATTACGTGTTTCAAATTCGCGCCTTCAGAGGAATAGGCAGTTCCCTTTGGAGTAGTCCGGCACTGGCCGTAAAGACCGCAGGAACAAACACCGATCCCGGCGACACATTGGCAACGGCGATGGTGGTATCTCTGGACAGCGGAACCTTTACCACCACGCAGAAACTCGGTGATGGTCCCTTTGGAGACAGAGACGTTGACATCTACCATTTCACGGTGTCCGCCGCCGATGTGGGAAAAACCTTTAAGTTCCAAACTTCGCAACCGGCGGGCGGTACCGCAGTAGACACGTATATTCGCCTCTACCGACATTATAGTTACGACGATTATCAGTCCGCATATCAAATTGCTTTTGACGACGATGGTAATGGCAACGATTATTCGTACTTGGTATGGACGCCGGAGTCGTGGGATGCGCAATCGTATTACACATATTACCTTGCCGTTTCTTCTTACGGCAACAGAGATTATGATCCGGAGGTTGCTGATTCCGGTTCCGGCGGTGCGACCGGTGATTACACGCTCACCATTACATGCGAATCGCTCATTAAGGAGACCCCTTCGGTTGTTGTTACGACAACCCGTGATGTCGTCGATCATTATGACGGACAGATTTCCCTCCGCGAAGCGATTGAGTACGCCGGAACAAGCGGACAGGGAACGACGATTACTTTTGACTCGTCATTGTACGGGCAAACCATTACGTTGAACGGCGGCGCATTGGGAATCAATAAAAATGTTATCATTGATGCAACGGGACAAAATATCACCCTTGATGCCAACAGTAAATCGAGGGTGTTTGATATCGGTTCCTATCTCGCAACCGTTACTTTGGCGGGACTGACTATCACAAATGGCTATGCTAATACCGAGAAGTTCAACACGGGACCGGATAGTTCAAGCGGCACTTTCGGGTATCACGGCGGCGGCATTTATAACAGAGGCATCCTAACCGTTGTGGACTGTATGATTACAGGAAACACCGCCAACACTTATTGGGCTGACGGCGGCGGGATTTACAGTCTAAATACACTGACCGTGATAAACAGTACGATAGTAAATAACACAGCACAGGGAAATGGTGGCGGAATTAGCATTGCACATAGACAATTGACCGTGACGGATAGTAGAATCACCGGAAACACGTCTCATGCCTCCGGCGCAAACGGTGGTGGCGGCGGAATTTGTAGTTGGAACTCGCTGACAATAACGAACAGCGAGATTACTGGAAACATGGCTACACATTCAACAGCATCCGGCGGAGGAATTTGTAATGGGGGCACACTGATTGCAACGAACACCATAATATCGGGAAACTCGTGTAGAGCTGGCGGCGGGATTAGTACTTTCTTCAATACCACGGTGGAATTGATAAACTGTCTAATATCAGACAACACAGCCAACGAAGGCGGCGGAATTTGGATCAACCCGATTTCCACAAATTACCGCCCGGTGGTAACCGTAACAAACTGTACAATCGTAGGAAACTCGGCCACATTTGGTGGCGGAATTTATAACTTACTTGGCACATTAACAGTCAACAATTCGATTGTTGCAACAAACGCCGCAGACGACATCTACCGAAATACCGGCTATGGCTGGGGCACAATTTCCGGCAGTAACAATCTGACGACGTTTGCTGACTGGGACGGCGAAACCGGGAACATCATGTACAATCCGGCACAACCGTTGTTCGTCAATGCGTCTGGCGGCGATTACCGCCTTGTGTCCAATTCACAGGCACGTGACAAGGGAAACAACGCCCTGGCCGTCGATGCCAACGGAACTCCGCTGACCGCAGATTTGAACGGCAATGCGAGAATCGGCAACGGTATCGTCGATATTGGTGCGTATGAATACCATACGTCCGTTGCCCCCGACCTTGCAGCATCCAACGGCGGTACGGCACCGAGTATGATTATCAAAGGCGATTTGTTTAACGCAACAACGGGAGCAATCACGAACGTTGGAACAGGTCCTTCCAGCGGTTATACCGTAACATTTTTTGCATCGACCAGTATTTCAACGCTTTTCACTCCGGGAAGCAGTATTGAACTCGGTTCCCTCTCTATGAACGGTCTGGTCGCCGGGGAGTCAACAACCGCGACGTTGAAAGATATTAGCACGGTATCGCTCAACGCAAACGCCAACTATTATATCGGTTGGCGCATCACCGGTGTCAGCGGAGAAACTGTTACAAATAATAATACGGGCTACAACGGAACACCAATGACCATTCTGGCGAACACGGGAGAAACTCCTTCGACCGTTGTTACGACCTTGCAGGATGTGTCCGCTTCCGATGGTTTGACTTCGCTCCGGGAAGCAATCTCGTATGCCGGGACCAACGGACTGGGAACGACGATTACCTTTGCCGCGTTCTTGTACGGTCAAACCCTCATATTAGACGGACAAGAACTGATTATCGATAAGAACCTCATCATTGACGGCGCCGGCATGGACATGACCATCGATGCCGATCAAAAATCGCGGGTGTTCAACATCACCTCCGGTTCGAGCGTCGAATTGGTAGGGTTGACAATCACCGGGGGATACGCCACTAGTAGTAGCAACGGGGGCGGAATTCTCAATTCAGGCTCGCTGACGGTAACGAACTGTACAGTAAGGGAAAATTTTGCGACATATCAAGGCGGTGGGATTTGCAATGGGCAAAACAGCGTGCTGATTGTAATGAACAGTACGATTTCGAGCAATGTAGCATCTCACAGTGGTGGCGGGATTTACAATGCGTGGAATAGTACGCTGATCGTAATGAACAGTACGATTTCAGAAAACCGGGATGCAGGACAACATGGCGGCGGGATTTGCAACTATGGAACATTGACGGTAGCGAACAGTGCGATAGTGGGGAATAGGGGATATTACTACGGCGGCGGAATTTACAATGGGGGTACGACGACTGTTACAAACAGCACAATTGCAGGAAACACGGCATTGTCCTATTCGGGCCGTGGCGGTGGTATTTACAACGATTATTCTGCCGCACTAACACTCAATAACACGATTGTCTCGCAAAATTTCTCGGACTCCTACTACACTCCGAATGACATACACAATGACTATTACGATTATTATGACCAATGGGGAACGATTGATGGCAACAACAATTTGACCACGTTCACCGATTGGAGCAGCGGGAGCGGCAATCTTCAGTACAATTCGTCCTTGCCGTTGTTCGTGGATGCTGCCAACGGCAATTACCGTCTTGCCGACGGTGCCTTGGCCATCAATGCGGGCAACAATGCCTTGGCCATCGATGCCTGGGGGAATCCATTGACCGTGGATTTGGGCGGTAATGCGAGAATCGTCGGCGATGCCGTTGATATTGGAGCGTATGAATATCCCGTCGTCGTTGTCAGGGAAACCCCCTCGACTGTTGTAACGACGTTCCTTGATGTCGGCAATGCTACCGATGGCTTGATTTCGCTCCGCGAAGCAATCGCCTATGCCGGAACAAACGGTTTGGGAACGACAATCACGTTTGACGCATCATTATACGGGCAAACCATAGTATTGGACGGAAACGAACTTTACATCGGCGAGGACATCACTATCGATGCCGCCGGTATGAATCTCACCATTGATGCCAATCAGAAATCGGGAGTATTTCGTGTTGATTCTACTGCAACGGTTGCTCTAGCGGGTCTAACGATTACGGGAGGCTCTGAAAGTGGAATCTATAACACCGGCACGCTGACGGTAATAGACTGTATTATCATTGAAAATTCTGAAAGTGGAATCTATAACACCGGCACGCTGACGGTAATAGACTGTATTATCGCAGAAAATTCGGCTTATTATGGTGCGGGAATTTACAACGCGTTTGGTACAATGACGCTAATAAATTGTACGTTCACCAACAACTCGGCGTATTATAGCGGTGGCGGGATTTACAATTACGGTACGACGACGCTAATGTACAGTACGTTCATGAACAATTCGGGTTCTTATACCGGTAGTGTTCAAAACGATAGCGGTACATTAGCGATCATCAACTGTACGATCACCAGCGATTCGAGTATCTACAGTTCCTACGGGATTTCCAACTACAACGGCGGCGACTTAACAATAACAAACTGTACGGTTGCTACAACCTCCTCATACGGAATTTATATCGAAAGCGGCATGGTGACAATCAACAATACGATTGTTGCGAACCATTATGATAGAGACTTCTATATTGAATCCGGGATGCTTTTCGGCAACAACAATCTCATCGGCAATGGAGACGGTCAAACCTCGCTGGTCCACGGCGTGAACGGCAACATCGTCGGCACATGGGACAATCCGATTGATCCAATGTTTGTGCCGGGAGGTTATCGCCTTGCCGCCGGTTCTCCCGCCATTGACGCGGGTAGCAATGCCCTTGCCGTCGACGAATGGGGCTATCCGTTACAAGATGATCTCGACTACAACCCAAGGATCATTAACGGCACCGTTGACATCGGTGCGTATGAATATCGGGATCCCGCTCCGACGAATTTCCGTGCCGTGGCGAATGACTGGACTTCCGTAACGCTTGAGTGGGACGCCGTGCCCAATGCAACCAGTTACGAAATCTGGTACCGCCGCCTCGATGGTACGACGTGGGAGTATGATTCCGTTTCCGGAACCTCGTGGCAGGTCAGCGGCCTAGACTCTGTTTTTGGCTATTCTGGTAACACCACTATTCTTGGAGGCTCCCTCACTTTGGTATCCGACGCACCGGAATATGAATTCTTTTGCCGCGCACTCAAGGGCACAGAATCTTCCGATTGGACTTTGCCGGTAATCATGAAACCCGAACCCGGCGATACGATCGCAACGGCAGCGATACAGACCGTCTTCATTCATGACGGCTCCATCGTATTAGGAATGCCGCTACAAATCGGCAATGGCGTGCACGGAACCAAAGATGTGGATATGTACGCCATTAACGTTACTGCCGACAATGTCGGTAAAACGTTCTCCTTTGAAACCTCTTTGCCGCCGGGAGGCGTTTCGGTCGATACCTATCTCCGCCTCTTCGACGCAAGCGGGAACGAGTTGGCAGGAGGTTATTCGGATTTGGAATTTACACTGACTGCTACGGGGACATATTATCTCGGCGTTTCCGCTTGGAACAACGTTGGTTATGATCCACACGTTGCCGGCTCCGGCAGCGACGGCGCAACCGGCGATTACGCACTGACCATCACAGTCGGAAGTGGCTACGAAGATTTCACCTACAACGCTTACGAATGGAATCTTGTCGAGAGCCAAGGACTTATCCCTTACGCAACGTGGACCATCATTGATGGTACATACCGACTCACGGCCGTTAATGCCAGTAATGCCGGACTTTCCGGACATTTGAACCTGTCTGGTTGCACGGAACTAACGACGCTGTCTTGCGCTTACAACCAACTGACATCACTGGATGTGTCCAACAACACCTATCTGACGACGCTGGATTGCGGTAACAACCAACTGGAATCGCTGAACGTGTCCAACAACACCTATCTGATGCGGCTGGATTGCTACGATAACCAACTGGAATCGTTGGACGTGTCCAGTAACGCCTATCTGACGCATCTGTATTGCTACGATAACCTACTGGAATCGCTGGTCGTGTCCAACAGCGCCGCATTGGAGATGCTGCAATGCTATAACAACCAACTGACATCGTTGGTCGTGTCCAACAGCGCCGCATTGGAGATGCTGCAATGCTATAACAACCAACTGACATCGTTGGACGTGTCCAGCAACACCGCGCTGGGGTATCTGGATTGTCGTGCCAACCAACTGGAATCGTTGGACGTGTCCAACAACATCACTCTGGAGAGGCTATGGTGCAATAACAACCGACTGGAATCGCTGGACGTGTCCAACAACATCGCGCTAACGATGCTGAATTGTAGTTCCAACCGACTGACATCGCTGGACGTGGCCAACAACACCGCACTGACGATGCTGGTTTGCGAAAATAACAACTTGACATTTTCCACGTTGCCGTCGACGGGTTACACCTACTATATCTACAGTCCGCAAAACTTGGTGAGCATTCCTGACACCGGCTACACGGTGGACCTCTCCAGCGAATACATGATCGACGGAACTGTTACCAACTACATTTGGCGTTACGCTAATGATGGAACCGTGGTGAATTCTTCACTCTACACGGCAACGAACGGCGTATTCACCTTCACCGGACTTCAGGATGGCGATGTCATCTATTGCGAAATGACCAATAGCAAGTTTCCGGGACTGGTACTGCAAACGACACAGGTGACGATTGGCCTTTTTCCTCCGACCGACTTGACCAACGCGAGCCAAACACCGGCGTGGGCCATACTGTCCTGGAAAGCGGTTGACGGAGCAGACTCGTATAAACTGGAATTTTCACTCAATGGAAAAGATGGCTGGACGCCAATCGGCGACCTGTTCACCGCGTGGCACACGTCGTACACACACGGTCCACTTGATCTCAATACAAATTACTACTATAGGGTTTCTGCCGTCCATGCGATGGGAACCTCCGCGCCATCGGAAGTCTTTGCATTTTACAACACTTACGAATGGAACCTCGTCCAAAGCCAAGGACTGGAAGCATACTCAACGTGGACCAACATCGATGGTACGCTCCGACTCACAGCCGTTAAGGCTACTAGTGCCGGACTTTCCGGACATTTGAACCTGTCCGGCTGCACGGAATTATACCAAGTACACGTTAGTAGTAATCAACTGACGTCGTTGGACGTGTCCAACAATACCGTGCTGATGACGCTGAATTGCTCTAATAACCAACTGACGTCGTTGGACGTGTCCAGCAACCCTGCGCTGGAGGTACTGCACTGCGGTAACAACCAACTGACATCGCTGGGCGTATCCAACAACATCGTTCTGGAGCGGCTAGAATGCAGTAACAACCAACTGACGGCGCTGAACGTGTCCAACAATACCGCCCTGACGGAGCTGACTTGCTATAACAACCGACTGGAATCCCTGGACGTGTCCAACAACACCTCGCTGATGACGCTGGCTTGCAATGGCAACCAACTGACATCGCTGAACGTATCCAACATCGCGCTAACGATTCTGATTTGCACTAACAACCAACTGACGTTTTCCACGTTGCCGTTGCCGTCGATGAGTTACAGCGTCTATTACCTTCCGCAAAACTTGATGGACATTCCCGGCAGCGGCTACACGGTGGACCTCTCCAGCGAATACTTGATCGACGGAACCATTACCAACTAAGAATGGTATTACGCCAATGGAGCCCCGGTTACCAAGTCTTACACGGCAACGAACGGCGTATTCACCTTCACCGGACTTCAGGACGGCGATGTCATCTACTGCCAAATGACCAACGGCAAGTTTCCAAATCTGACGTTGACAACGACACAGATGACGATTA
>Ga0099364_10011778_pt1 | contig 11886 bp, 11 predicted proteins | sample TergutTh196P3_FD_73070 | JGI IMG/M metagenome (GOLD analysis project Ga0099364, IMG submission 73070) | Microcerotermes parvus P3 segment gut microbial communities from Pointe-Noire, Republic of the Congo - Th196 P3 | ecosystem: Host-associated > Arthropoda: Insects > Digestive system > Gut ...
TTACCGGCTGGGTTACATTATCCAAAAGCCGAGGTTCTGCATAATGTAACCCAGCCGGTAAATGTTTTGGAACGCTCCGATCACCCAAATCGAACCGTTGGGTTTGAGTATTCGCTTACATTCTTTTAACCATTTTACGCTAAACTCATCGTATTCTTTATAGGTATTGAACTTATCCCAGTTGTCTTCCACGCCGCTGAACTTTGTACCGTTGGTTCGGAGCAGTTCTCCTTCCGTTTGCATCCAATAGGGCGGATCGGCAAAAATCAAGTCCGCAGTCTCCTCGGGAATGCAAGGTAGATTTACCAAGCAATCGCCTGCGAGAATCGTGTTTAGGGGTTGGGGTAAAGTCATAATTGTCAAAATTAGCAGAGCCGCAATCGTGAGATTGCGAGAAATCAATCGCACGGCTCCAATGGGAATTTCGTCGAGTCGACCAAACCTTGCAAAACCGTTTTGTAAAGGTCGCTCCACGTCAACCAGCCCATATTTTGGGAAACATCCTTGGTGAAAGCGTAAAGTTCGCCGTTGACCACACTGTCCAAGACTGTTTTCTTTTTAATTTTCCCATCCACTTTTTCTTCAATGGTCCCTTCCAAAACGTTTCTCAACGGAGTTAATCCCGGCCTGTTTTTGTAGTAATTGAACCACCAGGCACTCGTCCATTTTTTGTAATACGATTTGCCAAAGAATTTCTCCTTGTCGCCGCTTGGATCCTTGGCCAAGTCCTTGCCTTTATGAAGGTAAAGGAGATGCAGCGGGGCAAGGTCCAAGAAAATAAAATAAAACGCCCCTTCCCCGCGATTGCTAACACCAATCCTGATTTTATGGGCAATTTGATTATGAAGACGGTTGCGCTCAGGATCGGGTGGAGAAAGCGTACTGTAAAGTTTCGCCTCAATAAACAGGAGCAGTTTGCCCGGTATTTCAATACTGGCATCGAGTTCGGAGTCTTCGATCCTTCCGTCGGCAGACCGACGTTTGTATTCCTTGCCGATTTCAATTATTACATTATCGTTCTCATCGAACTCAAAGCCGGGGTTCCCTTGGAAGGCATCTTCCATGATTCTATTCAATGCGTTCATCCGTTGCCGGGCGGGCAGGTTCCGCAACACGTCGAAGCAACTCCATGTCAAAGCGTCTTCGCTGTGTGAGTTTTGTCTTTTTGGCATTTTGAGTGTTTTTCCCAGAAAACACTCCAATTTCTCTCTGCTGTCGGGAACAACAACATGGTTGCGCAAGGTTGCCGGGGTCAGTATGTCGTCTGCGGCTTCGGTACTATATTTTTCCAGTTCGTCATATTTCATGGTGTCAAAGTGGTAAGCGGGTTTGCGCAATCTTCCGATTGCGTCATTGTTCATCGATTTCTTGAAAGTCCGCGATTTCGACAAGTTCGCGCAGCTTGTTTTCCAGTATTTTCTTATCAGGCAAATGCAGTTGATAGTTTGCAATGAGTGCCGGAGACATGCTTCGGCGCAGAGCATATTCAACAACAGCATCGTCTTTATCGGCACAAAGTATTAAGCCGACGCTAGGGTTTTCGTTTTCCTTTTTCACATCGCTGTCGAGTGCCTCCAAGTAGAATTCAATCTGTCCCAAATGCTCCGGTTTGAAGCGTCCGGTTTTCAACTCAATGGCTACCAAACAAGCAAGTTCACGATTATAAAGCAGCAGGTCAATGTTGAAGTCCGTATTACCGACCTGGATGCGGTATTCTTCGCCGAGTAGCGTGAAGTCCTTACCGAATTCAAGGATGAAATTACGCAGATTGGTAATGATGGCTTTCCGAAGTTCCGACTCACGGTGGATTTCGGGAATGTCGAGAAATTCGAGGACATAACTGTCCCGCAACGCGGCTAGTCCGGGACTTTTTTCCAATGCCAGTTTATTTTGCGCCAGTTTGTTTTTCTCCTCGGAAATCATTGTCCGTTGATAGAGGCAACTGTCGATTTGCCGCTCCAGTTCGCGTTTGGAATAATTGTTTTTTGCCGCAAGCGACAGGTAAAATTCCCGTTCTTCGTCGGTTTTTGCCGCCATCATTATCAGGACGTTGTTCGTCCAGCCTAATTCTCTCACCAGTGGCGAGAGTTTTTCATTTTCGGCGTAAGTTTCATAAAATTGCCTCATTCGCCAAATGTTTTGGGGTGAAAAGCCCTTGATTCCCGCAAAGTGCGACTGAATATACTGGGAAAACCTCTGTACGACCGACTTTCCCCAGCCGGCATTTTTTACTTTATCGCTGACGTAGCGTCCGATTTCCCAATACATAGAGATCAGTTCCCGATTGACGGCGCGGTACGCACTCTCCCTCGCCTGTTCAATAATGGACAGGATTTCGGTAAAATCGTCCGCCGAATGTTCGGTTATTTCGCTTTTCACTGTAGTTATCTCGTTTTTGTTTTTTTGTTCACAGAGCCGCAATCGTAAGATTGCGACTATAAATTCCTTACTCGGATTTGATTAACACAAACCATTCAAATGTCGCCGACGTCACGAGGACATCTTCTCCATCGTAAAGGGAAACTTGCACAGGCACCAGTACCGGTCGCTTTTTTTGCAATGTTTCCAACACTTCGGTTTTGTCCGTTGCGAGCGATGCTTTGGAACGAATCGCTCCTTTACCCGGTTTTTTATATTTGACACTGACGACACGAACAACGGATACGACATTCTCTACTTCAACAAATTCCCGAAGCAAAAACAAACCGCTTGTCGCTTCGGCTAATGCAAACAAGGCACTGGCATGAACTGTCTGCACATGGTTTTCATACTCCGCCCTTGCCGGCAGTACCATTAGGTACGCCGGATCAGTCGATGGCTCAAAACCGATGTACTTGTTAAAGGGGATGGCAAAAACATCTACCGTTGACGTGTCCACACTGTTCATGTTTTCAATAGTATTTTCCTTTTCGCAATCTTACGATTGCGGCTCTGATTGTTTTTTCACTTCCTCCAATTCGCGTTTCAGGTCGTCGATTTGTTTTTTGTTGTTCAGTAATTATTGTCAGAGCAAAATATGTCATTATGACCACCGCCGGAACAAATATATACAACGTGGACTGCTTACGGATGCCGATAACAAATATGTCAACATACGAACAAATCAAAAAAACGACCATGACCACAGCTGACCAGAAAAGCGGCTTCTTGCTATGAATATTTGTGTAGTAAAATTGCATTATCTTCATCGTTGTTCTTCTCCAATTCACAGAGCCCGTATCGTAAGATAGGGACTCCCTGGCTTACGCCACGGGCTCTGTGAACGCTGCGCAATCTTACGATTGCGGCTCTGATTGTTTTTTCATTTCCTCCAATTCGCGTTTCAGGTCATCGATTTGACGTTGCAAATCGGCGACTGTTTCCTCGCTCATTGAACACTTTTCAAGCCATTTTTTCTGTTCTGCCATCAATTCTTCCTGTTGTTCTATTGCAAGCCGCATTATAGGGGACATGCGCGGGAAAAACTGCGTCAAAACCGAAGTCAACATCGACCACAGCAGATAAAATAGTGCCACATACAGCACCACATACAGCATAACATTTGACATACACACTCCCCTTTGCCTCTTGTTCAAACAATCCTCGTCCCCTTTCTCTCGCAAGGCGAGAAGGCTAACTCTCAATCACCCCCTCGCACTTCACCTTCCTGTCAATGCGCTTCATCAAGCCGCGCAATACCCGTCCCGGTCCGACTTCGTAAAACGTATCAAACCCTTCGGCGAGCAACTTGCGGATCGACTGCTCCCAAAGCACCGGACTCAATATCTGCCTGACCAAAATGCTTTTTATCGCTTCTGGCACGCTATGTGCCTCGGCATCGACATTGCTGATCACCGGTATCGTCGGCGGACTCATCATTGTTTCCGACAATGCCTTCGCCAAAACCTCATCGGCAGGTTTCATCAACGGCGTGTGAAACGCTCCCGCAACGGCAAGCGGAATCGCATTGAACCGCTCGGCAGCCGCCTGCTCCGCAACACGCTCGCACGCTTCCAGCGAGCCCGATACCACTATGTTGCCCGGACAAAGAATGTTCGCCACCTGCAACACGCCATCGCCGCGATTTTTATCACAGATTGCCTCGACTTCGGAAAGTTCCTTGCCGATAATGCTGACCATCCCACTGGGCACGGCATCGGAAGCATCCTGCATTGCTTGTCCCCGCTTTTGCACCAACCGCAGACCGTCTTCAAAGGAAAAAACGCCTGCAAAAGTCAGAGCGGTATATTCTCCAAGACTCAATCCGGCGGCGGCTTCGCATTGGGCGACCACTTCGGGTTGCTTTATTTTAAGCAGTTCCAGAGCGGCAATGCTTAATGTAAAAATTGCCGGCTGACTCACGACGGTCGTATCGAGTTCTTCGGCGGGACCTTTTTCGCACAGTTTGGCGAGATCGTAACCGAGGACGGCACTCGCTCGGTCAAACAGTTTTTCGGCATCGGGATACGCCTCGAATATCGAATTAGTCATTCCGACTGACTGCGCACCCTGACCGGGAAATAATAAGGCGATTTTACCCATATCTCTATTCTAATGTCCGTAATTGTTTAGCAACACACTATTTCACATCCATTTTCACGACTTCTCTTCCCATGTAGTATCCGCATTTGGGGCAGACGACATGCGTTGGCACGGCGGTACTGCATTCGGGACAGTTTGTCCGTTGGATGGGCGTTTTGTGGTCGTGAGCACGGCGTGTACCGGTTCGGGCGTTGCTGTGTTTCCTCTTGGGGACTGCCATAAAAGTCCTAAAATCTTATTCCAAATGAATAAACTGGCAGTATGATACCGCAAATTTCCCTATCGGTCAAGGGGCATGCCCCCTCAAAATGACACTTTTTAAAAAAATGTCATAAAGATCATGCACCGCCTTCTCAAAAAAACCATTACCGCACACAAGAGTCCCTTGTTTTTAAGTTTTGGAGGAGGGGAGCGCAGCGCAAGGCGGAGCCGCGAACGTTGGAGAGCAAAAGGTCGGCGGCTACCCTCGCGTTTCCTGCTTTTGCCAATCTGCCTAAGTTAAACACGAATACGCGAACGCTTGGAAAAATTTACGTACTCTTTTTTTCTTTTCGTCTTCCGACAAAGGGACCGTCCACTGCATCGAAGATGACGAGGAGGTTCATGAGTCCGGCAATGACGGTCAGATAGGTGCCAAGTTCAAAGTAGGGCATTTTTTGGCGGATTTCGTCGAGGACGGGTGCGACACCTTTCCGGTCACCGGAGTAAATTTGCGGAGGAGCCATGAAGGAACCGAGAATCGGTACTTGCCCGGTGTTGACCTGCCAAGCCTGTATCCAAGAGGGGAGAGCAGCAATTCCGAGAGGAGCCTGTGCCAACCACCAAAGGCGAGCATCGTTGTGTTGCCATCGCCATGACCAATAGACATTTCGTGCCGTTCCGACTTCGGGACTGCTGGCTAACGCACAACCGGCAATGAAAGTCGGCAAAATACATAGGAGAAAAATAAGAGATTTTTGGTAACGTTTTTGATAGAAGTGTCCCAAACCGGGCAAAAACCAAGCAAGGAGTCCCGCTACGTACGGATTCCGAAGGTCTATGTCCATTGGTTCGTGTTCAGAAACAGTAACGTTTTTGTCGGGCATGGATAGGCAATGACTCGCAAAACAGAAGGAAATTCATTGTACACTTTATTTTGTGAAATTCTAGTATCGGTGCCGCTGCAAAAGAGGAACTGTAAGTTTCACAATAAGGTAGATTGCCGACCGCGCAGAAATGACGAAAAAAGCGACTTTGCCGTTTTTCCGAATGCTTGCCCTTGATTCGTTTAGCAATTTACCCTAAAATGTACAGAGTGGTGGTGCCGAAAATAGAGTACATGGGGAGGTGCCGCCGACAGAACGCCGGAATTCGTGCCGCCAAATTATCATGCGTATCACTCTGTCACTGTTGTTGCTCTTTTCATTTGCCGTTGCCTCGCCCGCTCAGGAAACGTTCGAAAAACCGCTGTTCGCACCGGGAGGACTCATCATCATTCCGCCAAACATCGACTACGCATCAGTCGCTAACCGTGCCGATACGACCGAGTTACTGGCACGATTTGCCGAGTTGCCGAAACCCGACCTCGAACTACAGGGCGAAGCCCGATTCAATCCCGAAGTTTGGGCGACTGACATCCGGCACGTTCGGGATGTTTGGTGTCTACAGTTTTCCTTCAAAAAGGTTCGGATCATTGATGTCGATATTCCTAACGATGCTGGAAACTTCGACAAAAAGAAGGTCTGGTATCTGGTGTATAGCGTCAAAAATCTCGGTCTCGCCCAATTCAACGAGCAGAAAATAGAGGAAGTCAACAGCGTACTTGGTTCGGCAGTTCCGGCGGGCGGCGAGCGGCTTTTGCCGATGCCGACGGACACGACTTTGGAAAATGTGCCTCGTTCGGCACCGCTGGAAATCCGAGGGCTGACGGGAAGGTTTGAACCACAATCAGGAAGCACTGAGACGATTCGGTTCGTACCTCAGTTTGTTTTGGCGACCAACCGGCTCGTTTTGGGGACGGAACCTATCGAAAATCCTGCGACAGGTAAAACGGAATGGCGGGCAGACATCACCGCCGTTGCCTATCCAGACCGCATTCTTCCGCTAGCATTATTGAAAATACAGGAGCGGGAAAGGGTCGCAAAATTGCACACAACGGTCAGCATTACGCAAGAAGAAATTGTACCGGGCGAGGAATTGTGGGGCGTGGCCATGTGGACGGACGTTGATCCTCGGATTAATGAATTTTCGATCTTTGTAACCGGTCTGACCAACGCGTATCAATGGTCGAACAGAGTAGCGGAGGACGGCACATATGTAAACCGCGGCGCAATCGGCGAGGGACGCATTGTCAAGCGTCGAGTATTGAAAACCAACTGGTGGCGAATCGGCGACGATCATTCGCTGAACGAGTCGCAAATTCGATTTGGTGCTAGGGATGCTGTCATGCCGGAGAGCATTTTTGATCAGACCGATAAACGGACTCTCGAAGAGCGTGAAAAACGAGACAAAGCCGCTCAAGACGCAGACAGAAACGCAGACGATTGGGTCAGTCCGGTGGAGAAGACGATTTATCATCTGAATCGCCAAGATTGGCTTAAACCAAGTTTCGGGTATGAGTGGGTGTTTTTGTAAACGCCCACAAAAGCCGGAGCGAGGCGCAAAGGCTCAAGGGACACAAAGAGGAGAGAAACACAAACCTTTGTGTCCTTCGTGTCTTTGTGGGAAACAAAATGAAAGTTACCGGTAACACTTCAGCCAAGTGTAGTTTTGACTTTTTTGATGTCCTACGGAACCAGCCGGTCGTCCAAATACTCGCTAAACCAAAGCGCACCGAGAGGCATACCTTCGGCAACCATACTCTGCACTATCGGATCATCACTGGCACGCCGCACCGTAGCGAACGAGTCCAAACCCTTGTCGAGAATCCAAACCTCATGCGGACTCAACGCATCGACCAAATAGGGCTGATGCGTCGTAATGAAAAATTGCGCTCCGCCGGTCTCTTCGGCATGACGACGTATCTCCTCGATAAACGCTCCGAGCAAGCGATGATAGAGTCCATTTTCCGGTTCTTCAAAACAGACGAGCGGCGGAGGCTGCGGATCCCCCAACAGCAGAAGATACGCCACTAATTTCAATGTGCCGTCGGACATCTGCGAAGCGTAAAACGGTTTTTCCGATTGTTCAAAGAACCGCAATAACAACCGTCCATCTTCGGTCGGATGAGTTTCGATTGTCCGTATGCCCAAAACTTTTCCTAATACCCGATTCAACATGTCGTCAAGCCGTCCCTGGTGTTCGCGTTCCCAATAGTGGATGACGTTTGCCAAATTATGACCGCTCGGCGAGAGATGTTTCTGCGGACCGATGAGCGGCGGAACTCGTGCGGCATCCGGCGAAAAATAACAGAGATACCAACTGTCCAAAAATTCCCGGAAGGCGACGATATCAGGATAGTCGGTCAAATTGCCGAGCGTGGACAAGACCAATCGGCGTTTGTCTGCAAGGCGGATGTCTTCGATGGTTCCCAGCCGGGGATGCAGTACTTTTCCTTCGCCGTTCTGGACGAAAAAGTTCACCGACGAGGCACCGTCGGCTTGACGATCAACGTGGGAAAGCGTTTCGGCAAAGACGAAAGGAATGTTGTACTCGTCTGCTGCCACACAAAGCGTGTACACAAGGGTTTCGTAGCGGATTTGAAATTCGATGATTCTATCGGAATTTTCGGAGGCGATTTTATCGAATCCTCCTCGTGCGATGCAGGCTTGTTCGGCATCGCTTTTGAGGCAATCAACGATGAATCCGAGTGCGTCGCAGAGGGTGCTTTTTCCGTATCCGTTGCGTCCGATGACAACGGTAAGCGGCGTGAGCGGTTTGCCTTGTTCCGGCAACGGCACATCTTTATCGCTGGAGGCGGCGGGTGTCAAGATCGAACCCAGTGCAACGTCCTTCAGGAGTCGGTAGTTTTTAATGCGGAAACCTTGGATGTAACCCATGTCTCTATGTCTTTATTTGCGTCGTCCCTAGTTTATGTTTGTTGCGCAGTTCCCCCAATGGCATACATTATTATGCGCAAGCCCTTATGTCAATGCACGAAAACAGGATTATACAGCCCTTACAGGGCGGCTGGTGAACGGGAGCGTTCCTTGTCCTAGGGCGGAAGCCCTAGGCAACTGCCCCAACGGGGCAAAAAATCACCCACTAAAGTTGGACATACCCTTTGTTTCTTGCTTACGCAACGGGCTCTGTCTTTTGCTACAATGGACCTGTCGCCCAACCACAGGAGGTTCATAGAAGTCTAATAAGGGACACAACACACGTTACCGCTTCGTTTCTTCATGAAAACGATCCAAAAGTTTCATCGTCACCGCTCCCGGCTTGCCGTTGCCGATGGGACGACCATCCAGTTTGACCACTGGAATCAACTCCGCCGCACTGCCCGTCAAGAAACATTCGTCTGCCACGAAAATGTCATGCCGCGTCATCGGGGCTTCCTTAATCGGAATGCCCATGTCGGCAGCAATTCCCAAGACAGTCCGTCTCGTGATTCCCTCCAATATCCCGGCTTCCGTGGACGGCGTGTGCAACGTTCCTCTGGTAATGATAAAAATGTTGTCGCCAGTACATTCCGCAACCTCCCCCTTCGTGTTGAGCATCAACGCTTCCACACAGCCGGACTGGTGTCCCTCAATCTTCGCCAAGATGTTGTTTAAGTAGTTAAGCGATTTGATCTGCGGACTGACCATCGACGGATTGGTGCGGACGGTCGATGCCGTTACAATGTCGAGACCCTTTTCGTAAAACTCTTTGGGATAGAGTGCCAGATGATCGGCAATGATCACGATCTGCGGGTCTTTGCAAAGGTGTGCGTCCAGCCCGAGCGTTCCGATACCGCGGGTAACGATCAATCGGATATATCCGTCGGCGATGTTATTGATTTTGAGCGTTTCGTAGGTTACCGCCTCCATTTCTTCGATGCTTATCGGAATCTCGATCATCAGAGCCTTGGCGGAGTTCCAAAGCCGGTGCATATGTTCACGCAAACGGAACACTTTGCCGTTGTAGGAGCGCATCCCCTCAAAGACACCGTCCCCGAAGAGAAAACCGTGATCGAAGACGCTGATTTTAGCGTTTTCCTTATCGACAAACTTGCCCGATATGTAAACTTGCATGATGTTTTGTTAATGTTAGGGAAAAAAGGATAATATAGCACAAAGTACGCAAAGAACACAAGGTACAATTTCACGCCGTTTACGGTGTATTACTCAAACCGCAACAAGTCCACGCCGACCATATACCCCGGTATCGCCGCATCGTTCTTGCCCAGTATCTCGATCTCCACAATCTGCTCACCCGCCTTCACTTCGACTGTACCGACTTCTATCGCACCCGTCGGGATCACATCAGGATTGTACAAGTCAATCGCTTCGCCGACCTTCTCACCATTCACCCGGAACTGAATAATGCCGTAGTCGCGTGCCTTCGTTAGTTCCGCAACAAGTTTATAACGACCTTCCTTTTCCGCATCGACGAGCAGTTCCAGTTTATCGCCCGGTCGTGCGCCTGTCCACCAAAGGTGGTCATCGTTCTCCCACTTTCCTCCCGGAAACTGCGTCAACGTCTGGATTTGCAGATTACCTCCCGTCGGCAATTTTTCGACTTTGAAGCCGGTCAGGTTCAAGACCATCGGCGTGCGGTAAGAGACCGGCGACTTCACTTCCGCAATCTGATCCTCCCGCGATTGAAAATCGACAAGCGTTGTATCGGCAAAGCCGTACCAAAAATTGACGACGCTGTAATCGATGGTCGTTCTTGCCCAGTGCCAGACTTCCATATCGAATCGGAAATCCTTCGTGAAAGGGATTGCATCTAGCGACCGCACCCGACCATTCGTGGCGTGTCCGAAGTTGCCCGGTCCTTCGGCACGCGGCTGAAAATGAAACGGTGCTTCGAAAAACTCCGGCGTACACCAAGCGTACCCGTAATAGTCTTCGGTGCCGGTGCCGAAGTGCGAAGGGAAGGTTTCGCCGTCGACGTAAATCTTTTCGTCTCCTTCTCCCCACCATGCGGTCGTTCGGTTCACTACGGAAAGCACATCGCCGACGAAGACACCGCGTCCCTTTAACTTGATGTAATTCCAATCCATTGTGCCGTTGCCGCCGATGGTTTCAATTTCCCGCTGCTGCCGCCAGTCGGCATGGAAGTACATCGAGCGGTCGTCCCATTGGTAGGCAGTATTGATGCCCGCCCCACCTGCAATTTTTATGTTCTGGTCGCCATAATTGATAAGTTTGACTTCCATCGTTTTTTTGAACGGCATGATCCAACGTGAGAATAGTGTACCGTCTTCCTCAACCCAAGCGTACCAACTTTTGTAGGGATTGATTCCGACACCGCTTCCAAAGAAGTCGCTGAGCGGACACCAGACGGTCTCTTTGCCATCGAACGTGATTGATAGTACGGTACTCCGCAATGTTTGTGCGATATTTTCTTCATCTTGGTCATCAACTTGGGGAGTAACCTTCAAAATAATCCTGTCTATAACCCGCCCTTCCGTGAGGTGCACGGGTAGTCCCGTGAATTTTGATATGATCACAGATTTAGCGGTTTCCACATCATACGTGCTAATAGTGAGCGATTCGCCGCTACGGATAACTTTTGCGTGATCCCAATTTGGGCGACCATATTGTAGAGGATCAAACATGTCTGTCAAAAGTGTATTCAATCTTCTCGGATGGTTTCTTAATGCTCTCACCGTAAACGTTTCCATGTCCGTCCCTTCGGCGTATTTCCGATAGTTGATGATGTAATAGAGGTTTCCCTGGTTGGGCATGTTATCGACGGTAACTTTGCAATGTTTGGCGTAAGGAATCGGCAGATAGAGGTTGCGTCCGCGTGCCTTTTCGGCAGAGAGGGGAGCACCGACGAGGAAATCGCCGCCGATAAGTTTATCAATAGGGGCTTCGATGGTCGGTGTGTTGCTGCCGTCGAAGTAAATCCGCACGGTCGTTCGGTAATGCGGCGCGGTGATCCACCATCGGACGATGGCACCGGGACCTTCGGCATCCATAAGTACCCACTCTTTGCGGTTGCCGTTGGTCTCCTCACGAATGAATTGTGCGGTATCGTGATTGGCGAACCAGCCTTCGTCAGGACTTTTGGAGGCGCGGTCGTATGAACTTGCCTGCAAGCAGAGGTACGCGGGATCGGGAAAGCGTGTGATTGCGTCCCTGTCGATCATTTCGTCGAGCAGGGAGTTGAGCGTAACCTTCTGTGCCGACAACGGAGCGGCAAGAAGGAGAAAGAGTAAAGCAAAGTAGATTTTTTTCATGGAAATCTCCAAGAACAAGATAGAGTGAGTATAAATGATGGACGACAATGTTG
>Ga0099364_10011779_pt1 | contig 11885 bp, 11 predicted proteins | sample TergutTh196P3_FD_73070 | JGI IMG/M metagenome (GOLD analysis project Ga0099364, IMG submission 73070) | Microcerotermes parvus P3 segment gut microbial communities from Pointe-Noire, Republic of the Congo - Th196 P3 | ecosystem: Host-associated > Arthropoda: Insects > Digestive system > Gut ...
ACCTTCAGGATGCCGGGGAAAAGATCGTCGCTCGCGGACTCGATGTCCGCCTCACTCAAAACGACGGCGAAAGGACCGTGCGGAAACCCGTTATCACGCAGGAACGTCTTTTCGGCAATGCGGTTCTGGCAAACTTCCACCGCGCTCGCCGAAGGATGAGTCGGAATCCTCGCCGACAGATACGCCAGCGTCGCAGCGGGCACGTTCTCGAACTCCGTCGTCACCGCCGCGCAATGGGCGGCAATCTCCGCGAGTGCTTGCGCGTCTTCGTAAGCCGCGCACAGATGCCGGTCGGCGATGCGTCCGGCGGGACTGTCCGTGTCCGGATCGAGCACCCAGGCAGCATATCCCGCTTCATGCGCGGCGGCAACGAAAAAACGGCCCAACTGGCCGCCGCCCAACATGGCGAGCGTGGCAGGGGGAAGAATCATGGCGCTTCGCCGCGCCCATCCGAAACAGGAGCGGGTTCCTCTGGGATCACCGGCTTTTGCGGCGTCTCCGGCTTTTGCGGAACCTGCACGAAAACCTCTCCGGGACGCACCAGCCCCAGGTCATAGCGCGCGCGCTCTTCGATTGCGTCGGTTCCGGACTTGAGATCGTTCACTTCGGCATCGAGTCGGGCATTGCGTTGTTCGAGGCGCTGATTGTGCGCGCGCTGCTCTTGCAGGCTCTTGTCGATTTCCCACACGCGCAGCCAGCCGCCACGACCCAGCCATAGAGGGTATTGCAGCGCAATCACCAATACAAAAAGAAGAAAAACGGGCCAACGCATCTGAAAACATCCGGGTACGAGTCAAGACAACACCAACGGAAAAAACGGCGGCAACCCGACAGGGCTTGCCGCCGCCCGCGTTCAGCGCAGGTTGTAGAACGCGCGCCGCCCCGGATAATTCGTCGAATCGCCGAGTTCTTCCTCGATGCGCAACAATTGATTGTACTTGGCAATGCGGTCGGAACGCGACAGCGAGCCGGTCTTGATCTGCATGGCGCGCAGCCCCACGGCGATGTCGGCAATGGTGCTGTCTTCCGTCTCGCCCGAACGATGCGAAATCACCGCCGTGTAACCGGCCAGCTTGGCCATCTCCACCGCAGCGAAGGTCTCGGTCAGGGTGCCGATCTGGTTGATCTTGATCAGGATCGAGTTGGCCACTTCCCTGGCGATACCCTGTTCGAGAATCCGGGTGTTGGTCACGAACAGATCGTCGCCGACAAGCTGGACCTTTCCGCCCAGGCGCTTGGTGAGCAGCTTCCAGCCCTCCCAGTCGCCCTCGGCCATGCCGTCTTCGATCGAGACGATGGGAAATCTTTCGACCAGATCGGAAAGATAATCGACGAATCCCCCCGCATTGAGACTGAGCTTCTCGCCCTTCAACTCGTACTTGCCGTTCCTGTAGAACTCGGAGGCGGCACAATCGAGCGCCAGCAGCACGTCCCGTCCCGGCTCGTAGCCTGCCGTGGTCACCGCTTCGAGGATCAGCTTCAGCGCCTCTTCCGTGCCGGAAACATTCGGGGCAAAACCGCCTTCGTCGCCCACGGTGGTCGGAAAACCTTTCTTGTCCGTAATCCTTTTCAGGTGTTGGAAAATCTCCGCCCCACAGCGCAACGCCTCGCGGAAGCTCTTCGCCCCCACCGGCATGATCATGCACTCCTGGATGTCGAGGCTGTTGTTGGCATGCTCGCCGCCGTTGATGACGTTCATCATCGGAACCGGCATGACCATCGGGCTGGAACCACCGAAATAACGGTAAAGCGGCAACCCGGCCTCCTCGGCGGCAGCCTTGGCCACTGCTATCGACACCGCCAGAATGGCGTTCGCGCCAATGCGCGACTTGTTTTCCGTGCCGTCGAGTTCGATCATCGTGCGGTCGATGAACGTCTGTTCCTCGGCATCCAGCCCGATGATCGCCTCCGAAATTTCGGTGTTCACGTTCTCAACCGCCTGCAAGACCCCCTTGCCGAGAAAACGCCCGGCGTCGCCGTCGCGCAGTTCCATCGCCTCGCGCGAGCCGGTCGACGCCCCCGAAGGCACGGCGGCGCGCCCCATGACACCGGATTCAAGCAGCACGTCGGCCTCAACGGTAGGGTTTCCGCGTGAGTCGAGAATTTCACGCGCGATGACATCAACGATTGCACTCATGTGGATTCCTGTCGAGTTTCGGTTTTGGGTTCATGGAGGGTTTGCGATGCCTATGCCGCGATGCCGGAAGCCGTTTACGCCCTACTCCCGGAGCGAGGTGGATTTTGCCACCCGGTCGAATTCTTTCAATATTGCCAGCAACGCCCCCATCTGGTCGAGCGGCCAACTGTTCGGCCCGTCGGAGAGCGCCTTTTCGGGGTCTGGATGCGTTTCCATGAAAATCCCCGCGATGCCCACCGCCACCGCTGCGCGCGCAAGCACCGGCACGAATTCGCGCTGTCCGCCGGAAACCGTCCCCTGCCCGCCGGGCAACTGCACCGAATGCGTGGCGTCGAACACCACCGGGCAGCCGGTTTCACGCAGGATCGCCAGCGAACGCATGTCGGAGACGAGGTTGTTGTAGCCGAACGATACGCCGCGCTCGCACACCATGATGTTGTCCGCGCCGCCGTTGGCCTCGCGCGCCTTGGCGACGACGTTTTTCATGTCGCCGGGCGCAAGGAATTGCCCCTTCTTGATGTTGACCGGCTTGCCGCAAGCGGCTGCCGCATGGATGAAATCCGTCTGCCGACAAAGAAACGCCGGAGTTTGCAACACGTCGACCACCGCAGCCACCTCGGGCACTTCGGCCTCGGCATGCACATCCGTGAGCACCGGCACGCCGATCTGCGAGCGCACTTCAGCAAGGATTTTCAGGCCGGCTTCGATGCCGTGACCGCGAAAACTCCTGCCCGAGCTGCGGTTTGCCTTGTCGTAAGAAGCCTTGAAGATGTAGGGAATACCGAGCGCCGCACAGATTTCCTTCATCCGTCCGGCCACATCCAGGCACAACTGGCCGGACTCGGCCACGCATGGCCCCGCAATCAGGAACAGCGGGCGGTCGGCGCCGACCTCGAAGCCGCAAAGATTCATCGCCGTCACGCTCCCTTCGTCGCCCGATGCGCCAGCGCGGCCTTCACGTAAGCGATGAACAGCGGATGCCCGGTGCGCGGGTTGGACGAGAATTCGGGATGGAACTGCACGGCGAGGAACCACGGATGCCGATCCTGCGGCAACTCCACGATCTCGGGCAGATTTTCGTCCGGCGTGCGCGCCGAAACCACCAGTCCAGCAGCCTCCAGCCTGGGCACGTAGAAATTATTGACCTCAAAACGGTGGCGATGCCGCTCGTTGACTTCCTGTCCATAAATGCTCGCCGCCAGGGAACCCGGCAGGATCTGGCAACGTTGCGCGCCCAGGCGCATCGTGCCGCCAAGCCCGGACTGTTCATCGCGGCGCTCCACCCTGCCCTCGCGGTCGAGCCATTCGGTAACCAGCGCCACCACCGGGTAAGGCGTCGAAGAATCCAGTTCCGTGCTGTGCGCGTCGGCCAGTCCTGCCTCGTTGCGCGCAAACTCGATGGCCGCGAGTTGCATCCCCAGACAGATACCGAGGTACGGCAATCCGTGCGTGCGTGCGTGGCGAATCGCGGCAATCATCCCCTCCGTGCCACGCTTGCCAAAACCGCCCGGAACCAGGAGGGCATCCATTCTTTCGAGCGCCCCGCAGCCGTCGCGCTCGATGTCCTCTGCGTCGAAATAATGGATGTTTACCTTCGCCCCGGTATGCATTCCGGCATGAACGAACGCCTCGACCAGCGACTTGTAGGACTCGATCAGGTCGACATACTTGCCTACGAATCCAATATCCACCGTCGCCTTCGGGTGTTCCAGCGCATCGATCAACCTGTTCCAGATCGACAGATCCGCCGCGCGGGCCAGGATGCCGAGCTTGTGACAGACGATCTCATCGAGCATCTGCCCATGCAGCATGCCCGGAATCTTGTAGATCGAGTCCGAATCCAGGCACTCGATCACCGCCTCCGGCATCACGTTGCAGAACAGCGCAATCTTGCGCCGTTCCTCGGCGGGCATGGCGCGATCGGCACGACACAGCAGAATATCCGGCTGGATGCCGATTTCGCGCAGTTCCTTCACCGAATGCTGCGTCGGCTTGGTCTTCAACTCGCCTGCCGTCGAAATGTACGGCAACAGCGTGAGGTGGATATAACACGTGTTGTTACGCCCTTCCACGATGCCCATCTGGCGGATGGCCTCCAGGAAAGGCAGGGATTCGATATCGCCCACCGTCCCGCCGACCTCGACGATAGCCACATCGGCCCCATCGGCCCCGGCCTTGATCTTCGTCTTGATTTCGTCGGTGATATGCGGAATCACCTGAACGGTTCTGCCCAGGTACTCGCCACGGCGCTCCTTTCTGAGCACGGAGTCATAGACCTGGCCGGCGGTGAAATTGTTGCGCCGGGACATTTTGGCGCTGGAAAAGCGTTCGTAATGCCCCAGGTCGAGATCGGTCTCCGCCCCGTCTTCGGTCACGAACACCTCTCCGTGCTGGAGCGGGGACATCGTGCCCGGATCGACATTGATATACGGATCGAGCTTGAGATGAGTCACGCAGATACCGCGCGACTCCAGAATGGCTCCAAGCGAAGCCGCCGCGATGCCCTTGCCCAATGAGGAAACGACACCGCCTGTAACGAAGACGTACTTTGTCATGGGAATTGCGTTACTGGAAATTGTGATGATAACCGATTCCCACTCCTTGCGCGCGCCTCGTCAACCGTCGCCAGGGGTAGCCCCACCCGCCGCGACCACCCCGTCAGGCTTCGCCTGCCACCCCTCCGCAGAGGAGAATGTCCCCCCCGCCTGCATGCGAGGCTTCCTCTCTTCGCCCGAAACCGCTAGAATCTTTTCCCCTTCCACGGAGAGGTGGATGAGTGGTTTAAGTCGCACGCCTGGAAAGCGTGTTCAGGGTGATACCCTGACGCGGGTTCGAATCCCGCCCTCTCCGCCAGATTTTTCTGTATACGTTGATTTTCAACAAAAAAACAGCCGCATTGATGTGGCTGTTTTTCCTGGTTCCTCGGCTGAGAATGGGATTCCATATCACGAATGGAGCACGGTAAATTTCCAGGGCGATTGCTGTTGCAATGGCACCTGTCGGAACGCTGCAACCTGCGTTGCCGCCATTGCTATCAAGACACGTATGAAATCAATGCGCGCGGACTCGAAGATTGGCGCAGGCTCTTGCAGCACTACACGGCTTTTCTGAAAGCGCGCTCCGGCATGCGAGGCCATATCAACCTGACGGGCGGGGAGCCGCTCGCCCTGTCCGAATTCCCGGCCCTGATGGAAACGCTCGCAGGCATACCCGACACGATTCCCGTCGGTATCCTCAGCAACGGCACATTGATCGACGATAGAATGGCCCGACAACTCCGGGACTGGCGTGTGCACCACGTTCAGGTCAGTCTGGACGGCAATCGCGCGACGCATGACGCCATTCGCGGTTCAGGCGCTTTCGATGCAGCCATTCTGGGCTTGCGCGCGCTCAAGGCGGCGCGAGTCAAAAGCGTCATCGCCTTTACGGCACAACGCAGTAATTGGCGGGAATTTCCCGATATTGCCGCCTTGGGCGCCAAACTCGGCGTCTCGCGCGTCTGGGCGGATCGTCTGATCCCCAGCGGACAGGCGCAACGCGACGATGTCATGACGCCCGAAGAAACCCGGGAATTTTTCGCGCTGATGGCTGCCGCGCGGCCTCCTCAACGCATACGCTTCTTCAACAAGACCCAAAGTGAAGTCGCCATGCACCGCGCGCTGCAATTCCTGATGAGCGGCATTTCGACCCACAACGCAATCCCCTACCATTGCACGGCGGGCAACACCCTGATTACCGTCATGCCGGATGGCACGCTCTACCCTTGCAGGCGATTACCCATCGCCGTGGGCAATGTTTATGAGACGCCGCTCGAAATACTGTATGACTGTGCGTTGTTTCAGCGTTTGCGTTCAAAAGACTGGGTCAGCACAGGATGCGAAGCCTGTCTTTTTCGCATGGTATGCCGTGGCGGCTTGCGTTGCCTTGCTTACGCGATGACAGGCCGTATCGACGCAGCCGACCCCGGCTGCTGGCTGGTTGAACAAAATGCCTCAGCCGCACCCTCCACAACCACCACCGCATCCGCCGCCACATCCGCCGCCGCCGCCGCATCCACCCCCGCATCCGCCACCACACCCTCCGCCGTCATACCACCCTGGTTCGCTTCCTGAGCTTTTTTTAATGTATGGATAAATTTCCTTGACAAAATTAAACTCAAGGAAATCTACTCCAAATAAAGCGCCCATCAGCACAACATCCTGGGTCCGATTGGACTTTTTGCAGTACTTGATTGCGCTTTTCTTTAGCTTGAGACTGGCAAACTGTCGACTGAGCCATGACAACGTAGCTTTGCCCTCTGCTGTCAAACGGACATGGCGGGTTTTGTAAGTATCCAGCAAAAACAGAGTCGAGAATCCAGCTAGAAAAAACATCCAAAACAGAAAATAAAGAATGACAAACGCAGACTTGGCATAAACCAAGCACAGAACAAAGCCCCAGATCGCAGCACCCAGCGTGGCAAAGAGAGCAAGCAAACACGCCAAGAAGCGCCATATGTTAAATTCATCTATATTGACAATCAAACGTTTTTGTTGCATTTCATTTTTGTACATATTCAGTACGAATTCCCTTGATGCTATCTCAATGTCTGAAGGCTTCGACCTTGTCATTGCATGAGTCAGCACGGTTTTCTCTATCGGGTAGTGCACAAGGTCAACTGCCGCGCCTACAGTTATTCGTACTTCTTTTTTCTTATTTTCAAGCAAACCCCGAGCAACCAGCGCCACAACTGCAACACGCACAGTTTCACTTACACCACCGCGTAAAAAAGCAATCTTGTAGGGATCACTGGCAAAATCCTGATGTGGCACTCGAAAGTTTTTGGGCAGCATACGCCAACGCCAGCCGAAAATTGTGAATAGCAAGAAATTCACGGCCAACGCAAACGCGCCGTAAAAAATTAGCAAAATATTGATATCGTCAATACCCATTATATATTCTCTTCAAGCGTTTCGTACAAATACTCCGTCAACAAAAACCACCGAAGCTCCGCAACCAACCCCGGCGGGGTCACGCAAAATACCTCAACCTCAACCGCACCCTCCACAACCACCGCCGCATCCGCCGCCACCGCCGCTGCATCCGCCGCCGCCATCGCTTCCGCTGTCAAACAACCCCACTGCATCGATCCCCGATCCTTGTGCAGGGGGAGGATAAATTTGCTCGATAAAATCAAACCCAAGGGCGCTCACACCAAACAAAGCGCCCAGCAACACGATATCCTGGGCCTGCTTGCCGGACTTGATTTCGCTTGCCCTCTGCTTGAGACCGGCAAAATGTTGGTTGAGCCACGACAACGCCGCTTTGCCCTCTGCCGTTGTGCGTCGATAGAACATCACCAGCAAAACCACAGTCGATATAATCGCCAGGATAATCAGGAACAAGACATTGGTACGACCCTGCGAAAGCGCATAGAGTACGCGCCAGATCGCAACCCCCAGCGTGGCGGCGAGAGCAAACACAAGCGCAGGCAAGCGATCCCAATAGACGGCAGCGCCGGCAATCAGTTGTTTTTGTTGCAGATCATCTTCGTACTTATCCAGTACGGATTGAACATTGCGCCCGCGCAGTATGGTTGAAGGGGTCGTCCATGTCGCCGCATCGGCCAGCACGGCTTTCTCGATCGGGTATTGCGCAAGGTCGACTGCCGCGCCAGCAGCTTTTCGCACTATTGCTCCCTGAATTTCAAGCAAACCCCGATCGACCAGCGATACAACCGCAACCTGTACGGTTTCATTCCTGCCACCACGTAAAAAAGCAATCTTGTAAGGGTCCCTGGCAAAGTCCTGATGATGCGCCTGCCACTGTTCAGGCTGTCTACGCCGACCGTAAACCCTGGACAGCCAGATACCCACAAAAACCGAAAGCGCAATATAAATCAGCAAAAAAATGGGGCCGGGAATCTTCATTGCATGTTCTCTTCAAGCGTTTTGTACAAATGCTCCGCCAGTGAAGAGAGTTGAAGCACCGTGGGCCCTGCCACGCCCGGCTGCAAAAACGTCACGTCGCGCGCGACGGACATCGTCTGCACAGCCTGAACATAGGCTGTGTTTCCCGTCTGGTTGGCAAGCTGTTCCAGCGCGTCGCGCGGACTCGACACCTCCTGGGCCTTCAAACGCATCAGCGCGGCCGCCGAAGCGCGTAACGGCCCCGCCGAATTTGCGATCACACTGACCAATTGTTCTTCGCGCAAGCTGATCACCGCATAACGCTCGCGTAAACGAATGGTCAGATTCAGCAACTCCTCGCGCAAACGTCGTCGCAAATCGCGCTCGTCGATGATGAGATTCGACAGCACGTCGGGGCCGTACAACACGCGATGCCGCACACGAATATCGTTGAACTTCACGGCAAACAGCGTTGCGACGGCAGGCAACTCGGAGCGAAGCAAAAACATGGCCTGAGCATTCAGGCTCGCCATTGCAAATCGCAACGCCTCACGAAAACCATCTACCGCCGTTTGCGAAAAACGCTCCAGAACAAACAAAACATTCACATCCGAATGCAGACGCAAACGATCCTCGGCAGCGGAACCAAACAGTGCAACGCTGACGAGATCCTCCTTTAAGCAGTTTGCGGCTGATTCCACCAACTGCGTCAAACCTGATTCCAGATTGGCTAACTTCAATTCGTCCATTACGCTTCATCCCTCGTTTGAGTCGAACTCAACAATGACAATAACATTCACATTGGTTTGATTCGTTGCTTCTGAAGACCGTCAAGACCGTCTATATGCGGGAAAAGTGTACCATTACTCGCTGGAGGAACGAAACATGCCGGATTTTTCCATCATCCTGCAAAAACAGCGGATGTTTTTCGCTACCGGGAACACAAAAGACGTTCGGTTTCGCGTCGATTGTCTGAAGAAACTGGAGCGATGGATACGCCAGCACAACGAAGACATTCTGGCCGCGCTGAAAACGGACCTGAACAAGCCGCCGTTCGAGTCCCATGCCACGGAAGTGGGCATCGTTCTGGATGAACTGCGCTACACCCTGAAGCGTATCCATCGCTGGAGCCGCCCTAAATACGTGCTCTCCAACCTGAAAAACTTTCCTTCATCCTGTCGGAAGTATCCCGAACCCTACGGCGTGGCGCTGATCATGTCGCCGTGGAATTATCCCTTTGTACTGACGGCAACGCCCGTCATCGCAGCCGTTGCCGCCGGAAATTGCGCCGTCGTCAAGCCGTCTGCCTACTCCCCTGCCACATCGTCGCTCCTGGCGCGGATGTGCGCCGAGGTTTTCGACCCGAACCATGTGACGGTGGTGGAAGGCGGCCGCGAGGAAAACGAGGCGTTGCTCGACGAGCGGTACGACATTATTTTGTTCACGGGCAGCACCGCCACAGGACGCACGGTCATGCAGGCTGCCTCGCGGCATCTGACCCCGGTCATATTGGAACTGGGGGGCAAAAGCCCCTGTATCGTGGATGAAACTGCCAACCTCAAGCTGGCCGCCAAACGCATCGTCTGGGGAAAATTCATCAATGCCGGGCAGACCTGCGTAGCCCCCGATTACGTGCTGGCGCATCTTTCCATCAAGCAGAAGCTGCTCACCGAAATGGCAACGGCCATTGAGCTTCTCTACAGCGAAAACCCGTGTGAAAACCCCGATTACCCCAAAATTATCAACGAGAAGCATTTCAACCGCCTCCAGGGGCTGTTGGAGGGAGAAACAATCGTCCTGGGCGGCGGCTCCGCCCCGACCTCTCTGAAAATCGAACCGACCCTGCTCGACAACGTCGCATGGGACTCACCTGTCATGGGAGAGGAGATTTTCGGTCCCATTCTGCCTGTGCTGGCCTATACCGCCCCCGATGAGGCGGCACAATTGATCAACGCCCGCCCGAAGCCGCTTGCGATGTATGTTTTTACTGCCCGCAAGGAAACTGAGCGGTATTTTTTGCGCAATGTGTCGTTTGGCGGCGGCTGCATCAACGACACCATCGTTCATCTGTCCGTGCCGCGCCTGCCATTCGGGGGCGTGGGCGAAAGCGGCATGGGCAGCTATCACGGCAAGGCTGGATTCGATGCTTTTACGCACTACAAGAGCGTGTTGCACAAGTCAAAATACATCGACATACCGCTACGTTACCCTCCATACACCGATTTCGCGCTGAAACTGTTGAAAAGGCTGTAGCAGGTCTGGATTTGTTGGTACGATGCCCGAACCTCGTAAAAGAAAGAAAAATGATCCGGCCAGTATGTATATTTGCTGCCCTGGCAAGCGTGCTTGCCATCAGCAGTTGTCTTGCGGAGCGCCAGTTCTATTACCCGGCGCGCGGCGAAAGCACGAATACGCCGCAAAGCCAGGGGCTGGCGTTCGAGAACGTCTATTTTTCAAGCCGCGACGGCACGAAATTACATGGTTGGTTCATTCCCGCCATAGGCGAAAGCAAGGGTACCGTCCTGCACGTCCACGGCAATGCCAACAAGGTCGGCTATCACCTCGGCGCGGTTGCATGGTTGCCCCGTGAGCATTACGGAGTGTTCATGTTCGATTACCGGGGCTACGGTCTTTCCGACGACAAACGTCCCACGCCGCATGCGTTGATGGAAGACACGCAAGCTGCGCTTGCCTGGCTGAGGCAACGACCGGACGTCGTCCCCGAAAAAATCCTGGTATTGGGGCAAAGCCTGGGCGGCAACAATGCCGTTGCGGCGCTTGCGTTGCCGAGCGAAGACGGAAAAACCGGAAATGTCGCAGGCGTCTTGCTGGACGCCACGTTCGAGTCGTATTCCGCCATCGCCAGCGATCATGCTCCGGCCCTGGGCTGGCTGCTCAGTGACCGCTTCAGCGCAAACCGGCATATCCGCAAGCTTGCGCCGATCCCGCTCCTTTTTCTGCACGGCGAACAGGATACGCTCATCGTCTGGCAGCATTCGCAACGCCTGTTCGATACTGCCCTACCGCCCAAACAAATTCGCATCGTCCCCGGATCGGGGCATCTGAAGGCGCTGGATCACGCCGAAGTGCGGCAGGAAGTCCTGCGATTTTTCGAGTCCTGTCTGGCTAGGGGAAGTGCTGAAAAACAAAGCACTAATCAGAGATACCGCCGCATGTCCATTTTCTGAAGCTTCTCGCTCTGAGCCTCGGAAAAGGTTTGAACGATATCGCCAGGCAGAATGCTCACGTCCGGCCCCAGCGCATGCCCCACGGAGACAACCTCGCCGTTGCGTACCGTGATGGCAACGGACCGCAGGATGCGTGCCTTCGACATTTCCACACATTTCACCGGATCGTCAACAAAGATGCCTATGGCAAGAGGCGGAAGCTTTGTGCCGATGCAGTTCGTGCCGTCGACCGACAGGTAGATTCGATCCGAAATGTAAGCACAAGTGAACGGCATTTCTGCAAACCAGACCGCCTCGAAATCCTGAACGCCGAGCAGCAGCACGTCGTCGTCAATGCCGAAAGCAAAACGGGCGCTTTGCATCGACGAGAGCATCATGACCCTGTCGTGGTTGGGGTGTGAGCAGATTTCGTTCCGTGGAAAGTTTGTGCTCCAGCGCAGGAATTTCACGAAAGCTACCACCTGCCGAGCAGCCTTCCGTATCCGTTCCTGCTCTTTGGGGGAGATGCCGGTCGCTTCCGCCATCTCAGTACTTCCTGCCATCCCGCACACCTCGTCTTTTGAGTCACCCCTGCCTGAAGGCAGGGGATTCCTCGATACGGTCTTGGGGAGCCTTCGGCTCCCTGTTACGCTTTGTCTCGCCTGACTCCGCCATAAATCGCCGCGGCAAGCT
>Ga0099364_10011780_pt1 | contig 11884 bp, 12 predicted proteins | sample TergutTh196P3_FD_73070 | JGI IMG/M metagenome (GOLD analysis project Ga0099364, IMG submission 73070) | Microcerotermes parvus P3 segment gut microbial communities from Pointe-Noire, Republic of the Congo - Th196 P3 | ecosystem: Host-associated > Arthropoda: Insects > Digestive system > Gut ...
GCGGCAAGTTCGACTCCGCTTCGGCACATTGTATTGCTTATGTTTTCCTTGTAGTCATGAGCTTCAGTAAGACATTCATAATGAAAGTCCTTCATCTTCTTTTTGAACTCATCCGATGCTTCTATAGTTCTTGCAATTCTATCCATGGTCTTTACAGCTTCTACAGGGTAGCTGCCCATAGTCGTTTCGCCTGATAGCATGAGCGCGTCTGTGCCGTCAAAAATTGCGTTTGCAACATCGGTAAGTTCTGCGCGGGTGGGACGGGGGTTATGTATCATGGATTCCAGCATCTGCGTCGCGGTTATTACAGGTTTGCCTGCGCGGCGGCAAATGTTGATGATGTGCTTCTGAGCCAGGGGAATTTCTTCGGTGGGTAGTTGAACGCCAAGGTCTCCCCTTGCAACCATGATCCCGTCGGAGAGCATGGTAATACCCCTGATGTTTTCAAGACCTTCGGCATTTTCTATTTTGGCAATTATTTTTGTAGATGCGCCAAGGCTTGCAAGGAAGGACCTTATCTCTGTAATTTCTTCAGGGTAGCTTACAAAGCTTGCCGCTATATAATCTACATCCATCTTTACACCAAAGGCTATGTCGTCTTTGTCATGATCATTTATAATGGGTAGATTTGCGTGTATGCCGATTAGGTTTACATTTTTTCTTGAACCTATAGAGGCTGTGTTTTTTGCAATGCAGTAAATCTCTTCGCCTTTTACTTCTATTACTTCCAGCTCAAGTAGGCCGTCTGCTACAAGTATCTTATTGGAGCTCTGCAGTTTTAATGTCGCTTCATTCCAGTTGATGGAAATGCTGCCGCTCTTGCCCTCGCTTGCAGCTCTGCTTATAGAGCCGTCAGTGGTGACAGTCACCTTATCACCCTCACGGAAAATAACATCCTTATCGTCTTCCACCTGTCCTGTGCGAATTTCAGGTCCCCGTAGATCCATAAGGACTGCAACAGGTATTCCAAGTTCACTTGAGATGCGCTTTACTCTTTCTATGGAAGCGCTGTGTTCTTCGTGCTTGCCATGGGACATGTTGAGTCTTGCGACATTCATGCCGGCAAGTATCAGATTGCGTATAACGTCGTCGTTTGATGATGCAGGGCCAAGAGAACAGACAATCTTTGTCTTTCTTTTTGTTTCCATTTTTTCCCCTGTTCTACTCTGCGTTTATGCTTCTTCTTCCTTTACAATGCGGTCTATGCCTATAACAAAATCGGGTTTGTCTATGCTGAGTATTTTAACTCCCTGGGCGCTTCTGCCCATAACCCTTATGCTTGATACTTTAAGTTTAATTGATTTACCCTGGCTTGTGATGCACATAATTTCGTCATCTTCCAGTACATTTACACAGCCCACTATCTCGCCTGTTTTCTCCGTTATGGTACAGATGCGCTGCCCGCCTGTTCCTCTCCCATGCGAACTAAACTCGCTGAACTCCACTCTCTTTCCAAAGCCGTACTCGGAGATGATAAGCATTTTTTCCGCCTTGGGGGAGTCAGGCGCTTCGGGGCATACCCTGAGCACTCCGGCAAGTTCGTCATCGTTGCCAAGCTTCATGCCTGTAACGCCCCTTGATGATCTTCCCATGGCTCTTATATGCTCTTCGTGAGTTCTAAGGGCTCTGCCTTTGCGGGAGATCAGGAGTATCTCGTCCGTGCCCTCTGTAAGTAGAGCGCTTACGAGCTTATCCCCTTCGTCAAGTTTAATTGCAATAATGCCCCTTGTCTTTGCATTGGAAAATTCGCTGACAGCCGCTTTTTTAACCACACCTCTTGCCGTGCCCATCAGGAGGTAGGGGCCTTTGCCTTCGTCACTGTCAAAGCTCTTCAAGGCTACAATGGCTGCGATGTCTTCGTTAGGCGAAACTGTTAAGAGGCTCTTGATGTGCCCGCCCTTGCTTATCCTGGAGCCTTCGGGCAGCTCGTGGACCTTCATCCAGTAGGCTTTGCCTTCGCTTGAAATAAACATTATATAGTCGTGGGTGGAAGCGACAAAGATCTGATCTACAAAGTCATCTTCTGTTAGTTTTGCACTTTGCATTCCCTTGCCGCCCCTTCCCTGGTTACGATAGCTGGAAACGGGAACTCTTTTCACATAACCCATATTGGAAATGAGTATCATCATTTCTTCTTTTTTAATTAAATCTTCTATATTAATGTTCTCTACTTCGCCTGCTACGATTTCGGTGCGGCGCTCATCTCCGTATTTTTCTGCAATGGCTTTGGTTTCATCTTTTATTACACCGCGTAGTTTTTTCTCATCCGCCAAAAGCTCTTTGTAGTAAGCGATTTTTATTTTTAGTTCTGCAAGTTCTTCTTCTATCTTTTCTACTTCAAGGCTGGTAAGGCGGCCAAGCTGCATTTCTACTATTGCCTTGCTCTGTGCCTCGCTAAGCTCAAAACGCTTTTCAAGATTCTCCCTTGCTGTAGAAACATCCTTTGACGCTTTTATGATAGCAATTACTTCATCTATATTTGCAAGGGCTATAATTAGGCCTTCGAGTATATGGGCTCTTTCTTCTGCTTTTCTTAGATCGTATTGGGTGCGCCGGGTAACAACTTCCACCCTGTGCTCTATGAAATAATGAATTAGTTCCCTTAGGTTAAGGCACTGGGGTTTCCCGCCCACAAGAGCTAAGTTTATTATTCCAAAGGTGCTTTGAAGCTGTGTATTTGAAAAGAGCTGATTCAAAACTACTTTTAGAATTGCACCGCGTTTTAGTTCGAATACCAGCCTTACAGGATCGTCCTTGCCGGACTCATCGTTAAAGCTAGCTATGCCGTCTATGACTTTATCCCTTACCAGAACTCCTATGCGTTCGAGCAGGGGTTTGATGTAGGTTCCGTAGGGGATGTCGGTAAAGACTATGCTTTCCTTGCCGCCTCTTGCAGTTTCTACTGTAAAACGTCCCCGCACGAGTATCTTTCCCCTGCCTGTTCTGTAAGCTTCTTTTATACCGCGGCGGCCGAAAATCAGCCCTCCCGTTGGGAAGTCAGGGCCAAGGACAAATTTCATTAGTTCGTCTATGGTAATTTCAGGGTTATCTATCATTGCGCAGACAGCGTCGCATACTTCCACAAGGTTATGCGGAGCCATGTTAGTCGCCATACCTACCGCTATGCCGCTTGAGCCGTTTACAAGAAGATTGGGAACTACTGCTGGGAGGACAGTGGGTTCATCCTCCTCCTCGGAGAAGTTGGGGGTAAAATCTACGGTTTCCTTACCCAGGTCCTGAAGCATTTCCTCGCCAAAGCGGGAAAGTTTTGCCTCTGTATAGCGCATGGCTGCTGCAGAGTCCGGGGCAAGAGAGCCAAAGTTGCCTTGGCCTTCGATTAATGGATAGCGTAGTGAAAAGCCCTGAGCCATGCGCACAAGGGCATCGTAAAGCGCCAGGTCTCCATGGGGATGGTACTTTCCCATGGTATCGCCGACTATGCGTGCGCATTTTTTTGTTGCCTGGTTCGGCCTTAGCCCCAGTTCCCCCATGGAAAACATGAGCCGCCTGTGCACAGGTTTTAGCCCATCCCTCACATCAGGAAGGGCACGAGACACTATTACCGACATGGCATAGTTTAGAAAATCGGTTTTTACTTCGTCCTGTATTGCTATGGGAATTACTTTCCCGGTTGGGGGTACTTCTTCTTTTACTTCTGCCATGCTGTATTTTAGCAAATTTAGGGATTAGTTACAAGGGAAAAGCTTTTGCGGCAGAATTAAGATCCAGGTTAAGATGCCAGTCAGGATGAGTTTTTAGCAGGGTGGCGGGTATGCTGGGGTCTAGCTTTTTTGTTAGGGTGTTGAAGATAGCCGTAGCTTTTGCCTTGTGGGGTACACTGCTGATTAAATGACGGCACTTCATGATAGCCCAGGGGGTCATGGTGATTGCCTTGGAAGGTACCTCTGCCAGTGTTTCAAACCAGCCTTCGTTTACCTGCTGCTGCTTGCAGCGTTTATCCAGATTCACAATTATGAATGGTTTTTTTACCGTAAAATCCGCAGGAGGATCGTTAAATGCTATATGGGAGTTTTCACCTATTCCTATAAGACCCACGTCTATGGGGGATTTTGAAAACTCCCTGCCAAGGGCAGCCATTTTTGCCTTTACGTCCCCTTCCCCGGAAACAAAATGCACTGCCTTTAATTTTAGTTTTGTAGTAAAGCGCTTTTTAAGATAGCCCCTGAAACTGGCCTTGTGTTTTTCACTAAGTCCTATGTACTCATCCAGGTGAAACATCTCTACCCTGGACCAGTCAAGTTTCTCTTTTACAAGATGGGAAATTGTCTGGAATTGCGATGCTCCTGTCGACAAAAGAAGGCGCGCATGACCTTTTTCCTTTATTGCTTCCCTTAATAGAAGGGCTGTTCTTTCGGCTGCTGCTCTGCCAAGTTCCTTTGGATTTTTTGCGATATGAATATTCATACTATCTCCTGTGATAGTATATCATGGTTTTGGGTTGTTGAGGTGATATTACATTTTATGCTACTTGATAAATCACAGGGCGGTATAGAGGACGTGGAATATCTATATTTGCATTTTTTGCTTCTTCAAGCCAGAGTTTTTGAGCAATTAAAACTTGCTGCAATGCCTCATTAGGTGTTGTACCAAACGCACTACAATTTTTTAAGTCGGGAATATCTGCAATATATCCCTCATCATCATCGCTATAAAATATATTTATGTGATAGTCTTTCATTATTATTCCTCCATTCTCAAATTGTATTTTTCCACCAATGAGAAGAATTGCCTAATTTGATACGGCTTTGCTTCTCCATTCACATTTTGGATATTGATGATTTCTGTAACTTTTTCATTCCTATAAATATTATGGCTTCCTTCACCTCTTTTTCGGTAAAATCCATAAGCTTCAAGAATAATAACAAAGTCATTATATTTTACGTTTTTTTGGTTGTTTAATAACTGTTGAAGCAGTTTCTTCTTATTCACACCTGTATGATAATACTAACTGTAATACTGCACAAGGGGGGTGTATGATTTTATACGCACTCTGCCTGCCACTGGCATGCTCCTTACTTTATAATTAAGCGTACCAGAAAAAGAAGCAGGCAGGCTCCGATTAAGCCGGCTATTATTTGACCAATCAAGCCGCCTATACTTATGCCCAGGATTTGGAATAGAAGGCTGCCTGCCAGGCCGCCAAGCAAGCCAAGAACTATACTCATTATCCAGCCTAGACTACCGCCCATTAGAAACTGTGCCAAAACACCGATTAACAATCCAATTAACAATGCAATGATAATACCCATTTTTGCCCTCCTGTAAAATTTGTTTTTCTATACTTAAATATATTTTGAGTTATTTGGAAGTCAATATTAGGCAGATGTAGGTTTTGTGTTTCTTTTTGAATGAAAGATCAATTTTTTGGAAAATGGTGTTTTCTGGTTTTCTTTGAAATAAAACCATCTAATATTATCTCAAGTCCATTAATAAAATATTTTTCAAAATCCATTTCTTTCAGGTTTTTATCGAAAAATATGGCAGATTCCTTAGTTTCGTTATTTTGAAATTTATCTGTATAATATTCCTCATCGTATACATACATTAATACATAGTTGAAACTAATATTGAAATATGAAAAACAATATTTTTTTTCAATACCCATTTTATGTATATATTCCATGGCTTTTTGATAGAATTCTACATAATTTGGAGAATCCGGAACCACCTCTAATAATATGGAAGTACAGTGCCTAATTCTGATAAGTTCTTTCCTTAAATTCCTGAAAAGTTCCATTAAATACAATTTAGGTTCTATGGTATTATTTGGATAAGGAATATTGCCAAATAGATGTTCTGAAATAAGGATATGGACATCAAATTTTCTGGATAAATAATAATATATAGAAGATTTTTTAAGATTTACCTTTTTTGCAATATTTCTTGTATTTAAGGCATTAAAACCCTCATTTATAAGTATATCTATAGAGGCATTAAGTATTTTTTCAAGCATAGGTTTCATAAAGTCTCCTAATTACTGGACAGTGCCCGAAAAAATTCGGGCAGCGTTCGAAAAAATTCGGACAATGTCCGAAAATAACACTAAGTATTGTCATAAAATTCGGACACCGTTCGAAAATATCCACACAATAGTCCTAAAAAACCGGACGGTGTCCGAAAAAATTCGGGCAGCGTTCGAAAAAAATAAGAATATACATTATAGAAAATAGGAATTTCTGAAGGAAAAGTCAAATTTATTTATGTATAAATGAGGAATGAAGCAGTCAGGCAGGCACCCTCTCTTAGCAAGGCTTATGCTTTAATTACGGAGTGTCCCAAGCTCCTGGCTGGTTATGTTATTCTATTGTTCATTGTCAGTTATGGTATCCAAAAATTGCTCAGGTGTTACTGTAGGAATGGTACCCAAGGAATAATCTTGAGTGTTTCGGGTAATGATATAGTCAACGGGAAGATCCTCGCCAACAACATATTGCACAGAGTCTTCAAAATCGTTCCAATCCAAATCAAGTGCCTGATAAATATGGTCATCGGTTACTGTAGCCGGTTTAAAAACTAGCAGCATATCTTTCAGCGCTTCTTTTGCAGGTTTTTTTCCAAGCGTTCCTTTGGAAAGGAAGAAAATATCAGTTATTGCTGAAGCGGAAATAAATCCAGTAATATGATTCCTTTCTGCCAACCCAAATATATCTACTGCAAAAGAATAATTCTTACGGTGTAAGAGAAAGTCTAGAGCAACATTAGTATCAATAAGTACTTTCATTTAAGATGTTTTGCTAACCTTGCCATGCGAATTTCATCAAGATCAACATCGCCAGCACTGGAGAGTATTCCTGAAAGTTTTTGTGTAATTGGACAGTTCTTCACCATTTCATCCAATTCTTTCCTGGTAAATTTGAGTTTTCCATCTTTGGTAGGATTTTCCACTTTTTGGTTAAAAGGGATAATTCTATATTCAAATTTTGCTTTTCCTTCCGGTACTTCTTGGGGAACTTCAATAACAAGGCGGCGATTAGCCGGTATCTCTACAGTCTGTGTAACAGTCATACACTAAATATATGTTCATTTAGATCTTTTGTCGAGAGATATAGGGAGAGATCTCTTTGGATTGTCTGAGTGAGTAAACGCAGCAAAAAAAGCGCCTGCCTGACTACAGAAGTAGTCAGGCAGGCGCCCTCTCTTAGCAAGGTTTATACTTTAATTACTGAGAGGTTTCATAAAGTCTCCTAATTACTGGACAGGTCTGTATTTAAGGTTTTGAAGGTGGTCACAATTTGTGACCACCTCCTTGAATTCATTTTTAGTCAATCTAAACATAAAATCTACAGGAAAGCGTTCAATATTTCTTTTGACAGCCTGGTTTAAAACTTTTGGCTCAACCTCGTATAATGCTGCTAAATCGCTGTCTAGTATTACTTTTTGCCCACGGATCTCGAAGATCAATGTTTTTATTCCTTGTAAATCTTTGTTCATACCTTGGTATGTATACCATGATACTAGTATTTATGTCATACAAAAAAAGTGCCCCCTGACCACTTGAAGTAATCAGGCAGGCACCTTCTCTTGGCAAGACTTATGTTTGAATTACGAAGTATTCCAGTCGCCTAGCTAACTGGCTATGCTGTTTCCGGTTTTACTTGACAATACGTAAACTACGTGTTACATTTACTCTAGTAGGGAGTTATGACTGGCGTAGAAATGATAAAGAAACTAAAGAAAAATGGTTTTACAGTTTTAAAAGTTAGTAGAGGCAGTCATTACCATATGGTAAAAGATAATAAATACACAATTGTTCCACACCACCATAAAGAACTTGGTAAAGGTTTATATCATCAAATATTGAGTGATACTGGATTAAAGTAGAGAGGAAAAAATGAAAACCAAGTATATTTATCCGGCAATTTTTACAAAAGAGGAAAAAGGTTATTTTGTTAGTTTTCCTGATATACAGCCTTGTTACACAGAAGGTTCTAGTCTAGAAGAAGCAGCAATAATGGCAAAAGATGTATTGGAAAGTAGAATTGAAGTAGCACTGGAAAAAGGTGAAGTACTGCCCCTTCCATCAAATATGGATAAATTGAAAGGTGAAAAAATTATGCTGGTAGTTGCTGATGTAGAAAACATAAAAAGCCAAACCCGTTATGTAAAAAAGACACTGTCAATTCCGCATTGGCTTAATGCGGCAGCAGAGAAGGAACATATAAATTTTTCCGGTGTTTTACAAGAGGCTTTAAAAGAGCGCTTAACCAATTCTTTATCATAAGAAAGTCCTCCAAAAAAAATGCCCCCTGACCACTTGAAGTAATCAGGCAGGCACCCTCTCTTAGCAAAGTTTAACTTGAATTATTAATCCCAACCACCCACTGGGGTGACTGTGTCGTTTCCGGCGGCATTGATTGTTACAGAAATTTCACCGTCTGAGGCTGTATGAGTTTCGTATCTTGTTAAAATTGCATTATGAGACATATTGGTTACTATTATTGCACTTGGCCCGGAATAAGAACCAGTATCTCTACCACTTACTGTTCCTCCTGTTTTGTTAAATGTATTACCAGAGCCTACTATATAGATTGCAGTATTAGTGCTGCTGGCTATGTTTCTAATTGTTCCACCTGCAATGCTAAGGGAATTATTACTTGCGGCTGAAGAAAACGCGATTCCATTTTGTTGATTATCAATTATAGCTGCACTCCCGCTAATGGTAATTTGATGTCCAGATCCGTTACTTATTGAAATTCCAACAGAGTTTTCCTTTATGGTCGCATTGTTGTTGATATTCACAATATTACCTGAACCTCCTATACCAAGGCCCCTTTGGCTACCATGAATTTCTCCGCCGGTGATGGTTAAAGTGTTGTTTGAAGATTGATTAAAAAATGTTAAACCTTCACTTCCATTTTCTCGAATGCCAACATTATCACTTATGGTTACAGCATTACCGGAGCCGCTTATACCAATACCTCTATTAACATTATTCCGGATGTTTGCATTGCCGCTGATATTGAGTTTTTGTTGAGAGTCGTATAAATCAATACCTTGGTTGTTATTTCGAATGACAGTATTCCCGCTTATGTTTATATTATGTCCAGTACCACCTGTCCGAATACCCCAGGGATTATTGTGAATTTCACCGCTACTTATTGTTAAGGTGTTGTTGGAAGAATTACCATGAAAATCTATTCCTGTATCGGTGTTATTCCGGATAGCTACACCTCCACTGATGCTTACAACATTAGTAGAGCCGCCTATGCTTATACCAGAACTGTTACCATAAATAGTACCACCGCTAATGTTTACATTATGCTCATCACCTTGTATTTGAATTCCAGGTCTAGAATTACCGACCCTGTTCATAATGGTTCCGCCAGTCATGGTAAGAGTAATACCAACTACTCCAGGATTAATGTGAATTCCCCGTTCGTTGTCAGTTATTTCTGCGTTCCCACTGATATTAATTTTATGTCCGGATCCGAGACCTATTGTAATTGCTGATTCAGAACTTTCCGTTATGGCAGCATTTCCGCTGAGGTTAACAGTATTTCCGGAGCCGCTTATACTAATTCCTATAGCAGTATTGGTGATTACCCCACCTGTGATATTGATACTTGCTCCATTAGCTACATTTTCTCCTGAGCTAGACCCAATACCTACATTACCGCCCCTTATAGTACCGCCAGTCATGGTAAAAGAGCCATTTCGTCCTACAGTAACTGTAGTATGACTTTGCCCGGATGTACCTCGAATATCATTGATAATTACTCCTTCGCTTATTGCTAATGTGCCGCCTCTTACATTGACCAGAGTCCAGGGTAAGGTATTGGCGCTGCTACGTTCAAGAGTAATATTTTCCAATATTAGATTACTAGTGTTAATAAAAAACAAGCTATCTTGAGGAGCTTGAGTCCTATGCCTCCAAGTTAATGTATTACTACCAGTTCCCCTAATCGTAATTGTTACATCTGGATTGTAAAGTTCAATGCCGAAAAAGTTAAAACTACCAGTTACATTAACAGTGTAAGTACCGGGAGTATCCCTAATGCTTAGTAAAATAGTTTCCAGTGTTTCCTCAGTATCAACAGCATTAAATACCGGGGGCGGAGCTGCGGTAGCAGGGAATTGCCTTGATAGGGTCAATGTATTGTCGTTGTTTGCCACTATTGTTGCGTTGCCATTGCCAATGGTTAGGTGTGATCCTGTAGTTATACCGGTAAATGTATAGCTGTTGTTTGCCGTCAGTGTGATTGTGGCGGTGTACTGTCGTGAGCCCTGGAAGCGCTCATGGATGGGATCCCATTCCATTGAAGTGATTGTAAAATTAGGGCTGTCTGTTGTAATGCTTGCAGTAGTTGCCGGTTCAGCCATAAAAACCGGTGCTGTTATGTCTATTGCTGCTTCGGTGATGGGTGCTACTGATACGGTAAAGCTCACATTGAAGCTCGCCGAAATATTATTGCCTCCCGATACTGTAATTGTCGCACTGTATGTTTCTACACCAAGGCCAATGTTAGGTGCAACAGTAAAAGTAGTGGTGTCGTTTGTATTGATTATACTGCTTAGCGGTGTTCCCGTAAGGGTGAAATTGCCTGCGTTTGCGCCGCTCAATGCAACATTCAAATTGCCTGTTGGCTGGTTGCCTGTATTTGTGACTGTCACTGTCAGCGAGGGAGCTGTGGTGTAAGCAAATGGTGCATTGTCGAAGCTATATGAACCGTCAGTGAGCCCGGTCGCAGATAATGTAATGTCATAGGCCGGTACAGGATTTACTGTGATGTTAAAGTCCTTGGTATAATTTGAACTCGTTGTTGTGCCATTGGTGATGGTAGCCCTGATTATTACAGTTCCTACTGTAGTACTGCTAAGGACATTGCCTTCAATAGTTGCGCCTGTACCTCCTGCATTTTGAACAGTCCAGACTATGGTCCTGTTGGTTGCGTTTGCCGGAGCAACTGTACCGCTTAATATTAAGGGCCTGCCCACAATTGCTGCATCCGGAACTCCTGTGATATCGCTTACTGCTACAAAGGTGCCGGCTTTTCTGATTGCTTCAAACACGGCCTTTGCTGCATTGAGTGCAGTATAGGCTGTAACAAGGTCTCCATCGTTTGCTATGGTGTTATCAGCTGATGTAATTGCATAATTTAGAGCGTTTAGCTCTGCCTGTGTTACCCATAGCTCATTCGGCATTAGGTTGTTGCTTGTTGCCTGGGTGCGTATATGAGCGGTTTCTTTGATGGTATTGGCATCATCAATAAGAACTTGCAGAAGCTCTGGTGTTACTTCTTTAGTACCAGTTGATCTTGCTTCGTTAAACACTGTAATCGCTGCATTAAGAGCTGCTGTTGCATTATTGATCTCAGTGCTTGAGGCTTTTGGGTTCTGGTCTCGTACTGTTATAGCTGCTGTTATGGCACTATTAAATGTGTCCCATGTAGCTTGATCTACCCAAGTTGAAACAGTTGCCACTGTGCTGCCATCTGCGGATATTGATGTGGCGGCTTTTATGGTGTTTGCGTTAATTATTGCCGCATTAAGCAATGTGATGGGTTCCGGTGGTGGCGGAGCAGGCGGATCGGTTGGGCTTGGACATCCCGTCATAACGAATACGAGCATTGCCATTACAAAAAGCAATCCCAAATGTTTAAATCTTGTTTTCATATAAAACTCCTATTAGACCTTGCTAAAAATTGGGCAGGCATAAAAATTCCCTGCTCCAAAAGCAGGGTGTAAAAATGAGATAATAATTTTTTAGATGATAGAGAAATTAATAAGTCTTTGTAATATAAGGATTTAGCGGGGGGGGGGGGGGGGGCCCCGTTAACCGGTTTGGAGTTAAGGTTGGGGTTTTTTTTCGCAAATTAAGGGGCCTTGTGAAACCCTCCAGATTTTTGGGGTTTTTTTTTTGTTT
>Ga0099364_10011781_pt1 | contig 11883 bp, 13 predicted proteins | sample TergutTh196P3_FD_73070 | JGI IMG/M metagenome (GOLD analysis project Ga0099364, IMG submission 73070) | Microcerotermes parvus P3 segment gut microbial communities from Pointe-Noire, Republic of the Congo - Th196 P3 | ecosystem: Host-associated > Arthropoda: Insects > Digestive system > Gut ...
CAGCCAATAAACTGTTTAGATGAGGTAATTAATTGGTTGATTGTATCGTCATTGATGCCTGAGTTTGATGCCGTGTTTTTCACGCAGGCAGCGCAAATTAACGCTACCAATAATGATAAGGATATAAATGTATAAGTAGAGTATTTACCTGACAGTTAAATAAAAAATAATGGTCATAAAGACCTCCGAATGATATAATGTTTTGACCAAAAAACCATTATCTTAAGGAGATTTAAATGACCACTAACTCTACAGTATCACAGAAAGCAGCAAGAAGAAAGCTCAATCTTTTGCAAATTGCAGAAGAGTTAGGTAATGTAAGCCAAGCATGTAAAATCATAGGATATTCCAGAGAACAATTCTATGAAATACGCAGAAACTTCCAAACATTCGGAGCAGAAGGCTTGTTAGAAAAAGCCAGGGGCGCAGTAGGTCCGCATCCAAACAGAGCCTCTGAAGAACAGGAAAAAGCTGTTCTGGATTACAGCCTTGAGTTTCCTACACATGGACAAGTGAGAGTAAGCCAACAATTACTACTCAAAGGTATTCATATCGGGATAGGAGCAATCCGCGGTGTCTGGCAACGGCATAATATACTCTTGAAACATCAAAGGCTTTTGCGCCTTGAAAATCATTACAAAAACACCTGTACTCAATTAACAGAACAACATATCGCCTTGCTTGAAAAGTTCAGCCCAGAGTTCAGAGAACGGCATATAAAGGCTGATTTTACGGGTGAATTGGTAGCAATGGATACTTTTATGGTCGGAACGCTTAAAGGGATTGGACGCATCTACCTCCAAACTGTTGTAGACTGCCACTCGAGATTCGCTTTCGGGCATCTTTATACTTCGAAATATCCTGTTACTTCTGTTCATGTCCTTAATGAAAAAGCCCTTCCGTTTTTTGAAGAAAAGGATTGTCCTATTGTTTCCATCCTTACTGACAATGGCAGAGAATACTGCGGCAGAATGGATCACCATCCTTTTGAATTATTCCTGCAGCTTGAGGGAATTGAGCATCGCACTACACCTGTTAGGAGGCCTCAGAGTAATGGAATTGTTGAGCGCCTTCACAGGACACTTCTTGATGAACATTTCCGTATCCAGGGCAGGATTAAGTTTTACGAAAGTCTTGAAGAAATGCAGGCTGACCTTGACAATTATCTTCACACTTACAACTATGAAAGAACCCATCAGGGACGTAACATGAACGGCAGAACGCCCTATCAAGCTTTCTTAGAAGGCATTCCAGCAACCAATTATGAGGAGGAACAGGTAGCATAATTTTCGGCTTCATCCGGAGGTGACTGTCAGGGAATTACTATGCTTGTACAATATAAATACCGCTAACTTAGAAAACTTTTTGCTTTTCATTTTAGAATTCAATTATATTTACTCCTCTGTTTTTTAATCTGCTGATTGCTCTTTCAATATTTCGAACATTTGTCGAACCTACAGCTTATGGTTTACCTTCATATGAACAATATGGAAAAAACAACCGTTCCATAAATGACCTCATTTCCTCTTTGAAGTACGTAAGCCTTAAATAAGCATCAATGAGATGCTTGTCCCCTTTTTATCTATTTTTACAATAATCTATTATTCCCTTTATACTGTTTTTATCAGTAAAATCCACAATTTGCCCATAGGTTTCCAAAAATTCCTTATCTTCTTCATTTAATTTATCCATTCCCTTTTTTATTATCATCTTTCTCATTATCGACATCATTATTTTATGTTTTAAACTTAGGTTTTTATAGTTAATGTAACCTCTTAAATAAAATACTTTAATAATTCCAAATAAATTATTTGGAATATTTTTTTCAAGCCTTTCTTTTACAGAATTAATATTTTCATCTTTAGTGTAATCAGCCAAACCGCAGGTGAAAATAATTAGTTTCTTGTCTTTAATTTTTTCATAATTATCTATAAGCAAGTTAAGTCCTTTTATTTTTCCAGCATATAATCCACCGCCTAAAATTATTATATCATAATCGTTTAATTGATTATGCCTTACATCTTTTATGTCTAAAAGATCGCCTTTTAATTCTTCGGCAATCCATTCTGCATACTTTTTAGTTGAGCCATATATTGTAAAATACAAAACTAATACTTTAGACATTATCTCCTCCAGGTTGTTGTCTACCGTTGTTCATTATTCATTTTTTGACATATAAATATTATTATGGATAATTTTCAAAAACATATATCACTTCAATAAAACCATCTTGAACATCAACTACAATTTCTTCTATATTGTCTGGTAAGTTTAATAAAAAATAATATTCACCTTCTTCGAATTCTGGATTTCCATATCTTAACCTAAGAGAAGAAATAATAGAATTAAAAGTAGCAATTGTATATTCTTCAAACAATATTACCTGTATAAGCCCGACTTGAGGATGTATCCAAAATTCATAGCGTTGATTATGTTCATTACCACTTAAAAATATAAAATTACGAATTGAACCGCTTTGTCCAATTTCCATTGTAAGGTTTCCATTAAAACTACGTCTTATCTGTTCTACAGACATACCCATTCTTATCCATGATGGAAGAGTTTGAGCATAAATTAGAGTAGTAACTAGAGAAAAAATTGATACAAGCAAAAACTTTTTCAATAAAAAAATCCTAATACTTCATCAAAATAAAGCGTCTTGAGTGCCATACCATCTATAACCTGCAGCTATGAAATTCTCCAGGGTATCCACTTGCCCTGTATTATCGCTAAAAAACACCCATGTTCTTGTTGATTGCTGAAATCTGAAGTTAACATAATCTCTTCTTTCAATATTAGCCAACAAAATAGCTGCATAACGTTCACTGAGCGATACTTCCTGTCTATCACCGGTCATTATTGGAAGTGTAATATCCAAAATCCCGTTTCTCATATTTCCTACCAATACACTATGTGGTGTATTTCTTACCCATCTAGTTAAATAAATTTCGGAGTCTCCAGTATGTCTGTCATTTCCAATGTAAACCTGATGCCCTGAAATCCTATACTGTCCATCCTCCATCTGCTGGGTATGACTAAAACTGATAGTCAACACTAAAACTGTCATTAAAATAATAATTTTGTTCATTTGTAAAATCCTTTTTCCAAAAATTTTGAGTTTCTGTTTATTATTTTATATAAAAAACTACGATTGGTCAATAGGCCGTGGGAGCGATGAAGCAGGCCTTAAATTGTTACGAAAGCAAGATCCTAACCTGGACGAACGGAGCCCTGAGCCGCTGCTTGTTGGCTCTTAAAATGCTGTGCAAGCAGCTTCAAAACGTATACCGTTTGTTATGTGACGTATCTGTATTTTTACATACTTTAAAAAATGATTCAAATATTAAATCTAAATTTAGAACCAGCAATATATTCATAATTTAGTTCAATACCTATCCATTTTCTGTTTAATTTTTCACTGGCCTCCCCTGTTACATTAGAACCAGCAAATGGATCGATAACTAATTCATTTTCATTTGTTAAATACTTAATAAAAAATTCTGGTAAATCAATAGGGAATCTTGCTGGGTGTGGTTTAATATTAGCTTCTTTACATTTTTTTATATATTGACTATTGCTTTCAGTGTTAGCAATTTGTATTAAATTAGGCGGTATAGCACCACCATTGTCTTTTTGAAATTTATCACTAATATCATGTCCAGAAGGGCGAAGATTTGGTTTATATCCATTTTTAATTAAGCTTTTCATGCTTTCGCTATATGGTTTTAATATTCTTTTATTATCTGCATCTGCATATGGATTTAAAACAAGCCACCAAACATTATTAACAGCATCTTTTACACGTAGTCGTCTTATTGTTACCCATTCAGCAGGAGTTGGTAATTTAGCAGGATTATAATGATAAAATTCTTGTGCAAGATAAAATCCATTTTCGCACAATTTAAGCAATAATTCATATTGATATGTTGATTTTACTGGTAATCCTCTTATCCAAGCACCTCCAATATCTATTATAAGGCTACCAGATGGCTCTAATATTTGTTTTAAATATGGAACAAATTGCATGAACCAATCGATATAATCTTCTGAATCTTCATTCCCATATTCCTTTTTCTTAATTAGAGCAAAAGGTGGTGATGTCATAATTAATTTTGCACGTATTCCTTTATCAAATAAATATGGTAGTACATTTAGAGAATCACCGCAATACATAGTTCCATTCGTTGTTTCATAAGATATTTGAAAATTATTTTCGTCATATTCAGCGTTTTCTTCATATAAAAAAGAATCATGATATTTTATCTCCCCATCCATTGTTTTATCTATTTTGCTTCTCATTGCATCACGAGCTTGAGCATTAAGGATTTCTATTATTGCAATATTGTTGTTTAGTATTTCGTCAAGATGCTTACCTTCTAAAATTATAATGTTTAAATTACTATTTGATACGATCCTATCCCTATATTTAATTGCACTTTCTGTTGCATGCCCTGTTCCCACAACTAAAATAACATTTGCCAGAGTAACTGCATTCATACCAACTTCTTTTGCAATAGCCTCAAGGCTTATATTTGATGCTTTGCATTGTACTTGCCATCTTGAATAAATTAATCTAGAGGAATGAAGCATTGCATCTACTTCACCACCAGCTGTAAGTTTTTCATCAGTTTCTCTCCATTTCATAAAATCTAAATCAAGCATTTGACATAGCCTAATAGCTAATAACTCAAGTGCACGTCCTTTTTTATATGAGTCTTTATTTTGCTTTGCTTCTTTAACTATCTCTGATAGTTGTTTACTTCTAATATCTCTTATTTGTTGAAAGCCAGCAGATGTATATAGTGATTCTAGTATTGGTATTGCGATTTCATTAAAGAATTTTCCTTTTGGTTTTATGTCAGAAGGTTTTCCTCCTCTTCCACCTGGAGTTTTTAAGTCTTGTTTTTCTCTTTTTCTTATTTCTATAAAATCACATTCTTGCAATGGGATTAATATATCCTTCATAATATTTTTCCAATTATATTTTATTTCTCCTGTATATAAATTTTCAGCATAACTACAAACAGTATTATATGGTATCCAATCTTCTACGTTCATTGCGACTAATGCTTTTAAAAAAGCGATTTGTCTTTGATCCAAATACATTAGTGATTCAATAGTTTTAATTTTTATTCCTACAATTGCTTCATAAACATGTTCATTTATAATATATTTATCCATGACATTAGCTTTTCTTAGCCAACCAAATAACCCAGATAAATCACTAGAATTATTTTTTCCTTTTATTCCCCTTTTAAGTAATTCATCTGGTAATGTAGATAACTGTATAGGCAAATTTGCTTTTTTCATTTCTCTTAATGTTTCTAATATTTCAATACCATGCATATTCAAAAGTATATGTTTTGCAAATAGTTCATATACTCTATCTATTTCATATTTCCTTAAAATTAATTCTTGGCATAATTCTGTATTTTCATTTTCTCTATTAATTAATCCATACGTCTTTAGAGAAATTATAGTATTTCCTGCCAATTTTTCTGGATCAGCTCTATCTCTAAAAAAACTTTTTGCTATTAATTGTTTTAATTCTTGAGAACTACTTTTTGAATTCTCCAAAAGAGTCAATAAGTCCTCCATTGGTGTTTGTTCTGGAGTGAATTGCTGAGTAAATGGAACTCTTAATTCTTTTTTTTCTTGTAGAATACTCATATTTTTATAATATCATACTTTATTTATACTGTCAATATGGTCTTTTTCTATATTTTTATAGATTTTTAACCATATTTTCAGGTATTTCGCTTAACGTTCAAGGTATACGAGATTTTGGGCACCAGATAATCGGACACAAAAGCGATCTATCCATTCTTACCCCAAATCTGGGAGCGAGATCGATAGGCCCACCGACCTGGACGAACAGAACCCTCAGCCGCTGCTTGTCAGCTCTTTAAAATGCTGAGCAAGCAGCTTCCAAGCGTATACCGTTTGTTAGGCGACGTAAAATCTGCTACAAAGGAGTTCTTAACCTGAATTACCTGAATATTCTTCCACCCTGTGTATCGTATATGTCAAAATGAACATAATTTTGACCCCTATTTTGTTGCATACGCAAACCAGAACCCTGTATAAAAGGTGCTAAAGCATCAAAAAGACTGGGGCCTGTACCGTGTGCTCTATCTACTAAATCAATAGCTCTTCCCATTGGATGTAAATGGTGTGCTGTCGAACCTGCAGTTCCTTCAGGTCGAGCAGCTGACATTATTGTAAGAGGTGCAGTCCATCCTGCACGCTGTAAAAGTGCGTTTACTCTATTCAGCAAAGCATCAACATTGTCTCTATGCTGATCAGCAAGATTAGGAGCTCTAGATGCTGCTCTGAATTCTGAAAATGTAATAGGCCAATTTGCTGTAACTTGTGCAAATGCAGCCCATGCAACAACAGTCAAAAGAATACATAACACCAAAATTCTCTTTAAGTTCATAAAAACCATTCTTTCGTAGATTAATCTCATTGCGGAGATTTTAAATTTTATAACTCATACGAGTTATTTTTATGAGCTTGTTTAATCTCTGATTTAGAGTATTTCGAAATGGTTGCATTAAAGCCATCATCCTCATTGATCCGAGATTTAATCAGTTTAATTAATAATAAATTATTTACATCCGTATGTCAACTATTTTATCCAATAATTTTAATTATATTTCGCATAACGTTCAAGATATACGAGGTTTTGGGCACCGGATAAGCAGACACAAAAGCGATCTATCCATTCTTACCCCCGCTTTTGTGTCCGCAAGTGCCCAAAATCTGGGTGGAGTAAGGGAGACCGCTTTCGCGGTCAATTTTAAGAGTGGAAGCGAGGCCAAAGGCCGACCGACCTAGGCGAACGGAACCTCGAGCCGCCAATTGTCAACTCTTTAGATGCTGCGCAAGCAGCTTCCTTGTGTATGCCGTTTGTTTGGCGATCGTAAAATCTATATCTTCGGTTCAGATGTTACCACAAAAAATTAATTTGTTGGACGAATCATTATCACAGTCATAAATAACTCCTTTACTGAAGCCACCAAGCATCATCATCTCCCCAGAGAACAGTACCTGTCCCATCTGCATGTCTAAATTCAATAGTCATACCTCTTCCTATAGCCATTTCACCATTTGCAGTATTAATAGTGAGGTATATTGTGTGACCATCGTATCTCCATGTTCCACTTGCAGAGCCCCCAGGTATGTTCCAAACAAAAGTATTATCTGATCTTAATTCGATCCAGTAGCTATAATCAAGATTACTTCTACTATCACCGGCAATATATCGACCAGTTCGTACATTTTGGGCAAAAACGCCAATGGCAATAAGTAAAAATACGGTACAAAACATTAAAACCCTTTTCATTTTTTCTCCTTACACAAAATTAGAAGTTATTATCTACCTAACGGACTACGGGGAGGACCAACCCTATTAAACACCACGCTAGAATTAATATTACTAACAAAAGAGGTGGCATTAATAATGATGAAAGTAAAAGATTGTCCTGTTCCAGGGTCAGTTATAGTAAAAGTATTACCAGAAAATCTAATGCTACCAGAACCAATTAGATAATCATCTTGATACATCAAAAACCAACCATCATTATGCACAGTTAAGCCTCGACTACCTGCTTCATAATGACCATTTTGGATATTACCCGATTGTGCAAATACCATACCACCTACAAATGCCATAAGAACCAATGCAATAGCAACACCTAAAATTTTTCTTTTTTTCATTTGAAAACTCCTGAATTCTTCTACTTTTGGAGATTCTATTTAACAACTCATACGAGTCGTTTTTGTAATTATGCTTCATAAAAATCATCAATTGATTGGCGTTTCATAATAATGATATATTTCTCATTATCCAAATAAATTTCAAATTTTATAGCATATACTGAATTATGCAACAATTCTATCATCCTGTCAATACTCACATACGTATATCTTTCAAATATTTTAGACTTTATTACACTTAACGTTCTAGGCATACGAGGTTTTGGACACCGAATAAACGAACGCAAAAGCGATCTGTCCATTCTTACCCCCGCTTTTGTTTTTGTAAGATGGTCAAATTCCAGGTGGAGTAAGCAGTGAAAGCCTTTAAGCGACCTAGCTGACCGCAACCCCACCTGCACAAACAGACCTGTTAGATGATGTAAAATCTGATGTGAAAATACTATTTTTTATAAACTGGGGAGGCTGCAAAAAAGCAACCTCCAAAAAAAACTATTTTCTACAACCTTACTGCATTAGACCGTATGATTCTTCCAAAACCTGGCTCACCTTCTGCTAGACTACGACCTTTTTGATCTGCTTCGCCTACAGAAGTTGCAGTTACGTTATAATTTGATATACGCCTTTCTGGACGAGTAATTACAGTTCCATCCCGCTCTCTAACTCCTCGAGTTTCCCATTCAACTGTTACTCGATAGTTTGCTTCTTGTGCAAAAACAACTACTGCCGTCATTGCAATCATTAAAATTGCAATACCCAAAACCAATGTTCTTTTGTTTACCATTTTTTACTCCTTAAATCAGGTTAAATTTATTAAATGCACCCAAAATGTGCATTAATAGATAAAAATATACACTATTTATGTTTATAAGTCAATAGAAAATGTACTTTATAGGTTAAATAATCAATATTTTTGCAATATATTAAACGTTTCACTTTGTTTTTTTTCCAAATAAATATTCATAAAATTGACAATATGGATGATATAAAGGCGATTTTTGGGGAAAATCTCAAATTTTACCGTAAAGCAAAAAATTTATCCCAAGAGCAACTGTCTGAAAAAGTAGACATATCTGTAAAACATTTAAGTTCTATTGAAAGAGGATTAAATTTTGTATCCGCTGATTTATTAGAAAAACTAGCTAATTCTGTTGAGATCCCAGTATTTTATTTATTCGTAAATAAAAGAGAATTATTTTATAATGAAGTTATGTTGAATACAATAGATACTATCATAGAAAAGCAATTAATTAGAACTATTGAAGATATTAAATCAGATATACGTAAAAATAACCAATAATATAAAAAGCTATCAACCATCATCCATAATCTGAGTCCGAAATACATTTACCCTAATCCCTTCCTCACTAATCCCTTCTTCCCCTCTGCGGCCTCCGCGCCTTTGCGTCTCAGCGCGAGGAATAGGGGGATCCCATACTCAGGTTAAATTCCTCACCCAGCGTTCCTTGCGCAGAAAATAACGGCACATAAACAATTTAATAAAATCGGTAAGTTTTAAAAGGGCAAACATGGGAACCGGTGCCATTGCAGTAAAATAGGAAAGAATGACAGATCCGGGAATAAACAAAAAAGTATTTACAGAACAGTCTACATACACTCCCATTGCTGTATCGCCCCCGGAGCGGGAAACGGCAAATTGTACATTAAGCAGTGCCCAGATTGGAAGGTAGGCAAGGATCACCAGGACAAGGCCAAGGCTGTTGGCCCTGGCTGCAGCGCTTAAATTGGTAAAAACCAGCGGAATTAAGAGGGCGGACATGATTGCCCCGGGGAGCATAATTACCAAACCTGCGACCACCGAACCGGACTTAAGCCAATGTGCCCGGTTGCGAGCCTCGTCAAGTTTACCCGCACCAAGCGAACCTCCTACCAATATTGCACAGGCAGTCCAAATTCCGCCGAAAAGCAAAAAGAAAATATTGGCTATGGTCCAGCCTGCTGCCATACCGGCAACAACTTCAGCTCCGCCCCGGCGGTTGTACATGGCAACCATGACGGTTTCGGAGCTGACCCAGGATAATTCAGAAATGAATATCATGGCGGATTTTATAAAAATCTCCCAAATAAGCCGCCGGCGAATATGAAGAAGACGGTTGGGGCCTACAAAAAAAGGGGCTTTTGACCAGGCAGCATAGAACAAAAAGGCTGATACTTCAAAAAGACGGGCAATAATTGTTGCATAGGCTGCGCCTGTTACTTCCAGACTGGGAGCGCCAAGATTTCCATAAATTAAAATCCAGTTGCCGATTGTGTTTACCACAGTTGCCATTGCAGAAATGATAAGCGGCACCTTTGGCCGGGCAATCTCCCGAAAGCTCGTTCCTATGGAAAATGAGATTGACAGGGGCAGGAAGGTCCAGGAAATTAACTTAAAATACTGTGAGCCAATAGCAACAATTTCTTCCTGGGCAGCATTTGCCGTGGTAAGCATGGCAGTCATGGGACCGGAAAAGCTTCGGCAAAAAATAAAAGCCAATACAGCAATGGCAACGGTAAAAATCACCTTAAAGCGGTAGGCATGCTTCATTCCTTCGCTGTCGCCTGCCCCCCTATATTGGGCAATGTATATGCCCCCGGCCTGACAGATAACGGTAATAATTACAATATAAACAAAGATTAGATGATTAATGACATTCACCGAGGCCATGGATATATCTCCCAGACCGGCAACCATAAAGTTGTCAATTAGCGATACCATGCTCATTATAAATTGCTGCATCATTACAGGCAGGGCAATTGACAGGGCTTGTTTATAAAATGACCAGGGACCAAAACGTTGTTTTAAGCTAAGCATGCAGTATCATTATACCCCAGAATCTTTATCTTCGGCAAAGTACTCCAGCCAGACCCGCTCTATCCCGTCAAGGGTCTCTTCGCGGTTAATTTTATTTCGAAGATATTCAGCCCAGCGAAAGTTATCACAATAATACCTAAAAAAACGGCGGGCACGGCTTATATGGAATTCGGGGGGCTGGTATTTTGCCAATAATTCAAGAAAACGCAAACCTGTTTCCCGGACATCAATCTGTACTATATCAGCGGTAAAAGCCCAGGGCTCCCTTACCAAAAGCCGTCCGGCCATTACCGGCCCTTCGGCTGCTTTAGCTGCCAGTTCTTCTGCACTATTTATATCGCCGTTTCCCGCAAGGGGGATTTTTAGTTCTTTTCGCAGGGCTTCTACATATTCCCAGCGTGCCCGGCGCTTAAACTTTTCCGCAGCCAGCCGAGGGTGAAGAATGATCATATCCAAGCCGGCATTTTCCAGTTTCCGGCAAAAATCGAGTAGTTTCGGGAAATGGCTTAATTGGTCTGTATAATAAGCTGAATCCCCGGTTTCCGGTTCAATAAGCCTTTCCCTGCCTGTTTTTGGGCCAAGCCTTATTTTGACACTAAGCTGTTTTTTGGTAATGCCGCGTAGTTTTTGGACAAGCCGGGCAGCCTTATCGGAATCTTCCATCCAGCGTATGCCAGCGCCGGTTTTAGCGATTAATGGGGCGCAGCAGCCCATATTTATGTCAATTCCCAGGCAATCCTGCCTGTCCAATAGCTCTGCGGCCTTTACAAGCCGGTCTTCATCTGCCCCTAAAAGCTGATAAACCAGGCGTTGGGGGCAGGGGCCGTTATCTATATACCATTTTTCCATGGGACCGCCGTCTAAAAGCCCTGCAGCGCTGATCATTTCGGTAAAATAAATGGTTTTATCTGCCTTAAACCCTTCTATTAACTCCCGTAAGGCCCGGTGGCTTAATTCGGCCATGGGAGCAAGCATAATAGTGTGTAAATTTTGAGGCAGCATACCATATTTTGGCTGTTATATGGGGAAAAATATAGTGTTTAATGCAAAAAAAAACTGGAATTTAGGCACTTGACTTGTTATTATTATTCGCTTACTCTATGATAGTTAGATGAACTAATGCAAGATAATAATATTATCTTGAGGAGCGGAGGTTCGCATGATTGCAAAGAGTGATGGGCCCAGTATTAACGAAAAAGCCCCAGATGGTGTAAAACCTGAAGGCGGGGCCTATAAGGTTCTGGTTGTAGATGACTCCATGTTTATAGCCAAGCAGCTTGGGCAGATCTTTTCTTCCGAGGGTTTTGAGGTAGTAGGAACTGCGGGGGACGGCTCCCAGGGGCTGG
>Ga0099364_10011782_pt1 | contig 11883 bp, 10 predicted proteins | sample TergutTh196P3_FD_73070 | JGI IMG/M metagenome (GOLD analysis project Ga0099364, IMG submission 73070) | Microcerotermes parvus P3 segment gut microbial communities from Pointe-Noire, Republic of the Congo - Th196 P3 | ecosystem: Host-associated > Arthropoda: Insects > Digestive system > Gut ...
GCGGTTTTTGATTACGGATATACAAAATTGATATGGTTTTATATAGACCGAATATCGAAATACAGGAAATGAGATAGTTAGAATGATAAAAAGTATGACAGGATACGGTGGCGCTAAGGGATATTCCGGAAAAACTGAAATTGCGGTTGAACTGAAAAGTGTGAATAGCAGATATTTAGATTGTTCGATAAAACTGCCGCGAATGTATACCGCGTTTGAGGATTCTCTGAAATCGGCTGTCGGGAAGCATATTTCGCGGGGCAAGGTTGACGTGTATATTACTATTGATACATCAAAAGCCGGAGATGTGGAGATAAGAGTAAATCAACCTCTGGCACAGGCATATCTTTCCACGTTGAAGGCAATGTCGAAAGAGTATAAACTGTTATATGACTTAAGGGTAATAGATCTTGTCAGATTCCCGGATGTACTGATTGCAGAGAAGGCCGAAACGGATCCTGAGCAACTATGTGCCGACATCTGCGCTGTTCTTGAAGAGGCGCTTTCCTGCTTTGATAAGATGCGGATAAATGAAGGTGCAACGCTTTACAATGATATAATGGCGCGGCTAAATGAGATAGAAAAACTCACGGATCAGGCACAGGAAGTTTCTCCAAGGAGCGTCGCAGAGTATAGAGCCAAGCTGGAGACGAGGATGCAAGAGGTGCTGCAGACAGCCGGGATCGATGAACAGCGCATTCTCACGGAAGCGGCGATTTTTGCCGACCGAGTAGCGATAAATGAAGAAACGGTCAGACTGAGAAGCCACATCGCACAGTTGCGGGTCATGCTGGACAGCAACGAGGCTGTCGGTAGGAAAATCGATTTCCTCGTACAAGAGTTCAACAGGGAAGCTAACACAATTGGGTCAAAAGGTAATGATGCGGAGATTGCAAGAATTACCGTCGACATGAAATCAGAAATCGAAAAAATACGCGAGCAAGCGCAAAACATAGAATGAGGTCATGTATATGCGTCTGATAAACATCGGTTTTGGGAATATGGTTTCGGCAGGGAGGATCATTGCAATTGTGAGTCCTGATTCCGCGCCTATAAAGAGGATAATTTCTGACGCGCGCGAGAAGAATATGCTTATTGACGCGACATACGGACGGCGCACCAGAGCAGTAATTATCACCGATAACGGCTGTATTGTGCTCTCGGCGATACAGCCGGAGACAGTCGCCGGTCGGTTGAGCGGCAAAAATGAGCAGGATTCCGGGGATCCCGGCAATGAGTAGCATTAAAGGAAAGCTCATTATTATTTCGGCGCCGTCCGGCGCGGGTAAAGGCACTGTGATAAGCAGTCTTATTGAAATCCGTCCGGAGCTTGTTTTGTCGATATCCGCGACTACACGCCTCCCGCGAGATGGAGAAGCGGACGGGAAAGATTATTATTTTGTAACGCGGGAAAGGTTTCGCGAGATGGTCAGGTTTGGCGAGTTTCTGGAATATGCCGAATATGTTGGCGAGTATTACGGAACGCCTGCGAAGCCGATTTATGAACATATCAAAAATGGAAAAAATGTCATACTTGAAATCGAAGTACAAGGCGCCAAGCAATTAATGGAGATGCAACCGGATGCGCTGACCGTTTTTATCGTCCCTCCGGATATGGAAGAGCTTGAGAAACGGCTGCGCGGTCGGGGTACTGATTCGGAAGAAAAGCTAACCGCAAGGCTTGAGCGCGCGCGGGGAGAGCTTGAGGAAAAGGTTTACTATGCTCACATCGTCGTAAACGACGATGTCACCAGAGCGGCAGAAGAAATATCAGCCATTATAGATGGATACAAAAAGAAAGGATGATAATTATGCTTTACCCATCGCTGTCCAGTCTGCTGGATCAAGTTAACAGCCGGTATCTGCTTGTTAATATTATTGCAAGGAGGGCCAGAGACGTATCCGCAAGAGCAATCGAACGTGATGAACCCTACCAGGGAAAGACGGTGTCAAAAGCAATCGAGGAAATAGCAAGCGGCGATTTGCGCGTCACTATTCATGAGGAAGTGTAAGATACGGAATGTGGAATAGGGAATAGGGAATAGATATGCAAAAAACGGTATTTGTTGTTGACGATAGCACTACAAACCTTTCTATGGCTGAACAAGTTCTGGAAAATTACTATCGCGTGATAACTATGACCTCAGCAGCCAGAATGTTCACGATTTTAGAGAAAATTACACCTGACTTGATTTTAATGGACGTCGCAATGCCGGAGATGAGTGGATTTGATGCGCTACAGCAACTGAAATTAAACGAATTGCATTCGAATATTCCGGTCATATTCCTAACGGCGCTGGCTGATTCGCATAATGAAGCATATGGCATTAAACTGGGTGCTGTTGATTTTATAACGAAACCTTTTTCAGAGATGGTATTGCTGCACCGTATAAACCATCATCTTAATATCGAAGGCATGATAAAGGCGCGAACGGAAATGCTTGAGAAGGCTACGGAAGCGAGCAAGGCAAAGAGTGATTTTCTGTCCAGTATGAGCCACGAAATACGCACTCCTATGAATGCAATCATCGGGATGGTAGCCATCGGACGCGCCTCACATGATGTAGAGCGCAAGGATTATTGCCTTGCAAGGATTGAGGATGCTTCAACACATTTGCTTGGTATTATTAACGATATTCTGGATATTTCCAAAATCGAAGCGGGTAAGTTTCAACTATCCCTTGAGGAGTTCAACTTTGAAGAAATGATCAAAAAGGTGATTGGCATTATCAGCTTCCGCGCCGATGAAAAACGTCATAGACTAACGGTGTTCATTGACAAGAAAATACCATACAATATGATTGGCGACGACCAGCGTCTTACACAGGTGGTTACTAACTTAGCCACGAACGCGATAAAATTTACGCCTGATGGAAAATCAATACGCATTGAAGCGCACTATGCCGGGCAGGAAGACGGAGAATTTATTATTGAAGTAGCCGTCATTGATGAGGGAATCGGGCTGAGTGAGTCCCAGAAAGCCAACTTATTTCATTCTTTTCAGCAAGCAGACAGCAGCACATCGCGGAAGTATGGCGGAACAGGACTTGGGCTTGCTATTTCGAAACACATAGTAGAAGCTATGGACGGCAGAATATGGGTAGAATCGGAACTTGGTTTGGGTTCCAGATTCGCGTTTACTTTTAAAGCGCGGCAAGGTGAGGTGAAATGGCACAACCCCTTGCTTCGCGATTTGGACATGTCCGGTATCCGTACTCTGGTCGTTGACGACGAGAAGGAAACACTGGAGAGTTTCGTGAATATTACCCAACAGCTTGAAATAAAATGCGACACTGCTTCGAATGCTGCCGAAGCTTTGCATAAAATCGAAAGCAGTAAATTCGATATTTGCTTTATAGACTGGGCTTTGCCTGATATGAACGGTATTGAGTTGTCACGCCGGATTACGCCCGATGAGACAGGAAAGCCGGTACTAGTACTGTTTTCGGCAACCGAGTGGAATGATATAGAGCAAGATGCGATAGCGGCGGGCGTGACAAGATTTCTCCCCAAGCCGTTTTTTGTGTCCACAACTGCCGAGTGCATTAACAAATGCCTCTCATCATCAGTTGCCCTTGCTGAAGAGTCAATGACAGATGAAATTATTTCATTTGAAGGTCACTGCCTGTTACTGGTTGAGGATCTGGAAATCAACCGCGAAATCGTAATGGCAATGCTGGAACCGACGCAACTTGAAATCGTTTGCGCTGAGGACGGCGCGGAAGCGGTGAAGATATGGGAGAACTCACCGGATCGTTTTGAGCTTATCCTAATGGATGTCCAGATGCCAAACATGGATGGTTATGAAGCGACACAGCAAATACGTAAATATGACCGGGCGGAAGCTAAGAAGATACCTATAATCGCTATGACCGCCAGTGTTTTTCGAGAAGATATCGAAAAATGTCTGGAAGCGGGAATGAGCGACCATATCGGGAAACCATTGGATACCGATGAGCTTTTGATAAAACTTCAGCGTTATCTTGTCAATAAAACAAAGAAAAGCGAGGTATAGAAAATATGAACACACCAATAATTTATTTTCAGGACGACTCTGGAAAAGAGGAAAACGCAAGCAGTAAGTCGTACGGCGTCAAGTGGAGCGAGAGCTACAGTTTGGGAAATGAGCAGCTCGACACTCAGCACAAGCAGTTGTTTGACTTTGTAAGCGACTTAGTTGGAGCTTGCATTGACGGAAGCAGTACAGAGAAGCTCAGTGAAACACTGGTGTTTTTAGTAAACTATGCAGTCAGGCATTTTACTGATGAAGAAGCGTTGCAAGTTCTGTATGAATTTCCGGACTATGAAAATCATAAAAAGATGCATGATGACTTTAAGGTTACAGTTACAGAACTTGTAGAGAGGTTTCAAAACAGTGCATCGCCGGACGAGCTGAACAATGACATTAATAAAATCGTTGTTAGATGGCTGATACAACATATACAGCGCGAAGACAGGAAGATTGGCGATCACATCAGGCGGTCTGTGCCCAAGGGATTGAGTTAAATGCTGATTAGGATCAGGACGATACTTGTCATTTTTTCAACTACACTTGTTATAGTTGCATTCAGCGTCCTGGTGGGTATCCTCACTGTAAGAACCGGTATCGAAACATCTCAGGAAACTGATTTAATGCTGCTGTCCGAAATTGCCGATAGCTATATCAGCAGTGAGATAAAGGCGCTAAGGCAAAAAGCGGAAGTTGCCGCGCAAATACTGTCAGCATCAGAAAATTCACAATGGCCGGATGTTTTTGAGAGTTTAGAAGACCGTTATCCGGACTTCACAGGAATAGCGGTTTTAGATAGAGACAGGCAGTTAACCGCCTCAAAGGGAAGGCAGCCTGCGCCGCCAGGAGCGTTAGATGACGAGTATGTACAGCAAGCATTTCATGGAAATACAACGCTGTCGGCTACTGTCAGGACATCGGGCGGCATGGTATTTTATTTAGCTGTACCCATACCCGGAATAGATGATGAAATACTGGTGATTACGCTTCCCGGTACATATTTTTCGCAGTTGCTTTCAACTTTCGCAATATGGGAAACGGGTCATATATTTCTGGATGATGCGCAAGGGCATCTTATCGCCAATCCGCGTCCTGCATGGGTGGAGGACGCGGTCGATTTTATAAGTGTTGCGGAGATTGACGAATCAAACAGAGAAATAGTTGTAAATCTCAGGCAGACGCCTGAAAGCGAAGCAAGATTGATCCGCTATTCAATTGACAATGTGCCTCGTATATGCGCTTACCGGTCTATCGGCGGGTCAGAGGAAGGATGGCTGTTAGGCGTTGTCGCACCTCTTAATGAGAGCCCTTTCAGATATATTGACGAAGGACTGATTATGGTGGGAGTAGTCAGTCTGCTGCTCAGCATAATAGCCGCCTTCATAGCTTCCGGTTTTATTAAAAAGCCTTTTGAGCAAATTGCCGCCTTAAAAGAGGAGGCGGAAGCGATTTCCAGATACAAAAGCGACTTTCTTACAAACATGAGCCATGAAATAAGAACGCCGATGAACGCCATATTAGGCGTCGCCGAAATACTTATACGTAATGAAACGATATCGCCCCAAATAAGCGAAGGGCTGAACAAAATTTATAACTCCGGTGATATGTTGCTTAGCATTATAAATGATATACTGGATTTATCAAAAATAGAAGCTGGAAAACTGGAACTGTACATTTCAAAATATGAAGCGGCAAGCCTTATTAACGATACGGTGACACTGAATATGATGCGGATAGGAAGCAAAGAGATTGACTTTAAGCTATCCGTGGATGAAAACATGCCGCAGACATTGTTTGGCGATGATATACGTATAAAGCAGATACTCAACAATCTGCTTTCAAATGCCTTCAAGTATACGGAGAAAGGCGAGGTTAAGCTATCTTTTACAGCTATTGATGATAATAGCGGAGATAATAGCAGTATTACGCTTATTATCACTGTTGCCGACTCAGGCCAAGGGATGACATCGGAGCAGGTGAGCGGCATCTTCGAACAGTTTTCCCGCTACAACTATGATACCAACCGTACCATAGAGGGAACCGGCCTTGGCATGAGTATTACACAGAACCTGATAAAACTGATGAATGGAGAAATCAAAGTAGAGAGCGAACCGGGCAGGGGGTCGGTATTCACTGTTCGGCTGCCCCAAGGGTATGCAAGTTCAGGCGTTTTGGGCAGGGAGTTGGCGGAGAACCTTCAGGATTTCCGCATTAGCGAAGTAAGGCAGACAAAAAAATTCAATATCGTATATGAACCTATTCCTTATGGCAGCGTTTTGATAGTTGACGATGTTGAGTCGAATCTGTATGTCGCAAAAGGTCTGATGATGCCTTATGAGTTGACGGTAGAAACTGTCTTAAACGGATATGACGCAATTGACAGAATCAAGAATGGCAAAGTGTACGATATTATTTTCATGGATCATATGATGCCTAAACTGGACGGCGTCGAAGCGACAAAAATCATACGTGATTTTGGTTATACGCACCCCATTATCGCCCTGACAGCCAACGCTGTGAAAGGGCAGCAAGAAATGTTTTTAGAAAACGGTTTTGATGATTTCGTTTCTAAGCCTATTGATACACGCCATTTGAACTCGGTGCTGAAAAAGTACATCCGAGATAAACAGCCACCGGAAGTCCTTGCAGCTGTCCGTAAGCGAGACGTCGGCAGTGGCAGCGGGGAGTATGATTATTCCAGGGGTACAAGTGTGCAACCTATGGTTTCGCCGCAGCTTGCCGAAGTCTTTGTCCGCGATGCGCACAGAGCATTTACCGTGCTGGAATCGTTGTCGGAAAAAGGCGATACCTGCAATGAAGAGGATATAGGAAACTTCATTACAGTCGTCCATGCGATGAAAAGCGCGCTTGCAAATGTCGGCGAGTTTGAACTTTCCGATTTTGCGGGAAAACTGGAACAGTCCGGTAGGGACATGGAAACCGCTGTTATTGCTGACGAAGCCCCTATGTTTCTGCAGAGGCTGCGGACGGTGATAGATAAGCTTGCGACTCAGGACAGCAGGGATGATAAAAATGAAGCAACACAAGCCGATTATACGTATTTGCGTGAAGAGTTAAATGCAATTAAAGCGGCATGCGGTATATACGATAGAAAAACAGCAAAAGATGCGATTACTGAATTAAGGCAAAAAAAATGGGCTTCTCCTGTCGATGATTATCTGACATCTATGTCCGAACTCCTGTTGAGCGGCGATTTTGATGAGATATCACAAGTCGCAGATATTGTTATTGATATGGTGATGGTATAGAAAAGGAGGACTGGGGTGAGCCTGGCGATAGCAAAAATAGCTGTTTCGGCTGCGACATATTCGATTGACAAGCCGTATGACTATACAGTACCGGAAGAGCTCATTGAGCAGGCGCTTCCCGGCATGAGAGTCTCAGTACCATTCGGCGCAGGGAATAGAAAAAGTGAGGGTGTTATATTATCACTTACGAAGGATAGCGGGCATAAGAATCTCAAGGCCATAGATTCTTTGCTTGACGAGACGCCTGTGCTTGAAGAGGAGAACATACGGCTAGCGTTATGGATGAGTGACAGATTCTTCTGCACAGTATTCGACGCAATGCGGGCTATGCTGCCCGCCGGGATGTGGTTTAAAGACGGGGTACGCCGTACGCGCGACAAAACTGTGAGTACGGTTGTATTGAATTCGAGTAGTGAAGATGCCTTAAACTTGGCAAGGGAAAAGCAAATGAGCGCACCCAGGCAGGCGGCTGTTTTGCAATTGCTTGCCGGAATCGGCAGCATATCGCTCAAGGAAGTATGCTACATTACAGGAGCTCAGCCGGTTACGGTAAAAGCGATTGAGAAAACCGGCATTTTATTGATTGAGGAGCGAGAGGTTTTCAGAAGGCCAAGCGTCAGGATAAATAGCAACCCTGATCCGATTAATCTCAACGATGAACAAAATGCGGTGTTTGGCAATCTTTCTTCGTTGCTCAAAAGTGGAAAGCCGGAAGCCGCGCTGTTACATGGTGTGACCGGAAGCGGGAAAACGCTCGTATATATCAAGCTTATAGAAGAAACGCTCCTGCGCGGAAAAACCTCAATAGTGCTTGTGCCGGAAATCGCGCTGACACCGCAGGTTGTGGGAATATTTATGTCATATTTCGGGGATGCCGTAGCTGTTTTTCACAGTGCTTTGGGGATAGGGGAGCGATATGACGAATGGAAGCGCACACGATCGGGAACTGTCAGGGTAGTAGTAGGAACGCGTTCGGCGATTTTTGCTCCGTTGAAGGATATCGGCCTCATTGTGATAGACGAAGAGCAGGAGCATACATATAAATCTGACAGCAATCCGCGCTACCATGCTCGCGATGTCGCGAAATACCGTGTTGCACGCGCCGGAGCGCTATTGCTTCTATCCTCAGCGACACCTTCTATTGAGAGCATGTACAGCGCCAGATCAGGCAAGTATAAACTTTTTCACATTGAAAACAGATATAATGACAGAGATTTACCTGCCGTAATCATTGCCGATATGAAACAGGAGTTGAAAAATGATAACGGCGGTTCAATCAGCTCTGTTTTAAAGCGCGAACTTGAGCAGAATATCCAAAATGGCGAACAAAGTATTCTTTTTATTAACCGTCGGGGAACAAATCCGCTTGTCGCTTGCGGGGAGTGCGGTTTTACTTTTCAATGCAGACAATGCAGCATCTCAATGACTTTTCATTCATCCAATAACCGTCTGCTGTGCCACTACTGCGGTTATTCGTTTCCACTGCCGGATAGATGTCCTGAATGTGCAGGGAGGCTTAAGTTTGCGGGTGCCGGCACACAGAAAGTCGAGTCGGAGTTGTATGAGCTTTTTCCGGGGATAAGCATTATACGTATGGATGCTGATACGGTATCCCGGCTGAACTCGCACGAAAAACTACTTACGCGGTTCCGAGAAAAAAAAGCACAGATTCTTCTTGGTACACAGATGGTCACGAAAGGTCTGGATTTTGAAAATGTTACTCTGGTCGGAGTAATCTCAGCAGATGCATCGCTCTATATGGGTGATTACCGGGCCCATGAGAGGACTTTTTCGCTGATAACGCAAGTAGTAGGCCGCTCGGGCAGGGGAGAAAAGTTCGGGAGGGCTGTTATTCAGACATTTACTCCCGCGCATGACGTTATCACACTGGCGTCAAAACAGAATTACAACGGGTTTTATGAACGCGAGATTATTGTGCGCCATGCTCTGGGCTGCCCGCCCGTGCGCGATCTTCTGGCTCTCATGGCAACCGGAACTGACGAGACTGCTGTGATTGCAGCATGTTCAAGTCTCAGGGCAGCGTTGGAAAGGTATTTTCGCGGTGATAAAGAAATAAAACTGTTAGGGCCGGCTCCGGCGCTCGTATCCAAGGTTAAAAATAAGTACAGGTACAGGCTGTTGGTCAGTTGTGAGAACACAAAAAGGGTGCGGGATACGATAGCTCATGTAATAAAGGAGTTTTCGCGAGATAAACGGAGTAAGGGAGTAACGGTATTCGCAGACGCGGACACTTATGAGTGATGAAGTACTCCACTTGAACTCCTCGCCACTAAATAGTATAATAAGCCATCTATTGGAAAGAAGATAAAAAAGACAGGTGTTATTTATGGCTACAAGGAATATTCTGCGCGAAGGAGACCCGTCGCTTTTGAAAAAAAGTCGAGCGGTGACCGGATTTGACAAGCGGCTCCACATACTCCTCGACGATATGCACGAGACTCTTATAGAGGCAAACGGGCTTGGGCTTGCTGCCCCACAGGTTGGTGTGCTCAGAAGGGTAGTGCTTGTTGTTGATACGGATATAGAGACCGAAGATCCCGAGGAGCGGATAATTGAACTCATAAACCCCGAGATTATCGCAAGGTCAGGCGAGCAGGAGGGCAGCGAGGGATGTTTAAGCGTCCCGGGAATCTACGGTATAGTCAAGCGTCCGGAGCTTGTAAGAGTGAAAGCACAAGACAGGAATGGCAAAGAGTTTGAGTTATGGGTAAAAGAACTGACTGCCCGTGCTGTTTGTCATGAGGTAGACCATTTAAACGGCGTTTTATTTTCAACATTGGCGGAACGATTCCTTACAGAGGAGGAAATGGAGGCGCTAAGGGCTGAAGCAGAGGCTGATACGGAAGACGAGAGTGGAGAGTTGTGAGTTGAGAATTATTTTTATGGGGACGCCGGGGTTTGCGTCAGAGTCGCTCAAGCGCTTATACAGCGACGGACATGATATCGCAGGTGTTTTTACACAACCTGATAAGCCGAAGAGCCGGGGAATGAAAGTGAGTTTCAGCCCGGTTAAAGAAGTTGCGCTGGCGCACGGGACACAAGTTTATCAGCCGATTACACTGAGAGACGGTTCGGCGGCAAACATAATTCGTGAGCTGAATTGCGATATCATTGCCGTAGTTGCGTATGGCAAGCTTTTACCCGGCGAAGTACTTGAACTGCCGCCTATGGGATGTATTAATATTCACGCTTCCTTGTTGCCGAAATACCGCGGCGCCGCTCCGATACAGTGGGCGATAATAAATGGCGAGACAGAAACCGGCGTCACTTCTATGTACATGACTGAGGAACTTGACGCAGGTGATACAATATACTGCAAGAAGCTGCCGATTGGCGACAATGAGACAGCCGGCGAGTTGCACGAAAGGTTGAGCGTTGCGGGTGCGGAGCTTCTGAGCGAAACCATTGATGCGCTCTCTAACGGCGCTGCAAACCGTGTGCCGCAAAATCACGATTATGCGACTTTTGCTCCGTCTTTGAAAAAGGATATTTCTCCGATAGACTGGACAGACACGGCTTTCAACATAAAATGCAAAGTCCGAGGGCTTAATCCGTGGCCGGTGGCAACGGCGGAGTTGGGCGGAACAGTATACAAGATATTTTCTGTTAATATCAGTGACAATACAAACGTGAAAAAACGCCCGGGTGATATAATATCAACCGGGCGGCATGGCATTGAGGTTGCCTGCGCCGACGCCGCTATTCTCATTAAAGAACTGCAAGCGCCCGGAGGAAAACGCATGCCGGCGGAGGATTTTCTTAGAGGAAACCGATTGTAATGTACATTGCTTACAGTTCCGTCGTCTTGTTTGGGTTTTTCATTAGCAGTACCAGCACCACTGCAATTGCGCAGGTTACGGCTGCAACAATGAATGAGCTTGTATAGCTTCCTTCTGCTGTCAACCTGTTTGAGACTATCTGAGAAACAAGCGCAGATGCACCAAAACCAATCATGACGAGGCCAAAATTCATGCCTCCGAATTTAGTACCGAAGCTCTCCACCGTCATGGCTGAATATACGCTTGCCGCACCACCGAATCCAAATGATACTAATATGATGCAAACGAGGAACAAAAATCCTTCGCCAACTATCATGACTAAGGATGCGGTCAGGATTATTACCGCAATAGCTATCATAGCTGCTTTTCTTCCGATTTTATCTGATGACCATGACACGATAAGCCTGCCTGCGGCATTACTGATGCCGGTTATCATTACGCCAAGCACTGCAAGCTGTTCAGACAGCCCGCGATCCGCCCCCAACGATATAAACACAGGATTTAGTATGAAGTATGCGGGCAGTGTGAACAATAAGCCGCCTGCCAACAAATAAAACTGTTTTGTTTTTAAAATTTCTGAAGGTGAGTACTGGCGTTTTGTGCTGACTGCTTGAGCAGGCGCATAACCCTTGGGCAAAAATCCTGTGGGTGGGTTTTGAATGTACAGGGAACAGATTACACAGATAATTAAGAAACCAATCCCGAAGACCAAAAAAGTATTGGGTACACCAAGATTACTCAGCATCGACCTTGCAAGCGGCGCAAACACCACCAGCGAAAGACCAAACGCGCTGACTATCATACC
>Ga0099364_10011783_pt1 | contig 11882 bp, 8 predicted proteins | sample TergutTh196P3_FD_73070 | JGI IMG/M metagenome (GOLD analysis project Ga0099364, IMG submission 73070) | Microcerotermes parvus P3 segment gut microbial communities from Pointe-Noire, Republic of the Congo - Th196 P3 | ecosystem: Host-associated > Arthropoda: Insects > Digestive system > Gut ...
CCATCGGATACTTCCGGCATCAGAGTCAAAGCAGTCTCTTCGTCGCAAACATCCGACAGAGCCGCCCAATCACCATATGAACACACTCTGTCAGCTCCGCGCGCCCTGACATATGCGCAAGCAAGAGGAGACAGCGAAATATTTTTTGTGAAATAGATCTCTTTTTCCACATCGCTCAAAGGGAGTCCGACTGAAGCACCGGCAGGGGAGACATGCTTAAATGACGCAGCTGAAGGTAATTTTGTGGCATCTTTGAGTTCTTTGACAAGCTGATAACTGTTCAGCGCGTCAAGAAAGTTTATGTATCCCGGTCGCCCATTTAGTACTTCCACAGGTAATTCTCCTGTGTTCATAAATATCCTAGAAGGCTTTTGATTTGGGTTGCATCCATATTTCAGTTCCAGTTCTATCATTTCCTAATCACCATTATTCTTATTTTTGATAATCATCGATTCCAGGTTTCCGGTTTTGATATCGACCTCGGCTAAGTACAACGAAACTTTGTTTTCAGAATCAAGCGATTTCCAAATCTCTTGCGCTATTTGCTCGCTATTGCCATCAGGCAAAGCAACCAATACCGGTTCGCCTTCAAAAGCCGGGAGCGGCGTCCCGTCGCCAATGTAAGTGTGGATAAAGTGAGCAGTACCAGGTGCCGGCGTATCATATACGAAAAATTGCCGCGAGCAGCTATCAACTGTACCTTTCATTAACTTGAGAATCGACAGCATATATGAACCGTGCGGTAAAAGTACAGCAGAAATGCGTGGTGTGAAATTTGGCGCATCAGGTTCAAATGTGCGTGTCAACAGCGCATCAGCGTAGTTTTTGTCATTGAGATAGAAATCGCGGATTGTGTCAGTCTGGTCACCATTTGAAACGACATAATACATTTCGTCGCCAATATCAACCCGTCTCACAGGATGGTATATGATAAGTGACGAGTCTGTCATTTTTCCGGGATCGTGAGCTTGGGTTCTTATCCCATCATCTGTCGGAACAAAAATGCGATTCCGGCTATTTTCGCTGCGCCCCATGATGAAATACGCAATGGTGGCTTTATTGTTATCTAGGCTTCGTCCAATAAAAAGTCCCCGCCCCGGATACCGGTTGCTACGCAGCAACGAACAGATGTCTATGTTCTCCACAGAAATACCAACTCCTTATTCATCATACTTTATCTTGACAACTTTCCCGTCAGTTTCCAAACGTCTTTCGCAATATAGCGAAATAGCTTCGGGCAAGATTTTCCATTCTGCTTCTTCCATCACCCGGCGCTGGAGAGACTCCGGAGTGTCATCTTCTCGTATTTCGACAGCTCTTTGCAAAATAATCGGTCCACCATCGACAATATCCGAGGCGAAATGCGCAGTTGCGCCGGTAAGCTTGACACCGGAAGCCAACACCTCCTCATGCACTTTAAGCCCATAGTATCCAGGACCGCAAAAGGACGGTATAAGAGATGGGTGGATATTTATGATACGGTTTTCAAAAGCTTTGATCAGTGGAGCATCAAGGATAAAGTTAAAGCCCGCATATACAACAAGTTCGATTTCCAAATCCTGAAGCATATCGAGCATAGCTTTTGTAAATGTCGCTCTGTTCGGAAAAATGGCTCTTTCCACAACGTATGCAGGGATGTTTGCGTTTTTTGCTCGCTCAATGGCATATGCCTCCGGATTTGAAGATATGACAGCACTGAGTTCACAGTTTGGTATCTCGCCAAATAGATGGGCATCAATGATCGCTTGGAGGTTCGTTCCGCCACCGGAAACTAAAATAGCTGTTTTTACCATACCAAATCAACCCCTTTGTCGCCTAAAACGCATTGTCCAATTAAAATAGGGTCTTCTCCTTGGGCGCGCAGCTCAGAGGTTACTGCATCGATTGAATCCCTATCAACTGCAAGGACAAGTCCTATTCCCATGTTGAAAGTATTGTACATGTCTCGCATGGGGATGTCGCCTTTCTGCGACAACAACGCAAATATCGGCAGGTTGGGGAATGCTGAGGTTTCTATGCTTGCGCGAACCCCATCAGGTAGCATTCTTGGGATGTTCTCGTAATGCCCACCACCTGTAATATTACTAATGCCCTTAATGCTTTTGCGAAACATATTTATTGCGCTGAGCAGAGGTTTTACATAAATTCTTGTGGGACGCAAAAGTTCCTCGCCAAGGGTGCAACCGAGTTCCTGTATATGCAATTCCAAGTTGCTAAGCTCATCGGCTAAAACTTTCCGAACAAGTGAAAAACCATTTGAATGCAATCCTGACGACTTTAAGCCGATAATCGCATCGCCTGGGACAATTGATGCTCCATCGATAATATTGTCATAATCGACAAAGCCCACTGAAAAACCAGCTATATCATATTCGTCTTCCGGCATCATGCCTGGGTGTTCCGCGGTCTCTCCGCCTATCAGCGCACAGCCTGCTGCTCGACAGCCTGCTGCAACGCCCGCGACAATGCGCTCAGTTCGGTGAGGTATGTTTTTTCCCATTGCGAGATAGTCAAGGAAGAACTGAGGTTCTGCGCCTGAGCATACAATATCGTTTACGCACATCGCTACGCAATCTATTCCGATGGTGTCATGCTTATCCATTAGAAACGCTATTTTGAGCTTCGTCCCCACGCCATCAGTTGAAGAAACCGCTATTGGTCGTTTCATGGCGGAAATGACAGGCTCAAACACTCCACCAAAACCGCCGAATCCACCGAGAACGCCTTTTCGATTTGTGCTTGATATGTGTGGTTTGATAAGTTCAACTGCTTCGTATCCGGCGGTTATGTCAACCCCGGCTTGAGCATAGCTGTCGGATTTAGATTCTCCCATATCACTCGACCATCATTTCTTTGATTTTGGATTGGATTGCACTATCCGCTGTCCGAACTTTCTGAGCCATGTTTTCTTTGAATTCAACAAGCTTCGCAGCAAGCGTCTCATCGCTTATTGCAAGTATTTGTGCAGCTAAAATCCCTGCGTTTTGTGCAGCTCCAATTGCTACCGTGGCCACCGGTATTCCAGATGGCATTTGCACCATCGACAGCAAGCTGTCAAGCCCGTCCATAGTTGAAGATACCATTGGTAATCCGATAACAGGCAAGGTAGTATATGCAGCGATTACGCCGCCAAGATGCGCCGCTTTTCCGGCTGCAGCAATTATCACACCAAAGCCATTGCCTATTGCGTTTTTTGCAAATTGCTCAGCATCGACTGGTGTACGGTGAGCTGACATAACATGCGCTTCAAAGGGTATGCCAAACTCTTTGAGCTGCTTCAGCGCCTCTGAAACCACGGGAAAATCACTGTCTGACCCCATAATAACAGCTACTTTTTTCACGCGTTCCCCCCCTAGTTAACCATTTTGACAAGTGGGCTAAAATGATTTTGTGCGCAGTTTTACGTGTCATATATTATATTAGGACTAGATATTTGGCAAGAAAAACCTGTTTACAAAGAATAACAAAAAGAATTATTTATATTAGTTGCGGTTGAAAAAAACAGATGGCTACATTATAATAAGCGACAACACATTTCCCATTACTTTGGAGGTAATCATGCCTGATATTTGCATATGTGAAATTGTCGACAAAAAAAAACTTACTGAGCAAGTCTTTTCGATTACTTTTAAATGCAAGCAAATTGCTCAAGTCGCTTTCCCCGGACAGTTCGTTAGCATAAAATGCGGAGAAGAACGACTTTTGCGCAGACCTATCAGCATCTCTAATGCAACAGATGAAACTTTGACCATCGTATTTGATGCAAAAGGCGAGGGAACTCGCTGGCTCTCCGAAAGAACACTTGGTGACAATCTCAATGTACTTGGTCCTCTCGGAAAAGGTTTTGATATCCCCAACGGTGATATAGTGGTCGTTGGAGGTGGCATTGGGACACCACCCCTTCTTTTTGCGTCTAAATCCTCCAAAGGAAAAGTAGTGTCTATACTCGGATTTAGCGATTCAAGCAGGATTATACTAAAAGAAGATTTTGAGTCTATATGCGACAATGTCATCATTACCACAGACGATGGAAGCAATGGCAGAAAAGGCACTGTTATAGATCCGCTGATGCAATTGCTGGAAAGAGGCACTTATTCAGCTGTACTCGCTTGCGGACCGAACGCAATGCTGCGTGCTATTGCGGAGCTTTGCGAGAAAAAAGGAGTACCAACACAGCTTTCTCTTGAAGAACGGATGGCATGCGGTGTCGGCGCATGCGTTGTTTGCGCATGTGCGACAACTATTGATGGAACAGCTGCAATGAGTCGTGTTTGCAAGGACGGACCGGTTTTCCCCGGTGAACAAATACGTTGGGAGAATGATAACAAAAAGGTATAGCATTTTTCAATTATTGGTTAAATTGTAACGAGGTGATTTAATGAACACTGTTGATTTAAGCGTAGATTTCGCTGGTTTGCATTTCAAGAATCCGGTTGTTGCGGCATCCGGTACATTTGGATTTGGACGGGAATATTGCGACTTTTATGATTTGTCTGAGTTGGGAGGCATATGTGTTAAAGGCTTGACTGCTGCAAAAAGGCTTGGCAATCCACCTCCTCGCGTTGCAGAAACCCCTATGGGGATGCTCAATAGTGTCGGTTTGCAAAACCCGGGCGTTGATGCGTTTATTGAGACTGAACTACCATTTCTACGTAATTATGACACTATTGTAATTGCGAACATCTCCGGCAATACGGTTGATGAATACGCAGCAATGGCAGCGAAACTATCAGACGCAATGGTAGATATGATTGAAGTGAACGTCTCATGTCCAAATGTGAAAGAAGGCGGGATTCAATTTGGCACCTCTCCTGCAGCAGTGTCTATGGTCACTAAAGCAGTAAAGGAAAACTCTACTGTACCGGTGATGGTGAAACTCTCTCCCAATGTGACGGACATTGCTGAAATCGCTTTTGCTGCACAATCAGCTGGTGCTGACGCGATATCCTTGATTAATACCTTGCTCGGGATGCGGATTGACATCAACACCCATAAGCCTGTTCTATTCAATAATACAGGAGGACTCTCTGGACCGGCCGTATTGCCGGTCGCGGTTCGCATGGTCTGGCAGGTAGCTGCAGCTGTAAGCATTCCCATCCTCGGAATGGGTGGGATTTCCAATGGGGAAAATGCTATCGAAATGATGCTTGCCGGCGCCAATCTTATAGCCATCGGAACTGCGGTTTTTTCAAATCCATATGCGCCGATTGAAGCAAAAACAGGAATCGAGGAGTACTTGAGAAATAAAGGCTTGCAAAGTGTTCGCGATATTACAGGAAAAGCGATTATGAATGGAATGCAAGCTTGACAATTGCCTCAATCTAGCGTAAAGTTAGATAGATTCAAAAACGCTCGTCGAGGCTTATGTGCAAGAGCTTATCCACTTGCTACACCTTGATAGATTTAGGAGATGATTCCTTTGAAAAAAACCTTACCACTAATACTTTGCATTGTTATTTGCATCAGCATCAGCCCCATTGATGCGCTTGCAAGCGGACGCAACACTTCCTTTGAGGAGTCTTTGGCTTCTGACTTAAGGACGCTTGGATTGTTCAGAGGTGTTTCAGATACGAACTTCGATTTGAATCGTGCGCCAACTCGTACAGAAGCGCTTGTGATGCTAATACGAGTTTTGGGTAAAGAAGATGCTGCTCTAAACGGCAATTATCGCCATCCTTTTACCGATGTTGCTTCTTGGGCAGACAATTATGTCGGTTATGCATATGCGAATAATCTTACAAACGGGGTATCTGCAACAGAATTCGGAACCGGTAATGCGAATGCCGCCATGTATGTGACTTTTGTTCTTCGAGCTTTGGAATACGACGATACCAATGGCGCTGACTTTACTTGGAACAATCCTTTTACTCTTGCCAAAACCGTGGGGATACTTCCGGATATTGTGAACACAAGTGTTTTTTGGCGATCGGACGTTGTAGTGGTATCATATAGCGCTTTATCGGTATACTTGAAAAACTCCACCCAAACATTAGCGGCAAAACTAATTGAAGCCGGCGTTTTTACGCAAGCATTATTCAACACCACTTACGATGCCGATGCAATCAGAGACTACATACCTCCCGTTACCACAGAGTTGGAACCGGAGGCGATATATTCAATGTGTTCACCTGCTGTTTTCTATATTGAGTTATACAATTCGAATGAGATAGTCATAGGATCAGGCAGTGGGTTTTTTATTGATAGTTCAGGTATTGCCGTTACAAATTACCATGTAATCGAAGGTGCCAGTTCGGCAAAGATCACACTATCTGACAACAATGCGGTATATGATGTTGTCGGAGTATACGATTACAGCGAGCAGGAAGATTGGGCTATAATCAAAATCAATGGTTCAGGGTTCAACACATTGCAAATCGGAGATATGTCAACTGTTGTCGGAGCCGCGACCATTTATGCCATCGGCAGTCCATTGGGCTTGCAAAGCACAATTTCCCAAGGAATCATATCTAATCCCAATCGCATCGATGGAGGCGTTAACCACATCCAAATCACCGCAGCGATTTCACCCGGCAGCAGCGGAGGCGCACTAATAAACAAGTATGGGGATGTTATCGGCATAACAACTTCTCAATATATTCAAGGCCAAAATCTAAATCTAGCTTTGCCGATTTCATATATTGAAGGGCATTCCAGAAATGACATTGTTGCATTATCAGCACTGTTTCCCGGCGGTACCGGAGGTACAATCACGGATTTAAGCACCAGTGTCGAGCTGCAATCCACGGGTGGTGAAGTCTATGTCAATGGCAGAACGTTGTACGCAATAACGCCAAATCAAAGCGATATCTGGGTAATCAGCACATTGGATGAAGGCAACAACGACCCTGTGCTTTCTCTTTATGACAGTTCCGGAACCCAGCTTGCTTACAACGATGACTATTTCTCTGATTACAACGCTAAAATAATAACATATTTTGAAACAGGTCAAACCTATTATATTGAAGTTAGTTTCTACGATTCCGATTATGGAAATTGTACATTGTCTGTTTCCCAATCCCTGCAACTATCAGGCAGTGGCGGAACTGTACGTGTGAACGGCGATAGTATCTACACGTTCATACCAAGCCAATCAGGAACTTGGACATTCAGGACTTCCAACAGCGGAAACTTCGACCCGCTGATTCGCGTATTCAACGATACAATTGCCACCATAGGTATAGGCGATGACAACGCCGGCGATTTGGACGCAATGGTTGCTATGCATCTCGAAGCCGGGAAAACTTATATCATTGAAGTCTGGTTTTATCATTGGGACGCCAGTACCACATTGACCTGGACTAGCTGACGTTCAAATGAGCAATGATACATCCTCTGTTTTGCTATACGGCTGCAGAGGTTGTGAATAACAAGAGATCATCTAATGAATGAGAAAAAACACGATATTTATCCAGGAGCATATCTCCCTGTCTCCCGCGAAGAAATGCTTGAGCGTGGTTGGTACTATTATGATTTTTTGCTGATAACAGGCGATGCTTATGTCGACCACCCCAGTTTTGGAGCTGCCGTGATTGGTAGGGTGTTGGAGGCAGAAGGATATAGGGTGGCTATATTGGCTCAACCTGGATACCGTGATGCTGCTGACATCAAGAGCATGGGCAAACCAAGATATGCAACACTCATATCAGCCGGAAATCTCGACTCAATGGTAGCACACTATACCGCCTCAAAAAGGCTAAGAAAAGAAGATTTTTATTCTCCCGGAAAAAAGCGAGGTCATCGCCCTGATCGAGCGACAATTGTTTATTCGCGGCTGGTTCGAGAAGCTTTCGCTGATTTACCTATTGTCATAGGCGGTCTGGAAGCATCCCTTCGAAGATTTGCACACTACGATTATTGGGACAACTCTGTAATGCCACCGATATTAGTCGACTCAGGTGCGGACTTTATTGTATACGGCATGGGGGAAGCAGCGACAATCGAGCTAGCAAAAAAGCTTGCTGCAAAGGATGACATATGCACGATAACTTCTGTGCGCGGCACAGGATATATGAGTGTCGATGCAGCAAATTGCGCTTATGAGTATGTGAAATGCGCATCATATGAAGAAGTGCAATCAGATAAAATAGCGTATGCAAAATCGGTAATGATCCAACACAAAGAGCATGACCCTATCAGAGGAAGAGCTGTCATGCAAAAATGCGGAGATGCGACATTAATTATTAACCCACCGGCTATGCCGTTGTCTGCATCGGAGCTTGACAGGGTTTTTGCGCTACCATTCACCAGGGAAGTTCATCCAATGTACTCTAAGTTCGGCGGTGTCCCCGGGATTGATGAAGTGCGCTTTTCCGTAATCCACAATAGAGGATGCTTTGGTGCATGCAGTTTTTGCGCTCTTGCTTTTCATCAAGGGCGAATGGTCACAGCGCGTAGCCATGATTCAATAATCGCAGAAGTCCAAGCTTTTTGCGAACATCCCGAGTTTAAGGGTTATGTTCATGATGTTGGCGGACCAACAGCTAATTTCAGACAACCTTCGTGCAAAATTCAAAATCAAAAAGGGATGTGTTCAGATAGGAATTGCTTAAGTCCTGAACCTTGCCCAAATATAGAAGTAGATCACAATGACTATATGCAATTACTTCGAAAATTGTCGGCAATCTCAGGTGTTAAGAAAGTTTTCGTCCGGTCGGGGATCAGGTTTGATTACCTTATGTTAGATAAAAATGGTGAGTTTTTTGCCGATCTTGTGAAAAACCACATCTCTGGACAACTTAAAGTTGCTCCCGAACACTATGTCAACAGTGTGCTGCACTATATGGGGAAACCGAAAAATCATGTCTTTGAAAGGTTTTCAGAAAAGTACAAAAAACTCAATGCAAAATACGGAAAAAACCAATATCTTGTCCCTTACCTCATATCTTCCCATCCCGGATGTACTCTGGCTGATGCCATCGTTCTAGCTGAATATTTAAACAGGACAGGAAGGCAACCTGAACAAGTGCAAGACTTTTATCCGACACCAGGCACTTTGTCAACCTGCATGTATTATACGGGCATTGATCCAAGAACAATGAATAAAGTCCATGTACCTCGCTCGCAAGAAGAAAAGGCGATGCAACGCGCATTGCTTCAATGGAAGAAACCCGAAAACCGATACTTGGTACTCAAAGCTCTAAAAAAAGCAGGCAGGGAAGATTTGATAGGATATGGCAAACATTGCCTACTTCGCCCAAAAATCGACAAAAGGAAAAGCAAAATGAAAACTTAAAACAATATAGCTTGATTTTTGTTTCATAATAGCTGCATAAATATTGTTTTTTTTACTTAGTTGATGTACCCCTGCTATGCAATCAAGGGTAGATGCCTATGCAAATAACTCTGTATTACCAATATGTTTACAGGTTCTAATGGTATCCGATGGGGTATATCATGAAATCAGGGTGTATTTTGCGATTAATATTACACATTCTAGGGTATTCCTATTGCAACTGGAACACATTATATTGTCTATGGACATTGGAGTGAGTAAAACAAATTTAGAATAAAAATAAATACGTTATTATTTGCTTTAAAGTCAAAATTTCGCTTTCCCAATCGAAATTGCACTGTTACACTACCAAAATCTGTAACAAGAAATGAATCGAAAAAAGGGGAGTGGTTTTATAGAGAATATTGGTGTCGAGAGTATTCTCGCCACAAAAAATGACCTAACCTAATCTAAATCTATAATAGAAAAGCGCGAGTTTACCCCGCTTGCGCAAAACCGCAGAATATCGCGTAAACAGCCCTCATGGTTGTTTACGCGATGTTCTTTGTACGGAAGCAATGCTAAAGCTTCTTCATATAGCGAAGCACCGTGTTAAGCATAAAGCGTTTTGTGCCAATTTCATCGAATATTACTTCTATAAGGGCATCGCCGCCGGCTGGTTCGATCTTAGTAATGATTCCGCGTCCAAAGGTGTTGTGTAGGATTGTTTCTCCCTTTGCAAAATCATTTTTTTTCGTTGTTCCGCCGTTGTGGTCTGATGACAAATCGGAGGTGGATGACGCTTGAGCAAGGTTTTGTGATTTGGTCCGCATGGTACTTCTAAAACTGGGTTGGACGCTCCCATCGCCGGAAATACCGCTTTGGCGTCCCATGGATTGTTCAACAGCGAAGCTACGCTGAAAACCTTCTTCATCATCGGTAAATGAGCTGAAACCTTTTTGGATTTCGATATTTTCGGAATTTATTTCATTAAGAAATCTTGATGGCTCAGCTGAAATAGTCTTTCCAAAGAGCATACGGCTACGGGCACTGGAAAAATAAAGCTTTCTCATTGCTCTTGTCATCGCAACGTAGCACAATCTGCGTTCTTCCTCGATCTCGTCTGCATTGCCTAGCACTCGGGAACTTGGAAAGACACCTTCTTCGGCGCCGACAATAAACACAGTATCGAATTCCAAGCCTTTGGCACTGTGCATGGTCATCAAACTCACTCTATCTGTACCAGCGTCATCATGCTCAATGTCTGTATAAAGTGCAGTTTCACTGAGAAAGCCATATAATGAGCTCTCTTCGTAGTTTTCATTCATATAGTTTATGATATTCGATTTCAGCTCTTTGACATTCTCCAATCGCGTAAGGTTCTCGTTTGAATTTCTTTCTTCAAGCATCTTCACATATCCGCTTTGGTCAAGCAGCATGTCATACAGCTTGTCAAGGGGTAGGTTAACAGCTGCATTGCGCAGATCGTCTATCATTTGCGCAAAAAGATGCAATCTGCCAGCGGCGCTTTTGAGGTTCTCTTGGTTTTGTGATTTACGTATAGCCTCGAAAATAGAGCATTTCAACTCCGAAGCATACTCTGAAAGTCTACCAAGAGTCGTATCGCCAATGCCTCGAGCGGGATTGTTGATAATTCGCAACAGGCGTACATCATCATTGGGATTATGTATAATGCATAAATATGCAAGCATGTCTTTGACTTCAGCTCTCTCATAAAATCCAGTACCGCCGACAACGCGATAGGGGATCCCAGCTCGTTTGAATTCTGTCTCAAGCTGGTTGGATTGAGCATTCATACGGTATAGTATCGCATGTTCGTGCCAATTGCGATTTTCCGCAACACTGTCAATTATCGTGTCTGCAATAAAGCGCGCTTCGGCTCGCTCATCTGCAACATGAGTCAATAGCGGTTTTGTCCCGAGTTCGTTGTTTGTCCATAATTCCTTGCCTTTTCGACCTTTGTTGTTCCGGATGACATCATTTGCAGCATTCAATATATACGAGGTTGATCGATAATTCTGTTCCAGGCGAATCACGCGCGCATCCGTGAATTTTTTTTCGAAACTTAAAATGTTTTCAATTGTTGCTCCACGAAATTTATATATACTTTGATCATCGTCTCCAACAACGCAAATATTCCCGTAACCACCTGCAAGAGACGACGCCAACAGATATTGAAGATGGTTTGTATCTTGATATTCGTCAATCAAAACATATTTGAACCTATTTTGATAATCCAGCAAGATATCAGGATTTTCGCGAAACAAGCGAACTGTTAGGAGAATTAAGTCATCGAAGTCCAATGCGTTTGAGGCTTTCATGCGGGTTTCGTATTCCAAGTACGCTCTCCCGATGATTTTGCGGCGGATATCACCCGAATTGTCGGCTTGAATGCTAAAATCATCTGCAAAAAGCATCTCGTCTTTCGCTCTGCTGATGTAACCAAGGATTGTTCGGTGAGGCAGGTATTTTTCATCAATATCAAGCTCTTTTAGTATGCGTCTCATCAAAGAAGCAGTGTCAGAAGTGTCGTAAATTGCAAAAGATCTGCTATAGCCTAGTCTTTCGATGTCACGTCTGAGTATGCGAGAGCAAGCAGAGTGAAATGTCATTGCCCATATATCCTCTGCTTTGGCGCCCAGCATTCTTT
>Ga0099364_10011784_pt1 | contig 11881 bp, 6 predicted proteins | sample TergutTh196P3_FD_73070 | JGI IMG/M metagenome (GOLD analysis project Ga0099364, IMG submission 73070) | Microcerotermes parvus P3 segment gut microbial communities from Pointe-Noire, Republic of the Congo - Th196 P3 | ecosystem: Host-associated > Arthropoda: Insects > Digestive system > Gut ...
GTGGTAAGCTGAAAATCTATCTTTGTGCCGGTATTGGGCCGGTAGACAACCAGTCCATTGTGCTCTATCCAGATAGCGCCGTCCGCTGTTTCGCCGTTACCGGTGTGGAATACAAACACACGCCGGTTGGTAACAGGGCCATCTCCGAAATTAATAAATAATTCCACCGTCCATTGGGTATCGGCCATGTACGATCCGGCCAACTGGCCAAAATCAACATCGTTTGCCTGATTGTTAAGACGGATTACCCTGCGATCATTAACTACCTGGGCGCTGGCGCCGATATTGGCGGTAATGGAAATGGAAGCCCCATCGTCAAAGAAACCGACCATCTCGTTAGAGTCATTGAGCCGGTAAGTAACTCTTTCTACCGGTGAATATACCCACCGTGCCGTAACGGTCAAATTTCTTGTAACAAAGGAATCCTCGGTAAAGAGCACTCCTTCCGGGGTAAACCAGCCAATAAGGGGGAATCCCTGAAGGTCAGGATCGGCAACCCAGGCGTCGATCTCGCCGAGGGTTTTATTGGCAGGAACGGTAATTGTTCTGGTCTGGGTAAATACACCGGGACCCCAGTTACCGCCGTTGGCATTAAATGTAATGGTAAATGTTTGCGATCCGGTACCCCATCTGGCAACAGCATTTCGTGAACCCAGAGACGGCAGGATATCCCTGATATTGGTCGCCTGGGTAAGTTCTTCTTCGTTTCCGCTGGTATTGGTAAACCACCAGCCGAGAAAGGCATCGCTGCCCTTTACCGGATAGGGTATGCTGTTTAATTCCCAGGGCGGACGGCGTACGGCCAATTCAATGCTGGAATATGACCCCACTCCTTCAATGACAATATTGCCCCCATTGGCATCAAATACCACCGCTTCCCTTCCCCACCAGGCATACAGGATAGTTTCTCCGGGTACCGTATACGGCAGGGCAATGGGATACCCTGTTTCGGCATCGGGACTGGAATACCAGCCGTTAAAGAAATGGGTGGTCTCTCCTTCAACCCAGAAAGGAGTGGGGAAATTATCGATAACATCACCAACAATTAAATTCACCGTTGTTGACGGCGGTATGGTGGCGCTGGTAAGCTGGCCAGTCCGGGGATTAATATCACCGGTGTCAAAAGTAACTACAGCCCTCCTGCCGACACTTTCATGATCATCGCTTACCGGACAGGAAATAATTACTGCTGCCATCAGCAAAATGATACACAAAAAAATGAAACAATGTTTAATCTTCATCTATTACTCCTTGATACCTACAATCCCAGATCGTTGGCCAATTCCAGGGCAACGTTCAGGAAGGAGTTGTAACCGGGCGGTGAATCGGCTTCATGCCATTCGTCATCAGTATTACCGCCGACTCTCGGAAGCCAGGCTTCCGTCCAGGGCATGGGAAGCCCCCTGCGCCGGTGATAGTGGTTGTAAATCATCTCCCCGCCGGCAAGACGGTAGCCCCGGTTCGATGTAGTCAGCCTCCATCCGTACACATTGCCTTCCCAGGAAGTGTCAAAATAATACCGGGGATTGTAAGGATCAAAGCGGATAGGTGCGGCTGTCTGCACATTATTATCGCCCATGTGAAAACGGCTGGCCCATTCACTGGCACGCCAAATCGCATCGTCATACGCGCCGTAGAGGTCGATGCCCTGTTTCCATGCCATCTCGGCGCTTAAGGCAATCTTACTCAAAGCCAGCATGATGTAGTTGAGGTTACGGGTTGCTTCCCCGGTCTGCCCGGAAAAGTGATTGATATAATGCTTGATGTTGCCGTCGCTGGGAGCATTAAGCATATAACTCACCGCATGATTAAGAAGGGCCAGATCATCAAGGTAAATGGCGATGGCAAAATAGGCTGCAATGATCATGGCCCCTTGGTTTCCCGCCCTCCAGGGAGGAATGTTAATATAATCGTCCAAAACTGCCTTAAGCCAGACATTGCGTATGGACCGGTCGATATTGTGAAACTGTTCGGGAATATAACCGGAATCCTGGCCGTTAACCACATCATGTCCATAACGGATAATTTCGGCAGCAGCAGCATAGAGCTGTCCCTGCAGGCCGACCATCAGCATGTGGTCGTAATAACCGCCGTGTTTAAAACCAATCAGATGCCGTGCGTAGGAATCCAGTATTCGAAAAGATTTTTGTGCATGGCGCTTGTCGCCGGTTACCATCCACATGACAGCCTGGAAATAGGCGGTTCGTATATCCTGTTCTACCGTTGTTTTTGTCCCAGCAACCTCTCCGTCACGTCCGATGTATTCAAACCGCCGTTCGTTCCACTGGCTTAAATTGGATGAGCTGTGATTCCAGAAAGCACTCCAGGAATTGTATGCCCTAAACTCGGCAAACATCCGGCGGTTTGCAGCACGGCTTTCCCGGTATTCTGCAATGGCATCAGGGGGCACGGGGTTTTCTTCCGGGCGTCCAAAGTACCGGTGATCCGGACTGAGGCTTTCGATAAACTGCTGGGGAGTAGTGTCCGCCCTGGTTGGCCCTACCGGAATGATGGCCGGTACATCCCATGTAACCCCGTCATAGGCTCCATAATCGCGGCCAATCCCCTGCCAGCGGTCAATGAGTTTACGCATGGCCATAAAATCATCCTGGGTATGCAATACTCCCGGATGCACCAAGCTGCCCTGCCGCATGATCACATTGCCGCCGCTTGGCTGCATTTGACAGGTGGTCAGGGTAAAAATAACAAGGAGTATCAGCCCTGTCATTTGACATAATTGTTTCATCGCATTCTCCTGTTATCCGCTAGAAGGACAGTTTGAAAAGGAAGGGGAAGGTTAATACCCTGTCCAGATATCGAGGTTCAACACGATCGGTACCCAGGGCTTCGCCGTTGGCAAAGGCAATACCAAACTGCAGCAGGCAGTCGCCAAAGGGGTTCCAGCCGGCATAGGCGCCAAAACCGTAGCGGTAGCCGCCGCGTTTATAAAGCCGTTCAAAATAGTGTTCATCACCCAGGATATTCAAACCAAAATCAATGCCTAAATTAACATTGCCCAGCCGGTATACCGGGGATAACCAAATCTTGGTTACCGTACCAAAATCGGTTCTGCCCGATCCAACGGGAGCAGAATAACCGCCCCAGTTAAATTCAATACCGGCCCGTACGGTCAGTGCCTGGCCCAGCATGTCATTAAAATCATATTCAGCAACTCCTCCAATCCGGTGATGGTTGAGGTATTCGCCTTCCAGAGCAACAAGTTCTGTCTGATACTGACCGTCCACCGTCAGGGCGGGGATACGGTTAATCGGGTTGGTAACCAGATGGGAAATGGTACCGCCGATTTCCATGGTGAGGTTGGGGATCATGGTAAATGTAAAAGCAAGCTGACTGCGCGGACCACCGTTATCGTCATTATTGTCGCTGTCGGTTATTCTCCTGGCATTGGCCATGGGATGAACGCCGATATATTGGGCGCGGAAAAGGCCGACATCCTGAATTTCATAACCAAGGGCTAACTGGAGATTTTCAAAAATAAATTTTGTTTCCTGGACACCGCCGTTAACACCGCCGTTATTAGCAGAACGCGCAATGTAAATATCGTAGAGCATGGCGCCGAAATACAGGCCGTCAAGCCAGGGGTTATCCTGAACAAAGTGCCCAATGGGATTGATAAATTCCAAAGCAACGGCGTTGGTACCTTCAAAGCGGGTAAAGATACCATCCGAGCCGCCTGCCCTTACCCCAAGGTATGATCCCCAGCCAAAACCGCCCAGTTTGCCGGTAAGGGTATTCAGTTCAAAAATACCCGCAGTGGTTTTTAACCATGGAAAGGGCTGGAACCAGCCGGCCATCCTTGCCAGCTGAACATCCAGCACTGCCCTGACAGGGACGCCTTCAAAATCGCCGGTAACACGGGTATCATTCCAGGGCGGAAAAATTTCCAGGTTACCGTCAAAACCCACCAGGCCGCTGTAATTTGCCGAAAGGCCTATGTGGAACATAGGGAGGTCAGAGCCGTCACGTCCAAAACCGGATACCCACAGGGGATTTTTTACCGGAGGCAGCCTGTCGTCCATTTCCTGGTAATTAATACTTTGGAACATAAATGTTGCTTCCATTCCGCCGGTAACGGTAATCTCCAGTTCCGCAAAAGCCTGTGCCGGGATGATGAAGCATAGCGCTAAAATAACTAATCCTTTTTTCATGAAAATCTCCTTCAAATAATTTTATAAGGCACTAACAGCACCTTTTTACGGATACTTAAAAAATGCAAAATCAACAATTTCCAGCCAATAGCCGGATGCTGATACATCATCAGCCGGGGACCGGCCGTCAAACCGGAAGTTGCGAAAAATCATCGGATTAAACTTGGTTGTATCATTGCAGGGATCGACAGGATCGGTGGGGATTCCCCATTTTACCATGCGGTGAAAAGGAATAATAACTTCCTTGTAACCCAGTTCAGGATCGGGATTGGCAAAACCATTTTCCCAGTTCCATTCAGGAAAATAATCTTCGTTGGTATATGACCACCAGAACATACAGTCCAGCATCCGCGCATCGGTGTTCATCATGTTCGTGCGGTACCTGAACGTATATCCGTCATATTCGCTGACATCCAGGCGGCTCTTGAGGGGAAGCTCACGGTCGATGTTAAACATCCGCACCCCATAAAATTCTTCGGTGGTATTCCATGCATTGTGCTTGCCCGATTCTGCAAGGTTCCACAGTCCCGTAGTGGTGTCTTCTATTAACCACCCTGCGACACTTTCGCGGCCTGCAAATGCCCGTGGGCCGACATTAAACAGTTCGCTCAGCGCATAGGGGTACCTGATGATATCCCTGTTCCCGTCGGGACGGGTTGGACATGCCGTCAGCAACAGGGAAAAAACCGTTATGACAATGATACTTGTCATAAAAACCAACTTTCTTTTCATACAATCCTCCAAAAATATAAAATTATTCCGGCATTTAACGTGTGAACATTAATGTGCCAAAACCCGGTTGATCATAAGCGCCGGAAGGCTGTCCCATCTGCGGCCCTCCTTCCGGTGTTGATACTTCCATTGCAAGTCTCGTCCAGCGACTCTCTCTCGGTTCAACTCCTTTTACGACGGTATAGTGATAATAGGGCAGCGCCCAAACCGGGCGGTTATGGCCCCGTTGATCCGTTGAAACAATAGTCATGGTATCCCTGTTGGGTGAGTGGGGCCGCTGCGAGGAGACATTCTGCCAAAGGCGGGTATACGTGGTAAATGGCACTTCAAGACCGGCGATATTGTACTTTGCCACATATTCACACATTCTCAGAAATAGATTGTTGCCAAGGCCAAACAGATCATCGCCCTGGTTCCAAGCCAGCTGGGCAATTACTCCCATCACACCAATGTTCATAATGGTATGCCCCTGGTCGCGCCCGCTCTCCTGCTGCTGGCCAAGTATTTCGCCATCCGCAGTAATGTGCACATGGTTGATTGCCTTGAACCAGTAGCCATTCCCAACCACCCGCATCTGGTTTGCAGTGGGAGTACCAGGAGGCAATCCGTAATTGCCCTGGAGGGCTTCCATCGCCCAGTTATACAGATCCCGCCTGTCGCAGACAATGGCAATGGCCATGAGGGCGGCCAAATTACACATGTCCCAGTTAGTCCAGTAATGATCGTCCCAGCAATCATGATGCCGGATAAGAAAGTCCATGATGCCCGGATACCATACCATCATGAGCCATTGCTGAAATGCGGCAAAATCCGCCGGTGCCCAGCCGGGATAGTCCCGCATCAGTTCACCGGCAAGGGCAAACATATAGCCGTACAGCCCGAATGCAAGGCTTCGGTCGGTGCTGCCATGCACGTCAACCGTGGTCCTTACCCAACTGTTTAAAATTTCAACAACCTTGTCGGCATGCTGAATGAGGGTGTTTTGATTTGCATGGCCTATACGGTAGATTAAGGCTTGCTGATAGGCCGCTGCCGCAGAACGCATGGCATTGGAATAATTTTCTGTGTAGGTAACGCCGTCTATAGTAATACTGCTTCCTGTACCACGGACAATCGCCACAGTCGGATGCGGCCCGTTCCAGGTAGACAGGGTATGCGAATTGGTAATCAGCTCGTTATAACCGGAAACCCAGGGCTCACGGTTTGCCGCCAATTGCGCCCGAATAAATGCAAATTCATCTTCGGTATGCAGCCCCACCCGCCGCAACGGCACAGACGGATCCCTGGGAAGGATCCGTTCACGGGGGAAACTCTCGATAATATCCTGTGCTCCCAGTTCCCCTGCGGCAATTTCCGCCGGGGTAAAGGCTTTGTTGTAAATGCTCAGGCGGTAATATTGCGCGCCGGGCAGGAAGGCATGGTTGGCAAATACCGGGCGGCCCAGATAATTATTGGTAAAATCGTTTGCTGTATTAAGCGTAATGGTTGTAGTGAGTTCTCCCTTTAAAACCCCGTCTACAATGAGGCGCATGGTATTGCCCGAACGGGTTACCACAACATGTTTCCACATACCCCTTTTGAGCGGGCCGTTAAAAAACCCTATTTTTTGATCGGATTTTTCTTCGTTACGATTCCGGTTTTCCCAGCGCCAGCCCGGAGCGGCATTCGTATTACCGGTAGTACCGCGGCCGCTGGTAGAAAGACTCACCACCTGCGTGGCGGCATTCAGGTGCATATACCGTCCGGCAGTGTTTGTGGCATTTTCCCTGTCAGAAAACGTCCAGATAAAATGCCCGGATACATCGTTTTCTTTGAGGATGTTCTGAAATGGAATGTAGATATATGTCTCTATGCTGTATTCGGATAGCCCCCGCAGCACTGTTCCCAGCCCGGCGCCAAGGTTTACATACCCATTGCCGCTGCCTAAATCCACAACCCCGCGGCCGTTAATGGTCCGGATGGATGCGCCGCCCGCCAATGCCGCATTCCAGGGATCACCGGTAGCCGGCGTTGCCGTAAAAGCGGTACCGGCGGCATTAACTTCATAGCGGAGGCGCAGGTGAGCTTCTCCCGGCGCTTCGGTCTCCTGCACAAAACGAAAATCGCTGTTTAAAATGGCCCTGGTGATCATTCCCGCATAGATGTGCAGTACCGAAGCCGTAACCAAAGTTCCCGATTCAGCCTGCAAAATATAATAACCGGCATCCAACGCCATCTCTCCCGAATCGCCGGTTACCACATTAAAACTAACCGCAGGGTCAAGGTCTGATCCGTCTATCTGTAATAATTTTATTAGAGCGGCGGTTTCAGCGCGGTAATGTAAAACACCCTCCCCTTCATTCGTGATGGGGTGTATGGTGATGGCCACCGGGGTAGTGCTTTCATCCGCAACGACGGTGACCGGAACGCTGCCCCGCGCCGCCGGATAATCCTTTTCGTTAAGGCCGGCTACACCGTAAATGGCGGTATGACCGGTAAGGGTAATGTTCCAGGTTCCTGCGGCAAGGACAACCCGCTTACCGCTGCCGGTAAGTTCCCCGGCGCTAACATCATAGATATCCCTTGCCGCCTGCTGGCTGCCCGTTGGGCTAAAGCTTAAGGAATACCGGGAAAATCCCGCCGGCGGTGTCGGCAGCAGAGTACGCTCGCCGTCTCCTGCCAACCGGATGATCACTGTCCCTTCCGGGGTTTCTTCTGCGGGCGGCTCCATTACATTGCCGCATCCCAAAAAAAGTATCCCAGCCGAAAAAAGAGGTACAAACACTTGGTAAAAATATCGTTTCTTCATGGTTCTGCTCCTTAATCGGTTACGGTAAAGGCTACTTCCCCTGACCAGGGAATGCCGTTTCTGATTGCGATTACCATGACCCGGTGTTCACCGTTGCCAAGGGCTTGAAGTGAACTGCCGCTCAGGGTAAAGGTACCGCCGGTTTGCCCGGTCTGCACCGCTCCGTTCAGGCGCCACACAAAGCTGTCAAAAAGCTGCGGGTTTGCCACGCTTATTTCCAGTGAGCCTCCGTTTTTGGAAACGGTCTGGCCGCTGCCGGTGACAGTCACCGGATCATCGGGTATGCCTCCAAAGATCACGGTGATCTGTTTGGGCGGCGGTACATAGGGGCCGACCGTAAGAGCCACCCGGCTGCTTTCAATTCTCCCCCTGCCGGGTTCGAGTACCGAAATAAAATAAGTAGCTGCGGGAATATAGCCGCCAGGGGGAACGGCAAGGGTAAGAATATTGCCGTACAACGATGTGTTAATATTGGTAAGCGGCGTTCCGCCTGATGGAGTGGTATATATCCGCCAAATCCCGTCAATGACGCTGTCAAACCTGAAAGTCACCTGGCTTTGGGTAAAATCTACTTTGGCGACAAACGCATTGGCAGAGCTAATCACCGGCGGCCTTGATTCCACCGGCAGAACGGCCAGCAGCATTTCCGCGCCAAGGTCATTTTGAATTTGCTGCTGGGTAAAGGCCTCGTTGTAAATGGACAGGCGGTAATACCGGGCGTCTCTCAAGAAGGAATCGTTTGAAAACAAAGGTCTGGCAAGGTAATTAAAATCCAGCGCGCCAAGTGAACTGACGGTAATGGTGGAAGTTCCGCTTCCCATTAATTCGCCGTCCACAAAAACACGAAAATTATCCGATGTATCTTTGGTCAGTACGACATGCCGCCACTCGCCCCTGCCCATTGCGGCGGCGGGAGTTGAAAACTGCTCATTGTTCCAGCCCCCGGAAGAAATGGCAAACCGCTGCTGGGTGGCGCGCAGCCACATATACCTTCCGGCAGTAGCGCTTCCCGTTGCCGAATTGGAAAAACTCCAGATAAAATTACCAGCGCCGGTAATTGATACCGTGTCCGGTACATACACATAGGTTTCTACGGTAAAGGCGGGAAGCGCGGTAAGTACCGTACCAAGTCCGGCGCCTAAATCAACCCAGCCGTTGCTCGCGCCTACATCAACCATCGGGTAACCGTTAAGGGTAATAATTGACGCGCCGCTTTCCAGCCCCGCATTCCAGGATATACCGGCTGCCGGATGCGCCGTAAAAGCCGTTCTCGAAGCATTGACTTCGTAACGGAGGCGGAGGGCCTCCCCTATTGCCGCCGGAATATACGCCCCTACGGTCAGGGCAAGGCGGATACTTTCCGCTTTATCGGCTTCGGTAACCGAAACATGGTAAGTTGCGGAGGGTATATCACTGCCGCTTGCACTGAGAGTAAGAATTCTTGTTGTAGTATTAAACGCAGCGTTCACCGTCGTCAGCTGTGAACCGCCAAGGGCATGTTCGTAAACCCTCCAGGTTCCCGTGTGACTGCTCGTTAAGGTAAAGAAAACACTTTGCTGAGTCGGAGATGATTTAGCAATAGCGGCATTTATCGGATCTATGGTCGGCGGATCGGTAGCCGGCGGCACATAGGGCAGTACCGTTAAAGCGAGGCTTTCACTTTCGCTCTTGCCGCTTTCGGTAACCCGTACATGATAGGTGCCGGCGCCAATATCGCCGCCGCCGGCAGCAGTGAGCACCAGGGCCCGTGTTGCAACAGTAAATGAAGCGGTTATTGCCGTAAGCAAAGTACCGCCCGGATTATACACGCTCCAGGTCCCTGTGTGGCTGCTGCTCAGGGTGAATGTAATACTGGCCTGCGGCTGAGAAGTCTTGGCAACACTGGCATTCGCGGCGTTTACGGTGGGTGTATCAGATACATCAAGTACATAGGGAATAATGGTTAAGGCCAGGCGTGTGCTTTCCGTTTTCTCAGATTCGGTAACTGAGACATGGTACGTACCATGGGGAATGTCATTTAAGCCAGTCGCGGCCATAAAAGTGAGAATCCGCTGAGCAGGACTGAACAAAGCATTGACCGTTGTAAGAGGATCGGCGGCCTCAGCGGAATCGTATACCTTCCATACAGCGCTCCCCGGATGGCTGCTGTTGAGAGTAAATTGAATAATTGTCTGCAGGGGAGTTATTTTAGTGACTGTTGTGTTGACAAAATCAGCTGTGGGCGGATCTGATTGATCCTCCGACTGGAACGGAAGAACTGTTATTCCGGTACGCTCGCTCTCACTTCTGCCATCTTCCGTTATGGTTATCCAGTAATTTCCGGCAACAATGTTCCCCTGCATGCTGTTGAGAATAAGGGTATGAGGAGGGTGATAATCGACAATGATCGTATCAAGAGCCGTGCCGCCCGATGCCGCATTGTATACCTTCCAGACAGAATTGGCAGCATGGGTGCTGCTCAGGGTAAACAGTATGCTGCCTTGAACCTCGGCATCTTTGGCAACAACAGCGTTAGCCTGGCTTATCACCGGCTGTAATGACTGGGGCGGAGGCGAATTAACGGTATTACCGCATCCCCAAAGATACAGAACAGCCAGTCCGATGGCCGGGAAAAATAATAATTTTTTCATACATAACCTCCATTAGACAGCCGCACTTTATTGACAAATTTGCCGGTACAGCCATTTGTCAAAACAGGCGGACGTTCATCGGGACGGATAAGATACAATTGAATATTGTCCAGGAATAGATCTTTGACATTACGAATGTCGGCAAAAGCGGTACGGCTCCAGTCGGGAAAATAATTTTCCGAAACAGGGCCTTCATGAGGCAGACACCTGTCCACTACCGCCGGATAATCGGCAGGAATATCATCAGAACAAACGCCGCCGATAAACGTATACATAATGTCCTGCAGCACAAGCTGTCTGACTGGATGGCTCGTTGCCGCATCAACACGGATGCCGGCAAACCGGGGGCTTCCCATTTCATCATCGCCAAAACGCAGGTGGGTCTTTTCCATTTCACCATCATCCACGGCAATAAGCCCCTGTACCCGAATACGCTCAAGGGTTCCGATTTCCGGCATTTCCGTAAGACCCACAGAAGAGCCGATAGTGTCCAGACGGTTGTTCAGCAGAATAAACAGAGGCCGGCGGACATTACGCATAACCATATTACTCATAGAAATATCGGTGATGGAGCCGCCTTCCGTACACTCGATTTTGATTCCTTCCCGCCAGACATTGCGGAAAGTACAATTCGTTATCACAACATCGCGGATAATGCCTATCGATTTAAGCCCGATGCGAATACCGGCGCATACCGAAGTAAACGTACAGTTCGTAATATGAACATTTTCTACCGGATACTCTTTGCTGCTTGACTGTAAACAGAGGTTATCGTCCGTTCCGTTCATGCGGCAGCCGGAAACAAACACATGGCTGCAGCCGTCAAAGTTCAGGGAGTCGCCGTTGTAATTTGTGCAGTTAAAAATATCAAGGTCGTTAACATGAATACAGGTACTGTCCAAAATTGCCGTCGTCCAGGATGCGGCATGATACAGACGTAAATTTTCCAGCCGAATATGATGGCAGCGTAAAAACCGTATCATCATGGGACGGCAGCCTGTACCGGTGAAACTTTGTGCATTACCGTCTATCATGCCGTTTCCGGAAAGGGAGATATTTTTTCCATCCTGGGCATAAATAAAACACCGATCCATTTCACTTTCATTCACATAGCGGTTATGGTGGGTATCATCCGGATAATCGGCAGTATCGCCCGAGGCGGCAAGCACGGCAGATGCTTCGATGTGCAACTCGACACCGGAACGAAGGTACAGGGTCCCGCACACAAAGCGGCCTTCATCAAGCAGGACCGTTCCGCCGCCGGCCTTGCCGCAATCATTAATCGCCGCTTGCACCGCAGCGGTGTCTTTATTTACACCGTTTCCAGCCGCGCCGTAATCCCTGACCCTGTACACCACATTTACCTCGCGTCCAAAAACGCCTGCACCTGATCGATAACAGCCTGTCTGATAATATCCAGGCCCGCGCCTGTCGCTCTCGAATGATATTCCTCAAGGGATACCCTGGTTTGCTCCGGTCCGCCGGCAAGCCCATGCATTAATATTGGTCGGTAGGTAGCCTGAACACCGGAAACAGCGGCAAATGCTGTACGCAGATCGGAT
>Ga0099364_10011785_pt1 | contig 11880 bp, 11 predicted proteins | sample TergutTh196P3_FD_73070 | JGI IMG/M metagenome (GOLD analysis project Ga0099364, IMG submission 73070) | Microcerotermes parvus P3 segment gut microbial communities from Pointe-Noire, Republic of the Congo - Th196 P3 | ecosystem: Host-associated > Arthropoda: Insects > Digestive system > Gut ...
AAAAACATACGATTAAATTGAAATATCTGATTGTTGGGCTGGGGAATATTGGCGATGATTATAAGAATACTCGTCATAATATCGGATTCAAAATATTGGACGCCATGGCGCAGGCGCTCAATGTTTCTTTTAACGATAAACGATATGGGTTTGTAGCTGCGGCAAAATACAAGGGGCGCGACCTTACGCTTCTGAAACCGTCTACCTATATGAACCTCAGCGGAAACGCGGTTAACTATTGGATAAAAAAAGAAAAGATACCGATAGAAAACACCCTTATCATAGTGGACGATATAGCTCTCCCGCTCGGAAGCCTGAGGCTTAAACCCAAAGGCGGCGCCGGAGGTCATAACGGGCTTGCAAGTATTAATGAAGTTATCGGCACAAGCGAATATGCCAGATTAAGATTCGGCATCGGGGCGGAGTTTAATAAAGGGAGGCAGATTAATTATGTTCTTGGGGGCTGGACTCCGGAAGAGATAAACGTAATTGAAGAAAAAATACCCGTTGCCATTGAGATAATTAAATCTTTTGCCTTTGCAGGTCTTGAACTTACCATGACGGCTTTCAACAAAGAGGGAAAAGTTAAAACAGAAAAGCCTCAAGAAAATAATGCTGGATAAAGATTTATAAAATAGACGGAATGACAGGCGCTTATTCCGGCTGTTTCTGTTCGTAATCGGCTTTTGCCGAGATGTATAGGTTGATAGTTGCGCTGTGTTGCCGCATCAATTTCAGATTCTGTAAAATCTCCTTCGGGACCAATGAGAACAACTGCATTATCGCCTTTTTTGCAAATTTGCGAAACAGAAACGCGGTTGTCGAATGATTCGTTGCAATGAGCTATCATTTTTACGCTGTTTGACGACTCTGAAATAAATTCGTTGAAGCTGCGAGGCGGGTTAAAAACAGTGCCAAGCGCTTTCAACGACTGTTTCATGGCAGATATAATAATTTTTTCGATTCTCTCCGTTTTAACAGATTGTTTTTCAGTTCTGTAACATATCAACGGAGTGATTTCGTCAATGCCGATTTCTACGCTTTTCTCGACAAACCACTCGAATCTTTCGGGATTTTTTAATGGCGATATTGCAATATGAAGTTTGTAATCTCTTTTTTCGAAACTTTCTGTTACTTTGGTAATTGAAACCTTACATTTTTTTGCGTCAGGGTCGGAAATAACGCCTTCGTACAGGTTTCCCTTTCCGTCAATTAGTTTTACGGGAACGCCGGCAGTCATTCTCAACACTTTGATACAATGTTTTGATTCCGTTTCGTCAAGAATGTAGTTATTGCCGTAAATTTCAGGAGCATAGAATATTTGCATAGTGATCTGTTTTTAAAATTTTAAAATAAATAAAATAAAATGATTGTTTGAAACAATATTAGTATTAACTTTAACAAAAATATTCAAACAGAATTATGAAAATAGGATTACTTTCGGATACTCACGGCTGGATACATCCGCGCCTTTTCGATTTTTTTGAAAACTGCGATGAGATATGGCACGCCGGCGACATTGGAGGTATTGAAACTGCCGACAAATTAAATTCATTCCGTCCGTTAAGGGCGGTTTACGGAAATATAGACGATACAAAAGTGAGGCAAGCGTATGGAAAATATCTTCGCTTTACGGTTGAGGAGATGGAGGTGTTAATTACTCACATTGGCGGAGTTCCCGGCAGCTACGAGCAGGAAGTAAGGCAAAAATTTTCGGAAAATCCTCCGGAGTTGTTTATTTGCGGACACTCGCATATTGCTCTGGTAAAATACGACAGCAAGTATAATTTTTTGCACATAAACCCCGGCGCTGCAGGTTATATCGGCTTTCATAAAATAATGACCGCAATAAGATTCAGCATTGAAGACAAGAAAATTACAGATCTCGAATTAATTGAACTTGGCGATAGAGGAGAGGTTGATATTTAGTATATAATGCTCAAATATACGGTTTTTTATTTTGCATGACAGATAATTTAAAATTGCGGAAAGAATACAAAATACACGTTCACGAAACCGACTTCAACAGCAAACTCAATCTTGTTTCGCTGTTTAACTATCTTCAAGATGCGGCGTCCGAACATGCTGAAATATTGGGGTTTGGAAGAGACGACCTGATGAAGCACAATCAATTTTGGGTTTTGTCGAGAATGTATGCAGAAATATCTGTGTTGCCCGAATGGGGAGATACAATTATCGTTACCACATACCCGAACGGCACCGATAAACTCTTTGCCCTGAGAAATTATGAAGTAAGTTATCCCGATGGAAGGCATATTGCTTTTGCTACATCTTCGTGGCTGATAGTCGATTATTCAACGCGGAGAATACAACGACCCGAAGCCGCTTTAACCCACTTCAGGCAACACCCGAAAACACAGGAATCGCACCTCAGATATGCCTCGAAGTTGGAACTTGGCGATGGCAAACCAAAAAACAACGAACCGTTTAAAGTCAAAATCAGCGACCTCGATGTAAACCTGCATACAAACAACGTTAAGTATCTTCAATGGATAACCGACTCTTACGATCTCGATTTTGTAAAACAAAACACTGTTTATTCAACCGAAATAAATTATCTTTCGGAATCGTTTTATAATGACGAGGTTTTTTTGCAAACCCTCCCGGATAATGACGGCTATTACAATCATTTCGTAATACGAACTGACGGGAAGGAACTGTGCAGGGTAAGACTTGGGTGGAAAACGGTATAAAAGTGGTAAAAAAGCCCACAGCTCCGCTGCCGTCAGTCCCATAATGCAACTGACGTCATATATATATAATATATATACAAAAAACGTGCCAAATGGGAATATATTTCGCAAAAAAGCAGAACAAATTTTAATGCGTTGACCCTGAAGAGCCTTGCAGACCAATATAGTTGCTGCTTTTATTTATCTCATTTTTTTAATAGAGATTTGCATAATATATAAAAAGTCTCTTTTTTTTCGTAGTTTTGCATCAAAAAATTTAATCTTAACCGATATGTCATTTATAACAGATAAAATAGTTTGCGAAGGGTTGACTTTCGACGATGTGTTGCTTATTCCTTCGTATTCAGAGGTTATGCCGAGAGAAGTGGAGCTTTGTTCGATGTTTTCAAGAAATATATCTCTTAATACTCCGGTTGTGTCGGCGGCAATGGATACTGTAACCGAAGACCTGCTTGCAATAGCCATCGCGCGCGAAGGCGGCATAGGCGTTATTCACAAAAACATGTCGATAGAAAAACAGGCGGCACAGGTAAAACGGGTAAAACGAGCCGAGAATGTTATGATTTCCGATCCGATAACCATAAGTTCAGAGGCTACCGTAGGCGAAGTGCTTAACCTTATGAGCGAATATAAAATCGGCGGCATACCGGTGGTTGACAACAACGGCTTACTGAAAGGCATCGTAACAAACAGAGACCTTAGATTCGAAAACAATCTCAACAGAAAGATTGGCGAAATAATGACTACAAATCTTATAACAACCAATCATAAAACAAATCTTGAAGCCGCCGCTCAAATACTTCAACAACACAAAATTGAAAAGTTGCCAATGGTTGACGATTCGGGAAAACTAATCGGACTTATTACATATAAAGATATAACCAAAACAAAAGACCGTCCGCGTTCATGCAAGGATTCGTTTGGGAGACTGAGAGTTGCAGCCGCAGTAGGCATAGCGGCAGATACACTGCAAAGGGTTGAGGCTTTGGTTAATGCAAATGTTGACGCAATAGTAATAGACACCGCTCATGCTCACTCGCAGGGGGTTATCAACATGCTGAGGGAAGTGAAACGCAACTATGCCGACACTGACATTATTGCAGGCAATATAGGCACAGCCGAAGCGGCAAAAGCGCTTGCAAACGAAGGCGCAGACGGACTTAAAGTTGGAATCGGACCCGGCTCAATCTGCACCACCAGAGTCGTAGCCGGAGTAGGTGTTCCGCAACTCTCTGCAATTTATGATGTTGCAAAAGTCGTTGACGGATCGGGTATTCCTGTTATCGCAGACGGCGGAATACGCTATTCGGGCGACATCGTAAAAGCGTTTGCCGCGGGAGCAGACTCCATAATGGCGGGGTCGCTTTTTGCGGGAGTAGAAGAGTCGCCGGGAGAAACAATTATATACAACGGCAGAAAATTTAAATCATATCGCGGAATGGGTTCCATTGAAGCTATGCAGCAAGGCTCAAGCGATCGTTATTTTCAAGATGTTGAAGACGATATTAAAAAATTGGTGCCTGAAGGCATTGCGGCAAGAGTGCCGTACAAAGGGACGTTATCTGAAGTTATATACCAGATGACCGGCGGGTTGCGTGCGGGAATGGGATATTTGGGAACAAAAAATATAGTTGCCCTTAAAAAGGATACAAAATTTGTCAGAATTACAAGTTCGGGTATAATCGAAAGCCACCCGCATGATGTTACAATAACGCGCGAATCGCCAAATTACAGCAGAAAAACTTTTGAATAATATGACAACACTTTTAGCGTTTAAATAAGCAAGAGAAATTAGCCGATGAATAAACTTATTAAAATACTGTTTTTTGTCCTTGTTGTTTTCGGATGCGGTCGAAACAGGGAAACAGTCAGAATTCCTGTGGCAGAGGTTAATAGAAAAATCCTTTATTTCGATCAAATTCCTCAAACTCTTATAAGAGATTTACACGGACCCGACAGCATGGCAATGGTGCAAAACTATGTGAACAGATGGGCAAAACAGGAACTGCTTCTTATGCGGGCGGAAGCCAATCTGTCGCAAGACGCCAGAGATGAAATTGCAAGCCAGATTGAAGAAACCCGCGCAAATCTTTTAATTTACCATTATCAGAGACAGCTGATGCGGGAAAAAATGGATACGGTAATCTCGGAAACCGCCATGGAAGAGTATTACGCCAATAATGAAAGAAGTTTTTATCTCATGTCAAACATCGTTAAAGCGCTGTTTATCAAGCTGCCTGTTTCAACGCCCAATATTAACAGAATCAGAACCCTTGCCCGTTCAAACAGACAGGAAGATATGCAGCAACTTGAAAATTTATGTTATAACTTTGCGGAGAAATTTGACGACTTTCATGAAAACTGGATTCCTATGGACAGGCTGTTAGTGGAATTGCCCGAAGAAATTATCGGAAGCGAAGAAAGTTTTCTGAGAAGAACCTCTTTTTATGAACAGTCGGACTCTTTGTTTATCTACATGATAGCAATAAAAGATTACAGACTCAGGTTAACGCCTGCTCCTTATGAATACGTAAAAGACGACATCATAAGAATAATTATGAATTCGAAACGTTTTGAATTTATCCAGTCGCTCGAAAACGGGATATATAATGATGCGTTAAAAGAAAAACACTTTAAGATATATTAATGAAAATGAAAAAACTGAGGCTTTTTTTTATAATTTGCATATTATTTGCAGGAACAACCGTTAGGTCGCAACAGCTTGTAGAAGCCATTGCCGCCATAGTAGGCAATGAAGTAATTTATCTTTCGGATATTGAGACAACAGTTTCCGAGATTAGACGATCAGGCAACAGAACTTCTATTGAAGATTTAAGATGCCAAGTATTTCATGAAATGCTTATCTCAAAACTATTTCTTGACCAAGCGAAAATAGACAGTATTGAAGTAGGCGATGAAGGACTTGAAGGCGAAGTAAGTATGCGCATTAACGATGCAATAAGAAGAGCAGGAGGCGAGGAAGCTCTTGTTGAATATTTCAATAAAAGCATGATAGAAATAAGACGCGACATAAGACAATCTCTGCGCGAGCAGCAAATAGTAGGCGAAGTGCAGTCAAGTATATCCGCAAATTTAGCCATAACGCCTTCGGACGTGAGACGCTTTTTCAACAGCCTGCCAAAAGACAGCCTCCCCATTATCCCCGCTAAATACCAGCTAAGTATAATTCAAATTAACCCGCCCGGACTTGAAGACAGCAAAGCGGAAGCGCGACAGAGACTCCTCGATCTCCGAAGTCAAATAATTGAAGGAACAAACTTTAGCGTTCTGGCAACGCTTTATTCGGAAGACCCTGAATCGGCAAGACGCGGCGGCGAAATAGGCTATCTTCAAAGAGTCGAACTTGATAAAGAATATGCAAACGTAGCTTTCAGTTTAACAAGCAGTAGCGTTTCGAGAATCGTTGAGTCGCAATTCGGATTTCACATAATTCAACTCATTGACCGCAGGGCTGATATGGTAAATACGCGGCACATACTTATCAGACCTCAGATAAAACCGGAACAGGCTCAGGAAGCTATGTTGAAACTCGACAGCATCGCAAACTTTATCAGACGAGACAGCATAAAATTTGAAGACGCGGCGCGAAGGTTTTCAACGCATCAAGATAGTCGAATTAACGGAGGTCTGTTTGTCAGCTCCAATCCTATGTCAAGAGTTTCGTGGCTAACGCTCGATGAGCTTCACCCGGATATGTTCGTAAGAGTAAGAGATTTAAATGTTGGCGAAATATCAGCCCCATTCAGAACGGTTGACGATGACAACAATCCGGTTTTCAGAATCGTAAAAATTGATAATGAATTTCCTGCTCACGTAGCTAACCTCACAGACGATTACCAGATACTGTATGAAGCCGCTTTGATGGACAAAAGGCAAAAGCTGTATGAAGAATGGATAAAAAAGAAAATTGAACGCACCTATATAAAAATAGGCGAAGAATACAAATCATGCGATTTTCTGCGGCAACAGGGATGGCTGGAATAATGAAATACTTCTTTTCCAAAAGGTTAGCCGTTTCTATCCTTTTGCTTGTTCTGTATTACTTATCTATTGCATCGTCTGAAACCCAACAAAACAGACGAAAGGTAGAATTGCTTTATGCCGATGTGAATACTATCATTAAAGACGATATTACCGACAGCGACATACATCATATAGTCGGCAATGTCAGGTTCCGAATGGACGACAACATATTGACCTGCGACAGCGCCCATTATTCACCCGGCGAAATGCAAATTAAGGCTTTCAGCAGAGCGCATTTAATTCAAGGAGATACGCTCGATATATTTGGCGATTATATGTTTTATGACGGAATAAGCGAAATTGCCGAAGCAAAAGGCAACGTTGTGTTGATTGATAAAGATACCCGCCTGTATACAGACGAAATAAGATATGACGTCAAAAATCAAATAGCGTATTATAACGACAGAGGAAGAATTGAAAATAACGAAAATACGCTTACAAGCATTATCGGAATTTACTATGTCGACCAAAGTCTGTTTCATTTCAAGGATAGTGTAAAAGTTGTCAATCCCGATTATGTAATGACTTCCGACACAATGAATTATAATACGGAAACCGAAACCGTATTTTTCACGGGTCCTACGGAAGTACACGGCGACAGTCTTTATATGTATTGCGAAAGAGGGTGGTATGAAACCATCGAAAAAGTAAGCTCTATATGGCAAAACGCCTTTATCGACAATAAAAAAAATACGCTGAGAGGCGACTCTATATTTTATAACGATTCACTGGGATTTGGACAGGCATTTAGAAATGTTGTAATTGAAGATACCACAAACAGCATGTTTGTAATGGGAAATTACGTGGAATACATTAAAAATCCCGAAAAGATGTTTGCAACCGACAGCGCGGTATTTCTTCATGTTTCAAAAGACGATTCTCTGTTTATACACGGCGACACGCTGAGGTCGATAACTGTTCCCGACAGCGTTAATCCCTTCAGACTGGTAAAAAGCTACTATAACAGCAGGATATTCAGCAACAGCCTGCAAGCCAAATGCGATTCGCTTGTAATGTCTTTTCAAGACACGATAGTGAGGCTTTACTACGAGCCGGTTATATGGGCTGACGAAAATCAATTGACAGCCGATTCGATGGCTCTGTTTATAAAAAACGAACAAGCCGACAGGCTCGAACTGTACAGATCGGCTTTTGTTGTAAGCGAGATAGACACTTTGCGGTATAACCAGATAAAAGGCAACAATCTTACTGCCTACTTCAGAGACAATGAAATATACAAAATTGATGTTACCGGAAACGGAGAATCGATATACTATCTCTTAGACGGAGAAGAACTTGCCGGGCTCAACAAATCAAAATCCGGAAGCATTCAAATCTGGGTTGAAGCCGGACAGGTTACCGATGTTTTTGAAGACCAAAGCCCCGAAGGCGTTATTGACCCACCCGATCCGATTGGGCAAAACGAACCCCGTTTAGCCGGATTCATGTGGCTTGAAACATTAAGACCAAGAGACAAAAACGACATCTTCAGGAAAGAACCTAATATTCATCTTCATTAAAGAAGAAGTCGTCCTTACTCGGATAATCGGGCCATATATCTTCTATATTATCATAAATATCACCCTCGTCCTCAATTTCCTGCAAATTTTCAATTACTTCCATAGGGGCTCCTGATCTTATGGCGAAGTCGATTAACTCATCTTTTGTCGCGGGCCATGGAGCATCCTCAAGTTTCGATGCTAATTCAAGTGTCCAGTACATAACTTTTCAATTAAAAAAATAAAGTTTGCAATACTATAAAATTATTTATTACGAAACAATACAAAGATTTCTTATTTTTTTTATTGAAAAAACGTTATATTTATATATCTTTTTGACTTACTTTTCCAACGTCATTTCGCCAAAATTATTCTTTTCGACACAATTTGATTATCAATTTCAAATTGAAGAATATACATACCATCGGTAAAACCGCTCATATCAAAAGAGTAGGTTGGTTGAGTAATGTTTCTGTTTTCGCCTATTAATGCTCCGTTAATGTTATATATTCTCAAATTGTAACTGTTAAACGTTTTTGTAATCTCGATATTAACCGTTCCGCTGTTTGGATTGGGGAATACTACAATGTCTGCATCTGTAATTAGCTCATTTTCCAAGATATAATCGCGAGTTCGATAATCGTAATTCTCAATTTTAGTAGTATCCGAGCCTCCACCAGAGCGTAGCAAAGAAACAACCTTTTCCACGTCCATAATTCGTCCGAAATTATTCCGCAGCTTGACACGGTAAACATATCCACCCTGCATAGCACCGGAGCCAGAATTGTTGGTTCCATCCCATAAGTCTGCTATGTTATCGGAAATAAAGCCTGCTCCTTGATAAACAAGCGCATTCCCACCTCCAACACTGGCAATTACAGTAATTTCAAAAGAATTGGCGTTATTGACCCATATCTGCAAACTTCCAAAACTTGGAGCAAATGCATTTGGCCAGCTGGGCACCGTAATTTCCGTATCAAAGGCATAAGTTGGCTCTATCCTTGTAATAAGTTGACTTCCCGGTTTGGCATGAAAACCCGGATTTAAGGTTATTGAATTGCCTGCTATAAGCGTTAATGAACCTCCGCTTTCGACAGTTAAAGTTTTACCCGGCGCAGGCAATGTGATGTTTTGTTGCGCCTCTTCAACTCTATTGCCGGTTACGGTTGTATAGGAAACATCTGTTACATTTACACTGCTTGGTGAATAATACGTAGGAGAGATACCTATAATGGCTGATTGATTCTTGTTAAATTCATGAGAGCCGGGTGTAATATCATTTAAGTAATGTGTTGATATATTATAAGAATTATTATTAGAGCCCCATCCAAAATTAATCCAAAATAAATCAGGATCAGTTGCATCATATCCATCAACAACAAATATGTGCCTATCACCAATGTCATCATCTTCATTAAATGGATTACAAATATTACAGTTATCTCCTCTGTATATTACAGGTCGCTCACAATCGATTTCTGTACGGATCAAATCAAGCCAAGCTTGACTATTCCACTCGTTTTTAGTGACTTTTCTTGCTGCTTTAAAATTAAACGTGTTTCTTAAAGCATCTTCAACGTTATTCATTGTGGCAAATGATCCGCTGCACATATATGTCATATTAACAGCATCTCCACAATCTCGTAACAAGCGAGCAATCGCATCGCCTTGTGCTATGTCTCCGGTAAATATTGCATTCGGCATCAAATCCCAATTATACGTTCTGTATGATGAACTTTTGGGCCACTGCCAATACCACATTACCTGCCCCATTGCCACAGCTGCACAACCGGCAGGCGTTCTATCATCGCATTCACATTTATCAAGCACGCCCATCCACCATGCTTTGGGGTCAGCATATTTATTATAAGTGGGATTGCATGAGTCTGCTCCACCATTGTTTCCAAACTGATCCCATAGATTTTGTCCACGCCCTGGAATATTAAGAAGTTGCGTATTTGGGGTGTACGTTCTTGTATTCGGTGTGGTAGAATTTAGCGATGTGATATTGCTTCTATTTTCATCTATCATCAAAGCATTCCACTTTTCTATAATTTCACTACTTCGAGGCAATCCCATTTTACGCGAAACATCTACCTGTTCCTTATACCCTTCAACCAGTCCTAAAAAAGCAGCTGGTTTTTCATCTTCTATCCGATACGCTCCCTCTTGACTGTATGCAAATATAGGCACAGTTGAATTATCAGCCGACACCATTACCCATCCGCCTTCGCGGAAGTTGACCACGTAAAAAGAATTTTGTCCCTCAAATTGCTCAGTAACAACGTCTGAAGCCATTTTTGAAACGCCACGGCTTCTGCTCGCAAAATTTTGAGCAGCCATTTTTGCCGTTTCAACATCCACCGGATAGGAAAGCAACTCGGTGGTCACTGCAAATAGCAGTATAACTAAAAAAAATGATTTTATATTATTCATCTTTGTTATTATTAATTATTATTTTATCTTTTAAAATCAAGAAACTATATTGATAAAACCTTACCGGATTTTTTTTGAACATGGTTTGCTCATTCCCTTCTATTATTTTAAAATCCCATGTTGAGTTCTCTGTAAATATGTTTTCTGAATATCCTGTTATATTATCATGTGTGAATTTTATAATTACATTGTCTTTATTTGTCAAACTAATGTGAATACTATCAAATGCTATTGTCGCTAATGTATATGGCTTTACACTTAAATCGCTTGAAAGAAATAATGTTCTTTTATTATCATTAAGTCTATCATTTGGTGCATGTAAATTAAATTCAGTCTCTATTCCTCCGCATCCTTCACACATAGGGTATATGTTAGATGTCATAATTTTTTTTGGAAATAATTTTACATGGATAATGCTATCTGTCTCATTTTGAATTAATATTTCTAATCTTTCACTTTCTCTTTTTTTACAAGAGATACAGCAACAAGCTATAAATAAAATGCCTATGATGCTTATCGAAATAATTTTTTTTGATTTCATTTCAGCTCAATTTTATAAATATCATAACAATAGCCAAAACCGCTTATAATTAGTATGTCATTAAAAAACAGGTCGCTTTTGTGTATGGGATAATCTCGGCAACCTGGAGGATTTTCAAACCAACCAGCGAAATGGCTTTCTATTTTTATCGTATCTATTCTGTTGGGTACAAACTCTACATAGAAAACAGAAGTCATTCCTTCTCTAAAATCTAATGCAAAACATTTATCACCAAATTCAGAATTCCAATATTGTAAATACCCGCGTCCATCTGCTGGTACAAATACTACGTTGCGCGGGTCGTAAACACTGTTTTCGCAAAAAAACAAATCATTTTCCTCGCTATCTATTATCGTAAAGAATAGTGCAGGTGGACAAAAATCTACTTCTATGTTCTTGTCGCATTTGTTCTGGTTACAACTGTAATAACACATCGTAGCAACCAGAATAAAAATTATTGCCCTTGTCTTTTTCATAATACATCTTATTTATTTGTCTCTATTTCAGAAAGTCGCTTTTCCAACTCAATAATATACAACGTCAATTCCTCAATTTTTTGGAGTAGTTGTATTTGAAATTCACCCATGTTAACGCCGTTTTGTATCATCTCATCGGCAGGGGCAATATCGGGCAGGTGTTTGTTTTC
>Ga0099364_10011786_pt1 | contig 11880 bp, 8 predicted proteins | sample TergutTh196P3_FD_73070 | JGI IMG/M metagenome (GOLD analysis project Ga0099364, IMG submission 73070) | Microcerotermes parvus P3 segment gut microbial communities from Pointe-Noire, Republic of the Congo - Th196 P3 | ecosystem: Host-associated > Arthropoda: Insects > Digestive system > Gut ...
TAGACCCTGCGACGGAGTTTACACTGCACGAAGCTGCATGGCGCAGGGGGACAACTAGTCAGTGTGCTGGCAAGTTGATATCATCAAAATTTGTTTAAAAATAAAGACCTCTTGCAGTCCATTTTCAACTTTTAAAGGTGCCTACTTTCAAAATTTATATAACACATCTATGCCTCGATTTGTAATTGTCGCTTTTTAATGTTAAAATTTATCAGGAAATTATGAAGAAAATAATCATTTTACTATCGTTTTTAGGGTTTTGCGTTCTCTGCGGCTGCGTCTCAAAATCAAAATATGAGAACGCTGTTTTTCATTTGGAACAAAGCGAGCTTGCCAGGTCCAGAATAACGCAGGAAAACGATAAACTTGGCTCTGAAATAGAAAGGCTGGAATACAGAAACGCTTATTTGCAAAGCGCGCTTAAAAATTGTGATGACAGAGTTAAAACGCTTGAAAATTTTATTAAGTCTTCAAAAAATATTCAAAATAAAGCGATTACCGAAAACGCGCTGATGAGGCAAAATCTTCAGGACAAACTTAATATAAAAGATTTGGAGATTGAAGCTTTGCGCGTACAGAACCTCGAGCTTATTAACCGGCTTGAATTGCTGACGGATAAACAGTATTATAAAAAGGAAGTGCTTCAAAAATAATGGAATCTCTTGTTGCTTCATTTCTGTTAATTTTCATAGCTGAAATGGGCGATAAAACGCAGCTGGTTGCCATGGCGTTTACGGCAAGATTTAAAGCGTCTCAGGTCATTCTTGCGATTTCAGCGGCGTCAATATTGAATAATTTAATCGCGGTTACGGCCGGAAGTTTTTTATCCGGCGTTTTTTCTTTATCCGTAATAAAAATCACAGCGTATATTCTGTTCATACTTTTCGGATTTTGGACAATATCCGGCGGCAAAGATGGCGAAGAAAAATCCGGTAAAAAGATAATAATAAATCCTTTTTTTACCGTCGCAATATTCTTTTTTATATCGGAATTCGGCGATAAAACCCAGATAGCGGCGATGACTCTTACTATGAATTACGGATCGCCAGTATACGTTTTAATCGGAGCGTCGGCCGGGATGATATGCGCGAATCTTATAGGCATAGGCGCAGGCGTGCTTCTGGGTAAAAAAGTTCCGGCGGAAGTAATAAAGCTTGTTTCCGCGGCGATTTTTATTCTTTTCGGGCTTGCGGGTTTTTGGAACGTTTTTGTAAATAAATTCGGATTTAAAAATGCTTTAATATCAGAGTCGGCGCTTATTGCTGCCGTAGCGTTATTTATTTTTATGATTGTAAATAAAAAGAAACGATGTAATAAAAAAGAGTTAAGAGTAAAGAGTGAAAAGTGAAAGTAAGGCTGTAATCCATAATCCAAGTTTATAATAAAGGCTGATAATCATGAACGAAATAAAAAGATTTCCATACACGGATATACTCGGCTGGTCTGTTTCCCGCTACGACAGATTTTCAAACTGTAAAAGGCAGTATTATTACGATTATTACGCGAAATACGACAAAGACGTGCCTTTTGAAAAGATACAGTTTTTAAAATCTCTTACGTCCAAAGCGCTGGAAACCGGTAATATTGTTCACGACATTATCAGGGATATGCTGCGAAGATTTCAGAAGAGCTCAAAGCCCGTAAATAAAGACAAATTTTTTAAATACTCGTTTGATTTGGCCGAACGTTACTGCGGCGCGAAAACTTTTTTTGAGAATTATTACGGCAACGATATAATTTCCGTTCAGGAAATTTACCCGAAAGTTAAAGATATGCTTGAAAATTTCACAGACAGCGAGCGTTTCTCGTGGATTGAAAAATACGCGGTGCCTCAAAGTTCCGAATGGGTGATAGAGCCGGACGGTTTCGGGGAAACGCGCATAAATAATTATAAAGCCTACTGTAAAGTCGACTTTTTGTTTCCCGTAGGAGATAAAATTTACATAATGGACTGGAAAACGGGAAAACCCGACGAAATAAAGCATATGAGGCAGCTTACGGGTTATTCGCTTTGGGCGAACTACCACTTTGGAAAGCCGGCTGAAAATATTGAGCCGATAGTCGTATATCTGTCGCCGGTTTACAGCGAGACAAGCGTTAAAGTAGACGATAAGAAAATTTCCGGTTTCGCGCAAACCGTTGAATCTGAAACCAAAGAAATGTATGAGTACCTTGTTAATATAGAAAAAAACATACCTAAAGACAAAAAAGATTTTCCTTTGACGCAAAAAACGTTTTTCTGCAAATACTGCAGCTATAGAGAGATATGTAAAGGCCGCTGAAATGCAATTAACAATGAACAAATTATAATTTACAATTAAAGTGTTTCGCGAAGCGAAACCAAGTAACAAGTTTCGGCTTTGCCGAAACTCCGACGTTGTTATTTGTTAATTGTAAATTGTTAATTTTTGTTAAAGGGTTTTTAGATGGATTTTTTCTCGCAGTACTACTATTATCTTAATTTTTTCTGCGGATGTGCATTTCTGCTTTCTGCGCTGTCGTGCTTTCTTTCATGGCGTGCCAAATTCGGGCAAATGTCATACGGATGGATAATCCTTTTCGCGGTAACTTTCGCTATAATAAAATTTTCCAAGATGTTCTCTCCGGGCGGAATTTATACGGGCGAAAAATACTCGCTTTATGCTTCCGTCATGCTGTTTTCCGCCATGTCATTCTTTTTCATGGCGTCTACGGGAACATATCTTAGATTCAAACCGGGAAAAAAATTCCTGAACTACATTATTATTCCATGCGCTTTTGTCAGTATCGCAGCCGGCTTTATTTTCGGAATCAAATGGTTTAACATATCCGTCTTTGTTTTTATGTGGATGCCGGCGTCGGGTATAATGGCCGTATCAGTATATTACATGACAAAAACTGAAAAATATGACAGGCTTAATATTTTCTTTATTCTCGCGTTTTTTATCGCGTATTGCATAATTTATCTTGCTTCCGAAGCCGGAATGCTGCTTGGGTTGAGCGTAAAATTTCAGGCGATATGCGACGCAATGCTTGCCGTAACGGTATTTTCCATAGGCGCCGTAATTTTTAAATATTATAAAGTGTCTCATGAAAAACACGTAAGAATTTACGACTATATGCCTGTATACTGGCGGCATATTCCGATAGGAAGCATTTTGTTTATGGTTTTGGTAGGCGGGCTGTTTTTCGCGACGTACCTTGAGAATTACTCTATAAGCAATATAGAAAAAAACAGCAGAAATACGGTTTCAAATATAACGGGAACCATTACTTCTAAGCTTGCCAAGGCGGATCAGATAAGCCTTGCTCTTTCACAAACGCCGTTTCTTGTGGAAGGAATGTCCCACCCTAATGAATCAAATAAAAATATGATTAACAAAATGCTCGAAACTTATCGCCGCATTTTTGACGTTTCCGTAATTTTTACCATGAACAATTCGGGAAATATAGTGTTTTATTCCGACCTCTTAAGCGGACACGGCATCCTTAAGGCTAATTTAAAGCACAGACCTTATTTTACCAGCGCGAAAAAGTTAAAACGCGGAAGCGTTTTATATAAAAGTCTTACCGGAGAACAGCAAAGCTACTTCTCTTCCCGTCCTGTATTGGCTGATGGAAACGGAATGTCCGGCGTGGTAATAGTTCAGTATGATGTTGACGATATCAGCGAAAAATTGAAACAGTTTAAAAATATATTCATAGTTGATAAATACGGAATAGTTTTGCTTTCGGACAATGACGAGTCTTATTTCGGCTATCTGTGGTCTTTATATAGCGGGGAAACATCCGATAAAAATGAAAGCGCCGACAAAAAATTTCTTTCAAAAGAAGTTTTTGACGGCGACGTTGTCATTGTAAACGGCGAACCGTTTTTTGTTACCCGCCAATTTATAAATGAAACCGACTGGTCTGTCATTTATTTCAGCTCTTTAAGCCCTGTAAGCCAGTTTAAAATTTTGAACATAGCCGGAGTCAGCGGAGCGTTGATAATTGTTTTGCTTTTATTTTGGTCAATAAACCAGTCTAACAGAATACTGGCTTTGGCTTTGCAGCATAAAGCAATACTTAATTCCGCAAAGAGCATTATGATTATTTCTACCGACGTGCATGGAATAATCATAGTTTACGGTCAGGGAACGGAAGATATTTTAGGATACACAAAAGATGAGTTTATTAACAAAGGAATCGAAAACATTTTGTTTAAAGAAGGAGTTCCGATAACGTTTGAAGATGCCGTGGCATATTCCTCACTTCCGAGCGCTGAAATCATGTGCAGGCGCAAAGACGGTAGTTGTATAACAATTCTCATAAACGTTTTGCCGCAGTTTTCGGTTAACAGTAAACTGATAGGTTATATTTTTTCCGGCGTTGACATAACGGCTACAAAAGAATTCGAGAAAGAACTTGAACAGCAGATAAAATTTTTACAGATGCTAATAGACAGCATGCCTATAGCCGTTTACTATAAAGACAGCGAGATGCGTCTTATCGGGTGCAACAGAGCTTATGAGGATATTATGGAGCACACCAAGAATTTTATGATAGGAAGATTAGCCAAAGAAATATATTTTGACAGCGAGGCAGAAAAAGAATTAGAGCGTACCGATAAAATAGCTGCGGAAAATTTATCGTCAATTACTTGTGAGAAAGTCGTAAAATTCAGAAAATCAGCTCCTCGCAATCTGATATATTATAAATCAGCTTATAGAAAAATCGACGGGAATTTCGGCGGCATTATAGGAGTTATTATAGACGCGACGTATGAGAGAAAGATGCAGAAAGAAAGAGACGCTCTTCAGGCAAACCTCATACAGCAAAATAAACTCGCGTCGCTCGGCGAACTTGCCGGAAGCATAGCGCACGAGCTTAATAATCCGTTGAGCATAATCCTCGGATTTGCGCAGGTTCTTATAAAAGATACTGCGCTCAGTGAAGAAACGAGAAAGGGAATTGAAAATATTTATGAAGCGGCAAAAAGAAGTAAGAGCGTGGTAACTAATATGCTGGAGTTTTCCAGAACCGATACGTCTAAAAGCCAGCTTGTGCGGATTAACGATATTATTGAATCGACAATGCTTATCATCGATAAAGATTTTCGTAAAGCCGGTATTGAAATAGAAAAAAACCTTACAAAAGATAACAGGTTTGTCATAGCAAATCCAATGCAGATACAGCAGGTTCTTTTAAATGTGCTTCTCAATGCCAAAGACTCCATGACGGCAGGCGGGAAAGTGACAGTGCGTACGGAAATTAAAGATAAATATTTTGTAATAGATATTTCCGATACCGGGTCAGGCATACCAAAAGAAATTATGTCGAAAATTTTTGATCCGTTTTTTACAACAAAAGCGGCAGGAAAAGGCACGGGATTGGGGCTTTCTATCTGCTATGGCATTGTTAATGCCCATAAAGGCGAGATATCCGTTAAGAGCGCCATGAACAAAGGCACGACTTTTACTATCAAATTTCTGCTTAATTCGTAAACTGCAAAGAGATAATTAATAATTAACAAATAACAATGAATAATGCCGGAGTTTCGTTAAGGCTAAGGCTTAGCCTTAACGAAACAGATTAATAGGTTTTTGCTTTGCAAAAACACAATAATTGTAAATTGTACTTTGTTAATTGTTAATTGGTATAATAATATTATGAATATACTTATGCTTATAATGATGTTCTTTTTTGGCGCCGCTTTCGGCGCTGCTCTTTTTATTTTCAGATATATTTCAGTGTCTAAAGAAAACGCGGCAAAGGAGCAAAAAATTAAAGATTTGGCCGAAAATATTGCAAAAAGCGGCGAGATGCAAAATTCGTTTAAAGCCGAATTTGAAAATATCGCGTCAAAAATACTGGAAGATAAAAGCGCAAAACTGTCTGATATGAATAAACGGGAGCTTGACGGCATAGTCGCGCCTTTTAAAGAGAAAATAGACGAGTTTAAAAATAAGGTTTAAAGCATACATGTTTCCGAGAACCAGCAGAGAGCCGTTTTAAACGCTGAGCTCAAAAGGCTTATGGAGCTTAATAAGCAGGTGAGCGAAGAAGCAAATAATCTTGCCGGTGCTTTGAAAGGCGAAAACAAGATGCAGGGCGTGTGGGGCGAGCTTAATATTGAGCGCATATTTGAGTCCGCAGGGATGATAAAAGACGTTCATTACAGCGCGCAGCAGTCTTTCAGCGCCGAAGAAGGCAGAAAAATGCCTGATTATATTGTGAATATGCCGGAAGAGAAGCACATGGTAATCGATTCCAAAACTTCGCTTACCGCATACGAGAAGTATTGCAGCTCGAAAAATGACGAAGAAAGAAAAAACTTTTTGAAAGAACATATTCTGAGCGTGAAAAAACATATAGACGAACTTTCCAAAAAAAACTATCAGGATTTGCCGGCTTTAAATCAGCCGGAATATGTTTTAATGTTTATTCCTTTAGACGGGGCGAGCGCTCTTGCCGTTAAAGAGTCTCCGGAAATTTTAGAATACGCTTTTTCCAAAAACGTCGTTATGGTTACGCCTTCAACGCTGCTTGCGACAATGAAAACGGTCGCTTATATATGGCGTCAGGAAAATCAGAAGAAGAACGTTATGGAGATTGCAAAGCAGGGAGGGCTTCTTTACGATAAGTTTGTTTCTTTCGCGCAGATTTTGGTTGAGGCAGATAAAAAAATGTCAGAAGCCAAAGATAAAACGGAAGAAGCGGTTAAGAGACTTTCAAATTCAGATAAGAAAGGCGACAGTCTGATAGAGAGAGTGCAGAAACTTAAAGAACTCGGCGCTTCAGTAAAAAAAGATATGCCAAAGGAGCTGCTTAACGACAAGTAACAATTTACAAAGAACAATTAACAATTAACAAAAAAAAGAACAAAGCAAAGAGAATTGCTTTGTTCTTTTTTTGTTGCATCTATCACGTTGCGGCTTTGCTGCAGCTAAATTGTTAATTGTTCTTTGTTAACTGTTAATTGCCGTTTCTGCTGTCGCTTCAAGTTTTTTATAAATAATTGCTGCCGCTACATATGTTACGGGAACAACAATAAGCAATCCGATGCCGAGCGCTAAAATTCCTAAAATTACCAAAATAAACATAACTATTATAAAAATAATGCACGGAATTAACTGCGGCGTAGTTATCTTCCAGCTCTTTATAAAAGAGTCGATAATGGATAAATCCGGTCTGGTAACTATTATATACAGCACGGGGAAGAAAATTGCCGCCGCAAAAAGCAAGGGAATGATAAATAACAGCGTTGATATAAGAAAGATTATTGAAAGTATAAAACTCGCTGCCAAAAATCTTAAATAGGTATTGAGGTCATTTTTTAAAACGTCCCATGACGGGGTTTCGCCATTGCCGAGCATAATCGCGGCTTTAATCATGGAAAGCATGACATAAGAACTTATCACTATGTTTATAAGCGACAAAGTCAAAATGGGAAGAAAACTGAAAAAAGCGCTCGACACTTGGGCAAAAATGTTTATCACTATTGACGCCATGAGCGGAATCAGCAGCAAAGCTATAAGCAAAACGGGCGCCTTTGTAAAACCTTCCCAGCTTGACTTCAATACTTCCTGAATATCAAAAGCTTTTGTAGCCATAAGAAAAATCTCCTTTTTAACGGCAATTAAGAAGCTTATAAACTTCCATTTAGTTTTTTATTTCATTGCCGTATCTGTCTCTGCCGGTTTCGCGGTTGCCGCAGCAATGGCGGAAGCATCATAAAGTTTTTTGTAAATAATTGCGCCGGCTATGTATACTACGGGAATAACAACCAGCAACCCGAGCCCGAGCAGGATCATGCCGATGATGATTAGCGCGTAGCATATCAAAATAAAAATAGCACACTGTACGGCTTGCGGAAAAGTCATATTCCAGGATTTTGTAAAAACATCTATTATTGAAATATCCTGCTTATCTATGATCATAAACTGCACCGGAAAGAAGAATGTCATTATGACGATTGTGATTGTAAGCATCAATAGCGTCACAATAAACATGGATGCGGCGTTTACTCCTAAAATTAACGGAAAAATAAATGTTACTCCCGTTGAAACTATTACGGCCGCTATTGCTATTATCAGGAGAACCGCGAAAAATTTTAAAAGCGGTATGAAATCCGTTTTCAAAATTTCCCAGGAAGGCGTCTCTCCTTTTAAAATGGCAAGAGATGCTTTTGCTAGGCAGAACAATATGTAAAACGTCAAAGCGGCTTCAATAAGAATAAATATTGGGAATAAAAAAATGAAAATAGGAATCACCATTGCGAAAAGCATTAAAAATCCGTAAAATACAAGAGGCACAACTAAAGAAGCTAAAGACAAAACTACAAGCAAAACAGCGTTTTTCGTAAAACCTTCCCAGGCTGACGTAAAAACTTCTTTAATGTCAAAAGCATTTGTTGGCATGCAATTTCTCCTTGTTTTTCGCGTGGTTTAATAATTGTACACAAAAAAATTTTCAAGGTCAAATACTTTTTAGAAGGTGAGAAGATGAGATGATGGGAAGGTGTGCAAAAACAAGGTAGTTACTCAACATCTCACCCTCTCATCTTCTCACGACAAACGCATGAAAGCTATGATAAAACCTAGCTGTCGTCGTGGCCGTTCCCTCGCCCCTTGCGGGAGAGGGCGAAGGTGCGACGAATAAGGAGCGCGTGTCTCTGAGCGGGCGCGAGTCGGTGAGCGCCCCGGACAGGGTGAGGGGTTGCCTTTTGTCGGTAAAGATTTTTCATGCGTTTGTCGTGTCACCTTCTGAATTTACAATACTTTCCAACATAAAATTGGTATAATAAACAGCATGACGCTTTATAAAAATGAACTCAACAGTAAAGCTTTTGAATTTCAAAACGCTTTGAAAAATGAAGGGATTGAAGCTTTTTTTAATGATGAGAGCTTCAGAGATTATCTTGTAATCGCGGCAATAAGTAAAAACGGAATAAGCTGCGGTAAAGTTTCAATATATTACAAACCGTCAAAAAACACGTATTCCGTGAAAAAACAAATCCCGGATGAAAAAATCAGCAGGATTGTTGACAGCGTTTGGGATAATATTAATGAAAGCGGAACTTATGCTGCAGAAAGCGGGATATATGAAGCTTTTGTTGACGGCTCTTATATTTCGGGCGTAACCGGATACGGAGCGGTTATTTATTTGGGCAGCGAACTTAAAGCCGAAATAGCCGGCACGATTTTGGATGTGGAGTTCAGGCAGTTCGGCGGAGAGCTGCAGTCTGCCATAGAAGTTTTGAAGTGGTGCGCTGCAAATAAAGTGCAAAAAGTAAGAATAAATTATGATTATCAGGGAATAGAAAAATTTGCCACGGGCGAATGGAAACCTAAAAATAGTCTTTCCAAAGATTATGTAAACTTTATAAGAAATATCCGTATTAATGTTGAGTGGCGCCATATTAAAAGCCATACCGGCAACTCTAAAAATGATGAAGCGGACGCTTTGGCTAAAAAGGCGGCCATGGCAGCGTCAAGCACGACAAGCAGAAGATTCATAAACTTGGAAAATAAGGCTTTGGATTTCATAGATTTTATAAATAAAAAACCCGGGTTTACGGCGCAATATATAAGCGCGGAAAACGGCGAGTTTGTAAAAATCAGGATAAAAAAAGCGGAATGCGGCGAGGCGTCCGTTATAGAGATTATTTACGCGAAGGCGAATAATTTTTCAATCAGGCAGCCTAAAAGCGCTGCGGAATCGGATATTTACAATTTTTGGCAGGAGTTTCTTTTTCTGGAAGATTTTAAAAGTACTGCAGAGTGAAGGTTTGAGAGTTAAGAGTGGAGATAAGGTGTTTTCGCTTAGCGAAAACTTAATCGGTTTCGGCAGAGCAGAAGCACAATATTTTCAGCCTCCGCCAGGGCAATCGCATTTAAAAATATCTATCTCTGAAATCCCTCTCTAAATTTATTCCGGATTTTCCATTAGAATATTTAACCTCTTCTAAAAATACCCCGTCCGCTTCGCTTTCGGGCAGGGCGCTGCTCGCGGCGCGCGCTCTTTATTCATCGCACATTCGCCCTTTTTTCAAAAAGGGGAATAAACTGCTTATGGCCGCTAATTCCCCTTTATTCATAAAGCTTATCCTTACCCACAAGTCCATCTCATAATCGTCAAGCAAATCAAATAAATGTTTCCAGCCAGGCCAAATAACAATCATGCATGGGTTTCTAAAACCCGCTGTTTGTCATCCCCGAAATCTGTAATCGGGGATCTGCCGTGAAACTTTATCGACGACAAAAAAACTGCAGATACCCGATAGAGACTCTCGGGCATGACAGGCTTTTTTAAATGCGATTGCCCTGCCCCCTGACCATAAGCCGAAGTTCGGCAGATATTCGTCAAACAACCGATAACAAATTTAAATTGTTATCGGTTGTTTATTGAAAGTACTTCACATCTATTTATCAGCTGTTTTTACGCCGCTCTCAAAATAGCACGCATTCCCGCATTATGATCGGCAGATTTAATAGGCTGATCCGCTTTAACTTCCACTGCTTTTGCGGATCCGAGTATAACCAACAAGTCGGCAATAGTTATAGGTCTTTCCTCTGTCCCGATTCTGTTGTCTTCCAATTTGGAAATAAGAACATTGATTCCTTCCTGCGCCGATACGTTTACCACTTCTTTATAGCTCCCCTCTGCCGGTATATTATGCTTATTAAGCGCCGGAATAAAGCCTTCTTTGTTATTCAAATGGATATTTATATCCTTATCGCTCATACCGTTCATCTTTGCCATTACCAAAGCAATTCTGTACACGTCCGCATTTGTTTTATATTCAAACGATGTATTCTCTCCGAATCTGCCACTGTTAACCAAAAGATTTTCGAGAACTCCCTGCAAATATCCTCTGGCTTCGGTTGAGGCTCTGATTATGTCGTCGTGGTCATCTGCTTTAAACAACAACAAACCTTTTGCTTTTGTTGTCGGCAAGATTGCAGCAATCACTCGTATAGATTTAACGCGAGCGTTATCGTCAGATTTGCTATTATCTAAAATCTTCAGATGATTGTATAATGCGGTTTCTTGACCTTCTGTTATTTTCATCTTACTTATATCTTCTTTAAAACCCGAACGCCTTGCGTTTCTGTAAATACCTTCAGGCGTTTTTCTTACATAAGAAGTCCAAATTGCAACAATGCCGTTGAAAAGACTGTATATGTCTAAATTTATTCCGCGTGTACGGAAAAACTCTAAAACTTCAGAATCTATAACCAAAGCTTTTGCATTTTGCTCAACAGCATTTTTGGCATTTTTCGCTATTGCATCCACATCAACGGTTTGCCCGTTCTGATTTCCGCTTATGTTGATATAGTCATTATAATTATCAACACCCTTCACTATATGCCCTCTGCGGTCTTCAAATTTAGCAGATATTATCGCCGCGGAATTTTCTCTTTTTATAGTATCAACTATTTCCCCTAATTTCTCGCTCATCTCTTGAATAAATGCCGTTTTTTCGCTCATATCTTTAAATTCCATTTTGTTTGACAACAGTGCATCAAAATCAAAATTTATTCCGTCTATGCCTACCCCGGCAGTTTTCAATGCCCTTAAACCTCCATTCTCTATCATTTCTACAATCGCGCGGGCCTCGGCTGCTTTTGCAGGTTGAAAATTCAGAGTAACTCTTTTGCCTTTTGCATGAACAGCAGCAATAAACTTCTGCAAAGCCGCCTTATTATTATTAAAATCCTCAAGCGTTAATCTAACGGAGAATACGGTGGCTATGAGCGCGTCTATAATGTTTGTATCTTGTATCTTTGACATATCTATATTGGTTATCAACGGAAGCTCATTTCTCATATTATCGCCTTCTCTGTCTTCTTTTACTTTGTCACCCAAAATTCTAATTTTCTCTTCTTCGGACATTCCGTTAGTAACATATAAATA
>Ga0099364_10011787_pt1 | contig 11880 bp, 8 predicted proteins | sample TergutTh196P3_FD_73070 | JGI IMG/M metagenome (GOLD analysis project Ga0099364, IMG submission 73070) | Microcerotermes parvus P3 segment gut microbial communities from Pointe-Noire, Republic of the Congo - Th196 P3 | ecosystem: Host-associated > Arthropoda: Insects > Digestive system > Gut ...
GTGGCCGGGCATATTATTGCCGTAGAAGGACTCTGCCGCATGAGCGCAGATGTCCGAAAAGCGAATACCTCGAAACTCTCCGGTAGTAGCAGCATCAATCGTTTTTTCGTCCAGTTTTAAGACAGCGTCCCGGTTTTTCTTTCCGTCAAAGTCCTCCGGCTTGAAGCCGCATTGTTCCATCAGAAATGCCGCCGCCATAATCATGTCGCCGTTCGGTTCATTCCGTTTACTAGCAGGGGCATCGGGAAATCCCGCTACATTTGGATTTCCGTCAACGCCGATGTTGACGGCGTTGATCTTGCTTTGCGCTTGCAACGCCTGATACGGGGTCCAATTTTGGTCATCGGCCTGCGCCATGATGTCCACCGAAATGTCGCCACGCTCATACATCTTGTGGATCACGTCTCGATGATTCGGCGGAGCAGGCGGCGTGCTGTGAACCGCCGGAGAAGGCGGCACGACTGGCGGCATCTCCATTGGTGTAGCCGATGCCTGAATGTTTGTCGGCGGTGCTACTGTCGGCGGTGTCGGCGGCGAAGCGTTAGACTCCGGCGATCCTTGATGATCTGGAAAAAGATTAGGTTCACTCATAGTTTGTTCTCCTTGTGCTTGTGCTAAAATTGACCCGCTCGTGTCACATCCAGGATCGCCTGGCGTTGACGTTAGAGCGATGTTAAGTAGTTTTCCGTGATAGACCGCAAAAAATGGACCTTCTTGGTTACGTCCGTTGATAAGTAGTCGTTCTCTTGGCCCAACTCGAACAACATTGTTCGCTTCAGGCCGATACACCGTCACGGAAGGCCGGTGCTTGAATCCGTTTCGCGCCGCCGTCAACTCATTCGCACCATAGAGCGTGTGCCCATGTGTGAATGCACCTTCGGCGCACAGGTTGGATTGTGTCTTGGTTACTGTTTCAATCGTTCCAATCGGCTTGTTAATATCGTGATTGAGAACAAAAGAAAGCCCCGACGATGTGTCTAGCGTGTCTAAGTCTACAACCACCGGCAACCTCTCCCGTGTTTCGGGATGCTCCCAATTCACGGAAAGTTTCCCGCCGCTGTACGCTGGATTCGTGCTGATACGAGGCTTGCGACCTGTATCCGCCGAAGCCTCAATGTCAACGAAACGAATCTCGCCATCTCCGAAAAGCCGAATGTCGCCTGTCATCGTTTGTCCTCCATTTTGTCATAGTAGTCCTCCATCTCGTGAACTAATTGCGGCAATGTTACGCCGTTGTCGAAGATCGTGTAGCCTCGCATCTCTTCTAAATCCGCTTTGACTTCCAATTTTTGTCTTTCAGGGTCTTTGCCTACACGCATCATAATGTCACTGTGAGACAAAACGCCGAGACGCATAAGCATCTCCCACGACCGCACTTGCTTGACCGGATCAGCATGCTCTTCTTCCTTCCAATAAAAGTTCGGAATGACCGGATAAACCTTGCCGGACAATATCGGAGACAGTGCCGGATCAATCACACTTGCAATCGAAAGGAATGTTTCAAACGTCTGTTGTAGGTCGATCTGTTCAATGTCCTGTCGAAAACAATCCCGATGCTGATGCCAACTCTGCGAGTCCTTCTGGACAGAGGCATAGTTGTAGTTCGCACTGGAACCGGTAGCGATGTGTTCCGGCATGCGTAGCGACCGGCCTTGTCCTTTGAGCGACTCCTGACGATGTGCCGCAAAGCCGGAATGCGGATGTTGAGTATCGAAGGCTTTGGCAGTAGTGAGTGGAGGCATGTTCAAAAAATCTTCTATGCCAATCGGGATAGATTCACCTGCACGAGACCAGTTGTCAAAAAGTTGCTTGACTATAGTGTCTCTGTCTTGCGGCAACAATGTTTCAAATATCGCCCTAAAGTCTGATGATGTTTCAAATGTTCCTGTTAGTGCCGCTCCTAGCCTGGCGGCTTTCAACTCTTCTTTCTCATATTGCCGACGCATTACTCCTTTTTCCAACGAAGAGGCAATCATCGGATAGCCGGTAATCTGTTCCGAAAATTGCGGATCGAAAACATGGCACATGTGTTTGGCCGAAACCCATTCATAAGTAGCATTGTCGTAATAGCCGTTGGCAAATAGCGGCCGTTCGGAAATACAATAAAACCGTCTATTTCGGTATTCGTCAAATGCGATTCCATTATAAACCCGGCAGTACTCACCATCTAGCATAATGAAATCACCCTCCTGCATGTTGTATGGAGTTTGAATTCGCAATGGACTGACAAGCATAATGTCTATCCCGAATTTCCTATGCGGATTTTGAACGATCCGCCGATAATAAGAACCAAGCACCATTTGGTCTTTCTGTGCGGTTCTCAAAATCTGAGCATACCGTACACTCTTGAACCAACTGTCCCAGAGGTACTCGATGTACTGTTCTAGTTCATTGAACTTGTTATGCCGGAGTCCACATTGTACACGGACTTGGCAACCACGTCCGATAATGGACTCCGCTCCGACGGCAACCATTCCGTTGAGAGCGTCGTCATTGAGAACTTCGCAGATGGAGGCGATTTGAAGTTTTTGGAGCGTGTCGGGATCGAAAATATCTTCGATTGTCTCCGGTTGCAGGTGCCCCCAGTTTCGAATGTTTTCTGGACTAGGATATGCGGCATCGAAAAAGTTATGGGCCAGAATGTCGGTTTGACCGGCAACCGGCACACGACGGACGGCAGTAGGTTGTTCTACTACTGTGAACAGCGTCGGAGTTTGTTGCGGTCGTTTTGGCATTGTAGTTTTTATTTCTTTAGGATTACATTTATTAGCAGAATTTTATGGATTTCGGCCGGTAATCTTATGGTACAAGTTAAACTTTTTTGCAAGAGCGATAAAGTCGGTGATTTCTTGTTCGGTAACGTTCCCTTCTTGATAAAAAATAACGCCGTTTTGGTAGCCGAGAATTTCGACGAGTTTATTGAGGAAAGCGTCTCGGATATGTGGCTGACTTTTTTTATCAGGAATCTTTGTTGAATTTGTTTCTGCTGTCATTGTCATGATTGGTTGGTTAAATGGCTTATCGCATACCTCTTGAATTCGGCAACACGACTTTTAATCTTTGAACGTTTCGTCCTTGTCTAGCAACTTCAAATTTTTCTCGTTCGAGTTCTACTTTTTCGTTCGGCGTGTGGAATCGGGTAGAGGATGTTGGTGTTTGCACTTCGACGACTTTGTCAGTAACCGAGTGGTATTCTGGCAGAGTTGTTTTGTTTGATTCTTTTTTCGCTGTTCGTTTGGTAGAGTGATTTTGCCGACTCATGCCGACAACTATAACGGCGTGAACAGAGGAGTCAAGCGAAAATGTCAACTATGGGACAGATGTGTCGAATCGGGAGAAAATAGACGGATTTCGGACGTTTTATGCTAGCAAGAGGGCGGCGGAAGCGAGATACCGAATCTTTTCTGTTTCGACACCAAAAACATGGGAAATAGCATGTGTTTTCCGAAATAGTGGTTAATTCCCGTGTTTTTGGCAGGTTGCCGCCCCGCCCTGCGGGGCGTCGTAGTAGTTAACGGCGGGAAATGCTTTGCTGGATATGTTCTGCGATGTCATCCCGTTTGATGCGTTCCTGTTTGAGGGTATCCCGATCGCGGATTGTTACCGTTCCGTCTTGGATGGTTTGTCCATCGACTGTAATACAAAACGGGGTGCCGATTTCATCCTGCCGCCGGTATCGCCGTCCGACCGCGGATTTATCGTCGTAGAAGACCGAAAATTGTTTTTTCAGGTCGCCGTAGATTTCCGTGGCGATTTCCGGCATACCGTCTTTTTTAACGAGGGGGAACACGGCGGCTTTGATAGGTGCAAGCCGGGGATGGAATTTGAGATAAAGTCTTTCTTGCAGTTGTCCTTTTTCGTCCGGTGCGGTATCCACGTTGTAGGCTTCGCAGAGAAAGGCCAGCGTTGCCCGATCGGCACCCGCCGAGGGTTCAATGACGTGCGGGATAAAGCGTTCTTTCGTCAGGTCGTCGTAATAGGTCAGATCTTTGCCGCTGCCTCGATGTTTCGGCTGGCCGTTGGGGAGTTTTTCGACGACTAATTCGCATCCTGACCGGACTAATTTTCCTTCCATGTGGGAACGCAGGTCGAAATCGCCGCGGTGTGCGATACCTTCCAATTCGCCGAATTCCCCTGGCGGCAAAAAGGGGAATTGGTATTCAATATCTGCCGTCCCGCTTGAATAGTGAGAGATTTCGGTTGCCGTATGTTCCCTGAGTTGCAATCGTTCACTCGCCAGCCCCAGTTCGACATACCAGGCAAACCGGCGGTCTCTCCAATAGGTGTACCATTGTGTTGATTGGCTTGGATGGCAGAAGAATTCGATTTCCATCTGTTCGAATTCCCGGCTTCGGAAGGTGAAGTTTCTGGGTGTGATTTCATTGCGAAAACTTTTTCCGAGTTGAGCGATGCCGAAAGGGATGCGTAGCCGGGTGCTGTCGCAGACGTTTTTGAAGTTAACGAAAATACCTTGTGCCGTTTCGGGTCGTAAAAAAGCGGCATCTTCTTCGGTGCCGAGTGCGCCGAGTGTTGTTTTGAACATCAGGTTGAACTCTCTTGGTTCGGTCAGGGTGCCGGGTGTTTTCGCGTCGGGCCCGAGGATGTTCGGGGTATCGTTTGGGTTGCCTTGTATTTGGGACAGTACCTGGGACAATGGCATAATATCGCCGTCCCATTGGAGGGCGGCGATGTCTTTTTTTCGCAGGCCGAAATGTTTTAATGCTGTTTCGTCGAGTGCGGATTGTGTGTTTTCGGTTTCGAGGGTTGTGATAAATACCCGACTGGCGTTGCTTTGTGCGGAACATCCCCATCGGCCTAGCACATGATCAACGCGGTATCGTTTTTTTGTTTCCCGGCAATCGACCATAAAGTCGTGGAATAAATCGAAATGTCCGCTGCATTTCCAGACTTGCGGATGCATGATGATAGTACAGTCAAGTCCGGTCATTTCGTACGGGCAAGGTGCTCCGTTTGGGTGAAGGAGTTCGTTATGGGACATCACCATATCGTGCCACCAGGCGTCTTTGATATTTTTTTTAAGCAAGACGCCGAGCGGCCCGTAATCCCAAAAGCCGTTAAGTCCGCCGTAGATTTCGGAAGATTGAAACAAAAAACCCCTGCGTTTACACAGGGCTACGATATTTTCCATCTGATTTTGCGTCGTCATGGGAGTCATTTTACCATACATACAGGCAAAACGTTCCCGGCTGTTTAACTTGCAAAACCGTGATACAATCCCTACAATGATGCAATGCAAAAAGTGGGATTAACGATTTTTGCTTTCCTGATACGCTACGTGACCGTCGTCTTCATTGTTCTGTTTTGTGTTGTACTTTTTCTTGCATTAGGATTAGCTGACCGCATTGCTTCGGGCATGCTGTTTCATCCCCGAAAGTTTGTGTATGATTTGTCGTCGGAAACATTTGATGAGGTTCGTTTTCTCAATTCGCGGAATCAAACGATTCACGGTGTTTTTTTTCCTTATCATTCGATCAATCCTCACGGCATGCCGGTTGGAACCATTCTTCATGCTCACGGCAATGCGGAGAACGTTGCTCAACTGTTGGATTGGGGCAATCAAATGCGGGCAGATTTTCGGTGTAACATTTTGATTTTTGACTATGCTGGTTATGGGAAAAGCGAAGGAAAGCCGACCGCCGCCGGCATACTGGATGATGGTCAGGCTGCGTTCAATTTTTTGGTTGGCCAAAAGAACATTCTTGCCGATCAGATAATACTATCCGGCTTTTCGCTTGGCGGCAGCGTAGCGGTTGATTTGGCTTCAAAGCATCCCGTCAAGGGTTTGATCGTCGAGAGTTCCTTCACGTCGCTGGGTGATATGGGCAGGGAGATTGTTCCCTTTCTTCCGGCGGAATACTTTCTTTGGGAAAAGTTAAATTCGATCGATAAGATCGGGAACGTCCGCTGTCCTGTATTTGTCAGTCACGGCCAGGCCGACCGCGTGATACCTTTTTCGCAGGGACAACGTCTTTTCGATCGGGCGAATGAGCCGAAGACTTTTTTCATCCCGCCCGCCGGCTGGGACGATCATTCCGCACCGCATAGTGCAGAGCATATCCAGGCTTTGCGTCAGTTTATTAACTCGCTTTGACATGGTGCCGACGTGACATGTTGCCGACGTTTGTTCGATGTTCGTTTGTTTGATGGCGTCTCTTTCGGCAATTTTTATCAACTGCTATAATACACGGCATCATGGCGACATCGAAAAAATTCTATATTGAAACGCTCGGATGTCAGATGAACGTTTTGGACAGCGAATTGGCAGCAGCCGCTCTCGTTCAGGCTGGAATGCTGGCGGTTGACCGGGCGTATGATGCCGACATTGTTCTGTTTAATACGTGTAGTGTGCGCAAGCACGCCGAGGATAAAGTTTATAGTGCTCTGGGGCGTCTCAAAGATTGGAAGAAGACCAATCCCGGCGGTATTCTCGGCGTGATGGGGTGTATGGCTCAAAAGGAGCAAAAATTGATCTTTCAACTGGCACCGAATGTTGATTTCGTACTCGGCCCCGGCCGGTTGGATTCGCTGGTTGAGATGATAGACCAGGCCGAAACGGGGCGCAAACCCGACAGATCGTCAAGCCGGCTGATTTGTGTGAGTCTCGACCGGACTGCCCATCGCCATACCGATGTTTTGGACAGTTTTCGGCAACATAACCCTGACCGGGTTCTATCGCCCGGCATGCCGCTCGATACTGTTCCGCTCGATACTGATACAGTCTGCGTGCCTGACCGGCCGTCAGGCCATGGCGAGAGTCCGACGCTGGTCAGAATTACATTCGGTTGCGATCAATTCTGTTCCTATTGCATTGTCCCCTTTGTCCGAGGCCCGGAACAAAGTCGTCCTCCAAAGGATATTTTCGGCGAAGTTCAGCATCTTGCCCGACAGGGCATATCGAAAATCACGCTTATCGGACAAGCGGTTAACTCCTATCAGCATACGGACGGCGAGAAGCAAACCCATTTGGCCGACTTGCTTTATTATATTTCCGACATTGCCGGCATTGAACAGATTGATTTCGTAACCAACTATCCCAGGATAGGGGATGATTTGCTTAAAGCCGTCAGGGATTTGCCCAAAGTGCTCAAGCATTTTCATGTCCCTGCTCAAAGCGGATCGGATACGGTATTGAAGCGGATGAACCGGCACTATACTGCGGCCTATTACCGGGAGATGGTTGACCGGATTTACGGAACAATTCCCGGCTCGACGATTACTAGCGATTTTATCGTGGGTTTTTGCGGCGAAACGGATGCTGATTTTGAACAGACGGTCGATTTGGTGAAGTATTGCAAGTTTCGTAACAGTTTCATATTTAAGTACAGCGAACGGGCTGGCACCAAGGCAGCGGAACTCTATGCGGATGATGTCCCGGACGACGTCAAGCGCGAACGCAATAACCGTCTGTTGGCCGTGCAAAAAGAGTCGGGTTAAGCGGGTCGAAGTTCGTCGGTTTTCGCCGTGTTTCGAACTCGCCGTGTTTCGGATCAGTGTTGTTCGGATCAGTGTTGTTCAAGGCAGTGTGCCGTTCAAACCAGGAGTCGTTCAAACCAGTGTCGCAAAGTAATCGTCCAACGTTTCAGCCCGGCGAATAAGCCGGACGTTGCCGTCTTCTTGCAGGAGTAATTCGGCACACCGCAATTTGCCGTTGTACTGAAACCCCATCGCATATCCGTGCGCCCCGGCATCGTGGATTGCCAAAATATCGCCGATTTCGATCGGCGGCAAGTCTCGGTTTACCGCAAACTTATCGCAATTTTCACAGAGCGAACCGACCACATCGACCGTTTTAATATCCGGGTTCCCCGGCGTCGGCGTTTTGCCTAATACCGTAATATGATGATAGGCTCCGTACATCCCCGGCCTCATCAAGTTCGCCATACAAGCATCGACGCCGACGTAGTTTTTGTAAATGTCTTTTTTATGGATAACCCGAGTGATGAGCGTTCCAGCCTCCGCCGCAATGTATCGGCCTGACTCCGTGCAAAGCCGAAGCGGTCCGGCAAACGACGGGGCTGCTTTGTCGTACTCTTCCTGGATGTCCGCACCAAGGCGGAGCATATCGAGCGGTATTTGATCCGGCTTGTAAGCGATACCGAAACCGCCGCCGAGATTGAAAAATTCGATTTGGATTCCACATTTCCGTTCGATTTCGGCAATGAGTTCAAAGCCGGATTTGGCCGTAAAGCGGAAAAAATCAGGCAGGAGCATATTGGATGCAACCATTGTATGCAGTCCAAAACGTTTGACGTTGCGTTTTTTTGCGATTTGATAGGCGTCAAACATTTGCTCTGTCGTCAATCCGTATTTTGCTTCGACGGGGTTTCCGATCACGCTTTCCACATCCCGAAGATTGCCGGGGTTCCAGCGAAAAGACAGGACGTCGGGCAGGGAACCGCCGCCGCATTCGGCCAAGACGTCTATATGAGAAATATCATCCAGGTTGATGATCGCCCCCATTTCTCTGGCTTTAACAAATTCCGCCGGGGGCGTGTTGTTCGATGTGAACATAATGTCTTCGCCGACAATTCCAACCCGCCCGCACAAAAACAATTCCGGCAAACTGGAACAATCGCCGCCGAAATCCTCACTGCGAAGAATGGACAATAACGCAGGATTCGGATTTGCCTTGACAGCAAAGTATTCCTTAAATCCAACATTCCATGCAAAGGCTTCAATAAAACGCCGGGCAGTACGCCGCAGCGTCCGTTCATCGTACAGATAAAACGGTGTGGGATATTGTGCGGCAATCTTCTCAATAAAATCACGGTCAAACGGCAACGTTTTCATGGGGAACATTATACAACATCCCCGTGCGGCCGCAATCAAACGGGCGAGATAACGGCGGACTAATCAAACCGAATCTCTTCCAGTATATGGGGACAACGGTTGGCAACGTCGTTAACTTCCCAACGGTCATCCGGCTTTACGTAGAGTTCGATCCCGGCTGGTTTTCGATAGACAAACCAATCCGGCATAACGATGACATCACGGTCAATACGGATAAACAGATGCCGTTCGTCCGGTTCGTCCGGCAAGTATTTACCGTCCGGTGCCGACACGCCCCCCGTCAACAGCCACCAAACATCCGCAGGCTGCAAAAGCGTTTGACTGCGAAAACCAGCGTAAACTTGTTCCGCTCCAGTTGAATGTGGAAAACGAATCATCATCGGCAAATGCACATTCTCTCCGTAGAGATCATCAGAAACACCAATATAACGATGTTCTCCCAAGGAAAAACCTCTCACAGAAAGCAATAAAAAAACGCTGTTCCGATCCAATCCCTCTGCACGAAAAAATTCCAGCAAGCCGGATAACACATCGTCGAAAACACTCACTCCGCCGGAATAGGCTTGGGTTATAGACTGACGCACGTCGGGATTAGAATGTTTATCCAACGTGATATTCGGCAACGAAACTTTTGAATACGACTTTGGGTCTTCGTCAATTTGATAGCGATGCCGATACTCCATCGGAAAGTCCCAGGGACTGCGAAATCCCCGTAGATGTATCCAACAGAAAAATGGTTTCGCAGGGCGTTGCCGTAATTGACTGATCAGCAAAGCGATATTGTGATAAAATTGAGTCTCTTCAATCCGTGCGGCGGGGCGATTGATTGGCGAATCAACAGGACGGCGGGCCGCAATGCGTCCCCGTTGCCGATGGAGAAGCGGGTTGGATTTCAACACTCCCCTTCGTTGCGGAACTTTTGTGTGAAGAAAGGCCGGAGGTAATTGGTGTTTTTCGTCAAACAGGCCGGCTTGTTCGTGAACGAACACGTCGGCATCGTCCGTCAGTAACACTTTATGATATTCTTTGTACCTGGACAGAGGGAATTGCCAAAGTTCTTGCAATGTCTGTGAGATGTCCAGCGAAGAAGCATAAAACCTGTCAAACAAGGCCGACTGACAGGCAAGCGAATCAAGCGTCGGTGTTTGAATCCAGGAATTCCCGTACGCTCCAATCATTCCGCATTGTAAACCGTCGATGGAAAGACAAAGATAATTTTGCATGAAAATCACAGGGGGTTATTCGGCAAAGTCGGCTTGCTTTTCGTTTGGAAGAGAGTCAAGCCAGATTAAGCCATCCATCGTTTAGGTAGTCCTCGTTTAGACAATCATTCCTTTTTGGCAAATCTTTTCCAAAAAATTACGCAAAAGGCGTTTGCCGACGACGGTCATAATGGATTCGGGATGGAATTGTATGCCTTCGATAGGCAATTCTTTGTGCCGAACTCCCATTATTTCGTGATCATCTTCCGATTCGGCAGATACGATCAGTTCATCGGGTAAACTTTTACGGCAAGCGACCAGCGAATGATAACGCATTGCTTCGAAGGGAGCGTCGATTCCGATAAAAATCCCTTTGCCGTCGCTGCGAATCCGTGATGTTTTGCCGTGCATAACGTTCGTTGCCCGAATAATTTTACCGCCGAATGTATTTACGATGGCTTGATGGCCGAGACAAACTCCAAGAATAGGAATTCGGCCTGCAAATGTTTTGATGGTTTCCGGGATGATACCGTGTACCGAGTCGCCCGAACCTGAACCGGGCGAGATCACAATTCCGTCGGGGAAACTGTCATGAATCTCTTGGACAGACACATCATCATTTCGCTTAACCCGAACTTCGGCTCCTAGTATCCGAAAGTATTGTACAAGGTTGTATGTAAAAGAATCATAGTTGTCGATGATGAATATCATTGAAAAATAGCCGAAATTGGCGAAAATTGTTTCAGAAACGAACTTTTTCCTCTTTATAAATATACATAAATATACCCAAATTCAAGAAAAATACAAACACTTGCCGAATGGGACGCTCCGTGCGCTTTGCCGGTATCTGCAACTATGATTTTCGCCGATAATCTGATATACTAACCGTATCGTTTCCAACTCGTATCACGCACGCCGTATTTCACTCAACTATGAACCGAAGACATTTTCTGCAATCTTCCCTCGTCTTGGCCGGAGCCGGATTGATCGTCGGCAATACAGAATCCAATGCTCTGCTCACTCAAAACGCTCACGCTTCGACGGCCAATCAACAACAGCCCAACCAACGCAGGTTTATCGACAACGCCGGGGAACTACCGCAAAAACATTTGACGTGCTATCCCGACATCGAAGACGGGAGGCATCAACTTCACCAACTCTGGGTTTTGCAAGATAATTCTTTGCTGTTGTCCTATCGGGCGCATCCAAGCCAAAAATATCCCTTTTTCTCTCCGATGGCGGGTCCGCTCACTGGATTGCCGTTAGTTACGGAGACTGGCCGGCCTTGGCCGCATCATCGAGGCGTCTTTTTTGGACTCGATCGCGTCAACGGCGGAAATTACTGGCAAGACATTCTGCCAAGAGGACAAATCATTTCGCAAGGCCCTTCATTCGCCAAAGAGGATGGTCTGTTCAAATTGTCCGAAACAGAAGTTAACATCGTTGACCGATGCCTTTGGAGGCAAGGCGATGCGGATCCGATTATTGAAGACCATCGAAAGTTCCTCATCAAAGTATTAGATGATTCACGTTATGTCCTCGATGCCGACATTACTGTCAAAGCCCTGGCGGATATTACCGTCCAGCAAACAAACCACGGCTTGTTCGGCGTACGGAGTGCTCCCGACTTGGCACCGACTGGAGGCGGAATAATGGAAAACTCCGACGGCGATCGAGGGATGGAAGCCACGCTGGGTAAGCCAGCCCGATGGATGGCTCTCTACGGTAAAAGAGCCAAATTGCGGGAGGAAACCGTTGAGGGAATTGCTGTCTTTTGCCCTTCGAAGCCTCCGCATCCGGCTTTCAGGGATTGCCCTTGGTTCACGAGGGACTACGGCAACATTTCGCCGACGCCGATGAATTGGTT
>Ga0099364_10011788_pt1 | contig 11878 bp, 5 predicted proteins | sample TergutTh196P3_FD_73070 | JGI IMG/M metagenome (GOLD analysis project Ga0099364, IMG submission 73070) | Microcerotermes parvus P3 segment gut microbial communities from Pointe-Noire, Republic of the Congo - Th196 P3 | ecosystem: Host-associated > Arthropoda: Insects > Digestive system > Gut ...
CCCAATTGTTCGAGCGCGTTCCTTGCCGCCTGGCTAAGCGATATTTTTCCTGTGGTTTCGTTGGTGTTTGAATTGTAGCCGAATGAAATAGTTGCCCCCTCGTAAAAGGTATAAACGCCGTTTACGACCTGCACGACACCCTGGCTTAAGATCACTCCGCCTAGTTCCACCGTGTATTCATACCATCCGTCTGCAAGCGATCGCGGATCTCTACCTTCATTGCTTGTTATGTTGATAGAAGCAGCTATTCTAGCGCCATCATCTGTACGAAAACTGGCGCCTAAATACTGGGGTTCGAACGGGATAGGATCGTCCTTTTCTTTACCGTTGCCATTATCGCAAGCTGCCATTGCGAATCCGATTACTGCCATAAATGCGATAATTGCTATGAAATGCATAGCTGTAAAAAATTTTTTAATGTTCTTCATAAAGAACTCCTTATTGTGATTATCAAATCACATAACGTATATTCTGGGCTGTCTGATTAGACTGCCCAACCCCCAACGGAGGTTTATAAAAACTCTTTTCACTACCCACTACCCACTACCCACTCTGCTTTAGGCGGCATGGATGCCGCTGTAATTATGCTCGATGGAGTTTTTGCAGCGCAAAAACTCCTATGATTAAAATCCGCAAGGATGCGGATTTTAATCACTGGCCTCCCACTCCCCTAAGCACCGGATAACCCCGTCCTGCAACAGTGGAAAAATCCCAACGTTCGGAATCAATGCCATAACGCAGTGTCTCTCTCCAAAAATTTGGGTTAAGAAAATTACCGGCAGTTGTGGTGGCGCCATGCCGTGCGTTAAGGCCGACGTTAGTGCCGGTAGCAAGATCAACTTGGGGGGGATTAATTGCACCGTACTCGCCGTAATAAACACGCATGGTGTCTATAGCATAATTATTAAGACCCATCGAGTTTGAACCGGATTCAGGATTATAAATCCGATAGACATTATAGGAATCGCCTCTGCCTGTAATGCTTTCGCCCAGGACAACACAGTATCGGTAAGCAACAGCCGTTGTATATTGAGAGGCTGTAATACCGCCAACACTAGCTCTACCGCCGGAAGATTGGGCAGAAACCGAACCTTTGGAAAAACAACGGGTAAATGTAGAAGAACTATTATCAGCTCGGCCTGCAAATCCCCCTGCAGTGATTCCATTTGTACTATCAACTACTACATTACCCAATGCGTAACAATCGGCAAATCTGGCATTAAGCCCTGAGAAACCTGAAAAACCTCCGGCTCTTACCATTCCTCCGCCGGTGTTTTGGACAATGGAAATTGATCCGGCGGCATAACAACTGTTTATATTAATGTCCATGTTACCACCTGAGGGATGCTGATACATTTTTCCCAAAAACCCGCCAACACTGATTTCATTATTAAAATAGCTGTATCGTATATCAATAGGAGAGGTACTGAAACAATAGCTAAAATTGACATAAATTCGGACATCACGAGCAATACTAATGCCGCCTATAAAACCGCCAATGTCAACATCTCCCCCCAAACTTCGGGAAGAAACCTCTATTATATTGAGCCTGCTTTCGCAACGGGTAAAAGTTACAGGTATTTCAGGATCTCTACCTCTTGCAGCGGCGCACACTCCTCCGATAAAAAGTCTGCCAGAACTGTCATTTATGAATTTTATTTCCCCAATAGCTATCGAATCTTCGATGGTTATTTCCTGTGTATTATCATTAAAAATCGCTCCTGCCGTTCCTACTACACCGCCGATATAGGTCGGTCTTGCTACAGAAAAATCGCTAAAATCGGTTGTTCCGGTAAAGTGGCTTTTTGCAATATGCCCTTCCCTCATCCTGCCGATAATTCCGCCCATGACGTAATTATGGTTTCCAGAGATATTGTCAGCCGATATTTTTAGCAATCCTAAAGATTCCGTATCTTTTGTTATTCCAAATCCAAGACTGTCTCCAACAATTCCTCCAATGAAAACATCACTGTCATTCGATTCGCAGTGTACCGTTCCGCCTACAGTAACCCGGTCTATCATAACCTCATCGGCGCTTCCCCCTTCGCCTATATGCCCTGCAATTCCGCCCGCACGGATTCCGCTGTAGCCGGAAGCGGTTACTTCCAGTTCCATCCCTGCGTAACAATTTTCAACAAGGACTGTGGGCTCCATATTACCGATTACCATTCCGGCATAAGTAGGCGAATTTGCATCATTGGTGAGATTGGTGTTGGTAACTGTAGCCCTGCCTCCGTTTCCGCCGACAATGACATTGCGGATAAGGGTATTACCGTTTGCTCTTCCTGTTATACCGCCAAAATACAGCCCGCCTGTCCAGCTTATTTCGGGAGAGCCAGCGTACTCAACACGCAGGTCGCGGATTTGCGCATCATAAACAGAACCGAAAAGCCCCATGTGTTCAGCAGGATCGCCAAACCCGTTAATCGTAATGGTATGCCCATTGCCGTAGAAATTGCCTTTGAAGGGGATTTTTTCCGTGCCGACAGGCTGCCAGTTTGATAAGGTAATATTTTCCATTAAGACAAAATTTATCATGCTGGAATTTTTGGCATTAAGTTGATTTAAATTGGAACTGCTAAGCAATACTGTATTAGGCTGGATTTGATCTTCTTCATCTGCGGTGAATTGGTGAACCTTCATCCCCGAAACATTCCAGATTGACAGTTCCTTAGCCTCCGCCCTGCCTGCGGCGTTATACGCTTCAACCTTTATATCATACCGCGTAACGTTCGTAACAGCCTGCCCCTGTCTGACATTATCGGAGAAAACCGGTTCGGCAGAAAAGGGATTGATGCGGTTTGATCTGCCCTCAATTTTTGTCTCCGTGCCGTTCACCGTCACATACACGCCGTCCATTTCTTCCTCAGGGGTAGTCCAGTTCACTATTATCCGACTGCCGTCATGTTCCGCATAAAGCCCGGTAACAGGCACACGGTTGTCGATGATTAGCCTTATTTTGCCTATCTCGTCAGGGTCAGAAACATTGCCCAGTGTGTCGCGGAATTTGACCATTAACTTATATTCTTTGTCTAAATCTAAATCGGAAAAACTCGTATCCCAGGTATTGTTCAGAACGCCGTCCTTAAAAACTGCGTGCCAGTCGGAATCAAGCTCTGTTTCGTCTATAAAAGTTCGCCATTCTAAATTCCTGCGGTCGTCCATGGTCCAGGGGCGGTTCCATGCCTCGGATGCCTGAATGCCTCCAAGTTCGCTGAAATTGTCGTTGAGCCTGTCTAACCCTCTCAGTGTCAAGGCTATATCCGCATCTTTGCCAAAAATATGTATGGGTTCTCTATTTGCATTATTATCTACAGTACCATGCCCTCGTATCTGTACATCCATGTCTTCAATTTCCATGCCGGGCGCCGAACTGTCCAATACAACCGTTACATAATTGCCTGCAAGTTCCGCCAAAGCAAGGTCCTGCTCTTCAATCTTACCTACAGAATCGTCATACCAGGGAAGCACATACAGTTTAATCATTCCGGATTCTTCTGTTTGTATATTATGTTCTATGGAATAGGCAGAACCGGATATTTCCCAGCCGGCTTCAGTGTAAGGAGTATATTTTAATTTATTAGGTTGAATAGAATCACCGTCCAGCTTTGCGTACAATTTTTCGGCTATGGTAATGCTGTTAGGCGCCGGGGGCACTCCTTCCGGAGCCGTCACGGTGAACCTTAAAAATACGGTATTATAATTATATGGGGCATTGGTATTATGGTTAAAACGGCGGTCTATTTGCGGGTTGTTCCATTGGGTTGCATAATTTTGAAAAAACAATGTCCCGTCCCGGCTTGCCTGTATGTTGTTTGCCTCGTATACTTTTTGCGCCATTTCCGTGCCTGTCAAGTATCTTATGGTCTGCTCACCGGACATTTCAGTTTCGTCATGGTTTTTTATCCCCGGCCCTACAGTTACGCTGATATCCAAAAGCCGTAAATCTTCGGGTTCCCATTCATCGTTGTCTATAACATTAAGGTCAATGCGGTAATCACTTGCAGTATAAGATATTTGGAAATAATCCGATATATCGCCGTCATTGTTTTTACCTGCCTCCATGCCCGATTGAGACCCTGATGTGTATGTTGCGCTTATTTTGATGGTCTCCCCTAATTCAACAGTGTCTTCGTCAATATCCATATTGAACCACAGGGAAACCCTCTGGTCGTAGGGGAATGTGTTTAACGCAGGGATTAGCGGCGGGTTGGATCTTGTAATGATGGGGCGAGGCCGGCAGTGAGGTACAAGCACAATGGTTCTAGCCGAAAGCATCTGGGGGGCTATTGTAACAGCAGTATTTTCATTTTCTTTATTGGCAAACTTTACCATTGTATCAGGCAGATTTTCTTTCGGATCGCTGCGCCAGTCTATGCCAGTACTGTAAGCCCGCCATTCATCAAATTGGTATTCAGTTGAGGGCTGTATGCTGATATTAAAGGGGTACTCCGGCCTTACCGAAAGGTTCCTGGGGAATATAAGCCCAAAACCGTCGTCTTCGATTGTTACAGAAATATACCCGCTGGAAGCTCCCCAGGGGCCTATAAAAATATAATCATCTTGCGGCGGCATTTCGTACACAAAGATTTCCAGCTCTGTCCCGTCTATGTTTTTAGGAGCGAACTTTACCCGCTCAGGGTTGGTTTCTATAATGTCGTCCTTGTTTTCGCTGAAGTTTTCACCCCCTCTCCATGAAGCGATGAGCCCCTGCGATGTCCATGCTTCCCAGCCTATAAAGGGATAGTCCCTTGAAGGCTGAAAATACAGCGAAAAGGAATACCCTTTTTTTACAAGACGCGGCTGCGGCCCCGCGGGGTCGGCAATTCCCATTCCGCCGGTTTCGATAAACAGCGGCACCCAGGGCGCGTTTGCATAAGCAATTTCCTCTTCAATTTTTTCCCAATAATCTTCATCAGGCGGGTTGAAGAGATTGCATGACAAGAGAAAAGTTAAAAGAGAAAAGTGAAAAGTGAAAAAATAAAATATAACCTTATTCATCAACTTAATTAACTAATTATACGGTATTCATTACAATAATACGGTATTGGTTTTTTGAGAGTTATTTTTTCTGTGTTTTTTATGGAATTCTCAGAGTATCGGGTTTTATTTGACTATGTTAACAGCCAATCCAGTACATTTAATTGTTTTATTCCATTGTGAGATACTGCGGGATCATAATCGCGTGTTAAAAGGAATTTCGGGTTATGATCCTTAATTGCTTTTAAAGAAGAAAGTTCACGTTCAAGAGTTTCTTTTCCGCGGACAGTTTGCGCAACCTGGTAATATTCCATCCCGTTTATACCTTCTGTTGCAAAATCCACTTCCTTTTCGCCAACCTTGCCTATATAAACCTTGTATTTACGCCGCAATAATTCCAGATATACGATATTTTCCAGAATATGCCCTGCATCATCAGGTTTGCTGCCAAGGAGCAGCCGCCGTAAACCTAAGTCAACAAGATAGTATTTGTTAAGTGTTTTAAGAATTTGTTTGCCTTTTACATCATAGCGGTCGGCACGGTAAAAAATAAAACTGCTGCAGAATGCATTCATGTAACTTTCTACGGTAAGCGGAAGCATTTTTATACCGTCGCTTGTCATTGTATCGCTTATTTTTTTTATGGAAATTTCACTGCCGATAACTGAAGCCATAAATTGCGCAAGACGTTCCAATCGGCCAAGATCCTTTATCTTGCCGCCTTCCGCTACATCTTTTAAAATGACTGTACTGTAAATACCTTCAAGGTATTGGCGGGAAACAAGTTTCATTTTTTCATTGGATAACCCGCCTTCCATAAAATGAAGTATCTGAGGAAATGAACTGAAACTGAGGTAGTCGGTAAATATTTCATCATTACTTGCAGTTTTTGTATAAGCGTTTTTAAATTCCTTAAAAGACAGCGGAAACATATGTATTTCTACAAAACGCCCTGAAAGCAATGTAGCCCATTCCCCGCTTTGAATTCTTGAATTAGAACCCGTCAGATACAGATCTACATTTTTCTTTATAAACAAACCGTCAGCCGCTTTTTGAAAATTGCTTACATTCTGTATCTCATCAATAAAGACATAATTTTTCCTGTTCTTTAAAAGGCGGGCGCTAATATAGTCATATAAATTTTCCCATTCTAATAAATCCCTATATACAGGGTCTTCCAGATTGATGGTCAATATCTGTCCTTGCAAAACGCCTTGTTTTAAAAGTTCTTTTTGATACAGCCTGAAAAGGGTAGATTTTCCGCACCTGCGTATGCCCGTTATTATTTTAATAATATGTTTATCCTTAAATTCCAGCAGGCTTTCGAGGTAAAGCGGTCGGTTAAATATTGGTTCTTTTCTCATAGTTATTACATTATAATGTAATAATTACTGATTTGTCAAGGGTTTTATCGCTTGTAATGTAAAAAATATAATATATTGATTTTACTTAATTTTTAGAATTTATCAATACAGTATCGGGTTTTTATGCTATACTTTTATTATGATTTCTTTTACAAATGAAAAATGCATTCCCGCCGCCTTGCCGGAAATATGCATCCCTCGGCAGGAATTAATGAAAAAACTGCATCTTGCCCGTGGGAAACGTTTTATTTATATTGAGTCCCCGGCAGGTTCCGGTAAAACCGTTACAGCTCTTTTGTGGAATGCCGCTTTTGAACAGGGGCCTAAGCACTCAAAGGCTTTATGGCTTTCTCTGGACGCTTACGACAATGTGCCGTCGGTGTTTTACAAGCTTTTTTCTGCAGTTCTCTTTTCCACCCAGCCTGGCAATGAAAATATGCACCGTCTTTTATCAGACCCTGCTTTTTCAGCCTCGCCTGTAGAACATACTGTTCGGCTTATATCCGAACTTTTGCCTGATGAATGTAATTACTCTTTGACCCTGGACGATCTTCATTTAATAAACAATCCTGATATTTTAAAATCCCTTGCGATAATTCTTAAACGCCTTCCCGGTTCATTTATTGTTTTATTTTTATCACGAAATGAAATACCACAGCCTTTGCGCGTATTGTTAAGAGATGAAAAAACAGCGCTTGTTAGAGCCGATGCTTTGCGATTTTCTGAAAAAGAACTTAAAACTTATTTTCGCAGCTTCGGGCGCAGCCTTACAAAAGAGGAATGTGAATTAATCCTTATGGCAACAGGAGGCTTTGCTATAGGCATTAATGCCATTGCAAAGAGCAGCCTGGTAAAAGAAACAGGAGGGGCCTTAATAGGATCTGCCCAGAAAGGTTTTGCAAATTATATCCGCCGTCAGCTTTGGGAAAGATGGAATAAGGAATTGCAGAGTTTTCTGCTTAAAACATCGATAGTAGACGAAATTACAGAAACCCTTGCAGCAAAGCTTACAAGGCGAAAGGATGCGGGAAAAATTCTGCGCGAACTTTGCGCCAGCAATACCTTCGTAAGCCAGTCGGGAAAAGACATGTTCAGGTATCATCATTTGTTTTTGGATTTTTTGCGCGATATGGCAAAGGAAAGCAGCATTAAACTGGCGCCCTTGTACAAGGCTGCGGCGAAGTATTATCTTGATTCAAAACAGTACCTCATTGCGAAGCATTACGCTGTGCAGAGTAGCGATGATAAGATAATTCTCCAGGTAATATACCAATTCAATCAGTACACCAACCCGGCTCTTGATGAATATACCGCATATTCAAAAATTTTCAGCCTAAATGATCTGCCAGAAGGGGTCTGCAACAAATATCCATACCTTTATACTTCTATTATGGAAAGTGCATGGATCTCAGGCGACAGTGCAGCGGTTGAACATGCCTGGGACAAACTTAGGGAGTATCTTCCTGCAATTGCGTTAAAATATCCAAAACTGCTGGAAACTGTTATGCTATCAATTTTTGTTGATTACCGCAAATCCTTTACCCAGCTTATTGAAGAATTCAGCAAACTGCTGCCAACCATTCGCCCCAACAAGCGGTATCAAGCATCAACTCTTCTTCTGCAACTGCCCTTTGCGCACCGCAGCATTCGGGATTTCTATGACTTTGCTGACGAGTCGGTGAGGAAAATAGTGGATCGCAGTTTTTCGCCGTTCCTCTATGATCTCTACAAAACAATGCAGCTTTGCATCTTGTCCGCATTATCTTTGGAAAAAAACCGCATTGACGAGGCTCTTGATTACGCTTTGCAGGCAGCAAAAGCCGTCTCGGACAGAGGGAGTCCTGAACTTATATTTTGCACCCATAACCACCTTTGCGCCGTATACCTTGCAATGGGGAATGAAGTGCTTTTAAATAAAGCATTATCAGAGACTGAACGCTTTATCGAAAAAACCGGGGCGAGTTATCTGTACCGTAATTTTCTTGCATGGAAAACAAAAATCCTGTTATTCGATGCAAACAAAAAGGCAGCCGAAGACTGGCTTGAAAATTATTTTGTAAGCGATGATGAAAAGGTTTTGGGAAAGGTTCCTTTGTACAAAGTTTTTCAGTATTTCACTACAGTCCGTGCCTGCCTTGTACTTAACATGAGTTCAAGGGCATTGATCCTTATTGAAGCATTGATACAGTTTGCCAAAGACTACCGCCGTCCGCTTGATTTAGCGGAAGCTTTAACCTTAAAAGCCTCTCTGGAATGGGCAAGCGGCAGCAGCGCCGAAGCAGCCGCATCTTTAGAAAAAGCCCTCATTGAAATGCAGGGCAGAAACTTTATCCGCATAATCGCAGATGAAGGCTCGGCGGTAATCCCCATCCTAAAGCGTATATTCGCATCGATATGTAAAAAAGACTATAAGGGCAATTTAACCAGGGCTTATATTACAGAAGTCATTCTTGCAGCCCATATTGTTTCAAAGCGGCATAGGGGCATAACGGCAAATTTTAAAAAAATTAGCAAGATTGTAAAACTTTCCAAACAGCAAAAGAAAATGATTGAACTCCTCTCCCATGGGTATAAAAACCAGGAGATAGCAAAACTCTGTAATCTTGCCATTCCCACTGTAAAAGGCCACCTATTGCTTGCCTACGAAAAACTTGAAGTAAATAACGCCATGGACGCAGTGCTAAAAGCAAGGGAACTTGGGTTAGTGGCTAGTGGGTAGTGGGTAGTGGGTAGTGGGTAGTTTGTACTAACCTGCTATAGCCATATCTGCGGCGGCAATTTTTTCACGTACTAATTCGCTGATGATTTCTGTAGCTGATTTCTGGCTAGTTTCGGATTTAAGCCTCAGCCATGTAGCCGAAACATTATCTAAAATTACTATCTCATTTTTATGTTTCATAAAAAATCCATTTTTTCCATCACCTGATACTTTGGGAGGATTGTGTGTCCATAATTCATCAAGAGCATCATATTCTTCTTCGGTTAAATCTGGCATAATTATCTCCTTAATTTTTCATAGTATGATTTTCTGCATTTCATTGCGTGGAAAACCTTAAACTTCTGCTCGTCAATAATATTATATGCAATTTCCAGTAAATTCATATTTTGATCAAATCCAAGCAACAAGTGCTTGTCATCACCAGAGTCCTGAATTTCATCATAAACAGGATGAAGTACGGCATGATAAATATCTGCTTCTTTAATATCATGCTTAAACGCAGACTTAGTACACTCAATTATAGCATGTATCATTCTGACTCCATACTTTTACTGTACACTAAAACCATTTATAATACAAGACCCCCCTACCTCCTAACTCCTCCCCACTAACCACTACCCCCTAATACGGAGCCCAAGCACCGTCACTGTAACTAATCCCTAAGTCACTGAAATAAGTGTCGGTAAGAGGTATGTCCTCTAGGCCGCTCCATGCCCCGGCTTGATTAACTGAGCCGTATTGCGCTGTGCCGCCGGTTTTATACATAGCCGCCCCGGCACTGGCAGTGTTTTTCATCGGCGCTCCATTATCATCTTCCCATGTTACATCATTCCCTAAAATTAACCTGCCATGAATGCGGAAATCGCCGCCTGACATATACAGCCCCCCGCCGCAGCTAGTCGCTGTATTACCGTAGACCCAGGGATAATCCCGCATAATGAAATAACCGCTAACCATGTATACACCCCCGCCGTCATATTCCGCTTCATTACCCGACACCATGGCACTTTCCCGCATGGTAAAAGTGCCGCCTTCAACATACACCCCGCCGCCGTAATTTGCCTTGTTACCTGACACCGTGGTAGTATAGTCCTGCATGTTGAAAGTACCGTCTGTTATATCCTCCCCGCCGCCGTTTTCCGCTGTGTTGCCTGACACCGTGGCACTGTCCTGCATGGTGAAAGTGCCACGGTTCCAGTAGTCGAGTGTAACATACACCCCGCCGCCGTTTTCCGCCGTATTGCCTGACACCGTGGCATTGTCTTGTATGGTGATAGAGCCAAAAACATACACCCCGCCTCCCTCACTCGCAGTATTATTCGACACCGATGTATTATCTTTCATGGTAACATTGCCATACACCCCGCCGCCGCTGTCCCCTGCAGTATTATTTGACACCGTGGCATTATCTTGCATTATAGCTGTGCCATACACACCGCCGCCGATGACATCTGCAGTATTACCCGACACCGTGGAATTATCTTTCATGGTAACATCGCCTTCCACCCCGCCGCCTCTGGACCATGCAGTATTACCCGAAACCGAAGCATAGTCCTGCATGGTTAATTCGCCATACACCCCGCCGCCGTAAACCGCAGTGTTGCCTGACACCGAGGCATTGTCCTGCATTATGAATGTCCCATAATCCCTGACAGCCACACCGCCTCCAACATAACCAAAATTATTCGACACTGAGGAACTATCCAGCATGGTAAAAGTACTTTGACTAATACATACCCCGCCCCCGCTACCTGATTCATGCGAATCATTACCTGACACCGAGGAATTATTCAGCATGGTAAAAGTACCTTGACTCACATATACCCCACCGCTCCTCTCTGATATTTCTGTAAAATTATTCGACACTGAGGAACTATCCAGCATGGTAAAAGTACTTCGATCAATAAATACCCCACTCGTAAGTCTTCCCCCCTCATTACCTGACACCGAGGCATTGTCCTGCATGGTGAATGTCCCATCATACCTGACAGTCACACCGCCTGTAGAACTACCATTACTTGACACCCTGGCATTGTCCTGCATGGTGAAGCTGCCGCCATAAACTGTTACCGCGCCTTCAGTACTACGATTACCTGACACCGTAGCATTATCCTGCATGGTGAAGCTGCTGCCGCTGCCTGTAACATACACCCCGCTGCCTGCAGAACTACTGTTCCCAGTCACCATGGCATTATCCTGCATGATAAGGCCTGCACCATCCTGCACATATACAAGGCTGGCATTGTTGTTCCAGCTTGCCCCATTCTGTCCTGCCCGAATCCCAACCAGTGTGATATTATTCCCCAATGTCAGTTCAATGCCGGTTTGCCCGCTTGCCCCAGCTGTAAACATTCTGCCCTGCGATGACAAGCTTAGCTTCCGTTCCCCGGCTCCGACAATATTCAGCCTGGCGTTGCTCTGGTTTAGACCCCGGCTGTTATCGCCGTCAATGCTTATGTCCTGTGCTATCAGTAAGGTGTATTCACACACATTGGCATTGGCATTTACATAGGTAATCGCCTTGTCAATTACAGTGCCGCCGCTTATACCGTAAAGGTCAATGGCAGTTGTGCCTCCTCCAAAGATCCATTTAGCTTTAATGGTTACAGGTTCGGTAATCGGGTTATCGAAGTTCCATATAACATCATCTTTATACCAGCCGTCAAAAGTATAGATGAAATTAATCACCGTTCCCTCGTATAAAGTGCTCTCTGAAGGGAATAGTTTTTCCGGCCTTGCTGGTTCTGTTGCTTTACCGTTTGCTATCACAACATCTTCTATGATCGGGCTGCCGTTGTCAGAATCAAAGCGGGCA
>Ga0099364_10011789_pt1 | contig 11878 bp, 7 predicted proteins | sample TergutTh196P3_FD_73070 | JGI IMG/M metagenome (GOLD analysis project Ga0099364, IMG submission 73070) | Microcerotermes parvus P3 segment gut microbial communities from Pointe-Noire, Republic of the Congo - Th196 P3 | ecosystem: Host-associated > Arthropoda: Insects > Digestive system > Gut ...
TATAAAATGGGGTGTTTGGAGGGTAGCGGTGTGCCCGTCCTATATATAGGCGCACGGTTCCTAAAGGTTAATCTCCCTCACTACTCCAGCTTCCCACGTTCTCCTTGATACGGGGTGCCGGCCGCTGTGAACCTCTCACTCACACACACTACTTCCGTCCTCCTCGCAACGACCAAAGTGTACGGTTTCAATTTTAGCTAGCTAAGGCACTATTAACTTTCAATTTGTACTCTGTTCAACAGTGCTGGTTTTGTTTATTAGTTTGTTTTTTGTTTATTTCGTCTTTGTTAATAATTATCATAATTTGATGAACGTTTTATTTCCTCTGTTTATGTTGAATGCGCGTTCGGTTGAACAGAAACCAGTGGGTTATTTTACATGCTTATGATTATGGAAGTGTGTATATGTGTATCTAGAGTAGAAACAGCTGACATCTATGGGAATAGGCGTATAAAATTTCAGGCGGAAAACTAGACTAAAATGACACAATTATTATTAGAACAAGCTCTCAGTGTACAGTTTGTGTGACTGTAGACTCCGATTAAACGACCCCCATCCACAGAGTTACCTTCTAACAGCGAGATGCACTGAACATAGTATAGCAACAAGAGGAGGAATTTTGTAATTAATATTACATTTTCTTTACGAAAAAGCATACACAGTTTATTTGTGGCGAGCTTTTATGGGGCTTCTAAATTCTCATTTCAAAATATTTCATTTTGGTTCATATTAGTTTTATTTGATGTTGACTCAAAAGTTCGGATGTGAATTGATTAATGTTTCTGAAAAACTTTCTACAAAGTAGCAAACCGGAATAAGGTGCAGGATTCCCCACCCTCCATTCCACACATTAGTGTACAGTTAGTTTTTAAAATAAAAATAACTCCCTTTATTGTAAGAAGACAAGTTCGTACAGTTTTTATTCAAGTATCAATCTATGTTGCATTAAACGGCTTGCATTCGTCGCAGCAGTGGACGAAATACGTGGTGTGTCAGGCGGTGGCCCCGAATGGCCACCTTACCAGTGCTGGTACGCTGTAACTTTAAAGTACCAACAAACAGTTTACGATATGCTCCCTTCGGTGAGCCTTCTGATAAGCCTTGCAGCTCGCTCTTCGGAAATTGTAGTCGGTTCTTTTTTTAATTCTTCTTACTGCTTTATACTCGTACAATCGCTCACATAACTATTTTAATTGTGAATTACATTTCACGTAAAGGCTTAAGAGATGGCAAAATTTGAAGAACGATTAACAAATTACGATATATAAGTAATATACCAGGATAAAAAAGTCTGTTCTGAATATCAAGTTACATAACGATATAAGTGATGACGGGACACTTTGAGATGGCAACACTTGAACAAAGTAAGTGCTGCACACTGCGACAAGTGACAGAGCAGAGCTGAGTTACACAGCCGTCAGTAAAAGAGTTTTGTGTGCTGCGTGTGTTTAAATTTTGTATGCAAATTGTTGGTGTTTGTTGGTTGAGGGGAACAGAGTAAGTGATTGTGTAAAATTATGTGAAATTGGCTGAGGCATTTAAACATACTGTTTTGTGTACAGTGCAATGTCTGTGGTAGAGTTTATGCTGTTTGTAAAATGACATGGTGTGGTGGTTGGAATATTACGTAAATCATGATTATGTATGGTTAGGTTTACATCATTGCTAATTATCTTTATGCTTTTAGAAAAACTTTAATTGTTAATTATATCGAAATAACCTAATGAAGGAAGAACTAAATTTCGAACAGTTCCTGTGTAACCAAAACAGTATTAAAAATAATAGTCTTATCAATTTTAGGCACGTTCGCAAAACTACGAAAAGTTACAATTATATTCGTCTTGTCTGTCCGTCCGCTTGGACAACTGGCTGCAACTGGATGGATATTCATGACATTTGATATTCGGTTATTTGTAGAAAATCTGTCAAGAAAATTCACGTTTCATTAAAATCGGAAAATGTAAGAGGAATTTTACATGAAGACGAATAAATATTTTGGTCTTAACCCGCCCAATACTTTTTAGATGGAGAAATATTTCATACAAGTTTTAGAATAAATCAAGACACAACATTTTGTGTTCAGTAACTTTATTGGAAAATCTTTCCGTTTTTGAGATAGTGTGGAAAAATATTTTCGAGCCACAGATGACAATATGCCCCAAGGTATTGCATGTTAGATAATTAAGTCTAGAAAAACAAGCTCAGAGCAGGAATACTGATTGCGTTTTCACTGCCGAGTGGTGCATTATACGTGTATTGCCACTCTTGTTACGATGTAAATTGTGACTGAGAATACTACTGCCGCAGGCCACAGGTTTGTTCTGAATTTGTCATTCTGTTAAATATGTTCGAGTGTCATATTTGTTATGGCTCGACAACCCTAGTGGGTCTAGGCCTCTTCTGTGAGGTTCCACGATCACACTCAGGTACACCACTCTCGGTAGGACTCCTTTGCACGAATGATCGCCCTAATACAGCCACCTCTACCTGACAGCTTGAGTGCCGAATATGCCCTATATTTATTATAAATTTTATAACTTTCAAAATTTGAATTTTCCAGCGGGGTGTAGATTTGATCCTAAATCTTCTGTGTTGTTACGCAACGAATGTTGGTATATTTTTAGCGACTTTTCGGTTAAATCTACCGTTTCATTCTTTACGGTCGAAAAATCTTCTTGGATTATCTTCAAACGCTGCTTATATATACAACATTACATGAAGGCCTTGAAACATCTAGACACGTGTCCTGTGCTTATAGTTGTTGCACCAAAAATTTCTAACTAGTTCAGTACTTGCAAAAGAAATTTAAAAAACTGCAGTGAATTAAGTTGATGTAAATCATCTGCAATTTGATAAATTTTGAGCGTGTTGAAAAATTGGTTATTATTTTATGACGCTATTTTCTGTGGCCTTTTGTAGGTTTGAAATCAGTCCATGAAATAAATTTATTTTTGAGAATTCTAAAGTTGCTGTGTCCGGAAATTCTTCACCCTTTGTGAAACTCGCATTTTCCATAACCCTGTCTTAAAGCCTTCTCTGTCGATCCTTATGCAAATGGAAAATTTTTTGAGACAATTCCAATTACAAAACACTTTTAAACCCTTTAATATTATACTCCTAGTTGTGCTCAATTCGTCTTAGTTGTTCCGTGTATTTACATTTTCAATCTCAATATTATAGGAGGTTTTTATCTCTTCCATGCTTTCTACCTGCCTAACCTTACCTTCCATTCCACTACCTTAATAATACTTGGCAGAAAGTATATAAACTGAAATTTCTAAAAATGTTATTAGCCGCTTTGACGCTGTGGGGGGACCGAGTTCGATCCCTCATTTTTCCATGTGGGATTTGTTGTAGACAAATTGGGACAAGGATAAATTTTAATTTTTCGAAATACTTCGACACCTAATTGTCAGAGCCATTCCATATAACCAAATTTCATTCATGTACCACTGATGCTAAATAATGTAGTAATTGAGGGTGTTGTTAATACGGCAATGCTCTCCCTCCCCCCCCCCCCACCCTCTCTCTCTCTCTCTCTCTCTCTCTTCCTCTCTCTCCGTCGCCATCCTACTGATATTTCGTCTTTCTTCCTCGATATCACAACACATCATGTCCTGTCTTCAAGAGACGCAAACAATTTTCTTAATGTGAGTAGGATTTAAAATTATGGCCTTGTAAACACTTGCAAGAGGAAAATTGAATATATTACTGAACTCCTTAAACATTATTTATAGAGTTTATTGAAATGAAACTGACATATCTTTAGAGTGTAGTAGCTGACAATAAAAATATATCAGTGACTGCAATTTGTGGTTAGTTCTCTATGATTCTGGTTCACTATAACAAACAGTTTCCCAAACACATTATTATATCACAGGCTTATCCTACATTGTTTAGGGATTATACTTTGGTGTGTCTTAACAAGTTCTATGCTGCTACTTTTATCCATATGCCAATGTTTTACTCGTATATTAAATTAATAGTACTGGAAAAGTAAGTAACATTCTGAATTTGTTTTAAGTATAAAATACGAAACGAATAAATTACTGAATTCCTTAAACATTATTTACAATGTTTATTGTAACGAAACTGGCATATCTGTACAGTACATTAACTGACAATAGAAATATATCTGTGAATGCAATTTGTGGTTAGGTCTGTATTTATTCTGGTTCACCATAACCAGTTTCGCAGACACCTGCTTATGTCATAGGCTTTCCGTACATTTCTGAGTGATTATACTTTGGTGTATCTTAACAAGTTCTGTGATGCGATTTTTCCCATAGACCAATGTTTTTTTATTAAGCTAATAGTACTGGAACAGTAATTGACATTCTTAATTTGTTTTAGTTGAAAACAATGACAGTTATAATATTCGGCTTGTTACAATTGAATATAGTTGACAGGGTGATTTAAATTAGTCTAATCAATTATTTCCATATATTTCTGTAAATTATGTACTATAGGTATATTAGACGCACGGTGTGGTGTTTGGTGGCCCTCCGCAACTTTTACCACCGAGACAAACAGCGCTGTCTATAATTTTCAAACCATCATGTGTGCAGTATATAAAGCTGTCCGGTTTTTCGCAATAGTATCCAGGCATATTTTGACTGCAGTTAGGGGAAAGCAGCGGCGTGATGTTCGGAAGGTTGGCGTCCGCAGTCACGGTGCACTGTTCTATGTACTGATTAAATTTTAAGTTGTTAGGACAAGTAAGTTGGTAGAATTGGTCATCTATACGTAGATAGTATTTGCTGGAGTCCAGTGGATCCGGGTACCTCTTCACAAGGGCGGCACAGGAAACAAGTAGCAATGCTGCCATCAAAACCTGTGAAAGACAGTAATGTTTACTGGCGACAGTTTGGGTTATCACAGCGATGTTTTTAAGGATTCAAGTCTTCTGGGATCTTAAGTCACTGAGTTAATTGGCAGGTAGGAATCAACTGTTGGAAGTACTTAAGCTGCTCAGTTACAGTGTTAAACTGTCTAAGACCATTGGATTTCGTGAATCGAAACGTCGATAAATATTTAGCAGTGGACATCTATTAACACCTCTGAAGACCTAAATTTTCACTTATTATTCCATTATATAAAACTATTTGTAAAACCATATCATTACATATAGAACACTGTAGAACCACCTTTCCACTGATTACGGTCAGTTCTTATCTGTGTAAAGTTTTCCGTAAGTTTATGCTTCATACGTCTCTAAAATGTAGCGACAGGAGAATGTGACATATCGTAATGAACAGGCAATAGGGCTTTCCGTCAGAGAATAATTCCCTATATTTTTACTGTATTTGTTTGTAGTGACTAAATTACTTCAGGTCTGGTAAGTGTACAGTCTGTGTGGTTAAATATGACGTAATGATTGACTGGATATTCGCAATAAACATGTACGTAATCACGAGAATATAACATAAATACATATAAACTTGTTGTGTAACGGAGGACTTCGTCGGATGTTTGTTGTAACTGCACACACAGAAACAGAATGCTGCAGCTGGGAGTAATGAGGATATTTCAGGGTTTTATTTCAAGATCTCAGCAATAAAATCACAGAAGCCAACCTCCATATCTTGTTGAGTACAACAATGAAATACTGTGTTTTTTTTTTCCATATATGTAAATTTATATTTTTATATAATTAAGGGACCGATGGCGGGCTGTTGTGACAGCGGTAATGAACTTTGGGTTTCCATATAATGGGGGGAAATTTTTGACTATCTGAGATTCGGTTGGCTTCTCAAGAGGGACTCTGCCCATGAAGTAAGTAAGTGAGTAAGCAATTTATTTTAGGCCGCGAAAGCATGGTCTTTATAAGACATTCGCCACTGCCCGGACGGTCCAGGGATAGAAAATCCGGTTGGCGAGATTTACTGCAATATTCCCAATAGGGCCTGGAGGCCCTCCCATCCTCCTATGATACTGATATCAGGCATTCGATGGGGATAAAGCAGACGGGGCATGGTTTTGGTCACCCACCACATCCAGCACCGAGATTAAAGAAAGCGAAGAGTTATATCTATGTTTCCTCTCTGTACTTTCCTAGCAAGATATGAGGTGAAACAGGCAGTTAATTTAAATATTTAGCTTCTGATTTTATTACTAATATTTTTGTGTCACATTTACAGTGTGTCCGCTAGGCCAGTGAAATTGCTGACTTTTGTAAAAATGTACGTCATTGAATCCTGTGACAAAGTTCGGATAGGGAAGCATTTGATATATTACTTGTTCATATTGTTCTGGAAGGTGAAGCTTCTTCATCGTCATTGCTTCAAGCCTTAATTTAGAATATGACATTAGGAAAGTCCAGTAAGTTCCTTAACGTTTAACACTGAATGGGAAAACTCAGGTTCTTAATATGTCCATGAAAATTCACTGAGCTGAAACACAAATACCTTAAAGAAAAACACAGTATATTCATTAGTCCCATTGAGCAACCTGGTATGGAATGAAATACTGGGAAATGTAAGTACATATTCATTTTCGTCAAGAGAATTCAGAAAAAATTATAATCTAAAAAAATCTGAGTATCGCAATGGAAATTATAAAATGTAAAAAACACAAATATTATGAACGACAGCACCAAACAAATTACATGAAGGAAAAAATTAAGAACAGATATATTTATCGGAATAATCTCAACCTTACAGCAGGGAGTATTTTATATTCTCAAATAATATTAAAACATATATATATATATATAGGGCACTATATTTTTGCTTGTTATTCCTTAATAAATCACACTTTACGTCTAACACAAAGAGAAAGGAATCTGTTTAGTGTGTTGGATAATAGGATGCTGACGGAGATAATGTGGTATAAGATAGAGCTTTACTAGAATATAAAATGCAGAATAGTGAGATCAGTGAATTGCATTCCTCACGAATTATTCATGGACTGATCAAATCATGAAGAATGGAGTTGAAGGGGATGGTAATGAGCATGGCAGAAGAGACATGCACACAGAGAATTGGCGAGGAATCCTAAAATAAAGAACCCACATGGAAGACATAAACATAAATAAGAAAAAACATTAAAATGGAAAAGTTGCATATATTTATATAATTTTTCCCTTTGTAATCCATTCAGTCATATAGAGGGAGTGGAAGTATATCGCCTATTGTTTTAATCTCGGCACTATTTAATATCGAGCAATAAGCTTCACGCCCAACCGGCTTTACCATGAGAAAGAATACTGTTACACATTAAATAGGTGGCTTTATACGTTGGTTGGAATTCTGTACAAAAATTCAGTGAAACACAATCATCTTGCGAGTGCATTTTCAAATTGTTGTGCCTGCTGGAAAAATTGCACAAATTTTTGTCAGAATTGATGAAACAATTTTTAAAAACTGACCCTCCTCCCCCTTTTCTTATCCAACTTCAAAACGAAAAATAGGGGTTTCCTGAACACATGTTACCATTTCACGGAAACCGTTCGCTTTGTGACCGAGCCAATATTACAATGGAATATTCCAATTTGAATTTAATATTCCAGAAAAACTACGGATCAAATTTGAAATATACAGTCTGCGAATAAGTTTTGGGTTACTAATGAACCAATGTGATGACGAAAAGAGCATATCAGTCATTTCCCATATATATTGACACTTTATTTAGCCTTTCTGCAAAAACAGATATTTTTAATATTAGGAATTTTATTTTCTTAACACACGGTTTTGCTTGTATTTAAAAACAAATATTTAATTTTCTTCTTATTGTAATTAGAACGTTCCTGATTTGTTTTCATTCTTTAGTACTTTACATTCTTTGTATTTTCCATGGAGAATTTTTCCTCTCAGGTGCAGTTTTATCTATTAATTGTGACACTACTTTAAATTTCAGATATTATACGTGTTAATTTCATTCCTTGATGTGCCTAATTTGTTAATCAGTTATTGCCGCTAATTACCTGAATATCCTTAGCATTTCTAAGACACCGTCAAAGTGTTGTCATTTCAAGTGCTATTTCAGAATAACTGATCATTTGCGATCTTAAGCTGAATCATCCCCATTACTTTCACAGTAGAACAAGAAGTATAATATCAGTACAAATAGTGCTTTTATTTATCATTCTTAACCAACTTCATGTATCGTCTAACATCAAGCCATCGTCAGGCTGATTACTATACTAAAAAGGAACTAGTTACAGTGGTATGACCGTATTGAGTTCACTAAACTTATATATGATAATATTATATATTTTTAATATAATATAACAGTGTGTTTCTAAAGCATAATGTGAGTCACCTTTCACAAAAAATTGATTTGGAGTATCTCGTACTTTACGAGATTATTAAATAAAATACCATGTCTCGCCTTTTACAAGAAAATTGCAAGAAAATTATATATCACAGTTTAATGAATGGTACAAGAAATAAAACACAGTAAGAGACACCGGTGAAATATTTAGCGATCTAACCATAAGAAATTCCTTTAGAAGAACAAAAGAAATGAGTGTGAACGCACCAGAGATGTTAAACCCAATCGAACGCATCTACATAGTTTTTAATGGAATGACTAACTCTTCACATGTACTTCTAATTATGTACTTGTATCTTACTTACTGTTGGGCTATATTTTGAATTACATAGTAGCTTTCGATTAAATTATTTAATTTCTTTCAACGAAATTAATCATGTGACTTTAAAAGAAACATAATCCGACTGAAGTAAGTTGGTGGTGCTGGGATAAATTTCACACCCTTCGAAAAAGAATAGTTCAAGATCTCCATCTTCCACCACAAAGGAGATGAGATCTGCTTAATTTGAGATGTTACGCAGCACGAGGTGGTAATTCCTCACCCACTTTTCGGTACAATCCAACAAATAAATTTCCTTACTCTTGAAGTAGAAACCGATGAGTTGTCCCGAAATGTTGGTAAGGAATTACCAACACACGCTGCGTAATATCCCAGAAGAGCATCGACATCAAGACTCTTTCCTATTGAATATCTCTTAAAATGTAATTAAAGTCTGATTCTTGTATCTTAACCACCAAGCAGCACAGGACGGACTTTCGGTTTTACGTTAAAATTCAGCATCTTCATGTTCATACATATGTCTGAATTTTTATAAAAGCTTTTAGGAACAATTTCGTAAAATTCCGAAATAATTGAAATTTACTTTAAAAAAATCTGCTGATCCATTTCCAGATCAGCCCTGGGTTTCCTAGCCTCTTTTTGATGAGTACCATGGCTCCTCTCTCAAGGGTAGACTTGCCAATGAATGAACTGGACCACCCAACACCCTTTAGGAATGAGGTTAATAATGAATGAAGCTGTGCCTCGACTTAGCCATTTGCCTTAACAGCGATGGAAGAATAGCTTGAAATTTACCTTTATTTATTATAGGAACATCTGAAATGTGTAGTGGGTATATGGCTGAAGTTATAGAATGTAGATTATCGGTTATTAATATGCTTCTGACCGCGTTCGATCTCTAGGGAATGTACTGAATACACGGAGCAGAGTTTTTCTCGACAAGCCAATTTTCATTCACATCCTAAATGGTATTTAAGAAAATAAGGAAAGAGAGCTTAATGTTTATATACTCACCTGGAATATGACCAGCTTTAGAAATCCCATTGTATGCTTTTAATTTCCACCCTCAATGAAGGATTGTTCCGTACGTAAAGTAGATTCGACTTTTTATGGTAACGCAGTCTTATGCTGCTGTGTGTACAGTACGCATTTTACTGTAGCACTGACGAATATATATTCATGGCAGAATATTTCCGATTATTAAAAATTTGAAATTGCGCATTTTTAAATAATGTTTATGCCATAAATATCAGCAGGTCTTTTGTTAAGGTACGGCCTTAGATTTATTTTATGACACATTGCACAAACAGCCTTGATTTTTGCACAGTGTCACTTGTTGTGTAATTGTGTAATGTTTCATAACGAAAGACAGATTTACAATTTACTGAAACATCATTAGAATCGTGTGACAACTTCTCACATTAAGTTAGAAATCCAAATTACCAGTATTGCCCTATCAATCGACGGTTGTATATATCTCTAACAATATATGTTATTATAAGTGTGCTAGCAACAAATGACGATATCTGAAATGTTATAACTAACTTGCCGCCATACAACGCTGTCATACTGACCGTCTTCATGCACGATCCTCTTGCCAGCAACTGCTCACACGTCACAGATTTCCATGCAGGTTCTCAGGACAGTGTTTCCTGTCAGAATATTTTTTTTTTATTTTGGAGACATCACTTGATACTGCCCCCTTCCCAGTCCACCCCAACTCGCCTTATCATGAAGTACCACACTACGTACTGTCGGATTAGGTCTAAAGGACGGTACACGAAACACGTTCACGAAAATACTGGTATTTCACAAAGCGAATTTTTGTATATATTGAAGGGATTCTTAAGGAAATATTGCAACGTATTGTGACATCTTCGGTCGCTACTGTAGGAGTGTATTTAAAGGTTATTGAGGTCAAATACAATGTGTAACACTTAACGGGTAATGATTAACATTAATTATAATGGATATGGAATGCACTTGACACAGTACATAAACTCTTTCCACTTGGCTTGAAAAGCTGTTTTTTTTCAAAAACCATTAGGAGTTTCTGGCTCTCCCTGTATTTGTAGGTTTCGACGACTGATTTCAATTTTGATGGCAAATAACTTTGATAACGTATGAATGCCAAATTTAATGTCTTAATTGCGGTGGAATTTATATCCGAGATTAAGAATAAAAGACAGGAATCATCTCTAGTTTACAGTCTAGACAGATAGCCTTATTCATGTTGTTACCAGCATTAAAGCAACTGAAATTTTTTCAGTTACCGCCAACATTTTATTCCCTAAATGTTGACAATTGAATATTTTTATTACAGTTTGTTTGCAACACATTGTTAGTTTCAGTTGGTTTTTTATTCGCGTTTCTACTCATGCACATGTGTGCTAATATTTAAGCGTCAGGTACAGAGTGGCGACCAAAACAGTTATTCGGCTACCGAACGTGGAGAACGCCTGTAGCAGCAATGTCAGCCCCCCGTGAAATTATGTTTTCTAATACGTTTTAGTCAACATACAATAATCCAGGGCTGATTATTCGGGTACCACAGTATTCCTACGTCAATACGACCATGAAAAGAAGCAGCTGTCGTATCAGTGAAAGATTCCAAATTCCCCCGACCAAAGGAAGCACGACAATTTGGGAGCAACGTCCATTCTGTGTCATTTTGTTTACTTGACACTAAGGGCATTGTGTCCACTGGTATATACGGCGAAATAAAAATTCTGTTGAGAGGTTCTGTGGCGATTGAGTGAAAACATCCAGCACAAATTTCCAAAAAATGGCTCAACAAATACTGGGCCCTTCATGATGACAACGCTCCGGCTCACATATCGCTTGTTATGCGGCAGTTGTTGACTGCTACGAACATGACTGTCACCCAACACTCCCTACTCACTGGACCTGTGACTTTTTTCTATTCCCCAAGTTGAAATTGACGGTCAAATGGCGAGTTTTTGACAATATTGAAAAATCCAGTCCGAATCGCAGGACGTATTGAAGACGCAGAAGCGAAATGTCTTCCAAGAATGCTTCCGGTCATAGAAATAGCGCTGGAATAATCTCTGTATCAGTGCAGAAGGGGAATACTTCGATGTGAATTGATATGAATAGAATTTTCGGTCTAAGGTTAATATGCAGCAGAAGAATTCCTGAATGTAAAAGAGAGGTAAATTTCACCCTAGGACAGGGCACGAAAGCCCAGACAAGGGTAGAAATGTAGCTAAACTCTTTCTTTAACTTCGGCGCTGGATGGAGTTGCGGTCAAGGACACGCTGTGCCCACTGTACCCGGGGGAAAGACACGGTACCCAATGCTCTG
>Ga0099364_10011790_pt1 | contig 11878 bp, 5 predicted proteins | sample TergutTh196P3_FD_73070 | JGI IMG/M metagenome (GOLD analysis project Ga0099364, IMG submission 73070) | Microcerotermes parvus P3 segment gut microbial communities from Pointe-Noire, Republic of the Congo - Th196 P3 | ecosystem: Host-associated > Arthropoda: Insects > Digestive system > Gut ...
GCCTGCGCTCGGCGTTCTTCCGCTCGGGCTCTTGCCACTCGAGTATCCGCTTCCGCTTGATCCGCTTGAAGTCTCGCTCCAATGTTTTGTCCCACGTCGATGTCCGCAATGTCAATCGACACGATCCGAAACGCCGTCTGCGAATCGAGTCCTCGTTCGATCACCGCTTTGGAGATGTTGTCGGGATTTTCCATCACTTCAAAATGCGTGTCTGCCGACCCGATGGCGGTGATGATTCCTTCACCGACCCGGGCGATGATAGTTTCCTCGGTTGCACCGCCGATGATTCGTTCTAAATTGGTACGCACCGTAACTTGTGCCCGAACACACAGTTCGATTCCGTTTTTGGTAATCGCGCTCAGCGTTGATTCGCTTGACTTCTTGGGGTCAGGACAGACAATCACTTTGGGGTACACGCAGGTTCGGACGGCATCCAGTACGTCTCGCCCGGCGAGGTCAATCGCTGCGGCTTGGTCGAAACTCAAGTCGAGTGCAGCCCGGTGGGCGGCGATTAATGCTCTGATAACATTCGGCACGTTGCCGCCGGCGAGGTAATGCGCAACGAGACGGCGGGTGGTGATTCCCATTGCCCCGCTGACGGGCAATCCTGCCTGTTTTGCCATAATTAGTGCCTGCACGATGATCCGTGATCGGATTTTGAGCAGACTCATACTGACGAGGTTGAGCATACGGATTCTCGCCCCGGACATATACGCTTGAAACCAGAGTTGCCCGTAAAAAAAGAACAACATGCAGAGGACTAAAAAAATCAATCCTCCGCCGATGAGTGAAGCGAAAACTAAAAACTGTGTCATGAACCTTCAGGAAAAACAAAAACAGCGCGTGGCGGCATGATAACAGATTTTTGCATGGAATGGAAGTCCCCCGAATTTTTTCGAAGGAGAACAAAGCGCAGGAGCAGCAACGTCGGCGAGATAACGAAAACGCCGTATCTGCCGCTCCGGGCTCTGCCGCCGGAGTACCGGCTAAATCGCAATCTTGTATGATAACCATTTGCCGCTACTACTGAGGTTGTTTTGTTCATTGTGAATGAGGTGAAAATGATGTTGGTGTTTCACAAGTAACACGCACGATAAAAACGTAAACTGTGCAATTCGTTGTACCCCCCCTCGCAACACGCGACTGAAGTGTTACGGTTCAACTTGTTTTGTGCGGAAAAATAAGTTAAAAAATGAAATTACGTCGCTTCCTTTGGAACGAATTGGTTCATTTTCTTTGCGACATTCGCAAATCACTTCTCATTTTTAGTGTACAAACTCATTCACCAAGACAGCCGCTGCAACGCACGGCGAGGACAACTCCACACGGCACACGGCACGGTCGAACTGCCTGCCTTTATGCCCGTCGGAACGCACGGAACCGTCAAAGGAGTTGAAATCGGACAACTCGAACAGACCGGTGCCGAAATGATATTGGGCAATACCTATCACCTATCGCTCCGTCCCGGTGAAGATGTCGTCCGCGATCTCGGCGGACTACACAAGTTCTGCGGCTGGAAAGGACCGATTCTAACCGACAGCGGGGGCTTTCAGGTTTTCTCCCTCGCCAAAATGATGCGGCTGAGTGAGGAGGGAGTCCTCTTTTGCTCCTACATCGACGGGAGTACCGTGCATCTTTCACCGGAACGGGCAATGAACATTCAAGCAATTCTGGGTAGCGACATTGCAATGGTTCTCGATCACGTCGTTGCGCTGCCGAATGACCGAAACGTCATTGAAGAGGCAATGCTCCGCAGCATTCGCTGGGCAAAGCGGTGTAAAGAGACGGCAGACGGCAGACGGCAGACAGCAGAAAATGATCTCTATCAACAGATTTTCGCTATTGTACAAGGCGGATTATATGCAGATTTGCGCCACCAGTGTGCAGAGGCATTGTCGGAACTGGACTTTCCCGGCTACGCTATCGGCGGGTTGAGTGTCGGCGAAACGCCGCAAGAAATGTACGATACCCTCGACATTACTGTGCCGCATTTACCGAAAGACAAGCCGCGATATTTGATGGGAGTCGGTAAACCCATAGACATTTTGAACGGCATCGAACGCGGAATCGATATGTTTGATTGCGTCATGCCAACACGAAATGGTCGTAATGCACAGGCTTTTACGAGTGCTGGCCCCGTCCGAATTCGGAATGCAAAGCATCAACGTGATGACCGACCGCTCGACGAGACATGTCCGTGCCCAGCGTGCAAACGCAGTAGAGGGTATTTGCGCCACCTTTTTATGGCGAACGAAATGTTAGGTCCGAGTCTTTTGGCAATTCACAACCTGACACACTACCAGCGTCTCGTTGCCGATGCGAGGCAAGCCATCGAGGAAGACCGGTTCATTGAGTTCAAAAAACGGTATGAGGAAACGCAACCGTAGGATCGGGTGAAACAGACTCGTTGACGATAATTTAGGAAACTATACTGCAAACGGCATGAAATTGGACTTTGTGTTCCTTGCGAACTTTGCGGTTAACTCCTTTTTAACCGCGAAGTACGCAAAGAGTTGATTCGTTGCGTTTTCGGCACACATCAATATAAAAATTTGATTTTTAGAGGTTCCCTGTTAAAATGGGAAACATTTTTGTCCACATATTCTGTGCCAATGCCGTATCTTCCTCTGCCTAAAACACGTAAACTGTGCAATTCGTTGTAACCCCCCCCTCACACCACTCGACTGAAGTGCTGCTCAGATTTGCATATCAAGTTGTCCCCTGACTACCATTTTTCTAACAGTTTGTTATAATGTGCAAAACTGTTAATTCTGTTGCAAAGGAGAAAACCGTATGAAAAATGTTGTTGCGTTAATTCTCGGCGGAGGACGCGGCACCCGGCTCTATCCGCTTACCAAATTTCGCGCGAAACCCGCTGTGCCTATCGGCGGAAAATATCGTCTGATTGATATTCCGATTTCTAATTGCGTCAATAGCGGCATTGACCAAATCTACGTTCTAACACAATTCAACTCCGCAAGTCTGCACCACCATCTGAACACCTTCCGATTCGACTATTTGCACGGCGGATTTGTCGAAGTGCTCGCCGCACAGCAAACAATGGGAAGCGAACGATGGTATCAAGGAACCGCCGATGCGGTGCGGCAGAATCTTAATTACATCGAACAGAGGCATGTTGAGTACGTCTTGGTTCTTTCTGGAGACCAACTGTACCGCATGAATTACAAAAAAATGCTGAAAACGCATGTTGATTCGAGTGCTGATGTTACTATTTCGACAGTACCGGTACTCAAAAATCAAGCGACCGATCTCGGCATTATGCGGCTTGACGACACCGGCAAGGTTGTCGGTTTCCTCGAAAAGCCGAAGTCCAACGAGGAATTGGAACACGTCCGAACCGATCCCGCCTGGATCGACGCACGGGGAATCCGCTCCCAAGGCAGAGAGTTTCTCGCAAGCATGGGCATCTATCTGTTCAAGAAGCAGGTGCTTCTGGACGTTCTCGAAAAGACCGAGTACACCGACTTTGGTAAAGAAGTGTTTCCGGCGGCAATCCGAACACAAAAGGTGCATGTTCATCTCTTTGACGGTTACTGGGAAGACATCGGAACGATCAAAGCGTTTTTCGAAGCCAATCTTGCGATGGCGGGTGCGAATCCGCCGTTTTCGCTTTGGCACTCCGATTGGACAACCTACACAGCCCCGCGTTTCTTGCCGCCGACCCAAATGGACGGAGCAACGGTGCGGAACAGTCTCGTTGCCGACGGCTGCATCATTGGAGACGGAGCAGTCATTGAAAACAGTATTATCGGTCTGCGATGTCAAATCGGCAAGGGTGTGAAGATTCGTGATTCGATCATCATGGGAGCGGACTATTACGAAACGGAAACGGAGATTGCCGATCAGCGGCGCAGAGGAATCCCGCCGATTGGCATTGGAGAACACACAGAGATCGAGCATGCGATCATCGACAAGGACTGCCACGTCGGCAAGCGGGTGAAAATTGTGAACAAAAACGACATTGTGGACGGCGAGGAAAAGCCTTACGGAATGATTCGAGACGGCATTATTTGCGTCCAAAAAAAGGCGGAAATCCCCGATGGCTGGACATTGGAATAAATCTGGCTCATATATTGGAATTTCACCATCGGCGATAGAGGTCAACTCGTTGGAAAAGGTAAAGCAGAGTTTGCTCTCTGCAAGAGTCCAACCGCCGCCATCGTACGAACAAGCGCAAGAGCGGGGCAATCTCCCAGCACACTATTGGCAATCCTCTCTGTGTTATGCTAAAATATCGAACGGCTTGCAGATTACATGTCCTTCCATTCCTCATCGCCATGACACGTATCCAAAAATCCATCATCCAAAAATTGTGTTCCGCTCTGACACTTTTCGCCGTCTGTGTTGTGCCAGTCTATGCACAAATTGAAATGACGCACCAATCTTGGCAGCCTAACCAGTTTCGTGCCATGGCAACGCCAGTCCAAGACGCACACGACCTCAATCTACTCGCCTTTCCCGGGGCAAAACTCGTACGAAGCACCGGTGTCTCCAATGCCCGATACCTCACCGACGGAGAGATCGGTATTCTCGGCGGAAACGGACGCTCTCAAATCAATGGCAATCCTTCGGTACTCGTTTACTATTTGGGAAAACCCCGAACAATTCAAGAAATCCGACTCTATTCCGGTAACATCGACAGCCGTGCAAACCAAGACTTTGAAATCCGTCTGGCGAACAATGCAGCGAATCCCGGCACTGCACCGCAATTTCCCGAAGAGCCGACCTTCACCTCGGGCGAGCAAATCATCGGTCCCGGTGCCGGGGGATATGTCAGCCGAATAGCGGGTACGGACAATACAGCCATCTCCGACGGAACTCTTTATGATTGGGTCGAATTCCGGATTTGGCGCACCTATCCTTCCAATGTCGGCGACCGCTCCAAAGCACAGAGTCCCGCCAACTCCTGGGCATCGTTCGTCGAATTGCAAGTCATCGCAGATGCCAATGACCCCCATCTTTTTGCCTCGGAAGAGGAACGGCTGAATTGGCTTGCAGCCCGAGCCGCCGAACGATTCCGAAGAGTGCTGGTTGAACAAGTCGGCGAAGATGTTGCCCAAGCGGTACAGCACCCCGAGACACTGAAAAGAGCGATTGATCATCTTACGGCGGCATTTCCCGACCAATATGATGGGAAAAAATTCTCCGAACGTTTTGATGCCCTAGCCTCTCGGCTGGCAATCGCCGCCAACGTAACCGAGGCGGAACAAGCCCAGTACCTTGAACTGGCAAAGGAATTTGCCGAATTTCGCCGGGAAGCACTGCTTGCCAATCCGTTGATACATTTCGATCAACTCTTGTTTCGGCGGGCGCAGAATGCGGGCTTGGTCGATAATTGGATTTCCAATGCGGCGCGAGGTAAAGGAAGATACAATAATGCCCTTGCCCTCGTCAATCCGCAAGATGCTCAAGGGGAAGCCGTTACCATTATTGAAGACCCCAATGACTCCTTCGTGGGGGACATTAATCTTCACTGGAACGCGGACAAGATGCTGGTCACTGCCCTCTCTCCTGAGACTAAAACTTGGGAAATTTTTGAACTCGGTATCGACGGCTCTGGATTCCGTCAAGTAACGTCCGGCATGGGAACGGATGTCGATAACGTCGAAGGATGTTATATCCCCGACGGTTCAATTCTTTTTGTATCGACAGCGAATATGCTGGGCGTGCCTTGCATTGACGGAAGCAGTCCTGTAGGGAACATTTACCGTATGGAAGCCGATGGTCAGACGAAGCGGCAATTGACTTTTGAACAGGACCAAAACTGGTGTCCCGTCCTCTTGCCCAATGGTCGGGTATTGTATCTCCGTTGGGAATACACCGACACTGCCCATTATTTTACCCGGCTTCTGATGCACATGAATCCTGATGGGACGAATCAAGTTGAGTTCTACGGGAGCAACGGCTATTGGCCTAACAGTATGTTTTATGCGAAGCCGATTCCGGGGAGCACAACCAAGTTTGCGACGATAGTCAGCGGACATCACGGTGTTCCTCGGCAAGGGGAACTGCATCTCTTCGATATTACCAGAGGACGAAAGGAAGCCGAGGGAGTCATTCAACAGATCCCCGGTTACGGTAAGACGGTCGAGCCGATAATTATGGATCACTTGGTCGACGATTCTTGGCCGAAGTTTCTGTTTCCTGCTCCGCTTAATGAGAATTTCCTCATCGTATCAGCCCGGCTCACACCGGCTTGTCAATGGGCGTTGTATTTAGTCGATACGTTCGACAACCTGTTAAAAATCCGGGAGGAGCCGGGCGTGGGGCTCTTTGAACCGACACCGGTGATCAAACGGGATATGCCCCAGGTACGGGCGAACCAGGTTGATTTGAGTTCCAATGAGTCGACCGTCTTTATCACCGATGTCTATTTTGGACAAGGATTGCCGAATGTTCCTCGCGGCACCGTGAAGAGTCTGCGTATTTTCCAATACATCTTCGGCTATCGCGGTATCGGGAGTCATGAATATATCGGCATGCACAGTGCTTGGGATGCCAGACGGTTGCTGGGGGAAGTCCCTGTTTATGACGATGGGAGTGCTTCGTTTGTTATCCCGGCAAATACTCCCTTGTCCCTTCAACCGCTTGATGCCGATGGTCGAGCCGTCCAACTGATGCGCTCTTGGTTCGTCGGTATGCCCGGCGAAATGCAATCGTGCAGCGGTTGCCATGAACATCAGAATTCGGCGGCTCCGACTCCCCGGACGACCGCGATGGGAAGAGCACCGTCGAAGATTGAACCGTTCCTCGAACCGGAGCGTCCTTTTGCCTTTCATCGTGAAATCCAGCCTGTTCTTGATCGGTACTGCGTTGGATGCCATGACGGTGTCGGCGACAGGACAGGTCGTCCCAACTTTGCCGACAGATCGCCGGGTCCCCTCGGTTTTTCAAAAGCGTATCACGCATTGCATCCCTTCGTTCGAAGACCCGGTCCGGAAAATGATTACCATATTTTTCGACCGATGGAGTATCACACTTCGACGAGCGAATTGTTTATTATGTTGGAAAAGGGGCATCACGGCGTTGAAGTTGACCGGGACTCGATGCGGCGGCTGCACACTTGGGCAGATCTCAATGTTCCCTACTTCGGAACTTGGATCGAAGTTGCCCATCGCTTGAACCGGACGGAACTGGTTACGAACATCGCCGCCCGAGCCGCGGAACTACGGTCGCTTTATGCCGGTATCGATCTCAATCCAGAACTCGAACCATACGCCCACTTGGAACCGTTAGGAAGCGTTGAGTTTGTGAAACCGAAAGAAGTTGTCCTCGACTTCTCCGCTCCGGCAGTACCGGATTGGCCTTTCGATGCGGCAACAGCGAAGAGAATGCAGACCAATCCGAACCGGCAGATCAAATTGAATGATGATTTGACCATCGACATGGCGTGGATTCCTGCCGGTACGTTCGTGATGGGGGATGAAGGGGGGTTTATGGATGAATTGCCCCGATCGGCGACGGCGATTGAACAACCCTTCTGGATGATGACGACCGAGGTTACGAACGAATTGTATCGGCAGTTTGACCCGAACTATAATAGCCGGTATATCGACCAATGGTCGAAAGACCATACGACGGCGGGCTACCCGTCGAACTTGCCGCAACAGCCGGTGATTCGTGTCACTTGGGATAGAGCCAACGAATTTGCGCGATGGCTCAGTGCTCAGACGGGGAAGAGGTTCCGACTGCCGACGGAGGCTGAATGGGAATGGGCTTGCCGGGCTGGAACGGCGACTCCGATGTGGTACGGCGATACGGGTATCGATTTCGGCACGATGGAGAATCTGTCTGATATGTCAACTCGATTGTTTGTGGTTAGCGGAGTAAATCCGCAGCCGGTGAACAATCCGGCACCGCATCAGGCGTTTATTCCGCGTGCGGAGGGCGTGAATGACGGAAATATGATTGCCGGTACGGTGGGATCGTATCAAGCCAATCCTTGGGGTTTATTCGATATGCACGGCAACGTTGCGGAATGGACATCTTCCGATTATGTACCGTATCCCTTTGTCAATGCGGCGAATAGTTCGGAAGTCCGCAAGGTTGCTCGGGGCGGTTCTTGGCGTGATCGTCCGCAGTGGGCACGTAGCGGAATCCGTCGTGCGTACGAACCTTGGCAGCCGGTATTCAACGTGGGCATCCGGTTGGTAAGTGACGATTAGAGCGTCTTCCGAATGAAACGCAGTACCATGACGGCACTGTCCACGTTATGTTCCGTCGTTCCGCGTTGCCCCATTCCGGCTTTTGTTGTTTACAAAATCCTCCTAAAGCAAAATCCTCCTAAAGTTGGACACACCCCCAATTCAGGGGGCATATGCCTCCCGCTCCTGCGAATTTCGGTATAATAGTCCAAACGTCAATTTTCAGAAAACACATACTCTCATGATCGAAAGTCATTGGATCAATCAAACAGAACAAATTCGTCTGCGTCTCACCCAACTGAGGGACTCTCTTTGACTACGCAAATAAAACCGAACAGGCGGCAACACTCGAAGCCGAAATGTCCGCTCCCGGTTTCTGGGAAGATCAAGAGAAAGCCCAAACCGTCGTAGGAAAAATGCGCTCCCTCAAAGCAGTGCTGAAACCTATCGACGAAATGTCTGCCGAACTCGCCGATGCCGATCTCATGATCGAACTTGACGATAACGAACTCTCCGCCGAACTGCCGGAAAAATTGCAGCGGCTCGAACACCAACTCGAAGAACTCGAAACGAAAGCACTGCTCAATGGTCCCTACGACGGTAACGCCGCCATTGTTACCATCAACGCAAGAGACGGCGGAACCGATGCCAACGATTGGGCGGCAATGCTCTTTAGAATGTACTCCCTTTGGGCAAAGTCCAACGGATACGATCTCGAACTGGTCGATTGGCAGGAAAATGAAGAAGCCGGTATCAACAGTTGCGGTTTTGTGGTTCGCGGTGCGATGGCGTATGGTTATCTTCGCGGCGAGTCGGGCATACATCGGCTCGTGCGGATCAGTCCGTTCAATGCGGAAGGCAAACGGCAAACGAGTTTTGCGGCGGTCGATGTTACGCCGGAAATTGATGACTCAATTACCATCGAGATTCGCAGTGAAGATGTTCGGGAAGACACTATGCGGGCAAGCGGGGCGGGCGGACAGCACGTCAACAAAACGGACAGTGCGATTCGGCTGACGCATATTCCGACGAACACGGTCGTCTATTGTCAGATGGAGCGCAGTCAGCATAAGAATCGAGCGATGGCGTGGAAAATGTTGCGTGCCAAGATGATTCGTGCCGAAGAGGAAAAACGGGAACTCGCGATGGCGGAAAAGTACAAAAATATGGCAAAGGTCGGTTTTGGTTCGCAGATACGCAACTACTTTTTGCATCCTGACCAACGGGTTAAGGATGCTCGAACGGGCTTTCAGATGGGAAGTTTTCATCAGGTTCTCGACGGCAACATACAAGGGTTTCTGGATGCGTTCCTGCGTTGGCGAGTAGATTAGGAGAACTTCTAATAATACAAATTTCTTTGCGGTTAAACAAAAAGACTTAACCGCAAAGCACACAAGGAACACAAAGTCCAATTTCATGACGTTTTTGGTATAGTTACCCCAACCGTTGCGACAGTTCCTTCACAATGTCATCCCTCTTAATCCGCTCCTGTTTGAGCGTGTCCCGATCACGAATCGTTACCGTACCGTCCTGTGTGGTTTGTCCGTCCACCGTAATACAAAACGGTGTGCCGATTTCGTCTTGACGACGATAGCGCCGACCAACCGCTCCCTTGTCATCGTAAAAGACCGAAAACTGTTTTTTCAACGCACCGTAAATCTCCGTCGCAATCTCCGGCATGCCGTCCTTCTTGACCAACGGAAAGACCGCCGCCTTGATCGGAGCAAGACGAGGATGAAACTTCATATAGACCCGCTCCTGCGGTTCCCCCTTCTCGTCCGGGGCTGTATCAACCTGATACGCTTCGCACAAAAACGCCAGCGTCGCCCGGTCTGCGCCCGCCGAAGGTTCAACGACATGCGGCACAAACCGTTCCTTCGTCAAGTCATCGTAATAGGTCAAGTCTTTGCCGCTGCCCCGATGTTTCGGCTGCCCATTCGGCAACTTTTCGACGGCTAGTCCGTCTCCTTCCTTGACGAGTTTGCCTTCCATGTGTGACCGCAAATCGAAGTCGCCGCGATGAGCAATTCCTTCCAACTCGCCGAACTCACCCGGTGCCATGAACGGAAATTGGTACTCAATGTCTGCTGTGCCGCGAGAATAATGCGACATTTCATCGGCACCATGCTCCCGAAGCCGCAACCGCTCGCCGGCAAGCCCCATCTCGACGTACCAAGCAAATCGCCGATCTCGCCAATAGATATACCATTGTGCCGATTGACACGGATGACAAAAGAACTCGATTTCCATCTGCTCAAATTCCCGACTGCGGAAGGTAAAGTTTCGCGGCGTAATCTCATTGCGAAAACTTTTGCCGATTTGGGCAACGCCGAACGGCACACGGACTCGGGTGCTGTCGCAGACGTTTTTGAAGTTGACGAAAATCCCTTGTGCGGTTTCGGGACGCAGAAATGTGGTATCTTCTTCGCCGCCGAGTGCACCGATGGTCGTTTTGAACATCAGGTTGAACTCGCGCGGTTCTGTCAACGTACCGGTCTTCTTTGCATCGGGAGCAAGCACGTTGCTGAAATCTTTTCCCAGGGTGGAAATTGCTCTGATTTCACCGTCCCATTGCAATGTGTCGGCATCTTTCTTACGGAAACCGAAAAACTTGAGGGCGACATCTTCGAGTGCCGCCTGCGTGTATTCGGTTTCCAGCGTTGTAACGAAGATGCCGGGGGGCTTGCCGCCGATTCGTTGTACGAATCGTCCCAGTACGTGATCATAGCGATAGCGTTTTTTGGTTTCCCGGCAATCGACCATGTAATCGTGAAAGAGGTCGAAGTGTCCGCTGCATTTCCAGACTTGCGGGTGCATAATGATAGTGCAGTCGAATCCTGTCATTTCGTAGGTGCCGGGCGCACCGCTGGGGACGACGAGTTCATTGTGGGACATGACCATATCGTTCCACCATGCGTCTTTGACATTGCGTTTGAGGAGTACGCCGAGCGGTCCGTAGTCCCAGAATCCATTGAGTCCGCCGTAGATTTCGGAGGATTGAAACAAAAAACCTCTGCGTTTGCACAAGGCGACGATGTTTTCCATTTGCATGGGTGCGCTGTCGAAAAGTAATGAACGAAAACACCATTATACCATAAGAATCACTGTCGGAAGGTAGCGGTTTTGCTGCGAACGCCTATGACGTTTTTGCCAAGGCGATTAAGTAGGAAGTAATTTTTTGCGCGATCGTTTGAGAAATCATTGTATTTCCTCCGAAAACTCGAACCGTAAATCGTTAATCGCCTTTAGAGTGCCCTCTTGTTCTCCTTTTTTTTGCCTGAAGTAAAAATAATCCCAGCCATTATGATTGGGTGCGTTCAGATGCTTTGCAGACATCTTGTGAATCGACAATGTGTCCATACCATCATCAACATCACCGCTCTCAGTTAATTTTCCAATGAAAATCCCTCTTTTGTTATACAATTCTACACCAACGGACAAGTAATTTTTTTCTATGAGTTGTTTTATGCTTACACGAGGAGGCTTTACCTCAAGTGACAAGTCCGTGAAAAGATTCGTCTCAGGTTTTATTTTTTCAATGCGTTTTTGGGCAACTTTAATGTATTCTGTCTCTCTTTCTAAACCAATATAATTGCGTCCCAATAATTTTGCGACAGCACCCGTCGTACCCGTACCAAAAAAAGGGTCTAACACGACATCGCCCGGCTTGCTCGTGGAAAGAATAATTTTGTAAAGCAGTTTTTCCGGCTTCT
>Ga0099364_10011791_pt1 | contig 11877 bp, 8 predicted proteins | sample TergutTh196P3_FD_73070 | JGI IMG/M metagenome (GOLD analysis project Ga0099364, IMG submission 73070) | Microcerotermes parvus P3 segment gut microbial communities from Pointe-Noire, Republic of the Congo - Th196 P3 | ecosystem: Host-associated > Arthropoda: Insects > Digestive system > Gut ...
GCAATTTTACGGACTTCTTGTTTGGTTAAACTGCCGAGCGGAAATAAAACGCGCGAGAGCTGTTCCTGTCCGAGCCTGTAAAGAACATAAGACTGATCTTTTTGAGCGTCTTTTCCTTTTTTTAATTTAAAAACACCGTTTTCATGTTCAATCTTTGCATAGTGCCCCGTGACAACTTTATCAAAGCCCAGCTCTTTGGCCTTATCAAGAAGAGTTCCGAACTTTATGTTTTCGTTACAGATAACGCATGGATTTGGCGTTTTGGCGGAAATATAGCTGTCAATAAAATTTTTTATTACAACTTCTTCAAACTTTTGTTTAAACTCAAAGACAAAATGATTTATTCCGAGCATATCGCATATTTTTTTTGCGTCTTCAACTTCCGCCTTTACGCGGTTGTGAAGAACAAGCGTCGCTCCGGAAACATCATAACCCTGTTTTTGCAGCAAATACGCGCTTACAGCGGAATCAACGCCTCCGGACATCCCTACTAAAACTTTTTCCATATCAACCTTTAACGGCAAAGTGAAAAGTTCAGAGTTCAAAGTTCAAATCAGGTGTTTTCGCGAAGCGAAAACCTATTACAAGTTTCGGCAAAGCCGAAACACGACACTTGAACTTTAAACTTTGCACTTTGAACTTTGTTTTTATTTCTTTGATTTCCACACCGGCGACATATTTCTGAGTTTTTCCACTATGCCCGGCAAAACTTCCAAAACATAATCAACTTCGTCATGCGTATTTGTATATCCGAAAGAAAACCTTATCGCTCCCTGCGCGCTTATCGGGTCAACGCGCATCGCGGACAAAACGTGTGAAGGCTCTGAAGAACCTGACGCGCAAGCCGAACCCGTTGAAGCGGCTATGCCGTTCATGTCTAACATTGCCAGCAAAGATTCGCCCTCTATATATTTAAAACTGACATTTAAAATTCCGGACACGGCTTTTTCATTGCTGCCGTTTATTATAACTTCGGGAATTTTTTCCAAAATGCCTTTTTTAAGTTTTTCCCTCAAGCTTAACATATGTTTATCGCGTTCATCCATTTCAGCCGTGGAAAAATCCAAAGCTTTGGCAAGCCCTTTCGCGAAAGCGACATTTTCAGTTCCCGGGCGCAGGCCGTTTTCATGATGGCCTCCGAACATAACAGGAGATATGCCCGTACCTTTTTTTACATATAAAACTCCTATGCCTTTAGGTCCGTGAAATTTGTGCGCGGATATCGAAAGCAAATCGATGCCGAGTTTTTTAACGTCAATTTTAATTTTGCCGGCACTCTGCACAGCGTCGGTATGAAAATATATTTTATCTTTTCTGTCTTTGTTAATTTCTTTTAAAACCGCTGCAATTTCTTCTATAGGCTGGATTGCGCCGACTTCATTATTGGCATGCATTATGCTTACAAGAAGAGTGTCTTCCCTTACGGCATTTTTTAAAGCGTCAACGGAAACAGCTCCGTCGCCGTCAACATCAAGAAATGTCACTTGATAACCTGATTGCGCAAGATGCCTGCATGAATAAAGCACTGCATGGTGTTCGACTTTACTGGTTATCACATGCCCTTTTTTACCGTAAGCGTTAAGAACGCCGAATATCGCAATATTGTCCGCTTCGGTACCGCAGCCCGTAAAAATAATTTCTCCCGGTTCAGCGTTCAAAAGGGAAGCTGTTTTCGCTCTGGCTTCATCAAGAGCTTTCTTTGCTTCCCGACCTAAAACATGAAAGCTTGATGCATTGCCGTATATGTCTGAAAAATAAGGAATCATTTCTTTTAATACTTCGTGAGCAGCCTGCGTTGTCGCGCTGTTATCCAGATAAATTTTCTTCTTTTCCATTTCCGCACCCTCTTATTTTGTATCAAAAGATAAATCGACAGACGAATTCACCGGTTTATTTTCTTTCAAATATTTAACGGCTTTTCTTATTTTAAAAGAAAATCTGGCGCAATCTTTGCAGATTGCAGTATGCCTTTTATATTTTTTCTCTGTATCTTCGTCTAATTCGCCGCAGTAAAAAGGAACTATTTCACAAACGGCTTCTTCACATTTCATTCCCTAAATCCTTCAAAGCGTCCGCTACGCGTTTAGTGCTTTTTAAAAGAGATTTTTTTATTTTTTCAGATGAAGAGCTTAAAATATATGAAATCTCATTCACCCTAAAATCCGCTTCATATTTTAAAACAAAAACTTTTTTGTCGAAAACGCCGAGGCTGTGCTTCACAATATTTACAAAACCAGACTTATCAAGATTTTTTTTGCTGATACTGAAAAAACCGATATTGTTAAGAAGATTTTTATACAATTCGACTCTTGTCTCGGAAGAATCGGAGTGATAAGATTTTAAAATCTTATTAAAGGCTTTTATTACAGCCTCTTTTGATTTTTCAGAGTTGCCTGTAAAACGCAAAGCCAGCCCGTATAATTCATCTTGAAGTTTTACAACTATCTGCATTTGAATTAATTCACCTGTTATTTTGACTATTTCTGCTTCTTTTTTATTTTATTTGTTTCCTGCCTGTTTTTTACGTGTTCATCAAGACTTTCGGCAAACAAATGGCTTCCGTCCCCGCGGGAAACAAAAAACAAACTGCTTGAATTCGCGGGATACAAAGCCGCTTTTATTGATTCAATTCCCGGGCTGCAAATAGGCCCCGGAGGAAGACCTGCATGCCTGTAAGTATTGTAAGGCGAATCAAAAAAAGTATCTTCAACGGTCAGCCTTGCTTTGTTAACGCCCATCGCGTATAAAACAGTTGCGCATGACTGCAGTCTGATTTTTTTATTTATCCTGTTATGGAATACGGCGGAGATAGTTGCGCGCTCTTCAGGTTTTACCGCTTCTTTTTCAACTATTGAGGCAAGCGTAATTATCTGATCCATTGTCATATTCAGTTCTTCTGCCCTTTCATACATTTCAGGAGTAACTTTTTTATCAAACTCTTTTTTCATCGCATAGATAATACTTTCTTCCGCCATCATCGGATCAAGAAAATAAGTTTCCGGCATTAAATAGCCTTCCATCTTTTTTTCCGCAGCTATTTCTATAAATTTATCTTTACTTATCATGCCTTTTGAGGCGATAATTTCAGCTGTCTGCCTCACATTGCTGCCTTCCGGTATTGTAAATTTCGTAAGACTTTGCGAGCCGCTTTTCAGCCAGTCCAAAATTTTAAACATACCGTCTTTGCGGGAAAATTCATAGTAGCCTGCTTTTATTTTATTTGCCGAGCCCGTAAACTTAGCATAAGCTAAAAATAAAGTTTTGGAACAAATCAAATTTTCCCGTTTTAAACGCAAAGCAACGGAAGACGCGCTTTCGCCGCCTTTAACCTGAAAAGCAATTTTTTCCGCATTGCCGACATTGCCTGAGCATCCCGCCGCAAACAGGCAAACCATTGCCGTAAATATTATTATTTTATACCGCGCCTTTTTAACCACAGCTGTTCAAACTCCTCGTTTATTTCTTCTTTTATGTCTCCTGATAAAGCTTCCCTGGCCATGTTTATATTTTTCTGTTTTGAACCTTTGGCCAAAAAACTTTCAACGGCTTCATGCTTCGCGCCGCTCGGAGCCGTGCGGCGCCTTATGCCTTTGTCGTTTGTAACAACGATTATTTCATAAGGATTTTTGGCATTATCAACGATTTCGGCAATAATATCATCAGCCAAAATAACACCGTCGCTGAAAATTATTTCTATATTTCCTATATGCGACCTGTTATATCCGTTTGATTCGTAAGGATTTTTCGACTTACAGTCAAACACGACGGTAACGCCGTTTCTGAGGCTTCCGTGCGGTCTGTTCTGCGATATAAAATCAATAAGCTTATTACGCCTGCCCTCAAGTGTGGAAGCCGTAAACTTATCGCTGCAGTTAATTACATTATAACCGTCGATTATATAATGCACAAAAACCTCAAATTACAATTAACAATAAAGGAGCGGCAAAGCCGCAATATTTAACTGTGCGCTTTGCGCACTCAATAATTGTAAATTGTTATTTGTTATTTATTAATTGTATCTAAATGTGTCTGCAAAATAAACGATGCCGCAAGCCTGTCTTTCAATCCTTTTCTTTTATTGCGCGAAACGTCGCCTTCGTCAATAAGCATTCTTTCCGCCTGGGCGGTTGTCAGCCTTTCGTCTATTTCAAAAATCTGCATATCGGTAATTTTTTTAAGTTCTTCAATAAACTTTCTTACCGTTTCCGCCATTTCGCCTTCGGTGCCGTTCATATTTATCGGAATTCCTACGACAATTTCCGAAACATCGTTATTTTTTGCTATTTCAACTACGGCAGCCGCATTTTTTCGTATAGATTCGCTGCTGTCTATTGTGTCAAAAGGAGAAGACATAATCTGCATAATATCGGTCATGGCAATGCCGATTCTTTTTATGCCGTAATCTATTCCCATTATTCTGCCCAATTTAAACTCCGATTAACAGTTAACAATTATCGATTAGCAATGTTGGAGTGCGCTTTGCGCACGTTATATATCGCGGCTTTGCCGCTCCTAAATTGTAAATTATTATTTGTTAATTGTTAGTTGTTGTTAAACAACTCGCTGTCTTCGGTATTTCTCATGCCTTTTGCGGCAAGATAAACATAAGGCACAAAAATCAAAGCCAGAACAAGCGCAAATGCCAGCCCGCCTACCACGGCAATAGCCATCGGCTGGTTGGTTGATGTTTTTCCGCCGAAACCGGCTGCCAAAGGAAGCATCGCGGTAATTGTGGTAAGAGTCGTCATAGCGATAGGCCTTACGTGGTTGACGGTCGTTTCAACGACCTTTCTTTTGATAGCAATAATGTCAAGTTTTTTACCGCCGTTTTTCTCCGTCTCTGCTTCCAGCATTCTGTTATATCTGTCAACAAGCAGAATTGATATATTAGTAACATTTCCGACAAGCATGATAAAGCCCAGCATCGAAATGGAATTTATGGACTGCATTGCAATAAAAAGCACAAATAAAGATCCTACTACTCCCAGCGGCACTGCAACCATAACTATTAAAGGCTGGTAAAGCGATTCAAATTGCGATGCCAGAATCATATATATGATTATAACGCCTAAGAGCAGAGCGAATGAAATCTGGGAAAGAGCTTCCTGCATGGCAAGCATTTCGCCGGAAATAACGCAATGAACGTCGTCATTATTATATCTGTCTTTCAGTATTTCTTCTATTTCCCTTACCGCCTTCGTAAAATTACCCCTGACATTGGCTGAAAGAAGATATGTTCTTTCACCCTCGATTCTTTTAATAGCGGGAAGCGTTTTAACAACTTCTTCTTCAACAATCTGTCTGAGCGTAATCATTCCAAAAGGCGAATAAGCGGTCATATCAAGAATTTTTACGAGACTGTCCCTGTCTTCGGGGCGCATTCTGACTCTTATGTCCATTTCATCGTCTTTCCGTTTAAGCTTTGTCGCGACAAAACCTTTGATAGAAGCAAGAGTCATTGCCGAAATATCCTGGACGGAAAGACCGAACCTGGATGCGTCTGCTCTGTTAATCGTAAGCCTCAATTCCGGGACTTCGTCAGGAGGGTCGAGTTTGATACCGTAAAATTGAGGCATATTTTCCATTGTTTTTCTTATTTCATCCGCAGACCTTTTCAAAATTTTTAAATCTTTCCCTCTGACTTCAATCAAGAGTCCCGAACTCGCGCCGACGCCCGTGCCAAACAATCCCTGCTGCGTTATAAATTCGGTTTCCATACCGCGTATATTCCATTTTCTTATTTCGTTTGCAATGTCAGCGACAAGTTCGTTCGTCGACATACCTTCTTTATTTAATCTTACTATTATTCTGGTCTGATATGTTGCAAGCGACTCTATGGCCGCGACTCCCGCGCTTTCGCCGGTTGAACCCACGCTGACGGATATGTCTCTTATTTCCGGATATCCCGCTATCAGTTTCTCTATTCTTTTGCTCGTTGAATTTGTTATTTCAAGCGGAGTATCCGGGCTGAGCGTCATGTTTAAAACAAATCTTCTTTCGTCTACTTTAGGCATAAACTCTTTCGGAATAAGCATAAAGCACACGGCTCCGACAAAAATATATATTAAAATGAAAAACGCGACTTTACCTATTCTCCAGTCCAAAACTTTTTTAAAGATCGGGGTAAAATATCCGTTTATAAATTTCATTCCTGCCGTTATTGACTGCTTGCTTAAATCCGCTGTCAGCGCAAGTCGCGGAACCAAAAACATGGCGGCAAAAATTGACGATAAAAGCGAAAACGTGATCGTCAAGGCAAGCTGTTTAAAAAGCTGCCCTATCATACCTGCCACGAAAACGAAAGGAATAAATATCGCGACCGACGTAAACGTAGCGCTCAAAATAGGCGCCAGCAAACTTCTCGTCGCGGCATAAATCGCCTCTTTCTTTTCCGATACCTTATTTTTATGGTACTGCATCAAAATATTTTCAAGCACCATGTTGGAGTTATCAATAACCATACCTATGCCTACGGTCAAACCTCCGAGCGACATGGTGTTGATTGATATATCCTGAAAATACATAATGCTCAGCGTTGTAAACAGCGCGACTGGAATAGCGACATTGATAATGGTGGAAGCCATAAAGCTTCTCATAAAGAAATAAAGAAGAATAAACGACAGCAGTATCCCCTGAAGACCGTTCGCATAGAGGTTCGCGAGAGACTCCTTAATAAAGTCCGACTGGTCGGAAGTGATTTTAATGTCTACGTCTTCCGGTATTTTCCCCTGTTCTCTGATTTCCTGCAGCTTTTTCCGCACCGTGTTTGACAAATTAATAAGGTTTGAACCGGACTGCTGGTATATGCTGACGGAAATATTTTCATCGCCGTTGTACCTTGAATAACCTCTTCTGTCTTTTAATGACTCTCTTATTTGGGCAATATCGCTCAGGAATATTATTTTCTCTCCGGTTTCCTGCTGCTCGTTGCGGATTCTTTTTGTGCGCATAGTACGCTCTATATTGTAATCTATTTTGCTGAAAGAAAAGCCGGCTATGTCGTCTATGTCGCTGAATTCGCCGACGGTTTTGACAAGGAATTCGCGTTTTTCTTCTTTAATGGTTCCGGCGGGATAAGTAATATTTGCGTTTTGCAGCGAAGTAATAATTTCGGTGATTGACACCTGAAGAGCCTCAAGCCTTCCTTTATCCACTTCAACAATAATTTCTTTTTCTTCGCCTCCGCGGAGCTCAACTTTAGCCACACCCTCAAGCCTTTCAAGCTCGTCCTTAAGATTTTTCTTCGCGATTCTTCTGAGGTCGGCCATTCTCAAAGCCGAAGAAGAGCCTTTGTTATAACTTACGGAAAGCATCATAGCTTCAACCTGCGTGGGATTGTATTTCAAAACTACGGGTTCCAAAGCGTCGCGCGGAAGAGCTTCTTTAATCAAATCTATTTTTTCACGGACATCCATGGCGGCAAAGTCCATGTTTGTTCCCCATCTGAATTCGCACGTTACTATAGACGTTCCTTCTTTTGAAACCGATGAAACTCTTTTAATGTTTTTAACGGTTCCGGCGGTTTCTTCAACCATCTTGCTTATGAGTTTTTCCGCTTCTTCAGGGCCTGCTCCTTCATATTTTGTGACAATAGTTATCTGCGGATACTCCATTGAAGGAAACAGCTCCTGAGGTATTCTCGTATAAGAAATAAAACCGAGAAGTCCTATGGATAAAAATATCATCACCGTTGTAACCGGCCTGTCTACCGGAAGCCTTAAAATGCTCATTCTTTACCCTTTAACGACAAAGTTGAAAGTTTAGAGTTCAAAGTTCAAATGTCGTGTTTCGGCAAAGCCGAAACCTATTTATATGTTTTCGCTTCGCGAAAAATCATTATTTGAACTTTTAACTTTGCACTTTGAACTTTGTTTTTATTATTATCAAAGTTTCATCTTAGGAATTTTAGGCAAATTTCTATTGCCCGTATTTATGCTCGGCGCGGCCGGGATATCAACTTTTCCCGGCAATTTCTTAAGAGTTTTTTCTTTTATCTTTTTCAAATTTTCGCCGGCGTTAATTTTATTAAAAAGAACCAGCAGAAATTTCATATTCCCGAGAAATCCGTAAAAGCTTTTTCTGGGATTTTCCATCAGATAATACGCCGTAGGAATAATCAAAAGCGTAAGCATCGTGCCTGTTATCGTGCCGCACAGCACGGTAAGACCGAGAGAACGCCACATTGAGGCGGCTTCATCGCGGCTGAGAACCATCGGAAGCAAACCGAGCGTTTTCATTAAAAACGTAATAAGTTCGGGACGGAGTCTCTCTTTACAGGATTCAAAAATAACCCTCATCATATTTTTTCTGCCGTGTCTTCTCTGGTTAATTTTATCGACAATAATAATCGATCCGTAAACTACCGAACCAAACAAAATCATTATGCCTATCCACACGCCCAAACTTACGGGTTTCTTAAATATCCAAAGAGAAAAAGCAACGCCTATAAGGCTCAGCGGCAGCGCGCCCATAATCAAAAACGGCTGCTTATATGATTCAAAAATAGAAGTCAAAACGAAAAATATTAAAATAATCGTCAGCGCAACCGCCATCCTGAACTGCCCCTGATTGTTGACCGTTTTTTCGTAATCGCCGGCTATATTAAACGAATAGTCTCTCGGAAACGCGATGCCTTGCAGCGCGGTTGTTATTCCGGCTGCCGCTGTTGTCAATCCGGTTTTATTTCTGTTCGCGCTTACCTGAATAAAACGTTTTTTATTCTTATGCCATATTTCCTGTGTTGATTTAATCTCTTTGGCGTCCGCGACCTGCGAGACGCTCACAGCGTCTTTTTTTGGATTTACAATCCTCAAAAATAACACGTCATCTACGTTGCGCACGCTGCCCGGCGTAAGTCTTGCAATCGTTTCAATCTGCTTTCCCTCCGTCCTGTACTGAGTCGCTATAAGCCCTCTTATCTGGCAATGCAGCGTATTTCCGAAATAATATGCCGTAAGCCCGGAACGGGCGAGTCTGCCATTGTCGACAAAAAGGTTGATTTCAGGCTCGTCTTCGCGCATTCTTATTTTTACGTCGGTAAGCCCTTTTACCTGCTGCAATCGCCCCGAAGCGGAAAAAGCAAGCTGCTTTAAAGTATCGTAATCCTGCCCGTAAAAATCCACGTACATTTCTTTTGCGCCGGCCGCGTTTGAATCCTGATAATACACAAAAGCCGGAGTATACTCGGCAAAGCGCTTTCGGAACTCTTCCTTAAAATATTCCGCGTTTTTGTACACTCTTACTTCAATAAAGGTGTGCAGCTTCTCTACTTTTGACGAAACCCTGTCAACATCATCCCTGTATGACAGAAGATCTTTCTCCATCTTTTTTACGATTTCGTTGGAAACTTCTATGCGCGTAGCCGGAGGAAACTGTATTCCTATTCTGAAAGTGTTTACGTCTCCCGCGTCAAGAAACTCGGAATCCCTGCTTTGAAGTATCTTCAGCGAAATCAAAAACAAAGCGAAAACAAAAATCCACACGTATGTCTGTCTTCTGAAAACGAATTTGAGAATTTTTCCGTAATACAGCCTTATTTTCATGTACCAGCTCTGAAATTCAAGTTCAAAGTTATTCTGCCATCTGAATATCTGGGGCGGCACAAAAATCATCGTACTTACAAGAGAGGCTATCAAAGCAAAAGTAATCGTAGCGCCGAAAGGTATGTAAAGCTGCCTTATTTCAGGCTCCAAAAACACAAGGGGAAGAAACACAACTATGGTTGTGACGGTTGAAGCGAAAATAGGCTGCCATAACTCAGCCGTTCCTTTAACGACAAGCTCCTCTTTAGTTTTAAACGTTTTTCTGTGATGATGAAACGATATATTTTCAATAACGACTATGGCGTTGTCCATAACGTTTGCCATGCCCATGGCAAGACCGCTGAGCGTCATAACATTGAAAGTCTGTTTCGTAAAATACATGAGCAGAATAGACATAAAAAGACTGAGCGGAAGAGTAGTTCCGACAATAATGATGTTTCTCATATTGCGGATAAAAAGGAATAAAATTCCTGCCAGCAAAAGAGCCCCGACCACAAGCGCTTCGCAAAGGGAACGTATCGCTTTAATGATGTACTCGGCGTCATTTTTAACCACCGTTACGGCAATATTTTCATCCAATACGCCTTGAAAGCCGTCAATTACTCTCAGAGCGTCTCTGGCAGTGCTTATCGTATTCGCGGTAGACTCTTTTTGGATATATAAAGATACGACGTCGTTCGCGTTAAGCCTCGCAAAAGACGTCGCCTCGTAATAAGAGTCTTTTACCGTGGCAATATCTCCTATCGTTATAGGTGAACCGGAGTTTGTAATAGCTATGCCGGTGTTTTCAATTTCGCTTATATTGTTATACTCGCCTGTCGCTCTTATGACATAATCTTTATCTTTTTCGTACGGTATATTTCCGGCTGAGATTGATATGTTCGACAAATTTATTTTTTGGACCACTTCAAGAATGGGAAGGCTGTACGCCAGAAGTTTATCATTATCTATCTCTATCAGCAGTTTTCTTTCCCGTCCTCCGCCGATTTCAATATTTGCAACTCCGGAAACGCGCATTAACTTTTCTTTTATCTGTTCTTCGGCTATTTCTCTGAGCTGTTCCGGAGTGTGTTTATCGGAACTCAGCGAAATAATCATTATGGGCGCGTCGGATTGTTCAAACTTCGCGATAATCGGTTTTTCGGTTTCTTTCGGAAGCAGATGCCTTACCATCGCAAGCTTTTCGCGCACGTCAATGACGATAAAATCCGTATCAACGCCGTGATGAAACGTCATCATTATATTGGATTCCGATTCTTTCGACGAAGAAATCATTTCTTTTAATCCGCTAAGCTCCGAAAAAACTTCCTCGAGCGGACGGGTAACGTATTTTTCAACTTCGCTGGAAGCGACGCCTCCGCGCAGTCTGGTTATTACGCTGATCATTCCTGTCTGCATGTTGGGATTTAATTCAACAGGGATACGTACCAGCATGATAGATGAAAACATTATCAATGCAAGCACTATCATAAGAGTGGTAACAGGCCTTTTTATACCTAAATCAATAAACATAGTATATAGGGTAAGTTTTTAATAATCGACGGCTGCCGCTGCCGCTTCTTCTTCGTCCGGAGTAACTTCCAAAAATTTCACCTCTATGCCGTCAGACAGCTGTCCCTGCGTTTCTGAGACGACAAGTTCTCCGATGTTTAACCCTTCTAAAACAACAGTCCTGTCGCCTTTTACTTTATCACCTATGGCGCATGGTCTCATCTGGATTATTCCCTGCCCGGGAGTTCTTGAATCCGGAACAACTACGGGTACCAAAAATGTCGTACTGTTAAGAGATATAACGCTGTCAGACGGGACAAGAACAACATTTTTCAATACTTTCAGATGAATTACAACTCTTCCGAATCCCCCCGAAGGCAGTTCGCCTTTTTCATTTTCAACTCTTATTTTAACGGTAAAAGTTCTTGTTCTCGGACTTACCACGGGTGAAATCTCAGAGAGAACTCCGTCAAACTCCATGCCTCGGTAAGAATCGCTGAAAATTTTAGCTATCTGCCCTACCGCAAGCCTCTGTATCTCTTTTTCGGGAATATCGACTTCAAGATTTCTTCCGTCACTGCTTATAAATTTGCAGACAACGTCCTGCGGAGTAATATATTCTCCTGGTTTTATTATTATCTGCGCGAGCATTCCGTCGCTTGGCGCCGCAAGGTTAGCCTTTTTAAGATTCGACTGCGCAAGCTCATGCTCTGACCGCGCGGCTTTCACGTTCGCTTCAGCGGCATCGATTTCAAATTTTGCTTCAGTAAGCTTGCTTTCCGCCAAAGCTTTATCTTTAAATAATTGCTCAAAAACTTTATATCTTTCTTGCGCAGCATTAAAA
>Ga0099364_10011792_pt1 | contig 11877 bp, 9 predicted proteins | sample TergutTh196P3_FD_73070 | JGI IMG/M metagenome (GOLD analysis project Ga0099364, IMG submission 73070) | Microcerotermes parvus P3 segment gut microbial communities from Pointe-Noire, Republic of the Congo - Th196 P3 | ecosystem: Host-associated > Arthropoda: Insects > Digestive system > Gut ...
TTAAATGAATTTATTTTATTTTGTAAAATGTGTCAATTTTTTGACACCTATAAAGGTAAGGAGAAACAAATGAGTGATGTATTTACATTAATTGGCAGGATAGGATTTATAATAATAGAAAATAATAGATAGTATACCTGATAAATATGTTACCAAAGAGACCAGAGAATTTGGTAAAAAATGCAAAAAAGTTGTCAACACCGTAGAAATAATAGCAGATACTTTTATTGCCACAGCGAGCCTCATTGTAAACAAATGAGCCTCCCTGCGGGGCATTAATCAGGCTTTCTATAAAAACAAAGCGAAACCGTTAAGTTTTAAGAAGTCTGGGCATTATTAAGAGAAAGGAGAAATGTTATTAAAATATTTGATTATCTAAGGAAGTTTTTAAGGAATGATACAGTAAAGATCACTGAAAATACAGATTTCCTAAAAAATGTAACGCAAATTGACACACTAAAGAGTGCTGATATTATTTCTTTTAAGAAAACATCAATTAGTGACATTAAAAAATATAATTATACGGAAGTTTTACCTGATGTAATTACGGGAGGTCTTTCAAATATAGTTTCAGCAGGCACACAAATAGCGCTAATTTCCTCATTAAATCCAAGCGGGCTATTCACCGCTTCTGTATCACCGCAATTATTAACATTATTTGCAAATGGAAGTTTTAGTACCATGATACATGAAGGCGGAAGAATTGCCAGTCATGCCGGATTTTTACCTGTTTCTGCGACTGTTTTTGCTCCCATTGCAATTATGCAATTAATGTCCATGATTACAGGACAGTATTACATGAATGGCATTACCAAACAACTTAAAAGCATTGAAAAGAAAATAGATTTACTTATAAAATTTCATCATACAGAAAAGTATGCAAGACTATTGAACGCTCGAAAAATATTGCATATGCTTTGCGATGTAGGAAATCCAAGCATTGAGCATTTAACGCAATTAAAAATAATAGAAATTGAAATAGGAGCAATTTACCATGAATATTTACAATATCTGGAAGAAAGTAAGGAAGCACATAATAAAATAGCAGATGATTGGTATTTTTCTTCTAAGAAAAGTTTTAATAGATTGTTTTCCATAGATAATGATAGTAATTTTTCTTTTAACCTATATATAGTATCAATTGCCGATGAAATTATTCACCTAATACCCATAATTGAATTTATGATAAATGTAAAGATTAATAATAATGAGAATAGCAGATATAAGCAAATTAATGAACTATATAATAAAATATCATGTTTAAATAAAGATGATTTATTCGTTTATTCTACTGGTAATAAAATGCTGGAAGATTATTATAATAAATTTATTGAATGGGCAGAAAAATTTTTGAAAGAAACATGCTTTTATGAAAATGAAAGTAAAAAAAGATTAGAAGAAATGAAAGATAGAAAAAGGAAATTATATTTAGATGTAAATGAAAGCATTGAAACTTTAAATATAAAAACTAAATTAGTCGAGCACATGACAAAACCAATGGAAATATTATATTCAATTGATGAAGCAGGAAACAATAAGGTGTTTATAAAACAATAGACACATATATGCAAAATGCACACTTTTTTTGACATTTAAATATACAGAAGGAGAAAGAAATATTAAAAATTCTAATTTACCTGAAATCTCGGAATCCGGAAAAAAGGCAGTTGCAATAGTTGGCAGTACTTGCGCGAGTAGTTGCGTAGGTAGTTGTTCTGGCTGTTGTGGTGGTGGTAATAGTAAGTCATGTCCTGGTTGTAATTGTGGCGGTATCTGTTCCAGCGCATGCAATCAAGGTTGCTGCGGTTCCCGCACGCATAATTAGTACGAATTTATTTTTTAAAAAATAGAAAATGCGCACTTTTTTTGACACTTATAAAGGTAAGGAGGAAGGTATGAAAAATCAAAAGAAGGAGGAATTAAAATGGGTTACCTTATTTTTATAATATCCACCTTATTATTTTTAAAATTTTATAGGTATTAGTTGTCCTAGGCTGCAATTACTCCAAAATCTCTAAAAGCCCTGGAACAAATTATGGGTAGTTCAACTCTTTTACAGAGGGTAAAATTTGAAATTCTATGAAACATTGGCATATGACATTAATATCTCTCTGTCAAAGAGATTGGCAAAAAGCAGAAAAGTCTGGTATAATAATCCAGAGTAAAAGGGTTATTTTACATTGGTATGCGAAAATCATAATTCTTTATAGTATAAGTAATTATACTATTATAGATCAAATCTATTGTTGAATGGAGGTAAAGTTTGTCTAATAACATGGAGGTATGCGGAAACCGCGATTTTAATCTATATAAGTCCTTATTTTATAAGGACTTATATTCAGAATTTTCGGAAGTGTTCGAATAAATGACCTGTTATAAGGGATTGCGACTCTGCATCTGTAAGTCCTTCTTTCCAACATGCCCAATACGTTCGAATAAATGACCTGTTATAAGGGATTGCGACAATATCCGTTATTGGAAAATATATTGACTACATCATTGTTCGAATAAATGACCTGTTATAAGGGATTGCGACTCTTCAAGATGAGCACTTTCGAAATCCAATGCCTCAAGTTCGAATAAATGACCTGTTATAAGGGATTGCGACGGATCAAAATAGATCCAAAGATCGCCCGATTCCTTTTGTTCGAATAAATGACCTGTTTTAAGGGATTGTGACACTTCAGATGCTGTTACATAAAGTTCATTGACATCCGTTCGAATAAATGACCTGTTTTAAGGGATTGTGACTCACGAAATAGTCATAAATCATTATTCCTAATTCCATGTTCGAATAAATGACCTGTTTTAAGGGATTGTGACGTAGCGATAGTACTATCAAAACGGATATAGGCTCCTTCGTTCGAATAAATGACCTGTTTTAAGGGATTGTGACCCAGTGGGATCTCCCCCAAAAGTGCGGCAGATTTCCTCAAGTTCGAATAAATGACCTGTTATAAGGGATTGCGACTCTTTCACGAGCAGATTTATTCCATTCACGAGTTTTTGGGTTCGAATAAATGACCTGTTTTAAGGGATTAATGGAGGAGATAGGATGGAGAGTTCTATCACGCGGAGGGTAAAGAGTCGCCATGAAAGTCCGCGGGACTTTCAAAAGACACTCGATCCTTTAAGCCTCTGTGCCTTTGTGTGAGAAAAATTAAAATAAATCTATTTTTAACTTTTTGTTAAGACCTGTTCAGGCTTAACTGTTTTTTGACACTTCGCTGATTATTACTGCAAGCCCTCCAACTATTCCTCCAATGCCTGCACCAATGACTGTGCCTACCCCAGGAATAATAGAGCCAATAATTGCTCCAGTTGCTGTAGTGGTGCCGACTATCGCCACTGCCTTTTTCCCTGATTCCGGGATTTCTGGTAAATTAGAATTTTCCATATTGGTTTCTCCTTATCTTTATTAATGTCAAAATAAATAAGCCCTTTTCAAAAACTGAAGTTTTGAAAAAGCCTCAAATATTTGTTTTTCTGTATGTCACGATTTTTCTAAGTAACCAGCATTTTTTCTCCCATAATTAAACCTCCATAAAATTATTTTCCTGAAGAACCGCCAAGCAGTCCACCGCCGCCGCCAATAATTCCTCCAACTATGGCTCCTGCAACGCCAAAAAACAAACCCCCAATAATTGCACCAACAATTACGCCGCCAACAGATGTTGCAATAACTACACCTTCATCTTCCATAAAATCCTCCTAGTCTTTGCTAATAACTATAATGCCCAGATTTCCCAATACTTAAAGGTTTTTGGATATTATTTGAATAAAAAGTAATCGAATTTTTCTTTGCAATTCATTAAGTTATGGTAAAAGCGGGCATGGTGGTAAGCAGGCAGAAAAGAAGTTAAGGCGTCTCCTGCCAAATAGTCCAAAATATAACCCTAAATAGAAATCCATAAAAACACAAAGGCGCAATGAAGGCGCAGGACTTAAAAGCACCTTATCTTTGCGTCTTCGATATTTGACATTAATAAAAATGCCTTGTAAAATTAACAGAAGAGGTTGGGCAATGTCAGATTTAAAAGCGGGTGATGATCTAAATAATAAAAACAAAGAAATAATTAACTTTACCTTTGAAGAATCGAATGAAAATTTGGTAGTACATTTAAATCGCAGGTTCGATGATGCTTTATTGCCGTCAATTCTTGAAGATCCCAGAATAGACCAAATACCTTTTTCCGGTAAGAGCGTGTTGTTAGAGGGTAAAGCTCCGAATTGGATGGTTGCGCATTTTGCTGTCCGGGCCGTTATAAATGGGGCTAAGGATGTTCAAATACGGCAAGTGGGGCAGCGCGAAGGCACTAGTGATACCATGGTTTGGCCTCATGAGCCGCTCTCTGAAACTGACCGTAAAAGTGATGCAGAAGCAAAATGTTTTACAATTTCGCCGGAAAAGCCCGGCACTGTTCGGTTAGAATTTAACAATGCTCCAGATGAAAAAGGCGGGAAGTGGTCTATGGCAGATTTTATTAACACGCCACTTTATCTTCCGGACTCTTCTTCAGAGCAAGTATTTGCGATAGAAGAATCCCTTATGATTAAAACCAATATCTTAATAGTTGGAGGTTCTGCCACTAACTGGATGTACGCAGCTGTAACAATCTTGGCTAACATGGCGGGTATCAAATACATCCTCTATGATTCTCCTCGGGAAAAATTTTATATAAGTATTGGAGCACTTAACCCAGGCAAACTTATTCAGCGCCCGAAACGTGTTCAGAATGGTCTTGTTATCGGTATTGTGGGTGATCCTCATTCGGGTAAATCTGTTTTTAAAGGTTTTCTTGAGAAAATATTTAGGGATGAATGGCCTAATAGTTGGTGGATCGAAGGAGACCCCTATTCTCCTACGCCTAACTGGTATATTGACGGGCTTTCTTCACAGTCGCCGGAAGAGGTAGAAAAAATACGTGAGGAAGTTAAGAAAACCGAATGGACAGATGAAATGGTGTTGATGGTTGCCAATAATCTGCGCAATGCTCGTGAAAATCTTGACGTAACCCTTGTAGATCTTCCAGGAGGTCATCATAAAGTTTCTCCGGTACAGCGTATCCCCACTGGCAGGGAAATTATGCTAAAAGAGGTCGATCTTTTTATCCTTCTATATAAGAATGAAGCGGCCCGCAAAGGCTGGCTTTGCGCCCTGCGGGAACACAATCTTCAAGACCATGTTTTCGCGGAAATTGAATCACGGGAACCTGAAGAGCCGACGTCTCTTGAAACACGCAGGGATGGCCATAAGATACTCGGAATAGCCCGTGGTCTTCACCGTAAGAATCCAAGCCTTCTAGTAAAACCAATTATCAAACCAGGAGCTGCAGAAATCATCCGGCATATTCATGCATGGAAAGCAGCCCAGTACGCAAAAGCTGCTATAGCTAAAGCTTTTTTAACCGGGCAAGGGGGTGTCCGGTATGGAGCTGCTGTTTTGTGCACTGATGGCAAATTTTATTCAGCCGGCCAGTATTCTTCGTTTAACCATTGTACCAATGTACACGCAGAACAGGGCGCTCTTGTACAGGCAGTAATGAATGGTTCATTTGCGGTTCGTGTACTTGCTCTGGTGTCAACAGACAGCTCCACAGTACCTCGTCCATGCGGCATTTGCCGGCAAGTAATGCTTGAACATGTTAGGCGCACAGGAACGTCTTTCGATGTGGCAATGGTAGACAATGAGGGCCGTATCGAAATTGAACAAGTTGCTGCACTTTTGCCTTATCATTGGGAATCCCATAGGGGCCGTAGGAATATGGATGAGTCCTTGCGGAACTTCAAACCAGGTTTATTTTCCAGGCCCGATGGAGAAAAATTAAGGACCGGCGACTGCATTCAATGGTCAGGCAAAGGTACAACCGCTATTGGCATTGTATGGGATAGTACTTTCCTGTCCGGTATATTGTTGGTTAAATTAAAGTATCTAAAAAAGACATCTGGAGAGGTGCCTGCAGACCTTCGTTGTGAGCCTTCAAGCTTAGCGGAGGATTCTGGTGGATGGCAAAAGCTCCCTCATTCTTTAACAGAGACTTTTTATTATATGGATGAGCTGCAAAAAGCCGGATTTTCCATTCCAACAAGCTTCGGCCCCTTTGCCTGTCTTGTAAAGCCCTCAGAAATAGAAGGCACATGGTCTCCAAAAGTTGAGGAAGATCCTGAATTGCCAAAAACCTTTGCGCAAATTCTAAAAGAGGCTGGACTTGATATTTCTCGTTTTTGTTATACGGGTTCCCGCGCATTTGGTCTTGCCAAGAAAGATTCTGATTTTGATGTCTTTATTGAAATAGATCCTGAAGAAATAATACGATTTAGAAAAACAGCGCACCTCTATTTAGAAACCGGAAAAGCCCTCATCCCCCGGGAATCAGGTACCTGGCCGCTTTTCAACAAGGCTTTTCCAGGTGGAATAAAACGAATTACAGAAGAAGAACGGTTTTTTGAGTCCCTTGAATTTGAGGGTAAGAAGGTTTCGCTTATTTTCACTTCGGAAGAAGAGTCCTTTGTTTATGACGAAAATGAATGGGAGCCTATGGGCTGGCATACTGTCTCTGGTGTGGTCTCAGAAGCTTCTTTTGCTTCATTCAAAAGGGCGCGCTTCACAGTAATTACAGACTTCCGCAAACATATTGAAGTAATCTCATATCACAAATTCGCCAATCTGGTAAAGACTAAAGATCGCCTTTCTCTTGGCGGCTGGCTTTTAATCAACAAAAAGGACGAAAACATTCAGCGGCTTGTTCAAATTCTTCCAGGGTTCGATCCTATTGTATGGTTTCCATGAGTGCTGCAAAAACCGGGCATATAGCTGGCTCACCTGTCAAGGTTTTGCTGATAGGCTGCGGACCACATGCTATAAATTTTTACTTGCCTGCCTTCCTCCGTTGTAAGACTAAATGGAATGCGGAGATTACAGCTGTCCTTGATATAAAAGAACAACAAGAGCCTGTTAGTGTCGCACTGGAACGCCTCGGTGTCTGTGCAGCTGCTTATTTTACGGAGCCTTCGGAATTTGAAGAGCTTTCACAGGATACTTCAGTTCTGCTTGAATCGTTATTGAATAAAAAAGAATTTAACGCGGTTATTATTGCAACCGACCCGGTTAATCACAAGAATTATGCTTCCTGGGCATTGCGGCATGGTTTGCCTATTTTAATGGATAAACCCGTTACAACACGAGAAAATGCAGTCAATGACACAGAGCAGGCGCATGGAATCCTGAAAGATTACGAAGATCTATTAGCACTTTATAAAATCTATGCCTTCAAACAGCCTTTTGTTTTATGCGCGCATCGCCGTTACCATCCTGGAATCCTCTTTATAAGAAACCTGATACGGGAAGTGTCAGTCCAAACCAGCTGTCCGGTAACGAATATTCATTCTTATCACTCAGATGGACAATGGCGGCTTCCTCATGAGGTATATACTCAAAAACACCATTCTTACAATCAAGGCCACGGGAAAATATCACATAGCGGTTTTCACTTTATCGACTGCGTTGTGAAGTTTTGGGAAGAAGGCCTTGCATGCGGAAAAACTGCTGATGATGTGGAAGTTTTCTCGTCTTTTTTGCGTCCGCGGGGCCTGTTGAAACAATTAACCAGGGAAGATTACATGAATCTTTTTGGCAAAGAATACAATGAGGTTTGCCCGGAACTGGATGAACAATTATATAAAATCTTTTTTAATTACGGAGAAGTTGACGCGAATGTATCTCTTGCTCTACGGCGTTCCGGAGAACCTTTTTCTTTGGCAAGTATCAATCTGATTCACAATGGGTTTTCCCGGCGTTCCTGGCTTTATCCAGGAGCGGATCTATATAAAGGAAATGGCAGAGTAAAGCATGAGGAGCATATTATCCACATTGGTCCGTTCATAAGCATTCAGATACATTCATATCAGTCAAAAGATACGCATGACATTTGTGAACAAAAAGATGACGAACCTGGCGGGAATAATCATTATGAAATATATATTTTTCGGAATGCAAAAATGATAGGTGGAAAAGCCTTTGATTGTCTATGTCTTAAAGATCTACCCGAGGCAGATAGCTTTTCAAGCGAGAGGCTCTATATTACGCAGGTAAAAGAACGCTCGATTCAAGAGTGGATTGAGGCGATTCATTCAGGACAAACAAATTTCAACAAGTTATTATCTTCCTATACAGATCATATGATGTCAGTACGGATGATGTCTGCAATATATAATTCTTTCATTCAACGTATGAATGGACAGAATCCTTTATGCATTATCCCATGGGGATTATCATGAATAATGCAATCTTAGCATTAAACCAAGCGGTTCAAGATGCGGGTGTAGAGTTTTTCGCAAATTATCCAGGATTCCATTCCAATGAAATGTTTGACAACCAAAATGGCATGGTAACTTCAGTAGATGAAAAGACTGCGTTTGCTTATGCCTGGGGATGTTCGTTGGCAGGGAAGCGATCTGTGGTTTCATTTAAAAATGTAGGCTTAAATGATGCGGCAGACGCATTTCTCGGGGCGCATTTCATAGGGTGCCGCGCAGGTTTGGTGTTAGTTCTCTTTGACGACTGCGACATTCAGCATTCGCAAAACAGGATTGATGTGCGGCCTTATTTTGATATTTACGGGGGACTGTGGTTTGAACCAAAAAATATTAGTGACATCTATACGATGACTCTGGAGGCTTTTGGTCTGTCAGAAAAGTTTGAACTACCGGTAGTAATACGGATAACTAATATTCTTTATGATATGGGAATGGATCCCTTAACGCAGGGCAGCTGGAAGCGTGCAAAATGTGAAACGGTTTTCTTCCCGCCAATATCCCGTTTACCAGACTCTTCTCCTTATGTCGCACATCCTTCACAAGCTAAGCAGCAAGAGTTTAGTCTTGTCGAAAAAAACAGGCGCATTGCAGAATTTATAGATATTCGGTATAAAGCGTGGAAATCCATTACTGAGCCACCGCCTCAACTGATCTGCGGTGCAAAACGAAACGTAATGGAAAGTAATGCTCTTCATATTGATACGTTGCCTGGCCCGTGGGATGAAATACGCAGGATTTTTTCCGGTGAGGCACCAGGTGATGTTACGGTTTATGAACATGGTGCAAGCCCTTTCATGAAAAACAAGCTGTCTGCGGTGCTTTCACATAGTTCTTTAAAATCTGTAAACATGGCCCCAATGCAAGGGATTAAGTTTAAATATCATAATTATAATACTGTTGAAAATCTCTTTCTTCCGCTTTGTGAAATTGATAACAGCATTGTTATCGGAGATCTGGGCAGCTACACAATGGATCCACACCGGACAATTATGGCGGCCTTGTGCTATGGGACTTGTATTGCAACAGCTATGGGATTCGCCCATGCCCTGACTGATAGAAACATTTTTGCCATTACCGGCGACGCTGCCTATTTGCATTCTGGCCAGTCATGCCTGTGGGAGCTGAAAGAACGTGGCGTAAAGCTTTCTATTTTTGTATTCAATAACGGTGGAGCCCGTGGTACTGGCGGGCAACGTATCCCAGGTGATTTGCGTTCTCATCCGGACAATATTCGTCTCTGCGAATATGACTATCATAGTATGTCTTCCGATGATTTTAGAAAAGTTATTAGTGATAATCTACAGCAAAAAGGATCGACTCTTAACATTATACATATACAGGAGGAAAATGATGCAAAATCAAACAATCCATCTTGAAGGCCTTGATTTGGCGGGGAAAAGTACAATTGCCTCTCTGCTTGCTTCTAATTTAGGCGCAGTTCATCGGAGAAACTCTTTGATTGAAGGGAATCTTTTACATCAAAGAGCGGAGGTTATGCGAAAAAATAAAATCATTGACGATGAAGCTTTGAGCTGGGTATATTATGCCTGTATGCTGATTGATATCGAAAGGTACCGGCCTCCAATAATGCCCTGCATTCAAGATTCGACTATTATTCTTCGTTCTCTTGCTTATAATAAGGCAAAAGGCAATCATGAGCTTGCAGATGTTTTTGAAGAGAAACTGTCTATTCATCCGCGTTTTTCTCTTACTGTCGTTTTATCTTCCAGTAATGAAGTGCGGCTAAAGAGGCTGGAAGGGAGAATCTCCCGCGGAAACGATAATCCTGAGGATTACATTATTCGAAATAATCCTAAACTTTTTAATGCGATGAACGATTGTTTATCTGAATATGCCATGAGATATTTCAATGCAGTTATTATTAATACATCGAAACTGGAGCAGGAAGGAGAAAAAGAAAAATGTGTATCCGAAATATTAAGGATTTTGAAATGAACACTATTATTGAGAACAATAAAATCTGGCAAAATGCGGTTATGCTTTCTGTTAAAGCTCATCGTTTTCAAACACGGAAGGATGGGGTTACTCCGTATGTTTCACATCAAATGCGGGTATGTCTAGCATTATCGTTGATATTTGATGTACATGACCCGGAAATTTTATCTGCTGCGCTGTTGCATGATGTAATAGAAGATACGAATGTTGATTTTGATGATATTCTTGAAGCCTGCGGACGTGAGGTTGCCTCAACCGTTGCCTTGCTTTCAAAGGATACCCGTATGGAATATGAGCAGCGCGAAGCAATGTATAAGGAACAGCTAGCAAGTGCTTCATGGAAAGTAAAATTGATAAAAATCGCAGATATATATGATAATATATGCGATGCTCTTGTTTCACGTCTTGGAATAAATGTATGGACTCCTGCTCTTAATATGATTGAGGATGCAACCGGTATACCCGAATTGTGCAAAGCAATCGAAATAATAAGTGATTTGTTAAAATCACTTGGGGCTGAAAAAGAGTGGCTGGATGGAACGTCGCGCATTGGTTCAATTTAACAAAATCAGGGAGTTTTAATGCGATATTATTCCAAAGAACAGCTATGGATTGAGATAGAGGAAAATTTTGCAACAATTGGGATTTGCAGGTATTTTATTATTCGCAATGCCTGTATTACGTATATCCAAATAGATGAACCTGGAAATGAAATTAAAATTGGAAACTCTTTGTTTACTTTAGAGAATGATAAGTCCGCCATTGATTTTACAGCGCCTGTCACAGGAGTTATAATTGAAAGAAACAATGCATTAATTAATACCCCATCTTTGCTCAGCAGTTTGACTGAGGATGAATGCTGGATATGCAGAATTAAAGTAAAACATGTAGACTACTCTTTTCTTATGACTTTAGAAGAGTATAACACTTTTAATTAATACAATAAAGGAGGTAATTTGCTCATGAACAAACTGGTAATATGTACAGTTGGAACATCTATTGCATCTCAATGCCCGGCCCTAAAGGAAATGATCGGGCGGCATACTAATTGGGACGATGATGCTAACTTACTGCGCTCACAAATCCAGGACTTCCTAAGTAGAGAAGCTAATAAAATAAAAAATACTGAAGGCAGAAAGTTAATTTCTGCAGAGTTAAACACACTTAACCGGCTTGGTATAAATAGAAGTGACAGAGTTATTCTTCTTTCAAGTGACAATGCACCTGGGTGGGTTTGTTCTGAGATGAATAAAAAGGTTATTATGGATGTTTTTAAGCTTTCCAGCGCTTATGTAACAATACATCGTATTGAAGGTTTGCAGGTACATAACGCTAAAATTCTCCGTGAAAAAGGCCTTAAAAATTTAATAAAAGTTATGGTTGATGAATATTTAGCCAATGAAGAGATACGGTATAACTATGACATTATAATTAATCCTACTGCCGGGTTTAAGGGAGTTGTCCCTTTTCTTATCGTTCTGGGGATGCTTTATGGGAAACGGACAGTATACATGTTTGAATTTTCGGATGAGTTAATAAATATTCCTCCTCTTCCGTTTTCGTTCGACATAGAACTATATGAAAGGGTGCGGCCTGCCTTACTTT
>Ga0099364_10011793_pt1 | contig 11877 bp, 14 predicted proteins | sample TergutTh196P3_FD_73070 | JGI IMG/M metagenome (GOLD analysis project Ga0099364, IMG submission 73070) | Microcerotermes parvus P3 segment gut microbial communities from Pointe-Noire, Republic of the Congo - Th196 P3 | ecosystem: Host-associated > Arthropoda: Insects > Digestive system > Gut ...
CGACGAAGCCGTACTGAAAAATGCCGATGAAGATATACGCGGCGATTACTCGATGTCATTGCTGAATCTGTCCGCAAAAAGAGGGTTCTTGCTAACGCCGCTTGCCTTTGGGGAAAGCAACGTAAAAGGAAGGGTGAAAAACGTGTTGAACTTTAAAAAGCCGTCGAGGTTGATTATCAGTGTGGCTTTAGCGTTGGTGATTGTACTGAGCGCAGGGTTTGCGCTGGATCACAGCATTGCTAACGTGCCGGCAATCAATGATTTGCAAACTGATTTGAATCAACCAGAAGCATCGCAGCCATCGTTTGATGAGATTGATGAGATTGAAAATGACGGTCAAACGGATTTTTCGGATCTGACCGATTCGGAGATCTTTGAAAGCGCAAGTGAAACCCCGCTTGCGTTGCCAAGCCTAAATGACATGGTGGTGGGGAAAGGCTCGATGATGCCTCCTGCGGAACACGTACTGATATCTTTGCAAGGCTACGGAGACAGCGCCGAAAGAATGGCGGCGGTAGAATGGCTGGCGTTTCTTGAAAGCTACGATCAGGACAAGGAGATATATAACAGTATTATGACAGCGTGGGAGGATCTTATGGCGGAGCTGGAGCAGAGTGAATTCTATGGTGAAGATCTTCTTACATATTACCAGAGGCGCGGCCAACCCATATGGTGGGATCCCAGGTTACTTGTAGAGTATGGTGTCTATACGGAGGAAATGGCAGAGAAACTTGACGAAATCGCGGCAAACCGCGGATTGTCACTAATTCTTGAAGAAGACATATGGCAGGATATTGGTAATAGCAATGAGGAGCTTTTCCGGGCGGTGGGCACGGGGGATTTCCTCGGAACGTCAAGCAGTGTGCAGGGCGGTATGGCATACAACAGCGGGAGATTCAATTTCGTGGGCATGTCGGAATTAAGCAGCCTTCGTAACGGGCATTTTTCATTTGAAAGCAGTCCGAAAGGCGTATTTTACAATAGGTATTGGAGCAAAGGCAACAATGATTTTTTTGAGGAATGGATTTATGAGACTGCGAGCGGAGTTGTGGTTCTCATCATCTCCAGTGAACACAATTCAACTATATTTGCTGACTTGCCCAACTCTTTTGTAAATATTAATTTGTTCGGCGACACGGCGCAAGCGCTGGAGGATTTTGCGGATTCAATTGATTTTTCTATGGTAACTACTCAGAACCCTATCTGTCATTGTTGACTTAATGCGATCCCAGACCCACAAATCCTGCACCGACTCTAAGCAAGGCGCCTTATGCGCCACCGCGTTCCGCGGCCCTCGCGCCCACCCGACTATAGGGCAAATAATGTGTTCTGTTGAGAAAATAAAGCAAGCGTTATTAATGGCTGATTCGAAAAAAGTGTTGTGCAAAACGTAGAAATTTTGAGTGGAAAACCTCGGAAAATCCAATGATGGGAAAAGAGTGAAGCAAGCATAAAGAAAACTTGTCCACATTTTAACGAACCATAGCAGCTGCGCCGTCAAAAACCAATAATCCCACTCCCTGCGCTGATGAAACAATCCACAGCCAGTGTTTGAAATGTTGATTTGCAGACCGTCAGAATAGCCAAACACTCACGTCTCCGAAAATAGACTTTTCCCCTTACTTTATGTATAATGCAGAAAAGGCTGCATTGGAAGAAGGTGATTCGGGTGACTCAAGACGAAATCATAAGGAAGCTACAGCAGAAGCTCAACGAGAAGTCCGAGCTGATCGCAGGGCTGCACAGAATCATCGACTGCTTGAACGAGACGGTAGCTGAATCGCACAGAATCATCGACTGCTTGAACGAGACGGTAGCTGAATCGCACCGGGTTAACGGCAGTTTGAACGAGACGATAGCAGGGCTGAACCGTACCATAGAAGAATTGAACCTGAGGATCAAGGAACTGGCCGAGCAGCTGAGCATGAATTCCAAAAACAGCTCCAAGCCGCCCTCCAGCGACGGCTTTAACAAACCGGCTCCCAAAAGCCTGCGGAAGCCATCGGGCAAAAAGACAGGCGGCCAGCCCGGTCATCCCGGCGCTCACCTAGACATTACGGCTGAACCCGATGAAATAGTCCTTCATGCTCCGCATATCTGCAGCGGCTGCCCCAACCATGACGTCTGCGTAAGCCGGGCATGTGTTGGCGAAACACGAAAAGTCATAGACGCCGTGGTAGAAGTGAGGGTCACCGCCCATCAGTCCCTTGTGCTAAACTGCCCGCTGCGCGGCATATCGCATAAAGGGGAATTCCCGGAAGACATCAAGGCAGCCATACAGTACGGCGAAAACCTGCAAGCCCTGGCAGTTGCAATGAACACAGTTGGCGCAGTCAGCCTAAATCGCACCCAGGAAATCCTCTCCGGCATATTCGGCATCCCGCTCTCCACCGGCACGATCGTCAACATGTTGGGAAGGTGCGCGGATGGTTTGACGGGGATTGTTGAGGCAATCCGTCAAAGCGTGGCAGCATCCTATATGGCTCATTTTGACGAGACCGGGACAAATGTAGGCGGGAAAAACCACTGGGTCCACAGTGCTTCCACACTGGGATTCACGCATCTGACAGTTAGCGCGAAGAGAGGTCAGGAGGGGATGGATGCCGGCGGTGTGCTGCCTTGGTTTAGAGGGAAAGCCGTACACGATTGCTGGGCGCCATACTGGAAATATCCGCTTATCGACCATGCTCTCTGCGGTGCGCACCTGCTGCGGGAACTGGCAGCCGCCCAAGAACGCCATCCGGATCAGGAATGGGCTGCGGAGTTCGAAAAATTCCTGCTTGCCATGAAAAAGGCTAAAGATCAGGCGGTTGAAGCGGGTTCAAGCAAATTCAGCGAGGGGCAGCTCGAAGAATTCAGCCTGAAGTATGACGATATAATCAAGCAGGGGTACGATGAAAACCCGCTTCCGCCCGAGAACGGCGATGAAGAAAGAAAGCGTGGCCGAAAGAAAAAAGGCAAGACATTGTCCTTGGTTGAGCGGCTTGACAAACACAAGGGATCGGTCTGTCTATTTGCATATGACTTTGCAGTGCCTTTTTCCAACAACTTGGCGGAACAAGATATTCGCATGGTGAAAACCAAGACCAAGGTGTCCGGATGCTTCCGCAGTTTACTGGGCGCGGAAAACTATCTGAAAATCATGTCATATGTCGGGACAGTTAAGAAGCATGGCATAAGCGCTTACGAAGCCATCAGACAGGCGATTTCAGGCAACTCGGATTTCTTTTTACATGAGGCCGTCTAGTCTCACAGCGGATAAGAACCAGCCTTGACGTACTTCAAGTCCGCAATGACAGAAGGGGTTCTGAGTAGTTACCTTGTCCTTTTTTCTGAGATAGTTTGTTTCTGTTTCGCCGTATACAAAATACTTCATATCGTTATTCCCGCCACGGTTTTTTGCCGTCTAACCAACTGTTTTCTTTTCATTCTGCCGCCACCCCCGCAAGGAAAGACTGCACCCTGTCGAATACGCCGTCCGCCTGGAAAATGGAGTTGTGACTCACATCGTCCAAGGTCATAAAATCAACATCGCCGGGGAACAAGGCCCGCAGCCGTTCCGATGATGAGTATGGGATTGTTTCATCGGAGACAGACGCGATAATCAAAACAGGGCAACTCGCGCTTGGTGCGTAGTTTTCTGACGGGAGCTTTTGCTTTACCAACAATCTCATCGGGCCATAGAATATCGGCAGCACATTGTTGTAAAGGTCGTAACCATTGGCGTAAGGCGTTGCAAGCATCAATCCGGAGACCGGGCGGTTTGCCGCGAGATAGGTGGCGCTACCCGTCCCCAAGCTGTACCCCATCGCCACGATACGGCTCTCGTCAACGAAGGGTAGCGCGGCGGCGTAATCATACACCGATAGCGCTTGCTCATACATATTTAGGTAATGCGCCTGACCGGCGTTTATGCCGTAACCCTCATAGTCTACAAAAAGATAATGATACCCACTGAAATATTGCCATTGGTTATGCGTTTCTCGGCTGCGCAGATTGCGGTAGGAAACCTCGGCGTTCCCGCCGAAGTATATGACAAGCGGGGCGATTTCGTCGTTTGCCCTATACATCATGCCGTTGTAGGTCTTTCCGTTTCCGGCGGTAAACTGAATCTCGTGATAACCTTCTCTGCCTTGCAGAAACTCACGGCTTTCGGGGTCATGCGTATTGTAGAAGATCATGCTGTCCTGCGCAGCAATCAAAACTACACAAATGGGGACGATAACGCTAAACACAACCAAAAGGACTGTGCAAATGCGTTTTAGCCATGCTTTATCTCGAATAGATTGTTCCTTTTTGCGGGGTGCCGCGTCAACCTGATGGATTTGAGCACCATCCATTGCGTTTTTGCCCATTTTACGCAAAACCGTCAGCGGATACTCGCTTTCACCTAATTTGATATTGCGGTCAGCGACTTTTTTATATCCATGCTTCAAATAAAAATCAATCGCACGCGAATTAGCTGACAACACATCCAACACCAAATTTGCATAGCCCTTGTCGCGGAGCGCCTGTTCTATTCTGACAAACGCATTATGGCCATGTCCCTTGCCTATGTAGTCTTTATGCAGATAGATTGCAGAAATCTCGCCGTCGTTCTCGTAACCCTCGGTAAAGGATTTTCCAAACACAGCGGCTCCGATTAGACGTTCATTGTCCAGCATCATCCAAAAGTCAGACGAGCCATCATCATACCTCTTAATTAAGCCCTTATGCCGTTCCTCCGGTGACATTGCACCAAGAAAAACATCCGAAACAATATCGCGGTAAACTTCACGCCAGCAATCGTCCAAAAACACAGCGGTATTATATAAGTCATCTCGTCCGGCTTGCCGTATTTCCACACTTAACCCCAATCCTAAAGTCTTTTTAATGAAATCTCATGCAGGAAGACGCAGAGACCTTATTTCCAATTCCGCCTTTGCCCTCAAAAACTCATCGTTTTCAGCAGGCGTCCGCTCCTTTAAGCACAGCTCTTTGTATCGCTCAAAATACCTTATAAGCTCATCTGAATACATACTTGCGTCAAGGAATGCCTCCACCATCGTGTCAAACGAATAAAAGCTTGGGTCTTCAAGTCGTTCATTCTTTTCTAAGTCATAGACAACCGCATTTTTCAGTGATGTCATTACAAACGGCGAATGCGTCGCCGCAATAAACTGCATATTGGGAAACATTTGTGTCAAAAACGGCAATACCCGTCTTTGCAATTCAACGTGCAGATGCGTTTCAATCACGTCGATAATTACTACAGCCGCTTTTGAATAATCGACCACGCCATTGCCATTATCTAGGCGCATAAGGAGTTCCATCAGTATTTCCAAAAACGCCCTGTACCCATCTGACATTTCGTGCAGCCCAAATGGTTCGCGCTCCGGCAGCGCAATTTGAAAAGCAAGGTTTTTCATGTCGGGGATCAGTTCAAGTTCCTGGCAGCCGTAAATGTCGCGCAACGCTTGTGTAAACCTATCAAGCCATTCCCGATATTGGTCAATTTCTGTTGAATCCCTCCCCGTATCCTTTGCGCTTAGGTATTGAACGTATAGATTTAAAATATATTGAAGAAATTCTTTGCTGGCATTTCGCGCAACAATGGTTTTCCCTTGTACGTTTATGGCTTCTATGGATTTGGGGACAATAAGCTGAGTCCGGTTCGCCGTGATGTACACGAAGGTTGAGGCATAGTAATCGAAGTTTTGCTGAGAATAGGAAATGTTTACCATTTCTTCTTGTTTGGCAGTTAATTTCTTGTCGTGATGTACCCACATATTATAGTCATCGTTTTTTACAGATTTTCGTTGTTGGCTATTATATTGCTGCCGTAGCACGCAATCGCTCATCGCCTCTAGCAAACTTGTCTTGCCGCTGCCGTTTTTACCCGTTACAATAAGGTGCTTGCGCTCAGTTTTCGACAACAGTATTTCTACGTTTTCAAGATGCCGCACCTTTTCTATGCGAATTTTCGTGATGAACAAATCCTGCATTGCTGCCGCCCCCTGTGTTTTATTTATTTCGACCGACTGTTCACTACTACATCTCGAACATTTTCAAAATTATGTCCACTAACAAATCAGTTCGGCCGATTATGTTCGCAGAGCTCCAGTCGTTCTGTGATGCCACATCGTTGTTCAGATTTAGGCCATTTTTATATCCGATATAATTGCCTTCGCTGTCCTTACGGTCACGTTTATCCGTAAATGGCTTGTTGGACAACGTACTATTATAAGCGGTGATTGTAAGATTTCCAAAAGTGTGGACACATTGAGCCTGTACCTCTTTAGCTTTTTGCTGGTCACCTGCGCCAATCATATCTACCCACGCTTGAGTGATGTTTTCGCCTTCGGGGAAAATATGCTCGATAGTCCAAATGTACACTCCGTTATTATTACGTTTCCACAAATCAACTGTTGTCTCGCGTGTCATCCCACTTTCTGCGATTTTACACAGAATAAAACGAGCAACGTCATAGTTGTCGGTATAGATAGCTCCGCGAAGTTTTTCTTCAAATACCGAATCCGATGCCAAACTGGATATCAACTTTTCCTTGACCAGAGAAAATACTTGCTGACCTTTTGTGCCGCTTTGCTCAATCTCGTCAATAACCGCCATAAACATTCTCGTCAGGTCGCGAGTAGGAGGTGTATCAGTCAAATTACGTCTAACAAAGAATGTTATCATCAACTGGGCGATGTTAGCTATGTCTGATTCAGTTATCCCCAGATCATCTTTCATTTTTTCGAGATATAGGAGTAGCAAATATGATGGTGTGCCCTGCACCCGTGATAGAGACTGATAACTGTCCCGCAGTGCAGGGCTCAACGAATCAGCGTCACGAACGATTATTTTTGAGTACAACACCGCATTATCTGTGAGCTCATCAAGAAATTCGTGTGGGGCTCTGGTTATTATCCTCTCGTAAATATCAAGCAAGTTCGACCGTGTAGCTATCGCACCAAGCGGAAACTGGCGTATGTCATTTGGGTTTGCAAATGGTTTATTGAGCGACTTGCGGAATGCGTTGTAATTATGACGAAAGAATCTCTCCTGAACGGCATAATCGTCACCTATGTTCTCCAGAATCGCTTGCCAACGAGTGAAATAATAATCAATGGACTCACTGCCTGCTAGTTTTGCAAGTAGAAGGTTTTTAATTAAGTCAATAGCCGTCAATGGCGTCCCTCTGTTATTCAATGATTCAAAAAGTGTATACGCCGCTGAGTGATTTGACACTTCAATCATAACCATAACAGACAAGTTAACCTTTTCGAGCAATTCAAAGAGTACGGTAACCACATCTTGTTTTTTCTCCTCAATGGTTTTAGATATCCGTCTCTTGAAATACTCAAACGCTTTCTTGATTCGACGATTGCCCGCGAACTTTGGCATTGGCGACGGGGATATTAATTTTTGCTCTGCCAATATGCCTTTGTAGTCCTCAAGATTGTTGTTCTGCGATTGCGGAATAACACGTATACCCGAAGCTGTGTTTCTTAAGACGAGTTTCCGCTTAAGTAGGGAGAAATCATCCTGCTGGTCTTCGTCAAGCTGACCTTTATGTTGCGCAATTGAAGCATACAGGGCGCAAAGTAATAAGCTGATGCTGGTTAGGCGTTGCTGGCCGTCCACGACTTCACGTTTCGGTGCGTTAATAGCGTCGATTGATGTGTCTATGCAAATAATTGTGCCGAGAAAATATCCGGGTTGATTGTCGAGCAAATCATCAAAAAGATTTTCCCACTGATAACTACCCCAAGTATACTCTCTTTGGTACTTGGGGATTTCGAATACCATTTTGCCGTCTGTGTCAAATAGTTGCGATATTGGATATTGGTTTACGCTCTTGATACTCATTGCTGCCCCCTCCTATCATGTTGCATGATTATTGTTTTTCACTACTACACCAAGTTTCGATGAGCCCTGCACCCAATCGTCAAATTACTATGCCGAGTATATCACATTTCAAACGCTGATAACAAGACATAGTTCAGAGCCGATTTCACCATGCGCCCCTATGTACTCAAACCGTTTCATAGAGTTTTCCCAAGATTCTTACCATCGCTAAAGTGTCAAGCCGGCAGTATGCCAACAGGGCTTTACGAGTCTCAGAAATCACTTCGGGTGGCTTTTCATGTAATGTCGCATAAACATACATCGCCTCACCACCGTTGTGGATAATATTCAGATTGCTATAATCCAGTTCCGGGTCATTTGGGCAGAGCGCCGGCAGTACAGTTTTGATCGAATATGAACCGCCCATCTCGCGGCAGTAGTATGCACCCATTTGAAACGGTGCAGCCAGGTCGATCATATTGTCGTGTATATATACTGGCTTTACTTTATCCGCGCTTTCGGCAAAGCAAAACCCCACACATCCTCCCTAAACCTATAGATGCCGCCGTATATCCTTCGAACCGTGAAAAATCCTGTGGATCTCTACAATCTTATGCCCATCGTCAACCATATAGAACACCAGATAGTCACCAACCACGAGAACCCTGTAATCAGGGTCGTCTTCATATTTCGGACAAGAGCAGGGGTAATCCTTCAATTGTGCTGTTTTCTTCTTCAACAGCGCAAAAAAGTCATTTGCTGTACTCTTGTAAAACTGCGAAAGGTAGGATTTTATCTCATTGCGGTCTGTTACGGCATCAGGCAAGTATTTAATCCTATATTTCATTAGTTCTCCTCGAAATCTGACCAGAATTCATCCTCGCTCACCCAGTTGGTGTTAGGGTCTTTTGCTTTTGCTTTCGATTTGGATAGTTCCTCCTTGATAAACTGCCGATGCAGAAATGTTTCATAATGCCTATAGGCTTCTGTGCCTATGACGACAGCGGCCTCCCTACCTTTGTTAGTAATAATAACCTGATTTCCCTCGTTAGCCAATCTGATTATCTCGCCATAGTTATTGCGTAGGTCACGCACCGGGCGCGCATAAGTGTTCATCATGTTTTGCCACCAATCTTTCATAAAAATAACAGCACCCACAGTGTAGCACAAAACGGCTACGGGCGCAAGTGCGGTTTTCAGAATATACTTTTAATGGCGGTAATTACCCGTTCTGACTACCAAATCCTCTGTCATAAGAACGTTACGTACCCGGCGTTGTGATAATCCCAAATAGTCAATTGTGGTGGCTGACGTGATTTTTTCACTAACATATTTGCCTATATCCCAATACATGGAGATTAATTCACGATTTGCTGGAAGGTTTGGTTGCGGAATTTGAGTTTTATGGGGTTTGCTCGCTTTGGTTCGATGATGGCATAGCTATATCGCAAAATGATATACCATATTTAGTCAACTTAACAATATGCCAAGTATAGTGATACTCCAACTGAAATGGTGAATCAGTGTTGTCGTTAATACTGTCACAAGTGTCTCTTGTGAATTCTTTCATATACGAACTCTTTTCAAAGTTTTCATACGCTGGCACTTCTCCCAAATCCACCTTGGTTTCAATAAGGTTTAATCTTATTAAATTATCATAAGAAACGCTTGCCTTCTCAAGTAATTTATTATAATCCTCTACATCATCATTAGCGAATCGAAAATCCTTCATAGACTGACTGATGAGTTGGTATTTCATTGGCTTGCTAATAGATTGAGGATCATCTCGTTCGTAAGCACGCAATTCAGCCACTTCGCTGTTCCATGATCTCTGTAAACATCACGAAGCAAAGACATCCAAAACGGCTGGCTTTGCCCTTTTTCATATCCTTTGCCGCTCCAATCGGCGGCAAATCTCGTCGCGGCTGCCCGCATTTCTTTATCAGTCATCCTCGCAGACACCTCATCTTAACAATTATTACGCTTAATCATTTATTACTCCAGCAACCATGAGAAATCTTGCCGGCCATCCACAACCGCTGATATGTATACGACATCTCCGCGAAGTACGAATAATGCTATATGATGCTTCCCAAAGAATAGTTTTCGATATTTCCTAAACGGAATCATTTCATGCTCAAGCCAAGGGCAGCGTTCAGGCATGAGATTTAGAGTCGCGGACTTCTTGATAAACTCATCCACAAGCCTGTTTGCAGCCGCTGCGCTAATACTGGCGAGATTCCTGGCATGCTCAATCAACTGCACCCATGCAGTGTCCGTGACCATAACATCATAAACCTTATCTGCCTCATGCATCTACTACCTCCGCAATAGCTGTTCGCATTGCCGCGACAGTTTCCTCTAAAGTGTGAACGCGGTTAGTTTGCATATCGTATTCGGATTTGAGCAGTGTTTCACGAAGCCGCAACACGCTTTCCCTTTGGGCAAAGGCCTCTATGTCCATCACCACCAAGTCGCCTACACCATTTTTAGTTAAGTAGATTGGTTCCTTGGTTTGCTTGCACAAACTGGATATTTCATTGTAATTCTTCCGTATCGCCGCTGACGGTCTTATGTTAACCATAACGTTCGTCTCCTCGGTAGTAATAATATATACTTATCTGGTGCTTATTATACTACGTAAGTATGTATTTGTAAAGCGGACTAACGGATGAAAAAATCCGAACCCAAGCCTGCGTTACTGTACACACGGCATTGGAAAACACTGAGAATAGTCGTTGCGAGGAGCGAAGCGACGTGGCAATCCAGAAAGAAACATGACAATCGGCGCAAAAAAAGACTGGATTGCTTCGGTCTTCGACCTCGCAATGACGTGGTAGGTGTGAACAGTTACTAAAGTTTCGTCTGAAAATACAAGCGCTAAAGTTTCCGCCGAATATTACGATACATTGTAATGTATAGTATTATTGATTAGTGACTTAAGCCGCAACAACTCGCAAAAAAACAAGTTATTTAAGTCACTAATCACAGCTTACACGCTCCCGAGGATAAAGGAGTAATACTGCAAAAGTGCTAAAGGATGAGCGATATGAAACTTGGCGACGTACTACCGAAGCCCCCGCCTTTTGGCTTGGGGCAGGATTCTGCGTTTTTTGGACAGCAAGCTTCACAATCTGATGCTTCTGCGATTTTTGACGAGCCGGAAGTAGTAGTTGAATTGTCTTTTAACGTATCTAACAAAGATAATAAAGAAAACCCCTTCAGCGCCGAGCGCACAAAGAAAAAAACCGACCCTGCCAACGGCCTTGTCGATGAATCCGGAATGCTTACAAGATTGCTGGTTTCCGCCAGCACTAAAGCGGAAGTTTCATCCGTTCTCTCAAGAGCATTTAAAAACCTCGGCGATGCGCTCATGGCTGCCTCTTCAGGTGACAAAGATGCTATGGACATTGTCAGGCGGCTCAACAAGCTTATCAGGCGCGCCAACAAAAAACTCAGAGATCTCGACAAAGAAGATGAATTGCGCCAAAAGCAAAAAAGAGCTGAAAAGAAAAAACTCGAACAGCTTGCTAGACAACACGAAAAGGAGTTAAAACAAAAACTTTTCGAACGCAAGCAGCGCGAAAGAAAATATCTAAGAGATGCTCACCCTTCAAGCAAAAAACCTGACAGTTATTTGCTTCCCATTTCATTAATCTCCTTGGAAGCCCAAATGAGCGCTCTAAGTATGAAACTCAACTCCGCTTCACTCCCGGGCGCGCCGGTTGTTGCAGGCAGCGTTTCAAGTGATTTCGGCGGCGTTTTTCTTTCAAGCAGCGATTCCCTCGCGTCTCATGAGTAACACAGTAAACTTTTAGAAGGTGTAGCAGCTTTGAAAGCTGCTGCACCTTCTCTTTAGGGAGACGGGATTCGAACCCTGTCGCCTATCGGCTGCTGTTTTTGGCTATTTTCACTCCGTTTTCTCGTTGTCGCGGCTTAAGTCACTAATGCTGGTACGGACGCGAAGTGTCAATTGTAATGTCTTGCGTCACTTCATCATAGCCAACATATACATCCAACATAATCATGACTGCTCGCAATCCCAGG
>Ga0099364_10011794_pt1 | contig 11877 bp, 14 predicted proteins | sample TergutTh196P3_FD_73070 | JGI IMG/M metagenome (GOLD analysis project Ga0099364, IMG submission 73070) | Microcerotermes parvus P3 segment gut microbial communities from Pointe-Noire, Republic of the Congo - Th196 P3 | ecosystem: Host-associated > Arthropoda: Insects > Digestive system > Gut ...
TTATCTCGATATAATATGAAACGAAGCAAGTAATCCAATCACAGACATTTATGAAAAAATATTTCAATTACTCAATTACTCATAACTCACAATTGATTTTCGTATGAAAATCAAGTCTATCATAATAGAAGACGAGCGCCACAACCGCGAAAACCTGCTGAAAATGCTCACCGACCACTGTCCGGATGTGGAAATAGTCGCTGTCTGCTGTTCTGCCAGCGAAGGGCGGGACAGCATCGTAACCAAGCATTCCGACCTGATTTTTCTCGATATTGAGATGCCCGGCGGAAACGGCTTCTCACTGTTGGAAAATCTTCCCCGCATCGATTTTGAAGTGATCTTTGTTACGGCGTATGATTATTACGGCATCAAAGCCATCAAATTCTCGGCGCTCGATTACCTGTTGAAACCGGTCGATACAAAGGAGTTGATTGCAGCCGTAGAAAAGGCAAAAGATAAAATCCTGCAAAAAGAGGAAAACCTGCGTCTGCGGAATATGCTGGAAAACGCACACCGCTCCAATGCCGACAAGATGCTCGCCCTGTCCATGTCCGATAAGGTCGAATTTGTTGAAGTGGCTTCGATCGTCCGTTGCGAATCGGACGGCAACTACACCGCCTTCCACCTCAAAAACGGAGAGAAACTACTCATATCCAAGACCTTGAAAGACTACGACGAACTGTTGTCTCCCTATGGATTCCTGCGCGTACATCAATCGCACCTGATCAACCTGAAAGAGATAAAAAGTTTCATAAAGACCGACGGCGGATATATCAAAATGAAAGACGGCTCAACAGTCAGCATCTCCCGCCAACGCAGGGAAACCGTCCTGAAAATCCTCCGTGAACGCTAACCTGATTAATTAATTATTAACTCATGTTTCGCACTTTTATTTTGTCCCGTAGGTGTTCTACCGATATATTGTCCCTAACGGGACAAGTAGAGAGGGAACCTGTTTCTTTCTACCGATATGCAGTCCCTAACGGGACAGAGGTTGCTGAAAAATCCCGTTAGGGATTGAATATCGGTAGAAAATGGACATGCTCCCCCCCAAAAGTCCCGTAGGGACGTAATATATTGCGTACCTACGGGACGCTTAAAGAGGGTTAAATTCGGTTTCGTTCTACCGATATGCAGTCCCTAACGGAACAGAGGTTTGCTGAACCTCTCGAAGTACGTGTGCTGTGTTTGTCGAAGCGCTGATGTGAATGGAAATGTTAATTATCTTATTTATAGAGAGATACGTTATATGAAAATGATATTACATACTGTATATCAGCAAATTATAATGGAGAGCGAAACATGAGTAATTTTATTATAAACCGTCCGAAAGGACATAAAAAATGAAAATATGACAGAAAGAAAGAGTGAAAATTTCAAATTTATGTGGCGAGTTACTGCGGCACATACCATTGCCTACTTCATTGCCGGTATATTTGCAATGAATTTGTTTGACTACGAAAGTTGGTTTTCGAGCGGTATATTGTCGTCGGTAATGAAGCCGACAACAGCCCCAATCGTTGCGCTTGGAGGAACTACGTTGCAAGCCTTTCGCGGGATATTTATTGCATTGATATTGCTGCCGTTGCGAAAAGTTTTTACAGAAGAAAAGCACGGCTTTTTAAAGTTGGGTGTTTTGATTTTAGGCTTGTCCGTGTTATCAACATTTGGCGCTGCGTTTGGTTCAATAGAAGGTTTTATTTATACGAAACTTCCTGTTATTGAGCAATTAATGGGGTATCCGGAAGCAATTGTATGGATTTCCCTGTTTATTGGGATTTTATGGGTGTTCTATAAGTATGAAAAGAAAGTGATTAACATAATTGCCGTTGTAGTGCTTATTTTGATTATGTTATTGGGCGTTATGGGATACTTAGAGGCTATGGGAATAATAAACACATGAAATTGACATATTAAATTGCATAGCCTGTGTTGCTTAATTTGTAATTAAGCAAATGTGAGTATGAGCATTTGTAATGTGTAAGATGGATTATAAATCCAAATATTCAAGACATTCGGATTACAAATCCGAATGAACAGAGATTACAAATCCGAATGGACGGAGAAATCCGAATGAACAGATAAAAAATAACAGGAAAAAATATTTTTTTAAATACGTAACTCGCTAAATATATATTATGATGTAACATTTTTACATTGAATTATTGAACTGAAAAAACGAACAGAAGTATGAATGAAAAACCATTGGTAGATAAAGAATATTTGCTTGAGAAATTGCCCGGCAAATACGGCTGGACATTTACGGTTATTCCCGAAATCTTGCCCGACCCGAATGCTCCATTCAGTTGGGTAAAAGTACGGGGAAGTATTGACGGTTATGAAATCAAAAATTACCATTTAATGCCGTCTGGAGGGGAAATGCCGGCAGGGAAAGGGCATTTATTTCTTGCCGTAAAATCTGAAATCCGAAAAAAGATAAAGAAGCAGGCAGGCGATTATGTTCACATTATTTTATATCCCGACAACGAACTGCTGGAAGTTCCCGAAGAATTTTTGTTGTGCCTGCAGGACGATGCCGAAGCATTGCAGTTTTTCAATTCGCTCAACGAAAGTGAACAGCGCCATTACATCAAGTGGATATATTCAGCAAAGACTTCGCAAACGAAAGTGGACAGAATAGCAAAAACAATTGACAAACTTTCAAAACACCAAAAATATGAAGTACAGACATAAAATAAAATTCCTGTTTTGTATCCTTTTGCTGGCTATGGAAACAGTAAACGGACAATCGCTTCTTGCTCCAGCCGGCGAGGGTTTAAAAGTCTCATTTGCAACGGGCAACGTTCAATATAAAGATTATTTGCAAAACGGATTGAGGAACAACGGAGTTAACCTGTCTTTTGGAGTACACTACGCGGCGGATAAACAGTCGCTTAACCATCAGGCAGGGCTAAATATTGACTTTGCAGTGTTATGGAGCCGTTATTGGGGCGGTTTGGATAATGCTTATTTACAACCCAATATTTATTACCGCTTACTGACAACTGTAAGTGAGAAAATACAATTGGGCGGAACTGTCAATTATTCTCCTTTGTTTTACAGAAACGAATATTGGGATTCACACCATCAATACTGGCGGACTAACATTAATGCAGGATTTTCTGCCTGTTTTCAGATGCCCGTAAATCCGAAATGGAAAATGTTTGTTCCAATAAATTTGCCGTTGGTTGGATTTGTTAGCCGTCCGCCTGCCGATAGAGGTTTGATATTGAACGAACCTGATTTAACACTTGGCGACATTTTAAAACCAATGCACAGCGATTTTCAATTTGTTGCCATTGGATATAAATATTTTGAAATTGAGACAGGTATTTTATTTGGGATCAAGTTGCCTTCAAACAGGAATATAACCTTTGGTTATAAAATACTTTACGAGCAAACTGCTCTTTCGCTTAAGACTCAATTGCTTACGAATCAAATAAATGTTCAATATTATTTAAAAAAATCAAGATGAAACAGTCAATCACGATACTGTCGGTTTTAATTCTATTCACAGGATGTTTGACAGATGAAAATCTTAAAACAAATGATATTACTTACGTTCCAATAGAAATTGACGACGGTTGGGAAATCAATACGGAAACTTCACGGATTTTCGATATGAACATCTTTAACGAAGTAATGAATCTCGTTTATTCCAATGATGATTATGTGTTGCTTCGCAGTCTGGTTATTGCGAAAAATGGGGAATTGGTCGCAGAAGCGTATCCAAGAACGCAGGCTGACAGGACAACGCCTTTTCAACTTTGGTCTGTTACCAAAAGTTATATGTCAATACTTACCGGAATTGCTTGTGATAAAGGATTTATACAAAGTGTGTCAGACCCTGTATTCAGTTATATCCCTGAATATCTTCAATATGCGTATCCTCAACTTCAACCGCTAACCATTGAAGAGTGCCTGACAATGCGTTCGGGTATTGATTACGACAATGACGGGCAGGAAGAGGAAGAATTATTGGCTATGGTTCCCGGCGATTTGACAAAATATATACTTCAACGACCCATGAAGCATTTGCCGGGAGAAGTAACAGATTATAAAAATTCTGATCCCCAACTGATGGTTCAAGTCATTGCCAATGCGACACAAACCGATTTTGTTGAGTTTGCCGGGCAACATCTCTTTAAGCCTTTGGGAATTACCAACTATCATTGGAGTCGAAATAGAGACAACACCCCCTACGGTGGTTTTGGTTTGTTTTTGACCCCTCGCGACCTGGCAAAAACAGGACAAATGCTCCTTGACAACGGCATCTGGAAAAACAGGCGCATACTTTCCGAAGAATGGATTAAGGAAGCCATAACAAGCAAAACAATTATCTATGGTTTTGATTATGGATATTATTTTTGGATAGACAAAAACTGTTTTTTTGCATGGGGTGCGAGAGGTCAGTACATTTATGTTGTTCCCGAAAAGAATCTGGTAGTGGTGATAACATCCGAACATTACGTGGAAAATGATTTGTATACAAACGTAGAACAGGCGACTTATCTTGTTGATAGAATTATTCAAAGTTTAAGAGAATGATAAAAATACTCAGTAAGATTTCGAACCTAATTCTTACCATTTATATAGATTACTTGAGTGATTTTACAGGCGAGTTCACGACAATAATAGGACTTCCTGTTTCAACACTTGACAAGGTTACGATCGGACTTATCGGGCGTGAATTTGAGGCAGACAATTTTCAAAAATTTGTAGCAAAAGGTGAAATGTCAAGCGCATTCATAAACACTTGGATTGACATTTGGCAAAGTGATAGGGAGTTGAACAGAAAATACAGTTATGAATTTGAAGGCCGCTGTACAAATTCACTTGGACTGTAAATAGTGCAAGTGAAAAATGACAGACAATACAGAATACAGAATATAGATTATGGAAAATACATACTTTACAAACAAAATATTAGAAGATAGTTTTCATTGTCTCTACAAGGTGGCACTTACTAAAAATAAAGTAGCAGGAAAAATCTCTGATTTTGAAAAAATGCATCTTGAAATAAAACAAAATATTTCGAATGAATATGAAAATTACTTGATAAGCAAAGGTATAGCGCAATATGATTCATTATTAAGCGATGTATTCCCTAGTGAAAAGAAATTTATAACAAATGCAATTTTAAGTTCTCCAAAGTATTCCATAAGATTTGATTTTATTGAAACTTTTAATAACAAATTAGTTCTCGTTTATATTTTACCAACAGTGTCGGTATGCAGGTGGCATAAAATATATTTATCTTGTTTATCCATACTTTTGAAACAAAAAAATAAAAATGTATCTGATTACGGAAAAATTGTTTTGAAGGAAAATGGAAAAATCAAAATTCATAAAGTAAAATTTTCATCTTACGAAAAAGAAGCGCGTTTTCAATTATCAATTAATATTCAAGCAACCACAAAATTATGTTTGACGAAACATTGTAAAATATGTGAATATTCTTCACATTGTTACAAAAATGCAATTGAATTAGACCATTTGTCACTTATAAACAAAATGACTTCCAAAAAGATTAAGTATTACGAGAATAAAGGGATATTTACAGTAACCCAATTGTCTTATTTGTATCGACCACGAAAAAAAAGGAAAGGTAAAGAAACAATAACTCATAACATGGAATTACAGGCCTTGGCAATAAGAACAAATAAGATTTATGTTCAACGAGTTCCTGCATTTAATTATAACCAAGTAGAAATTTTCATTGACATTGAAGGTATGCCTGAATATGATTTTTTCTATCTCATTGGCGTTTTAGTAAAATCAAATGATATCTATAAATATCATTGTTTTTGGGCTGATGATTACAAAGAAGAAGAAAAAATCTGGAAATGCTTCCTTGAGTTTATGTGCAACTTTCCAACTGTTTCAATGTATCACTACGGTAACTATGAAACAGAGGCTATTAAGAAAATGAAAAAAAAATACGGGATAAAGACAAATATTGAAGAAAGATTGTTCAATGTTAATAAAGTCATTTACGGACAAGTTTATTTTCCTGTATATTCAAATAGCCTCAAAGACATTGGAAAATATATTGGAGCATCATGGTCAACAGACAATTCAACAGGTATTCAATGTATTGTCTGGAGATACAATTGGGAAAACCAGAATGAAAACAGAGATTTTTACAAATCAACCATTATTAATTATAATAAGGAAGATTGTTATGCATTGGCGTTTCTTGTAGAAAAATTGATGAATATTGAAAAGTCAATCAATTCCGGATTACCGTTACCTCCTTCTACTGATTTTGCGGATACGATAAATAACAAGGTGTCAGATGTCCAAAATAAGATACATCAACAATTCGACGCTATTCTGAATTTCGCACATGAAGACTACGATAATAAAAAACTTAGCCTTCAATATCTGTTAAAAGCCAAAGGGTCAGAAAAAGAAAATAAAAAATCAAGAATTGGAACAACAAGAAAAAGAGTTAAACCAAAAATAGAGAAAAGATTGTCAAGCAAGAGAATTTGCCCAATATGTAAAACTCAACTTATTATGTCAAAAAACATCAGAGAACAAATAGTTACAGACATGGTTTTTACAAAAAATACTGTTCGTAAGACCGTGATAAGATATTATGGAAACAAATCATTTTGCCCAAAATGTTCTAAATACTATGCTCCACCTCAGATAAATAATATGGATTTAGGGCATAATTATAAAGCATGGTTAATATATCAGAGATTGTTCCTGAGACTGCCATATGGTATTATCCAACAGAACATGCAAGAAATGTTTAATGAACATGTCAGTCAGGCTGTAATTTCCACTACACTTAATTATTTTGCTGGTTATTATAAAAATACGGAAAAAATATTGTTAAATGAAATTTTGAACAGTCCATTTATTCATGCTGACGAAACAATAGTAAATGTCAAAGGGGATGACTGTTATGTTTGGATTCTGACAAACGGAAAAAATGTTTTCTTTAAATTAACAAACACAAGAGAAATTGCAGTGATAAAGGATTTGTTACAAAAATACGAAGGTGTTTTAATTTCTGATTTTTATCCGGGATACGATTCTATAAAGTGCAAGCAACAAAAATGTTGGGTACATTTAATTCGTGACTTAAATGACGACTTGAGAAAAAATCCATTTAATTCAGAATATGAAAAATTTGTTATACTAATAAAGGAATTAATGCTTCCAATATTTGAAGCCATTGATAAATATGGATTTAAAGTAAGACATCTCAACAAATTTATACCGAAAGTAGATTCATTTTATGAGTGCATTACTAATTATCAATACAAATCTGAAATCACACAAAAATACCAAAATAGATTTTTAAAGTATCGAAACAAATTATTTGTTTTTCTTCACTATGACAATATTCCATGGAACAACAATATGGCTGAACGAGGGTTGAGGCATATTGCTGTTCAAAGAAAAATTTCAACACATTTTAGAGAGGGCATTAACGATTATTTACTTTTATTGGGAATTATGCAAACATGCAGATTTTCTAAACAATCTTTTCTTGAATTTCTTATTTCCGGTAAAAAATGTCTTTGATGTAAGATGATTGTTGTTTATTTGCAAACTGATACAGTTTTCGTCTCTAAATGCAATTTTAAACATAGCAAACTTGGGCTGAATTATATATGAAAAAAACAATCAATATATGGAAAACGAAATTGTAAAATATCTTTCAAAATATATGACGATCTCCAAGGAGATTGAGGAGGCTATTATTGAAAGCGCGATGATCAGAAGTTATAAAAAGGGGACTGTTTTACTTGAAGAAGGTAAAATTTCAAATGAATGTTATTTTATCATAAAAGGATGTATCAGAAGTTATTACATCAAGGACGGAAATGAAATGACGACTGATTTCTTCACGGAAGAACAATCGGTGACGCCGTCGGCGTATGGAAAAAAGACGCCTTCAGCCTATTATCTGGAATGTATCGAAGACACAATTGCGGGTGTCGGCACTCCCGACCGGGAAATTGAAATGTATCAAAAGTTTCCCGAAGGAGAATCACTGGCGCGGACAATGGGCGAAGCAATAATGGCAAAACAGCAGGATGCTTTGGCTGAATTTAAAATGGCTTCGCCCGAAGAACGGTATATGCAGTTGCAAAAAGACCGACCCGATTTGATTCAACGGGTACCGCAGTATCAATTAGCGAGTTATCTGGGCGTTACACCCGAATCGTTGAGCCGTATCCGCCGAAGATTGAGCAAAAAATAATACGAAAATTTCATTTCTTACCCAAAGTCAACGAAAATAGAATCCGCACAAACTACTTTTGCAGAAAAATTTTAATTATCAATTCATTAAATTTAAATTTTATGCAAAGAAGGATTTTATTTTCAGCGTTGCTTGTCGCTTTGAGCGCAAACATTTTCGGTCAGGTCAGGGACAGTATTCCCGGCCGTAAATTTTCAGTAAGTACTACGTATTTAAGTTTTCTTAACTTTGGCAGTGAAAAAACAAATACGTACCATTACGAGTTTCATTTCAAGTACGACCTTACGCCCAAAGACAAAGCAGGGATTAAGTTCGCTACCTGGAGTTTGTTTCGTCCCATGGGCATCCTTTGGTGGGAAGATGCTCTGACAATGGACGAAAATGAATTTTATCCGGGCAGAATGAGGGAAATCGGCGTAGGCGTTTCGTATCAGCGTATGTTGTGGAAGGGGTTATTTGCAGCGATAGAGGTATTGCCGCAATTGAAAACGTATGTTGACGAAGACAGGAAAAAAATCGGCAACGGTTTTAAACTGTATACTTCGTATCACATTGGTTATCATATTCCTCTGTTCAAAAACAGCATATTTATCGAGCCGCAAATTCACTGTCAGAATTGGTTTATCGACACCAGTACGCCGCAAAGTTTTAAGGAAAAAGACAATAAGTGGCATAACTATTTTCTTTTTGAACCGAATGTGTATATTGGTTTTAAATTTTAAAACTCAACAGGATTATGACAGTATTAGTAGCAGGCGCAAGCGGGGCAACAGGCAGGCATTTAGTAGAACAGTTGTTGCAAATGGGACAGAATGTGAAAATAATTGTTCGCCCGTTGGCCAAAATTCCAAACGTCTGGAATGACAATGACAGGGTATCAATAATAAAAGCCGGCATTTCGGAAATGTCCGAGAGCGAAATGGCTGAACACATAAAAGGCTGTCAGGCAATCGTTTCCTGTCTTGGGCATAATTTAACATTAAAAGGTATTTTTGGAAGGCCCCGACGGCTAGTAAGCGATGCAGTTAAGTTACTTTGCGGCGCAGTTGAAAAGAACCCGTCAACCGATGTGGTAAAATTTGTTTTAATGAATACCACAGGCAACAGTAACAGGGATTTAAACGAAACGCTTTCTTTAGGGGAGCGAATGATGTTAAGTGTCATTCGTTTACTTGTTCCGCCACAATCGGACAATGAAGCGGCTGCCAATTTTTTAAGACTGAACATTGGTCAGAATAACGCAAAAATCCAATGGGTTGCCGTTCGCCCCGACAGTTTGACCAATGAAGACAGTGTAACTGATTACAAACTGTATCCTTCGCCAACAAGAAGCGTCCTGTTTAATTCGGGCAAAACAAGCCGGATAAATACAGGAAATTTCATGGCACGGCTAATCGTGGAGAATGATTTATGGGAGAAATGGAAGGGGAAAATGCCTGTGATTTACAATGAACAGCAATGACTGAACTCGAAAAATTTTGTGTCGGCAAGTATTTTACCGAAATGGAAGACCGTATCGTACAACTTTTGGCTTTATCGGCAAAAGAACGGTACGAGCGGTTTTTCAACTCCAATAAGGAACTTTTTCTGCAGGTGCCATTGCAGTATCTGGCTTCCATGCTGGGTATGACGCCTGAAACGTTCAGCAGGATAAGAAAAAAGCAGCATGAGAAAACTTCTTGATTTTTGTCAAGAGCCGCCATTGATATTACGTGTACCTTTGCACCGTACTTTTAAAACAGGAGGTAAAAAATGAAAATAGTTATTATCAATGGACATCCCGACAGGGAAAGTTTTAATCATGCCCTGCACAAAGCGTATAAAACCGGCGCATTGTCGGCAGGCAACGGGTTGGCTGCAATGCTCGACGACGCCGCCGTCGAGAGAGCCATACCGAGAGAAAAGTAAAACCCGAAAATGTAGTGAAAAATAAAAATTTGAAACATCAATAAATAACGACTAAACAAGAAATGACAGAACTTGAACAGTACATACAGACATATTTTGAAGTAAACAAGCAGGAAGCGATTGCTATAAGCGCGTTTTTCAAACCAATGACACTCGAAAAAGGCAAATTTTTCCTGAAAACAGGAAAGTATTGCGACAAATTGGGCTTTGTGAAAACAGGAATAATCAGAGAATTTGCCTTCGTTGACCACAAGGAAGTAACCAAATGGATTTCGACCAAAGGCAGTTTCGTGGTTGATATGGCGAGTTTTGTTTTCGAGCAGCCTGCAAAGTGGAATATTCAAGCCTTGACCGACTGCGAACTTTATGTAATTGACGGCGCCGACAATCAAAAAATCGGACAGGCAGTCCCGCGTTGGCAGGAACTTGAAAAATTTTGCATTGCCAAGTTTTTCGCGGGAATGGAAGACCGTATCGTACAACTTTTGTCTTTATCGGCAAAAGAACGGTACGAGCAATTCTTTAACGCCAACCGAGAACTTTTTCAATACGTTCCGTTGCAGTATTTGGCTTCAATGTTGGGAATGGCGCCCGAAACGTTCAGCCGAATAAGAAGAAAAAATGCGACAGAGAAAATTTCTTGATTTTTGTCAAGAGCCGCTATCAAATTTGCTTGTAATTTTGCGCCCTAAAATAAATTAAAAAACAGGAGGTAAAAAAATGAGAAAATTATTTTTGTGTTCATCATTTAAAGGCGTAGCCAGCATCTTTGAAAAATTTGCCGATGAAGATTTGAAAGGAAAAACCATAACATTTATTCCAACGGCAAGTCTTACAGAGGCAATGAAATTTTACGTAGGTTCAGGAAGAAAGGCGCTTTTGAAACTTGGCTTAACGATTGATGAATTGGAAGTGTCAAAGGCAACGGCGGAAGAAATTTCCCGAAAAATTCGAGGAAATGACTACATTTACATCACAGGTGGAAACACGTTCTTTTTGCTTCAAGAGTTGAAAAAAAGTGGGGCTGACAAAGTAATTGTGGAACAAATCAATGCAGGAAAGTTATATGTCGGCGAGAGTTGTGGCGCAATGATTGTGTCGCCAAACGCAGAACTTGCCAAAGGCTACGACAGCATTAAGAAAGCGCCTGAATTGAAATCATTTGACGCATTAAATTTGGTTGATTTTTATCCTTTGCCGCACCATACGAACTTTCCCTTTAAGAAAGCCGTAGAAAAAGCGATTGCCAAGCACGAAAACGACCTGAAACTGTACCCGATTAGTAATTCGCAAGCAATTTTAGTAAGCGGCGAAGAAGTGAAAGTTGAGAGCATATAACAGTTGACAGCGAGGACAAAATGCACAGCAGCCAACATGCCCAAATGATTTCGGGATGGTCTTTGGCGTCGTTTCCGTACCGATTTCCAACTGGTGGGGCGGCTCGCACGCCATCAAAAAGCAAAAACTGCAAGTCACAAAATATCACCGAAATGTTTCATCGGGCAATTTATGAAGTTCTTCCCTGAAAAATTCCGTTTCGGGAACTTTTTTGATTTTCAGCAATCAAAAGCATCATATTTTTGCATCAATTTCAAAAATTCGGCGTAGCTCAATAGTGCAGAGCGGTTGTACAGGGTTATCTTTGAATTACAACAAGATGCAGGTTCAAATCCTGCCGCCGAAACATAAATATATATAAAAATGGAACGAAAAAAAGTCAGATACGCCGATACGCTGAAATC
>Ga0099364_10011795_pt1 | contig 11875 bp, 9 predicted proteins | sample TergutTh196P3_FD_73070 | JGI IMG/M metagenome (GOLD analysis project Ga0099364, IMG submission 73070) | Microcerotermes parvus P3 segment gut microbial communities from Pointe-Noire, Republic of the Congo - Th196 P3 | ecosystem: Host-associated > Arthropoda: Insects > Digestive system > Gut ...
TAGTGGACATCTACCGTTCGCTTTCGCATTTCGCAAAACTGGAAAAGGACATCCAACTGCTCATACACAATCGGATAACTAAGAACTACGGTAGAAATCTGGACTTGATTTACTACGACGTGACGAACTACTATTTTGAGATTGACATGGAAGACGATCTCCGGAAGAAAGGTGTTAGCAAGGAGCGGAGGCCGAACCCCATAGTGCAGATGGGGCTCGCCTCTGACGCGGAGGGGTTGCCGATATCCTACGAGGTGTTTGCCGGGAACGAGTCGGAGAAACTCCGGTTGCGCCCCGCAGTGTTTGAACTTTACAACAAATACGACAGCGGGCGGGTAATCGCCGTTGCGGATGCCGCCCAGAACACAGGGAACAACATATATTACCTTGATCAAGGGAAGCAGGGGTATGTGTTCAGCCAGAGTATCCGGGGGTCTGGCCAAGCGTTCAAGGACTATATCGTTGACGAGGAAGGATACGAATGGTTTGGGGAAGATCACAAGAGGAAATCGCGGGTAGAGCGCCGTGAGATTCAGGTGGACTTCGACCGGAAAGACGGCACCACACACAAGAAGAAAGTGCTTGTAGACCAAAGGCAGATTGTATTCTACAGCAAAAAATACGCAGTCAGGGCAAAAGCGAAGCGCGAGGCAGCACTGCTCAAGGCGAAAAGGATAGTTGACAACCCTTCCGCATACACGAGGGCCACGTCATATGGCGCCCTCAAATATGTGATGAACGTTGAGTTTGACAAAGACACCGGGGAAGTGAAAGATCCGACAAGCGTACCATGCCTGAACTTCGAGGCAATCGCGGAGGAAGAAAAATACGACGGCTACTATGCCATAGTAACGAACTTGTTCGACGTGGGGGATGGCAAGGGTAAATATGATGACGGGAAAATCATTGACATATACAGGGGGTTGTGGAGGGCCGAGGACTCGTTTCGTGTGACCAAAAGTGAACTTGGGGCGCGCCCAATCTTCGTATCAAGGGAAGACCGCATCAAGGCGCATTTCCTGACATGCTTCATTTCGCTTGTTATTGTCCGGCTGATTCAAAAAAGGACAGGGCATACTTTTTCAAGCGAGAAGCTGATTGAAGCAATGAACAATATCTCCTGCTCACACGAAGGTGGGAACTTGTACCTGTTTGACCACCGGAGCGAAGTCGCCGATGCCCTCGGCAACGCATTTGGCCTTGATTTCTCAATGCTACGGCTCACCCGCGCAGAAATCAAAAAAAATATTGGCACCGCCAAAAAATGATATTTTTCACTACATCTATTTATCAAATCACAAAGTCCGCAATCCTTTGCGCAGCAATGGTTTGCGGACTCCTTTTTCATACGGCGCTGTCAAAGTCGAGATAACACACCAGCCCCCCTGCCGTCAAGTGTTTTTTCAGTATTTTCAGCTATTTTCACGCAACTGTCGTATCCACATTACCAGCGAATAAAGCACAGGCTGATGCAGTATGTATATCAGCAGCGCTTTTCTGCCGATTGATGGTAAAATAGGAGGTTTTATCCGGTAAAAAACAGCAGGAAGCTTCCTCTCCGCGATATACCAACCCGCCCATGTGCCAAGCAGGAACACGAACACCCAAGGCAGGATGGGAAAATAATCGCTGCTGCCGTACCCGGCTTGCCGCCAACCGAGAACCCAGAAAATATCCCGTATCCATACAGTCTCAGAAGTCAAATGCATATCTGCTCTCGCTATTGTGCTTATGACGATAAGCGGGATATAGATCAGCGGAGCAAGGAATTTTGGTATAAGGTTCCATATCTTATGTGTTATCCCATAAAAAAGCATCGAAAAACCCAGCAAATGCAATATGCCGAACCAAATCGGCATGTTAATTGCGCGAGCCGTTATAAATGTGATCAATACAGCTAAAACAACGACAATGGCGCCGCGCTTGATGTTATCACGCGACAGGCGCGAGGACACGCCGGACAGAAATATGAACAGTCCGGCGAATATGTAGTGAAGCACATCGAACAAGGGGTTAGTGAACAGCCACGCGGGGCCGTCCAGAAACTTCCAAATATTATACAGCAGATGGTGGATTACCATCAGAACAACCGACAATCCGCGTAAAGCATCAATCAGCTCAATGCGTTTGATATTTTTCTCCATAGGTAAGATTATTTCGGCGGTTCTTCGAGCGCCTTGCCGACAGTGGATATCCCCCACTTCGCAATTTGGACGCGCACCCTGTCCTCGCTTGTCTCGAAAGTGATTTTCTCGTCATCAACCGCAACCACCTTACCGAGAAGCCCGCCGATAGTTGTTATCGTATCCCCGACCGAAAGGGTATTTCGCATTTCAGCCAGCTTCTTTTTCTTTTTGCTTTCAGGGCGGATAATGAAGAAATAAAAAATACCCACCATTACCACAATCATAATAATCATTTCCATATAAGTCGTACCTCCAGATAGACGAAAAGTTTTACTATTATACAAGCGTTTGCAGTAAAAAGCAAGAGGAAAAGCGAAATTACCGGAATGTTCCTTAGAATATGTTACTGATAACGCGAAAATTATAGTCTGTACCGCGCCTTGCGCTCGGACGGCTATTTCTGTGCCCCTAGTCGCGGGGTGAAACGTCCTGTTTCAATTCGCGACTAGGGGCACCGTCCATGGTTGCGCTCTGCGGGGCACATAAATAGCCATCCTCACCGGCTAGTAGCAATATCCTGTGCCGCGTGTCCAGCAACAGAATTTCCGCTTGATATTAGACATTCCGGCGAAAGCAAGTAAAATTATCTTTTCTTTTGACAGCATATGTATTATATTATGAATAAGCCGGTAGATAAAGCTATGCGTATGCTATGCAGCGGAGAGAACATGATGAAAGATAGAACAGTGTTATTGAAAATATCGTTTTCAGCAGCATTATTGATGCTTTTACTTGCTGTTTTCACCTTGTTTCAAGGGCTTTTGCCCATTGTATTTGCGCCGTTTTCCCTCATTGGCGGGAATTTCCTGCCCGATGACGACCCCAACGCATATCCCAATGCAACCGCGCCGGGTTACCCGGAAACACCAATCGTGATACCAACGCCGACTCCCACGCGGGACCCTTGGAACCCGGACTATATTTTGCTGCGTATGAGCCAAGCGGATATTTCACGGGGAACACTTGTTTTAGTTAATAATACCCACAGCTATGAAAGCCCTGATGAATATGATTTAATATCAATTGCCGATTTGGGGTCGCCGTCGTATTCCCTGATTACCCCTGGCGCTATGATATCCTCAATGGCAATCGATGCGCTAAACGATATGATGGATGCGTTTTACGCGGAAACCGGCAACAGCAGCATGGCTATCAGAAGCGCGTACCGCAGCAGGGTAGGGCAGCAGCAAGTGTACGAGCACTATGTCAGGCTTGTTGGCCGCGTCGAGGCGCAGAAATGGGCTGCGCTGCCGGGCCACAGCGAGCATCATACCGGGTTGGCCGTTGATTTGGGGCGTATTGCAAACGATGAAGTATATGTTTTCACCGGCGCGGGTATTTACTCATGGTTTAGCGAAAACAGCTACCGCTTCGGGTTTATCCTCAGATACCCTCCGGATAAGACGGAAATTACGCAAATAAACTACGAACCATGGCATTTCAGATATGTCGGCAACCCACACGCATATATCATGCAGCAGAGCAACCGGAGTCTTGAGGAATACATCGAAATGCTAATGAACCACACAACAGAAAACCCGTTTACAGCCATGTACGACGGTGTATATAGTGAGATATATTTTACAACAGACACAGAAATACGCTTGCCGTATAATCGCGACTTCGACGTATCCGGCAATAATATAAACGGGTTTATAGTAACAATAATGCAGCAGACAGATACATTATCGGGAACACTGCGGTGAATTATATCGCCAAAAATCTATGCTCAGGCATCCTCATCATCATAATCCTGATCATCGGGATATATCATATCCGGGGGAGCGATGCCGCTCAGGTATTGCATTTGCCGCCACTGCTCCTTTGTAACAAGCATTGAACGGGGCTTTGACCCCTCGAACGGGCCGACGACTCCCAACTGCTCCATCTGGTCGACTATCCTCGCGGCTCTGGCATAACCGAGCTTGAGCCGCCGCTGAAGCATGGATACGGATGCCTGCCCGGTCTCGAACATGACGTCCACCGCTTGCGCCAGGAGGTCATCATATGCATCTGCGGCGGGCTCCTCTTTAGGCTTCTCCCCGGAAGGCTTGCCTTGCGCCGCTTTGTCGATTTCGTGCATAACATCATCCGAGTAATTCGTCTCACTGCTTTTCTTGATATACTTTACAACCTTTTCGCGCTCATCATCCGAGACCCATGTTCCTTGAACGCGCATAGGCTTCATAGAACCTATCGGGGCATAGAGCATATCCCCGTTGCCAACCAGCTTGTCAGCATTGCCGCCGGCATCGAGTATTATGCGCGACTCGAGCGCGCTTGAGACCTTGAAGGATATGCGCGAGGGAATGTTTGCTTTCATTAGGCCTGTGATAACATCGGCGCGCGGGCTTTGCGTTGCAATTACCAGATGCATACCGGCGGCGCGCCCCATCTGCGCTACGCGGCAAACGGATTCTTCGACCTCTTTGCCCGCCGTTAGCATAAGGTCAGCAAGCTCATCTACGACAACGATTATCTGCGGAAGCATATCGTACCCGTCGGATTTGGCGGCGATTTGATTATAGCCTTTTAAGTCCCTTGCGTTAGTTTCCGAAAATAAGGCGTATCTCTTCATCATTTCAAAAACGGCCCACTGCAGCGCGCCTGCGGCTTTTTTGACATCGGTGACAACAGGTACGAGAAGATGCGGGATGCTGTTGTAAACCTTAAATTCTACCATCTTCGGGTCAATCATGATGAAACGAACCTCATCCGGCGCCGCTTTATACAATATGCTCAGTATTATAGAGTTTAGGCAGACGGATTTACCCGAACCTGTCGTGCCGGCAATCAGCAGATGCGGCAGCTTGGCTATATTGCCGACGATAGCATCCCCGGATATATCCATGCCTATGGCGAATGTCAGCTTCGATTTAGCCTGCATGAATGTTTGTGATTCGATTATATCGCGCAGGCAGACCTTGCTGATGCTCCTGTTGGGCACTTCGATTCCGACTGTGGATATCTTATTCGGCATGGCTGCTATGCGGACGCCGCTCGTTCCAAGCGAAAGAGCGATATCGTCAGCAAGCCCTGTCAGTTTACTAAGTTTAATACCCGGCTCCAGCTCGGCTTCATAACGGGTCACTGCAGGGCCGCGGGTCGCATTAGATATATCCACATTTACGCCAAAACTGCGAAATGCCGCTTCCAGCCGCTCTGAGTTGACCCGCACCTCATCATCACCGGCGCGTGACTTAGGTGTACCGAGTGATAGAATGGAAACAGGCGGGAATAAATAGTCGGAAGGCGTTCCGGCTTCTGCCGCTGTCCGCGATTCGGTCTGATTATTCTTATTTGTCTCATCATTGGATGAGGAATCATTAAGCATATCCCGCACAGGCTTCGGCTGCTCTGTATCGGCAGCTGCCGTCTTTTCTTTTGAGTTTCGCAGCCCGGCTGCCGAGCCGCCCCTCTTTCGCCTCTCCATGAAAGGTATATCGAGCGGGAGATCCTCTATTGCATCCTTTTCGGCTGAATCGGGTGTATCGTCAGCGTGAGCATACTCGCTGATAAGCTCGCCGGGGGTTTTCACACGCGCATCGTTTTTTGGCGGAGTATCTTTTACCTTCTTCGGGAAAAATTCCGATATCGGCGGAGCCGCTGCATCATCGAGCGGTATGTCAATATTTTTGCTTCGCTTCAGCGGTATCGGCGTTGGGGGCAGATGAGAATACTTTTCAGGTACATATTCTTCTGCCGGCTCAGGTTCGGGGATATACTCACGGCGCTCGCGATTTCTGTAGGCATCCACAATGCCGGCTATGGTTTTGTTTATAGATGCCATAATTAATAATAACGAAGCCGATGTTAACACAACAAGCGTGCCGGCGAATCCGAAATATTTTTTAAACACCTCTGAAATGCTTCCGCTTACGGAACCTCCGGCTTGCAGCTCTGTTCCGCTTTCCCATAACTGTGCAAACATAGACCACTGGAGGATATTATCCCCGCTATACATGAACAGATGGAAAAATGCGCCTGTCAGCACAGTCAGCAGCATAACGCAGGTGACGCGCAGCCGTACCGGGCGGCCTCTGTGGAATGTCAGTATAACGGCGCAAAACAGCAACGCCGGAGGCAAAGCGTAGAATCCATATCCAACCAAGCCTTTAATCAGGCCGACAAACAACTCTATAAAATCGCCTTCGGGAGCCCAGAAGCCGATAAGCGAAAATGCCGCCAGTATAAAGCAAATAACAGCAAGCACCTCACGGCGGCGCGGTGCTTTGGCCGGGGGCTGCTCTATCGGGTGCGGTGCGGGAGGTTTTTTTGTGCTTCTGCTTGCGGCGGGCGGTCTGCCGCGTTTTCTGCTTTGTGCCATTGCATCTCCTAGGAGCCTTGGACAAAAGTCTGGATGTCCAGATTTTGCAGCGAGAATTTTGTCAGACAAGGCAAAATTTTGAGGGAATAATTGCTTTATTTCAAGAAAATTTGACGATGGATGGCGAAATTCTCGCCAAAAGATGGGCGTTCATGACTTTAGCCCAAGGTCCCTAGTTAAACATAAATGATAAAACAAATGTGATCGCGCCAATGCCCCAGCAGTAGTAGGCAAACCTCACCGTGCCGCTTTTAACAATTACCCTGCGAAGCAGCTGAATCGCAAAGAACCCTACTATTGCGGCTATGACCGCGCCCGCAAGGTATACCGGGAAGAGGGAAAAATCAACGCCCTCTCTAATCGCATTATACAGCGAATATATCGTGGCGCCGATAATCGCCGGTATTGCCAGCAGCATAGAAAATCTCACGGCGAAAGCCCTGCTGAGACCGCGTGCAAGCCCGACTGAGATGGTAGTTCCCGAGCGTGACAATCCGGGGACTATGGCAACAGCCTGAGCAAGCCCGATGATGAACGCATCAGTGATGGTCATTGTTTTTTCTGTCTTATTGCCTCTTTTGATATATCTGTCTGATACATACAGCAAAAGCCCGGTGATGACAAGCGCGAAGCCGATGAATGCAGTATTGAAAAACAATCTCGTTACGCTGCCTGCAAAAATTAAAGCAACAAACATCGGTAGGGTGCCTATTATCACAAACAGCAGGCCCCTGGCAGACGGTTTCAGCACAACGGGTTCGCCCGGTTCTGAGTCATTCCTTTTTTGAAAGAACTCAATGCTGTCTGAAATCATTGCGCGCAGCTCTGATTTATACGCTATGACAATGGAGACTAGCGTGCCCAGATGCACGAGAACCTCAAATAGTAAATTACCCTCCTCAGCATAGTCCAGCCTGAACAGATTTTGCAGTATGGCCAGATGTCCCGAACTGGATATGGGAAGGAACTCGGTTATTCCTTGAACTAGTCCGAGAAACAATGACATAATTACCGACACTGTCTATACCTCCTGTGATAGGGTGGAAAAGAGAATCAGGCGTTTGCATCCAGGTTTTCTAATTCTTTGGCTAAATCGAACCTCGGGAAAATAATTCCGCCTTTGTTTACTGCCGTGTCTTTCGGCAGTGCGCCGAAAGACAGTGTGCTCTCGTATGTTGTCAGGTCTGAACACGCGCAGATCTGCTTGAAAATCAGCTCACATGATTCCGGCATGAATGGGGTGAGCATGACTGTGCAGATGCGGATCGATTCCAGTAGGTTGTACAGCACTGCGGCCAGACGGGCTGTTTGGCTTTCGTCTTTGGCGAGTAGCCAGGGCGCGGTTTCGTCTATGTATTTGTTTGCGCGTGAAGATACCTTGAATACCTCTGCAAGCGCGTTCTGGAAAGCGAATTTTTCCATTTGGGTTTCATACACGCTGTGCAGCGCCTCTGCTTGGGCGATAAGCTGCTCATCTAGCGGCGCATTCTCATGTTCTTTGGGCAGGGTTCCGGAAAAATATTTCTCCACCATAGCTACGGTGCGTGATACGAGATTGCCGAGGTCGTTGGATAGGTCGGCGTTTATGCGTGAAATCATCAGTTCCAAGGAGAAATTGCCGTCGGATCCGAACGTGAACTCCCGCAGCAGAAAGAATCGTATTGCATCCACGCCGTATCTGTCCGCCAGCTTTACAGGGTCTTTGACATTGCCTTTTGACTTGCTCATTTTATCACCGTCAAAGAGCAGCCAGCCGTGCCCATAGACTTTTTTTGGCAGCGGGATATCAAGCGCCATCAGCATAGCAGGCCAGAGGATTGAATGCAGGCGCACGATTTCCTTGCCGACGAAATGCACATCGCACGGCCAGTATTTATCGAAATCGTCGTATTTATCGTTTGCGTACCCGAGCGCTGTCATATAGTTGCTTAGCGCATCTACCCAGACGTATACAACGTGGCCGGGGTCGAAGTCTACCGGTACGCCCCATTTGAATGTGGACCGTGATACGCAGATATCCTCAAGCCCCGGTTTCAGGAAATTGTTTACCATTTCGTTGACACGAGACGGCGGCTCGAGATAGCTTGATATCAGTTCGGCAATCCTATCTGCGTATTTTGACTGACGGAAGAAATAGGCTTCTTCTTGCGCATAAGTGACATCTCTGCCGCAGTCCGGGCACTTTCCGTCAGCGAGCTGGCTTTCTGTCCAGAATGATTCGCACGGCGTGCAGTATTCGCCTTTATAGAAGCTTTTATAGATATCGCCCTTTTCGTAGAGGGTGCGGAATATCCATTGTATTGATTTGACATGATAATCGTCGGTAGTGCGGATGAAGCGGTCGTAGGATATGTTCATCAGCTTCCATAAATCGAGTATGCCGCCTTTTCCGCAGATGATATCATCCACAAACTCCTTTGGGCTGATGCCGGCGGCTTTTGCGCTTGCTTCGATTTTCATGCCATGCTCGTCTGTCCCGGTGAGGAACATGACGTCATACCCGCGCATACGCTTATATCTGGCCATAGCATCTGCCGCGACAGTGCAGTATGTGTGCCCGACATGCAGCTTATCGGATGGGTAATATATGGGTGTCGTGATGTAAAATTTATTTGTTTCCATGCCTTCCCTCCATATTTGGCATATATCACACGCCAGTATATCATAACTAAAACTAAAAATAAACCCCGTTTTCAGAAAAGTTTGCGTGATGAGTTTACGCTTTGTTTACATAAGTATGCAAACTGCCTCTTGCGCCATTTGAAATATATGGGGTATAATAAAGTGTTGCATTATTAGGCCGGAAAGAAGGTGACGGCATGAACATCGCGATTATTACCGATTCTTTCCCCCCGATGGTTGATGGGGTCAGCCGTTGCGTGCTGGGTTATGCTATGGCAATAACCGAAAGCACCAATGGCAAGTGCATAGTCGTCGCGCCAAGGCTGCCTCTTTCAAGGCGCAATGATTATCCTTTCCCGGTTTATTACTTTAATTCACTGGGCATATGGTATAATGACTATAGGGCTGGGCATCCGTTTTTACCTATGCTAATATCGATAATGCGGGAAATGAGGATTGACCTTATACATGTGCATAGCCCGTTTTTATCGATGACAATTGCCAGACAGCTTCGGCATTTCCTGAAAATACCGATTATCTTTACGCAGCATACGAAATGGGATTACGACTTAGCGCGCGCACTGCCGGTTAAAGCAGTAGCGCAGAGCGTTGAACGTTTTGTGTACCAAAACATAGAAGCAGCGGATGATGTGTGGGCAGTAAGTGATTCTACCGGTAAATACCTGACGGAGCATGGCTTCAAAGGCGATTATTTTGTCATGCCGAACGGAACGGATTTTCCGCAGGGAAGCGTGGATAAAGCGTTGCTGGATGACGTAATTACACGGCACAGCTTGCCTGAAGGCGTGCCGGTGCTGCTTTTCGTCGGGCGTATGATGCGGTATAAGGGCATATTCCTGATAATTGAGGCGATGGAAATGCTCCGCAGCCGCGGTTTTGCATTTCGTATGATATTCATAGGCGACGGGCGTGATTTGCCTGCCGCCAGAACTATGGTCAAAGATAAGAACCTTGATGACCTCATCAGCTTTACCGGTAGGGTAAACAACAGGGAGCAGCTGCGGGCATACTACACCCGCGCGAATCTGTTTCTGCTTCCGTCCACATACGACAACGCGCCTCTCGTGGTGCAAGAGGCTGCGGCGTGCTCATGCCCGTCTCTAGTTGTGCGCGGCAGCTCAGCCTCAGAGGTCTTGGAAGACGGCGTGACCGGCTATTTTTCCGAACAGTCATCCCTTAGTATAGCAAATGCAATTCAGTCGATTTTCAGCGATATGGATAAGCACAGCAGGGTGACGGCGGCAGCCTTGGAGCATGTGTACACCCCTTGGAGCAAAGTGCTCGAGCTTTCTATGGAGCGCTACAAGGTTGTGAAGAGGGAATATGATATAGCAAGGAAAGCCAAAAAAGTTAAACGCCTGAGAAAAATGGTGCTAAGAAGCAGGAAAAAAAAGGCAAGCCGTGCACAAAAGAAGTATTAGAGAGGAAATAAGCAGGAAGATGGGCTGCCGCAACAAGAAATTGCGGCAGCCCCGGTTTTAGACGTAAGACATTATGAAAATCGGGTTGCTCTGGTAAGCCTCGCGTTCGTTCCGCTTTGCCAGGCTGCTGCCTATCCGGATATGCGCTGTGGTGTCGCCCTCTACCGTCTTGCTTCTGCGGAGGTTGTCGGGGGAGTAGGCGTATGCCGCTGTTGTCGTGCCGTCCGTGGTTTCAGATGCCGGCAACTAATAGCCTTACCAATAATATAACCCTTTCCCGGCTAAAAAACTCCCTAACTCCTTGCTCGTTTTTTCAGGCAAAAAAAGCATTATTATGTTGAAAAAAGCTACATTTGCCTCATACTCAACGCCGTTAACATAAAGTGTGAAGTTTGTTGAACACACAACTACATCGAGTATTTTTTCCCCGCTTGCGGTTTCGAAGACATAGTATATTCTGGCATTTACATAACCCGCTTTTCTTGTCGGGAGCAACTTTGCTCCCTTTACTTGATTGAAGTAATGTATTTTTTCCTGCAGCTTGTCCCCACAGACAGTGATTTTTTGTTCATACCAGTCATTAATTAGAAAATCGACACTCACAGGCATGATTGTCAATGTATACAGTGATAAATAATAAATAGTTAACCTAAGCTCTCCAAGGTTGCCATTATCTATATACCTGCTAAGCTGTCTTACGGGGTTCAAATTACTCGCAGCCAATCCGTTATGTATAGCCGATACCATCACGAAAAATGTTAGTATTATTAACGTTAATCTCTTTTTTACCGTCATTACAAGCCTCCCAGTAATCAACAGTTATATCGTAACTCAACATTGACAATACCGATACCACAGGTAGCAACAACGCAAAAAGATATTTCACCTGCTTCACCGCCTCGTAATACTAATCGTCAGCATCGTGTTCTAGAATTTATAGTCGGTGTTACTGCATTTCTCTCATTTTTTGCAGTATAACCCTTGGTGATCTCTCAGCTTCACCGTTTGACTTATTCGGTCCAAATAACGAATCATACCAAATTTTCTTATATTTTTCCGGAGAATAATCTGGCGAGTAATACATTTCTTTCATATCCATCCAGTGTTGATACCATTCATACCAAGCGAAGTACATCCTTGCAATTTTTGGTGTCATTGCGCGATATTCATGCTCCGAAAACCATATTTCCTGTTTAAACATCAAGCAATCCTCCTTAATCATTAGTGATAGAGAATCTTTAACCCTGCTTGTTTAATGCATCGATTAGTGGAGCACTCCGGTCATCGTTGCCAGTCGC
>Ga0099364_10011796_pt1 | contig 11873 bp, 16 predicted proteins | sample TergutTh196P3_FD_73070 | JGI IMG/M metagenome (GOLD analysis project Ga0099364, IMG submission 73070) | Microcerotermes parvus P3 segment gut microbial communities from Pointe-Noire, Republic of the Congo - Th196 P3 | ecosystem: Host-associated > Arthropoda: Insects > Digestive system > Gut ...
TTTTTAAATAAGGGTTTTTGGCAATATTATTTTTTGTTACGCAATGCAAAAAACATTTTGTCGTTTTTCTCGAAAAAAGTAAATATTTTTGTTGTTTTTCAAAAAATTTACGATATTTGCAATTCCAAGTCGCAAACGACTTTTTTTTCGGATGCGAGGAGGATGGCAATTTTAAAAATTGCGTATTTTGGAATTCTTGTCTGTGTGAAATGTAGGAAGTTTAATATGTCCTGTGTAAATCAGTTCATTGCAAAGCATTGTAGCAGTTTTGTCGCAAATATAGAGTAAGCATTTTGTAAAAATGGGAAACGAAATGAAGCAAAAAAATACAAAAAATAGACGGGCGGTAAATAAGGTTTACAATTTGTTTTACTTTTGGTTACGAAAAAAACTGCTTGCGGTGACTCTTTTTCAGTTGGATTATTTATGTCTTCGGGCAAAATATACGATGTAAAGTGTGTAAAGTAAGGCGACTGTAAGGGCTATGCGTCCGCACCATAATTGAAAATGCTGCCAATTGGACAATGGGGCTTTTACTTCTTTGACTACTTCAAACGGATAGGGGATGCGGATGGTGTCATTGATGAATATCGAATCACGAATGGTTTTGTTAATGTACATGTGTCGGTGTCGTTCAAAAATGAGCGTGTCGCCTTTTTCTTTGACAAATATTGAATCGTAGCGGAAAATTGAATCGCGGACATGGCTGTTACGATATTCGATTTTGGTTGTTTCTACGGGGATGTAATGCGGCGTTTTGCACGCGCTGCAAAGGAATACAAGCAGCGCTAATAAATTGATGATTTTCGTCATTTTGGGGTGTCATTTTGGGATGTAAATATTTTTTTGTGGTATGCTTATGTTGCGCAACCATTCGGGTACGCTGAATGACGGGCAGGCTTTTTTGTCGAATTGGTTGTGTCCTGCAATTAAGACGGTGGGATGCTTTCGGAGGAAGTCCCACACGTAATGTACAAGGGCTATGCGCTGGGGAGCGGTACGGGTGTCTTTTGGTTTCATGGCAGCATCGCAGCCGCCGACGTAAACTATGTGGCGCGAAACATTGTTGATGCCTGCTACTCCGTTGGTGATTTCCCAAGGTTCGACGTATTGATTGTCATCGTAAGGCACAAGATTGACTACTGCGCCGTCTAAAAGTATCATGTCTGAATAGCCGACCTGTCGCCATCCTCTGCCGGTGGGTGTGGGCGATAGATGCCATTTTTTGACGTCTTCAGGGGTGTGATGTCTTCCTTCGGGTGTTGCGGTGCAGTGGATTATTAAAAACTTTAATGCTTTCATTTTCAGGATTTATTTTGAGAGTTTAGGTATGATATTAAGGATTGGATGCTTTCTTTGTTTTCAAAGAGTTTTTGTAGCGTTTTTTGGATTTCCTCTACGTTTTGCTCTTCATGTTTGAGGTTTTCAATTACGCTTTTAGCTTCGACTATGATGATGCCGATTGTGCCAATTACTGTAAAGTAGGGCATTTTGAATACTATACTTGCCGCGATGTCGGAAATGGTGAGCATTAGCATTAGTCCGAAGTAATTTGTCAGTTTGGTAATGGTGCGGCGGTAGCCGTAACTTGTGCGGATTTGTTTTAGCCTTTTGGCTCGTTTTATGCCGAAAAACAGGTCTATCAGTACAGAAACCAATACGCATGTGTATAGTATAGATACAGCTAAAATGAGCGCATTTAACCGCGCCCAGTCATCATTTATTATTGAAGGTATGAATGTTAACATTATTAAAGAGTTAAGAGTTAAAAATTAAGAGTTAGGAGTTTCGTTTTTATTTCTTCACTCCTAACTCTTCACTATTCACGCAAAGGGTTAGCCGATTATGAGAATAGAACCAAAGTACACGCTGTTGGAGACGTCTTTGCCGTCGTCGGACACGAAGCCTAAGTAACAGTTTACCTCACAATTTACCCAATCAGCAGGAAGGGCAATCTCTTGCCGTCCTGACGAACGAGTAGCGCCGCCGGTTACAGTAACAGCATCGCCTTTAGTTTGATTCACAACGGCTGCCAAGACCTTGTCGGTTGCCAATGCTGAACCGACACCGCTATTGTCCGTCCATTTCAACAGTACGCCGTTTCCGGCTGCGCCCAACTCTGCATCGAAAGCAGGAGTTAAAGAACCGCGAGAAATAACTACTTTTGCAAGGTCAATTGCATAATCGGGATAGTTGCCCGTCATTGCATTGTCGATAGTATACGACATAGCGGCGTTTATAGGCGATTGCCTTACTGCAAAAGCTTTCCATCCAATTTTCAAAACAGAATTGATTGTCTTCAGGAAAGCAAGCGCCACAGAAAATTTCGAACGCTGTGTTCTCTGTAGCAATGTACGCGGATTTTTTACGCTTTGGGGAAGCGAACGCATGTATGCGATGCCTTTCCAAGTTGCGCCTATGACTGTTCCGACCTTTCCGGAAAAGCCGCCTAAGATACCTTTTTTTATTTTGCCCATTTTTTCATAATTTTGAGGGTGAATAATTATTTTGTCGGGTGCAAAGGTATGATATGTTTTCGGATTATATATGATTTTGGTTTGTTATGCTTTCTGTTGCTGTTAGTTGCGTTGTTTTGCGGTTTATATCTGGAAAAGGAATACGCCTTATTGTTATATTGCTGATAATCAGATTTGTATACAATGGGCATAGTGTTTTATTATTTATTTGATGTACAGGATGTTAAAGGGGCGCACTTGGACTTGGTACGGAGAAGATACGGAGAAGGTATGTAGAAAGATGGTAAAATTGTTGATTAACAGATATAAGATATAAGATATAAGATATAAGAGTTAAGAGTTGAGACACAAGATGAAAAGTAGGCACAAACGGACGGTAGCAGCAAAATATTTTGGTAGCAGCATGTCTAAAAAACCGAGCGAAACACACAGAATGAGGATTTTTAAGAGGTTTAGGATTTTAAGGCTTGATGATTAGGATGTTTCGGTATATGGACAATCTTTGTTGGAAATGATGGAAAACCTGACTGAAACACATTGAAGACTTTGAGACGAAAAGACACAAGACGAAAAGCAGGAGCAACCAGAACGGCAGCAACAATATATTTTGGTAGCCTTATGCCTAAAAAAACCCAAACCCAAATACATTGAAAACGAAAAGACACAAGGACAAAGATGATTATGATATTTTTGTTGAGCATTATGCCTAAAAAACCTGAGCCCAAAAGACATTTAAGACGAAAAGACACAAGATGAAAAGCGGGCGCAACGGAGACGGCAAGTGCAATATATTTTGGTAGCAGTATGTCTAAAAAAACCCAAACCAAAATGGCGATAAACAAGCTATATCAATTATTTTTCGCAAAGGCGCAAAGAAGACAACCTTTTTTCAGTTTTCAGAATCGAAGGGGAAAACAACCTGTACCAATCCAGATTTCACTATTAAAAAAATCACCGCTTGCGGTGTTATTAAATGGGCGGCTTGCCGCACCGCTTTTCGCGCACCGCTTAGACTGCCTGCTAAAAATTTTTGGATAGTAAGAATATTTTGTTTTAGTAGTATTTTTTATAGCAGTAGTCATTTTTGGCAGTCGAAAAGATTAAATGAGCGCAAACCACTAATTGCTTTAGCAAGGTGAACGGGCATTTTAAGGCAGTAGGGATTTTTAATTTTTAAGTCTCTTTTAAAGGAGCAAAATACACTCGGTAAACACTTTAACCTATTTTTGATGGGTGGGCGGGTGGGGTTTAAGCGACTGGAAGGAGTTATTTAATCGCCTATTTAGGCGTGAAAAAGCGGAGGCACGACGAGAATATGCGCCGTTGGGCGTGAAAATAGCGGAGGCACGACGAGAATATGCGCCGTTGGGCGTGAAAATAGCGGAGGCACGACGAGAATATGCGCTGTTAGGCGTGAAAATAGCGGAGGCACGACGAGAATAATCGCTGTTAGGCGTGAAAATAGCGGAGGCACGACGAGAATGACCGACCGAAGGGAGTTATATCAACCGACTGAAAGGAGTTAAAAAATCGACTGAAAGGAGTTAAATCAACCGACTGAAAGGAGTTATTTAATTCGCGGTTTACCGCAACCGCTTTTAAGTCGGCGGTGGGCAAGCGGCGTTAGCCGCTTGAGCAAGCCGGAGCCGCACGCGCTTGCGCGGGCAGCCCACCGCCGTAATTAAATAAGCGGCTTGCCGCACCGCTTTTTGACGGCTTGCCGGCATAATTAATTCGCGGTTTACCGCAACCGCTTTTAAGTCGGCGGTGGGCAAGCGGCGTTAGCCGCTTGAGCAAGCCGGAGCTGTACGCGCTTGCGCGGACTGCCCACCGCCGTAATTAATGAGCGGCTTGCCGCACCGCTTTCGGAAAAAGAGCTCGCATATTGATTATATTATGTTAAATACCCGAAGGGCTTGGCTTTGCTATTTAACATAATATGCAATATGCGACCTTTTTCCGTCTGTTTAATTCGCGGCTTGCCGCACCGCTTAAGGGGGGGCGGGTGGGGATTTTTTTATGAACGGCTTGCCGTACCGCTTTTCGACGGCTTGCCGGCGTGGTTTAATGGATTTTTTTTGCAAAATTAGACCTTTGAAGTCAATTATAAACCGTTATTTTGTAAAAAAAATACCGCTTTTCGACGGCTTGCCGGCGTGGTTTAATGGATTTTTTTGCAAAATTAGACCTTTGAAGTCAATTTAAACCGTTATTTTGCAAAAAAATACCGCTTTTGTGGGTGGGTGGGCGGGGGGTAATGAACAATGAATAAAGAACAATATTATGGGGCTTTTGGCGGGTGGTGATTTTGAAGTTCAGGAATGGTAAGGATGGTAAAGAATTTAAGGCGTAAGGTGGGCGGTTTCTCGCAAAGGCGCGAAGACGCAAAGGTAAAATGTGATGGGTAGGGGCTCGCAAAGGCGCAAAGACGCGAAAGGTGAGGATGGTGGTTTTGAGGTTTGAGATGGTAAGGAATTTAAGGCAAAATAGAGTTGTGACTGTCCTTATTGACGGGTTGTGAGTTTTTTTGCATTTGCAAAAAAACGATGTCCTTATGGCAGGTTGTGAGTTTTTTTTGCATTTGCAAAAAAACGATGTCCTTATGGCAGGTTGTGAGTTTTTTTGCATTTGCAAAAAAACTATGTCCTTATGGCAGGTTGTGAGTTTTTTTTGCATTTGCAAAAAAACTATGTCCTTATGGCAGGTTGTGAGTTTTTTTGCATTTGCAAAAAAACTATGTCCTTATGGCAGGTTGTGAGTTTTTTTGCATTTGCAAAAAAACGATATCCTTATGCAGGTTGTGAGTTTTTTTGCATTTACAAAAAAACGATGTCCTTATGGCAGGTGGTGAGTTTTTTGCATTTGCAAAAAACGACGTCCTTATGGTAGGTTGTGAGTTTTTTGCATTTGCAAAAAACGATGTCCTTATGGCAGGTGATGAGTTTTTTTGCATTTGCAAAAAAACGACGTCCTTATGGCAGGTGGTGAGTTTTTTGCATTTGCAAAAAACGACGTACTTATGGTAGATGGTGAGTTTTTTGCATTAGCAAAAACGACGTACTTATGGCAGGTGATGAGTTTTTTGCATTAGCAAAAAACGATGTACTTATGGTAGGTAGTGAGTTTTTTGCATTTGCAAAAAACGATGTCCTTATGGCAGGTGATGAGTTTTTTTGCATTTGCAAAAAAACGATGTCCTTATTGACGGGTTGTGAGTTTTTTGCATTTGCAAAAAAACGATGTCCTTATTGATGGGTGGTGAGTTTTTTGCATTTGCAAAAAAACGACGTACTTATGGTAGGTGGTGAGTTTTTTGCTTTAGCAAAAAACGACGTACTTATGGTAGGTGGTGAGTTTTTTGCATTTGCAAAAAACGATGTCCTTATGGTAGGTGGTGAGTTTTATTGCATTTGCAAAAAACGATGTCCTTATGGCAGGTTATGAGTTTTTTGCATTTGCAAAAAAACGATGTCCTTATGGCAGGTGGTGAGTTTTTTGCATTTGCAAAAAAACGACGTTTCGGTTGGTAAGGAATTTGAGGCTAAGGGTGGGCGGTTTATTGCGAAGACGCGAAGGTTAAATTTGGTGGGTCTGGCTCTTGCAAAGGCGCGAAGACGCGAAGGGTGGGGATGTTGGGGTTGTCTTGTTTTTTTGTTCTGCACAAAAACAGGTGGGCGTTATTTCCAAAGCGGCTCGTTTTGCCAATTGTTCAAAAAGCCGTATTTGTAAATTGGAATGTTTGGATGGCAATTGATTAAATCAATGATTTTTTGTTTGATATCATATAGACTGTTCAATTGATTGCATAAATAGACCATGCAGGAAATGGCGGAAAACGGTTTGTTCGTTTGCGCCTGTTGAAGCGGAGGTGTTAACCATGCTCCAGAGGGGTTGTTTAGTTGCATGACTGGTCGTTTAGGTATATTTCGGCTCCATAAACGGGAATGGTGGGCTATGACATTGCGTAGTAGGGTGATTGCTTCTAACCAACTGGATAATTCGGTAAAGAGATTTAGTCCCATTTCATTGGCAATAATTGCTTTTTCGGGTAGTTGATTCTTCAGGCTTTTGTAAAGTTTTGAAAGTGTCCCCATTGACGCTACTTCCAGAATTTTCCATGCATCAGGGTTTTGTCCGGGGTGGCGTTTTTGTTGGTCTTTGACGAAAATTTCCTGACTGCGATTGTATTCTTTTTGTAATTCGTCAAGGGTATGCAGGTGTGTGGTTTTAGTTGTTCCGTCTTTTGTATAGGGCGCGGCTTCAAATAATACGGGATTCAAGTACCATAAACCACCGTATGAAACGGATAGATGGTAAATCATCTTTGCGCGAACGGCAATTTCTACCCGCTCAATGGCATCAAATAAAATAATTCTCAATTGACGGTCGAAGTGATAGCGTTCTATGACATCTTCAAAATATGTATCCGGTTTGAAAATATGTTGTATGCAATCATATTGCATATCCCACCAATAGCCTTTCAAACGGTAGTAACCGATATTTTCCAAGTATTGCGGCGCTTCGGTTTCATTTTTGAAAAGCATTTTACGCTGTTTGAGTAACGTAATTTGGGCGTTGATTGTGTATGCGGGTTTGTTCATTGAATTACAAGATAAAAGATAATGACCCGTATGCAGTTCTTATGGTATGCAAAACGGGTTCTGTCGGGGGCAAAAGTACAGTGTTTTTTTTTATTTACCAAATTTTTTTTGTTTTTTTTTGTTTTTTTTCAAAAAAACAGGAAATAGCAAGGTGGGTGGGAAAATGTTACAATTGTTACAATGGGGGGAATTGTGGTGGATTTCAGTTTGTTAGGGTGTAACATTTTTGTTACAATAGGGGGTAACATGTTACGGTTTTTAGGTGGGGTGTTACATTGTGTATTTTCAATAGATTATGGGTGGGGTGTAACAAACTGTAACAATTATTTGAAAAAATGTTACAGGTAAAGTGGTTGGTATTTAGGGGATAAGGTGGGGGTGTAACAAATGTAACAAATTTTTGAGGGGGTGGGAATTTTTTATTGAATATTGAATATTGAATATTGAATATTGACATGTTTTTTATAGGATTTTAAGGAAATTAAAGGGTTTAAGGGGTTTTCTTGCAAAGGGGGGAATTTTTCTCGCGAAGGCGCAAAGTTTTTTTATCTCGTCTGGGTTATTCACAGAATTACAGAATTTTTACAGAATTGACATGTTTTTTTATAGGATTTTCGACTACGAAATAGAGGCAGTGCATGTTTTATTCATTTCTTTTTCCTGTTACGGTTATTGAATAAATTCCTACGTTTCCTGACTTGTATTTTTCAATCGTGGATTTGTCTAAATGTTCTTGCAATACGTCATCGGGGATTTCAATCGTTTTTGTACGCTCAACTTTAATGTTTGCAAAACCTGCTTTTTCAATCTCTCCCAAATACTCGTCTCGCTGAATGGCGCTGGCAATACAACCTGCGTACATAGCGGCGTTGTCGGTAAACTCTTTTGGAAAATGTCCATTAAGGACTACATCGGAAATACAAAAATGTCCACCCACTTTCAATACTCGGTAAATTTCTTTGAAGATTTTGTCTTTGCGTGGCAACAAATTTAATACGCAATTACTTACAACTACATCGGCGGTTTTGTCGGTAAGCGGCATATTTTCAATGTCGCCTTCTAAAAATTCGACATTTGTATAGCCGAGTTTTGTGGTGTTTTTTCGAGCTTTTTCGAGCATTTTCGGAGCAAATTCTATTCCTATAACTTTTCCTTTTTCGCCTGTTTGCGCACGAGCAACAAAACAGTCGTTTCCTGCGCCACTTCCCAAATCTACAACGGTATCGCCTGGTTTTATTCTTGCGTATTGTGTGGGAAGTCCGCAGCCAACGCCTAAATCTGCGTCTGGTTCGTAGCCTTTTAATTTGCTGTAATCTTCGCTCATTATGGTATACACTTTTTTCGAGGGTGCAGAGGGCGCTAATGGATTACAACAACATTTTTGTTTGTCGTCCGCCGCCAATGCTAAATCGTTGTACTGCTGTTTTACCAATTCTTTGAGGTCAAATTTTCCGTTTTTTAAAAGCCATTCTTTGACTTCGCTTTCTTTTGGAATACTGCCCTGTGAAATTATATTTCCGTCAATGACTACGGCTGGGGTTGTCATTACTCCGTAATTCATAATTTCCGTGATGTTTTCTACTTTTGTAATGGTAGCGGATGATTTGGTTTCTTCCACAACTTTTTTTACTTGTTTGTACAAGTCGTTGCATTTTTTGCAACCTGTTCCGAGAATTTCGATTTTCATATCTTGATTTTTTATAAATTTATGATTATGTGATAAATTCCTGCTCCTATAAAAATGATTGCAACAACTCGCTTAAACCATTTTTCAAAAGATTTCATTCGGTTGTAAAAATTTCCGATATTTGAAACGCTGTAAGCCAACAGGCATGCAATAACAATTACAGGCGCCCCTGTTGCAATGGCAAAAACAGGCGGTAACAAGAAGCCTGTGGAACTTGCAAGCGTGAGCGGAATAAGCCCGCCAAAATACAACACCGCACCATAGGGACAAAATGCCAATGCAAACAACAGTCCCAATAAAAATGCGGTTAAATAATTACGTTTGAGATTTTTTTGACTTACAGAAGTTGTAATTTTACTCAAAAAAGGAATGTTGAATTTGATAAAATCGAACATAAAAGTTCCGATGATAACAAGGGCAATGCCAATCCACAATCCGTCAATTTGTTGTAAGTAACGGGCAACGTGAAATTTGCTTGTACCAAAATAAATAACGCTTGCCAATGCGGTATAACTGAACATTCGCCCGAATGTGTAAAAAATTCCGTTGAATAACACACGCTGTTTGTTGGTAATATCTTTGCTCAAATATGCGGTTGCGGTAATGTTCATTGCCAAAGGGCATGGACTTATCGCTGTCATTATTCCCAAAATGAATGCTGTAAGTAAAGGGATGTTTGAACTGTCGGCTAATTGTTGTAAAAATTCCAAGTTATTGCAGATGTTTGTTTACTTCTTCCTTTATCAAATTTTCCAAGGATTGTGGATTATTAACGGCTGTGGCGAATGCTTGGTCGGTAATTTCCACATAACTACCGCTGAAGGCGATAATTAGAGCGTTCCAAGTTACGTTGTATTTCTCGATCAATGCTTTGTTGCCTTTTTCGCTTGTGTTGATTTCAATGAAACGGACTTTTTCGTTGTCGGCAAAGGCTTTTTCAATGCTTTCTCTTGCCACATTTTGTACGGCAACGCAAGTTTTACATCGTTGTTTGCCGTGAAAGTAAAAAATATTTACGGCTGTTTCGTCTATTGTTAAGGTGTTTGTCGCTTTTTTACCGCTTTGTCCGCAACCTGCAAGGGTTGCGATAAGGATTAGAATTGTTGTTACTTTTTTCATTTTTATTTTACTTTACTTTACTTTACTTTACTTTACTTTTTTGTTGCTGTTTGTTTTTCGCCAAACAACGAACATTTTTAATTTACAATTATATTAACGGTGACTTTGTTAAAATATTATAATTGACATGTTTTTTTATAGGATTTTATAGGAATTTAAGGGGTTTAAGTTTTTTTTCGCAAAAGGGGGAATTTTTTCTCGCAAAGGCGCGAAGGCGCAAAGTTTTTTATCGCGTCTGGGTTATTCACAGAATTACAGAATTTTTACAGAATTGACATAATGATGGCGAATTTGGGATTTGGGTTGTGTTTTCTACCGAGAGAGGCATCCCTCGCGGGATGCCGATGTGGGATTTGGGTTGTGTTTTCTACCGAGAGAGGCATCCCTCGCGGGATGCCAATGTGGGGTTTGGGTTGTGTTTTCTACCGAAGGAATTTAAGGAATTTGAGGAGGTTAAAATGGGGTTTCTTCTTGTAGGGGGTGGGGTTCGGGGGTGGGTGGGGTGAGGGTTTGTATTTCGTGGGGGGTTAGGAAGTCTTGGCGTTGGAAAACTAAGGGTTGTCCGATTTGTTTTTCGGTGTGGATGGTGAAGTTGTCGGCGGCGGTTATTTCGTTTGTGGTGATGTAGGTTTTCCATTTGTAGGTGCATCTTTTGATTTTGCGGTTGCCTTTTTCGTCGCGTAAAAAATCTATGTCGAGGTGGGTTTTGCATTCGCGGATGATGTAGTAGCTGTCGTAGCGGTTGGAGAGCATGTGTTCGGCGATTTGTTTGGCGGTTATTTGTAGTTCGGCTTCTTGGAAGTCGAAGAAGTATTGGCGGACTTTTTCGCGTATTTCTTTGATTACTTTGGGGAGGTTTTGTTCTATCAGGCGGGTTAGGGCTTCGGTGTGTATTTCGTGGGGGGCGAACCACATGCGGGAGTTTTGTCGGGTGTGCATTTGACGGCGGTTGAGCAGGTGTAGGAATTGGGGGATTTCTTGTATCATGGCTGCGAGCATGTCTATTTTGTCGGTTGGGGGGACGGGGATTTTGCGTACCCAGTAGCGGATGTCTTTTTTGCCGGCGATGATGAAGCTGTCTTCGTTGTTGGATGCGAGTATGAATTTTCCGAAGAAGTCTACTTCGACGTGGTCTTTGCCTTTTTGGTTTATTACTATTTTGTCGCCTGTGGATAGGGCTTTTATGCGTTCTATTACGGGTTTTTTGTCGATGAAGCTTTCTTCGCAGGCGATGATTAGTCGTGTTGCCCAGCCGGAGTTGAAGTCGTTGGATAGTTCGGCGTTGCCTATGATGGTGCAGTTGTTGGTGAATATTGCTTTTAGCCATTTTATGAATGTGCTTTTGCCGGTGTTGTTTTCGGCGGAGACGAGGCACAATATGGGTAATATTTGTTGGGGGCGTTTGTAGAGGAGTTGGATGTAGTCTAAGCCGAGTTCGTGTTGTTCGCCGAAGATGTGTTGTATGAAGTCAAGTGTTAGGGGGCAGTCGCCTTCTTGGGGTTCGTGTTCAAATTCGTAGTAGCGGTTGAAGCAGTTTTCGATGATGGGCTGGTAGTGTATGTGGTCGGGGACGTTGCAGAAGGCTTTGTATTTGGGTATGTGTTCGAAGAAGTCTTTTCCGTAGTCGTCTCGGATTGTTTCTTTGTTGCGCTGGTGTAGTTGTTTTTCGAGTTGTTTGTATTTGTTGGGGACGTGTACAAATTCGTAGTATCCGTCGCCAACGCGGGCGTAGTTTTTGGCGTCGGCTGGTATTATTACGGTTAGTTCTTCTTTTTCGGGGTTGTATTGGTATTGTGTTCCGGAGAAGATGAATTTTTGGTCGGCTATTGCGGGTTGGTGGAAGTCGTAGAATTGTTCGACTTTTGAGAGGCGGAACCATTTGTAGAGGTGGCGGGTTTCGTAGGTTATGTCGAATTTTGTGAAGTATTTTGAGGGGCGGGAGAGGGCGAGCAAATCTTCGGCAACGGGGTTTGAAGGGGGAAGGGGGGA
>Ga0099364_10011797_pt1 | contig 11873 bp, 8 predicted proteins | sample TergutTh196P3_FD_73070 | JGI IMG/M metagenome (GOLD analysis project Ga0099364, IMG submission 73070) | Microcerotermes parvus P3 segment gut microbial communities from Pointe-Noire, Republic of the Congo - Th196 P3 | ecosystem: Host-associated > Arthropoda: Insects > Digestive system > Gut ...
GGCAGGAACAAAGTGGCTTGTTGTTGAACAGGATGATCCCACCCCGGGTAAAACTCCCCTTGAATGTGCAAAGGTAAGCTTAGATTACCTTAACGGTTTAAAACTTTAGTATAAGGAGTATATATGTCCAAGATAAAAAAAGTAAAAACCGCAGTTGTCGGCTGCGGAATGATAAGCGAAATATATTTACAGAATATGACCAAAAGTTTTCAGATTCTTGAAGTTGCCGGCTGTCATGATGTCGACAAGAAGAAAATGGAAAAGAGGGCAAAGCAGTTTAACATAAAGCAAATGAGCATGGAAGAAATTCTAAATGATAAGAGCATAGAGCTGGTTTTGAATATCACAAGTCCTACAAGCCACCACGGGGTTAGCGCAAAAATACTTGGGGCAAAAAAACATCTATACTCGGAGAAGCCAATTGACCTTTCAATTGAAGCTGCACGCGAACTTGTTAAACTCGCAGATAAGAATAATTTACTCTTCGGGAGTGCCCCGGATACCTTCCTTGGAGAGGCAATACAATCAGGCAGGTACTATATTGATTCAGGTTTAATAGGTGATGTTACTTCTGTTTATGCTGTGTTAAACCGCGACGCAGGTGTCCTTGCCGAGGGTTACCCGTTTACTGCCCTCGCAGGAGGAGGGATAGGCCTTGATGTCGGGGTTTACTATGTAACTGCGCTTTTAAGCATACTCGGCCCTGTAAAGAGTGTCGCAGGATTTGTGCAAACACGTAACCCTGAAAGGGTTCATTTCTTTCCAAACAAAGAAAACTTTGGTCAAAAGTTTAAACTGGAGGCAGAAAACCTTGTAGTAGGAAGTTTTGAATTTATTTCCGGAGTATATGGCTCAGTGACATTTAACTCCTGCAGTATTATGAACGAGATTCCGCAAATTGTTATTTATGGTACAGAGGGCATTCTTTATTTACCTGATCCCAATCTGTTTGGAGGGGAAGTAAAGGTAATCTTAAAAGGACAAACAGAACCTGTTACACTTCCGCCAACCCATACATTCACAGGCGATTGCAGGGGAATAGGTATTGCAGACCTTGCATGGTCTCTAAGGAAGGGCAGGAAGCCCAGAGCAGATAAGGGAATGGCCTTCCACGGGCTTGAGCTGCTTCTTGGTCTTTATAAGAGCTGTGAGACAAGAACATTCTATGATATGACAACAACCTTCGAGAGACCTCTGCCTATTCCGCGAGGCTATCTTGGTGAGGATTATTGCGGTTCACCACCGGAAGCGGGAATTGCGGTATAGTTGCTTTGCAAAGCTGCTTCAATGCAGGCCTTTGTCATGTCGGCTAACTTATGCCTTCTAACATCGGCTGCCATATCCGCAGTAATTATTGGGGGGCAGAAGACTATTTTCAAAGGCACTGAATGAACCTTATTATGCCTTTCAAAGACATCATAGCTCCCTGTTATTGCTATTGGCAGTATTGTTGCAAGAGAGTTAGTGGCGAGCTTGATTGAACCTGCTTTGAAAGGGAGGAGTGCTTCTCCCTTATTTCGGGTGCCCTCGGGGAAGATGAGCATGCAGGAACCGTTTTGGAGAACCTTTATACCTTTATTGATGGTGCCAATGGCTTTCCTAATATTTTTCCGGTCTATGTAAAGCCCCCCAAGAATGCTTATCCATATATTGATAAAGGGGACATACATAAGCTCTTTTTTTGCGATGAATCCGAAAGGGCGTCCTAAATAGGCAAGGGTTAGAATTATGTCGAAAAGGCCAACATGGTTGCTGACAAAGCAAAGTGCTCCCTTTTTCGGGATATTCTCCCTTCCTTTTACTTCTACAGTGCAGCCGGTAATTGCTATGGTGATTCTTGCCCACCTTTGAGCAATTTTATATGTAATAATATTGCTAAGTTTCCTAAAGCCAATAATACTCAAGATGAAGGCAATAATGCCAAGAGGGGTTAATACTATTGCAGTAAGTCCGCAAAGACCAAAGGCTGCTATCGTTTTAATTGTAGTCATTGATGATATTATACCAAACGTAGAACAGTAAATGCAATAAGAGCTACGATAAACCAGCAAATAAGGCCAAGCAATAAGGGCCTTATTCCGCTTGAGATGAGGCTCTTTAAATTGGTATTAAGACCGATAGCGGCGAGTGCAATGGTAATTCCAAACTTCCCAATATTTACTAAAAGTGATGTTACTCCTCTGTCAATATTAATAAGGGTATTCAGCACGGCAGCGGCTATAAAAATAAGCACAAACCAGGGGAATACTTTTACGAAATTAAAACCTGAACCCTCCTTGCTCTTCATTTTCCTTCCTGTATAAATTGCAAGAACGAGGGCAATTGGCGCTATCATGAGGGTGCGGGTTAACTTTACGATTGTTGCAAAGGCAAGGGCGGTATTATTCCCCGAAAGGCTGCTCCAGGCAGTACCTGCAGCAACAACCGAAGAAGTGTCGTTGATTGCTGACCCTGCCCATATACCGAAATCTGCATCACCCATACCTATAATACGGCCAAGCAGGGGAAATAATAAAACAGCAATTATGTTAAAAAGGAAGATTGTAGATATTGCCCTTGTTACATCCTCATCCTCTGCCCTTATAACAGGTGCGATTGCAGCGATTGCTGAGCCGCCGCAGATGGATGTGCCTACTCCGATTAGGACACCGGTATTTGGAGAAAGTTTTAGAGCCCTTCCAAAAATATAGGCTGCGAGCAGGGCAGAAAAAATAACTGCAAAGATGATGATTAAGGACATGCTCCCGACTGCCAAAATATTATAGAGATTCATGTCAAAGCCAAGGAGTATGATCGAATACTGTAACACTTTTTTTGAGCAGAACCTGATCCCGGCATTTGCTTTTATAAGGCTTGGTGCAACCTGCGCTAAAATGATCCCAAATAGGATTGCAATGATGGGGCCCCCAATAATGGGGAAGAGCCTCCCAAGAAACCAAGACGGAATAGCAATAAGTAAGCAAAGAACAATTCCTTGAATATTTTTCATTTAATCTCCTATCCTGCAAGTGTAGCAAGTTTTTCTCTAATAAACTCACTCTTTTCTTTTAGCCCGATATTACCTGCCGCAAAAATAACTATATTTGCCTGTCTTGGATCGAGCTTTACTTTCCCTGAAGATTCCTTCATTAATCTAACCAATCGGTCAACACTTACCTTTGCAACCTTGCCAAACTCAGCCCTTACCATGCCGCCCCTTTCCTTAAGGGAAGATATCGAAAGCTCCCTGCAAATTATGCGGAGTTCTGCAAGTGCAAGAAGGCTTGCTGCCTCATCGGGAGGCGGGCCGAAACGGTCGATTAACTCTGCATTAAGACTGTCAAGTTCTTCCCTTGTTCTTACTGCAGCGATCTTTTTATAAAGCTCCATTTTCTCCTGGGCAGAATCTATGTAAGTGTCGGGGATGAAACCGGAATATTCAAGCTCCAATAGGGTTTCGGTTTCTGCTTCATAGTCCTTATCTTCAAGTTTTCTTACAGCCTCATCCAAGAGGCGCATATAAAGGTCAAAGCCCACAGAGTAAATATCACCTGACTGCTCCCGCCCAAGGAGATTCCCTGCTCCTCTAATCTCCATATCCTTCATTGCAATTTTAAAGCCCGAGCCCAGCTCAGTAAAATCGGAAATTACCTGCAACCTCTTCATTGCAACTTCCGAAAGGGCCTTATCCCTCGGATAAAATAGATAGGCGTATGCAAGACGATCGGAGCGGCCCACCCTTCCTCGCAACTGGTATAGCTGAGAAACCCCGTACATATCTGCACGATCAATTATGATAGTATTAACATTCGGAATATCAATTCCATTTTCGATGATAGTAGTTGATACAAGCACATGAAAGCCGCCGTTAATGAAGCGGTGCATTACATCTTCCAACTCCCTTCCGTCCATTTGACCGTGTGCTGTTTCAATGAGCATTTCGGGGAGCAGCCTTTGGATTTTAATACGGGTATCAACAAGGTCTTCGATACGATTGTGCAGGAAAAAGACCTGACCTCCCCTCTCTGCCTCTTTTCGTATAGCGTTTGCTATACGCTCATCATTATGCTCTTCAATTGCGGTTTCAATCGGGCGGCGGTTAAGGGGCGGTGTTGCAAGAAGGCTCATGTCGCGGATCTTTAGAAGGCTCATGTGCAGGGTGCGGGGGATTGGTGTTGCAGTAAGGGTAAGGCAGTCCACATTTGCCTTAAGCTCTTTTAACCTCTCCTTGTCCTTTACTCCAAAGCGCTGTTCCTCGTCGATTACCATTAAACCCAGATTCTTAAAGCTCACATCCTTTTGAATTATGCGATGGGTTCCAATTAACAGATCAATCTCGCCTTTTTTTAACTCTTCGATTATGCGTTTAGCATTTTTCCTGTCAACAAAGCGCGAAAGCATTGCAAGCTTTATCGGGAATTGGTTGAAGCGCTCCTTAAAATTTTCGTAATGCTGATCTGCCAAGATTGTGGTTGGTGCAAGGAAGGCTGCCTGTTTACCCCCCATTATAGCCTTAAAGCAGGCCCTGACTGCAACTTCGGTTTTCCCGTAACCCACATCCCCGCAGACAAGCCTGTCCATTGGAGAGCTGCTTTCCATATCGCTTTTTATTTCTTCAACACAGCGGAGCTGGTCCTCAGTTTCCTCAAAGGGGAAGGCTGCCTCGAACATGGTCTGCCATTCGGAGTCGACGGGGAAGGCAAACCCTTGTGAGCGTTTTCTTTTTGAGTAAATCTCAAGGAGCTTTTCTGCAATATCTTCAACCGACTTCTTTACCCTGCCCTTGCGATTCTCCCAGCTCTTCGAGCCAAGAATGTCTAAGCGGGGCGGAGAGCCCTCATTGCCGATATAACGCTGAATCAGGTTCACCTGCTCAATCGGCACAAAGACTGTTTCATCCCCCGCATACTCTACTTTTATATAATCCCTCTCATGACCAAGGGCCTTGATCCTCTCGATGCCCTTAAAAAGACCAATGCCGTAATTTACATGAACTATATAGTCTCCCGGGTTTAACTCTACGAAGGTGTCAATGGCTGCACTTCGGACAGTCCTTAGGGATTTAGGAGGACGGCGGCGGCGGCCGAAGATCTCGTTTTCCTGTATCAGCATTAGCTTGATGTCAGGAAGGGCAAAACCGGAAGATAGGGGAAGGGAGACGACAGAAACATCATCATCTTTTAAAAGCTGCTCGATCCTGCCTGCCTGCACTTCAGACTCGGCTGCTACAGTTAATCTCCAACCCTGCTTCTTTAAAGAGGCAAACTCCTCTTTTAAATAGTCCATATTGCCGAAAAAACTGCGAGGAGGATCGCAGGATGCTGAAAGACGAAGGGCACCCTCCTCCCCTCCCCCCTTTATAGACATAAAGGAAATACGTTGTTCAGACTGATTTGATAACTCTCTAAAACTTAAAAGTATCCTCTCGGGGACAGGGGCTTCCCTGTCCTTACGAGACCTTCCATAAAGGTTCTTATACTCCCGCTCAAGGCTTTCCTGCGCATTTTCGAGCCGCTCCCTGTCAAGGCAGAATAGTATTCCTTCGCGGGCATAATCAAGAATCGATGCGCTCTTTTCAAAGGCAAGGGGAAAGAACAGCTCCTCCCCGCTTACTGTGCCGCGGGCCATAAGCTCTTCAAGGATTGCCCTGCCGCCGGAAGGGAACTCCTCGTAATTTTCAAGGTTACGGCCGAGGGCCTCTATGCGATCATCAGTCCAAACCAGCTCCTTCATCGGATGAATGAGCAATTCCTTCACATTTTCGAGGCCGCTCTGAGTAATAGGGTCGAAGCGTCTTATGGATTCGATCTTGTCAAAGTCAAAGAGGATGCGATATGCCCTGCTCTCGTCGTTTAGAAGTATGTCTAGAACCTCTCCCCTAAGCGCAAACTCGCCCCGTAGCTGCACCCTCGGCACCCTTGTAAACCCGTATTTTATGAGGGTTTCTGCAAGGCTCACGGTGTCAATAACACCCTCGGGCTCAAGTTTTATCAGCAATTCCCTGATATAGGCCGGGGGAGGAAGGGGGGTTAAAAAGGCCCTCTCGGGCACAATGACAATGCCTGAACCCCCTGATGCAAGCCGGGAGAGAATGGACATCCTCTCGCCAAAAACAGGTGAATAAGTAGCCATATCACGGTAGGGCATGCCGCCCCACCAGGGGAAGATTGAAACATCCTGCTCAGCCGTTTCCAAATCCCTTTCAAGAAGGCCTGCCTCGGTATCCGAGGGTACTATAATAAGAACCGGCCCTTGAGAAGTACGGGGCCTTTTTTCGGCAATCAGGGATATTAGAAGAGCAGGGAAGGCCCCCTCGGCATCGTCAATTTCAAGGGGAAACCCGGCTTCTTTTACGGCGCCAAGGATGGTCTTAACCTTTGAGGAAGATAATAATGCTTCTTTTAGAGTAATAAATGATGTAATATGCATAGTGTAAAAACTAAGGTATACATACCTGTTTACCGATTACTATAGTATAGAAGTGCCTTCATACGCAATAAACACTTTTATGGGGTGAATCGTGAAGTTTAGATTGATTTTTTTACCGGTATTACTGGTTTTATTGGGAGTGGCCCTCCCTATTACGGCTCAGGCAAATGCAGGAGTTTCCTTTCAGATACGCTATTTTGACAGAAGGGTATTCTATCTTGATGATGAGCCGATTCTGATTCATATAACCCTGACAAATAATAGTCCCGGGCCCTATAGGTTCCGCCTTGCAGAAGAGCGGGCCTTTTCCGTTGACTTTGACGTAAGGACCAATTCAAACAGGCCCGTGGACCCCGCAGACCGCCTGATTCAAAGGCGAAGTCAGGCTATGCAGGTCTTTTTCCGCGAAATTACCATAGAAACAGGTGAATCCTTCTCCTTTGTAGAGGATCTCAGGGATTATTCAGAGCTGTTAAACAGCGGAAGCTATGTGATACAGGCTCGCATTTACCCCGAACTGATACAGGCATCGACTTTATTCACCCCGATTGAGTCAAACCGTCTGATCCTCGACCTCCGTCACAGGCCCCTCCTCGGACCTGAGGGCATTCCCCTTGAACTTGACGTTGAAACGAACGCAGTGCTTGTCAGGGAGAGGCTCCCCCCGGATGAGGTTATCAACTATATGCTGACTGCAAGACAGAGAAGCCAGTGGGAAAGATTCTTCCTCTACCTTGATCTCCAGTCAATGCTGTCCCGTGATCCCCATCGCAGACGGCAGTGGAATGCCGAGTCAGAAGAGGGCCGGCTTAGAATGCTTGCGCGCTATAAGCAGGACTTACAGAATGCCGTTGTTGACGGTGACATCTCCATGATACCCACCGACTTTACGATTGAACGCACGACATACGACACCCGTACAGCCGCTGTTACTGTGCTTAACCATTATGATATGGGTAACTTCACTGAAATACGGCGTTATACCTGGCATCTTGAGAGAAGAAATGATGTCTGGCTTGTGGTTGACTACCAAGTCCAGAACCTGGGCACCACCCGCTAAATTTCTTCGAATCTCGCAGTAAAGAAGCGCAATTGCTTGGGTTCGTAAACAAAGCGTAAGCCTCGGATCTTCTCCTTGTTTTTATGCAATGCAATTACAGCCCTTGCAACAACATCCATGTGAGCATAGGTATAGACCCTGCGCGGAATGGTTAAACGAACCAGTTCCAGCTTAGGCTTATGGTTCTCCCCCGTATTCACGTCCCTTCCTGCCGAGACTATGCCCCTTTCCATTGAGCGCACCCCCGATTCAAGGTAGAGATTTGCCGCAAGGGACTGTGCAGGGAATTGATCTTGAGTCAGATGGGGACAGAAGCGCTTTGCATCGAGGAATACCGCATGGCCTCCAACCGGCTCCATTATAGGCACGCCCGCATCAAGGAGGAGGTCCCCAAGATACCTTACCTGCTTTATCCTATGCTCAATATACTCGTATTGCACGGACTCCCTAAGACCGATTGCTAGGGCTTCCATGTCACGGCCTGTCATACCGCCGTAGGAGGGCATTCCTTCGAATACGACTACAAGCTCCTTGGCCCTAATAAAAAGCTCATCATCATTCATGCATAAGAAGCCGCCGATATTGGTTATCCCGTCCTTCTTTCCGCTCATAGTACAGCCGTCTGCATAGCTAAAGGATTCATGAACAATCTCTGCTATGGTCTTATTTGAATAGCCTGCCTCTCTTTCCTTGATATAAAAGGCATTTTCAACGCATCTTGTCGCGTCATAATAGACCTTAATGCCGTATTTATCGCAAAGTTCCCGCACTGCCTTCATATTTTCTATGGAAACAGGCTGTCCCCCTGCCAAATTCACGGTAATTGCAAGGCAGACGTATGCAATTTGCTCTGCTCCAACCTTATCAATAAGACCTTTTAGCTTATTAAGGTCAATATTTCCCTTAAAAGGATGATACGCCGTAGTATCGTGGGCCTCATCTATCACAATATCGTAAAAAATCCCGCCATTCGCCTCCTGATGATAGCGCGTGGTGGTGAAGTACATGTTCCCGGGGGTATATTGGCCTGCTTTAATTGCCAGGGTACTTAGGATATTCTCGGCTCCCCTCCCCTGATGGGTCGGAACCACATGCTTAAAGCCAAAGAGTTCCTTTACAGTGGCCTCAAGATAATGCCAGTTGCGGCTCCCCGCATAGGCCTCATCACCCATCATCATGCCTGCCCATTGCTTATCACTCATTGCATTTGTGCCTGAGTCAGTCAATAGATCGATGTAAACATCCTCTGAATTAAGCAGAAAGGTATTATACCCTGCTTCTTTGAGCACTTTTTCCCTGGTTTCCCTGTCAATCATCTTTACCGGCTCTACAGATTTGATCCGGAAGGGTTCTGCAGGATATTTTGTATCAAGCATCTTTCTCTCTCCTTAAATGGGTTATTTTGGTTATTTTAGCACAGTTTCTAGAGTTTAGGAAGCAAGAATTTTGATTCGATATTATGGTATTTACAAAGCGGGGGTTTTTTTATAGTATTAAGGGGTCTAAAGGACGCTTAGCTCAGCTGGTTAGAGCACCACGTTTACACCGTGGGGGTCACATGTTCGAATCATGTAGCGTCCAATTATCTCGTATACAAATGGCACATGATCTTATGCTCACCATCACTATAATAATCGGGCTTCTTCTCCTTGCAGATGTCCATGCACTTCGGGCATCTTGGGGAAAATTTGCAGCCCTTTGGTAAATTAGTCGGGTCGGGCATAAGGCCTGCTATCGGGTTCAGCCTTGGGGTATCTATCTTTAGGTTGGGGATCGAGCCGAAAAGACCTGTAGTGTATGGATGATGGTCCTTCGTATTAAAGATATGGTCTGCTGTCCCGATTTCAACAATTTCGCCTGCATACATTACGCAGACATCATCGCAGGTCTGGGCGACAATCCCCAAATCGTGGGTGATAAGTATCATCGAAGTGTTGAGCTTTACTTTCAGCTCGTTCATCATCCCGAGAACCTGGGCCTGGATGGTGACATCAAGGGCCGTTGTGGGCTCATCCGCTATGAGCAGTTCAGGCTCGCATGCCATTGCAATCGCAATAACGACCCTCTGCTTCATTCCGCCCGAAAACTGATGGGGGAAATCCTTCTTTCTGTTTTTCTGAATGCCCACAAGCTCTAAAGCCTGGTCAACCCTTTTGCCCAGTTCTGCTGTGCTTAGGTTTTCGGTATTGTGCAGGGAAAGGGCTTCGAGAATCTGATCACCGACCTGAACTATGGGGTTTAAGGAAGTCATCGGGTCCTGGAAGATCATGGAGATGCGCTTACCACGGATGCGCAGCATTTCGTTTTCACTTGCCTGCATCAGGTCCTTATTGTCGAAGAGGATTGAACCGCCTGCAACGCGGGCAGTCCTATCGGGCAGAAGGCGAAGGATGGAAAGTGCAGTTGTGGTTTTACCTGCCCCTGTCTCCCCGACTATTCCAAGGGTGGTGCCTTTTTTAAGGGAAAAGCTTATCCCGTTTACGGCTTTGACATGCTCAAAATCGGTTTGGTACGCAATTTCAAGGTCTTTTATATCAAGTAAAATTTCTCTGCTATCACTCATGTTCTGCCCTCTAATCTCTCAGTTTCGGATCAAGTGCATCGCGCAGTCCGTCCCCAACCAGGTTAAAGGAAAGGGCTGAAAAGAGGATACAGGCGCCCGGGAAAAACAATAAATACGGTGCTGTTCTCATAAACACTTGAGCCTCTGACAGCATTGCTCCCCATTCCGGATTCGGCGGTTGAATACCCATGCCGATATAACTGAGGCCCGCTGCTGCAAGGATGGTGCCTGCAATGGACATTGTTGCTTGAACAATAATCGGCCCCATTGCATTTGGAAGTATATACTTTACGATTATGCGAAAATCCCTTGTGCAATAGGATTTTGCAGCTTCGATAAAGTCCTGCTCTGCAACTGTTAAAATAACCGAACGTGTCAAACGGGTAAAACCCGGAACACTTGCAATTGTAATCGCTATAAGAAGGTTTCTAAGGTCGGGGCCTAATGCTGCGATTATGGCAAGTGCAAGCAGAATCCCCGGAATGCATGTAAGCACATCCATAAGCCTCATGATTATATTGTCAAGCTTTCCCCCATAGTAGGCGGCAGTTGCGCCTAACAGACCTCCCACTATCACCGAAAAGAAGGTTGTGAAAAGTCCAATCGTAAGTGAGACTCGCGAGCCGTGAAGCACCCTTGTAAAGAGATCTCTGCCGAAGGCATCAGTCCCAAAATAATTCTCAGAGTTTGGGGCCTTAAGTCTCTCCCTTGCATTAATGGTTATTGCCCTTTCATAGGGTGATATAACTTCAGCGAAAATGGCAAGGAGGGTAAAAATTAAAAGGACTGTGAGTCCTGCCATGGCTGTTTTATTCTTTTTTATTCGAAGCCATACTTCAGCGAGCTTGCTCTTCTTTTTGACCTTATGGTCGATTATGTCAACTGAATCTGTATACATGCCCTACCTCCTCTACCTTGAGTACTTGGCCTTGATCCTGGGATCGATAAAGGCATAAAGGATATCCACAACCAGCATAATAAAACAGAAAATTGTAGCAAGAAAAATTGTTGTGGACATTACAACGGGCAGATCTTTCATCCTAATTGCAGCAACTATATGTGTGCCAAGCCCGGGGATTGAGAATACGGTCTCTGCTATAACAGCTCCTCCGAGTAATCCGCCAAAGGCCATTGCCATTACGGTAATTACAGGCAGAAGTGCATTCTTCATTGCATGGTTCCAGATTACCATACGGGTTGTTGCACCCTTGGCCCTCGCCGTGCGTATATAATCCTGACGAATAACTTCAAGCATTGTCGAGCGCGTAAGACGGAGGAGACCCCCTGAGCCTCCAACCGAAAGGGTTGCAATGGGCAAGACGAAGTTCTTCCAACTTGCAATACCTCCGGTTGGCAGTATTCCAAGGTAAAGTGCAAAGATCAAGATCAAAGTCATGCCGAGCCAGAAGCCTGGAATTGATGCAAAGAATAAGGCTAAGACAGTAAGAAAATTATCTGTTAACGAGTACTGCTTTACTGCGGCAATGACTCCAAGCGAGATGCCGATTATCGAACTGAATGTAACTGATGCAACTGCAAGGAGCAATGTAAACGGAAATCGCAGCCAGATCTCGGTGAATACCGGCTGATTTGTCTGATACGAAGTGCCGAAATCCAAACGGAAGACGGCGTTATAAACGTAATCTACAAAGCGGACCAGAATGGGTCTATTATATCCCAGTTCTTCATTAAGCATGTCCACGGCTTCCTGGGGGGCAGTCATGCCAAGGATTAGACGGGCAGGATCACCCGGGGTTAGGGAGATTATCATAAAAACAATGAAGGTAATTCCAAAAAGCACGGGGATTGTTATTAATAAGCGTTGGATAATAAATTTATGCA
>Ga0099364_10011798_pt1 | contig 11872 bp, 10 predicted proteins | sample TergutTh196P3_FD_73070 | JGI IMG/M metagenome (GOLD analysis project Ga0099364, IMG submission 73070) | Microcerotermes parvus P3 segment gut microbial communities from Pointe-Noire, Republic of the Congo - Th196 P3 | ecosystem: Host-associated > Arthropoda: Insects > Digestive system > Gut ...
CGGTGCAATACTCTGCGTGGTGATTATACCGAGGAAGCCATTCGGGAACGCATTGCCGGGCGTTGGGTATCTACAGGAGGGGCGAGCAGAACTTCCGAAGTGATTGCGACCTACAAGCCAAGCCTGTTGATTGACATTCAAGAAAAAATGCGGCAGGGCAAGGGTGAAGGTTACGAACGTTGGGCGAAGCTTCATAATCTGAAACAGATGGCGCAGACTTTGATATATCTCCAAGAAAAAGGTCTTGACGATTACTCCGTCCTCAAAGAAAAGACTGCGGCGGCATCTGCGAAGTTCAATGGATTTTTGATGGGCTTGGCTTGAGCAAGCTTCCGACCATAGCATCGCTTCGTTCCGAATATGCTCCAATCCTTGATGAAAAACGTAAAACCTATTCCGAATACAAGGTGGCTAAGGCTGAGATGAGAGAGCTTTCAATTGCTTTAAACAACGTAGACAGGCTGTTTAACGTATCAGATGAGCGACCCGAACGAGAACGCGAGCGGGACATACAACGATGAGTACGATACAAAAATAGCGGCGTAAGCCGCGTAGCCGTCCCCGCTTGAGGGGGCGTTCAAGGGTATATCGACTGAAAATATTGTTACGGTATCCCGCAAGCTCGGAGTAAGCTCGGATTATCTGATTTCGGGTATTCAATATAGTAAATATGAGGGCATTTTACGTCTGTTAGACGATTTTAACGATGACGAAATAGAATATATTAAGAACATTATATTAACAATTTGTAAAATTTTAGAGAGCAGAAAAAAGGAACTCGTTATAATATAAGGGTTTGTTTCAATGCTCTTGCTAATAGCCATAAAAATCAATTGCTATCAGCGTTTGACAAATATAAACCGATAATATATAATGTATATAATCATCCAAAAATATGCAAAATTATACATTATTATGGGGGAATTTCAAATGAAAATGAAGAAAATATTATCGGTAATGCTGGCTTTCACAATGATTATAACGGGGACACCTTTGCAAGCTTTGAGTGAAGATGATTTGACGGATAATGATTTATCCGTTGTCGGCGATGATGATATTATTGACGGCGATATACATACAGATGGCGGCGATGATTCCGGCGGCGCGGGAATCACTATGTCAAACTTCAGTTTCACATCGGAGGAATTAATAAGGGCGGCTCAAACCGACAGCACGGAAACAAGTATTACGGTGTCGTGGGACGAGATTACGAATGATAATCTTTCCCATTATGAAGTGACTTGTGACGGTGCTGTTTTCGCGAGCGGGATAATTGGTTCGGCGTGTACGGTCAACGGGCTTTCGGGCGGTGAGGAGTATTATATAAAGGTCAATGCTTATGATTTTGACGGTAATATTATTACAACAAGCATTGAAATTGCGGCGTATACCGATTGGGTGATTTCGTCCGATACGACTATGGTCAGAGACAGAATTGTGTATAATTTAAACGTAAACAGCGGAACTTTGAATCTTAACGGCTACACATTGACCGTCAAAGGTACGGCATATTTGGGGAGAAATACTTCAAATGCGTATATTAATATTAACCGTGGCGAGCTAATCGCAGAGGGTGATTTTAGAATTGAAAGAACGGGAAACACTAATAATTATGGTCGGCTTACAATGCAAAACGCTGAAGATTTTGTTCAAATACGCGGCGATTTTTTCACTAACGCATATTACGCGAGTACGATGACGAACGGCGTCCTTGAAGTTATGGGCGATTTCACGCAGAGGTATACAAGCGGCAACACTAACAACTTTTCACCGAGCGGCAACCACAGAACAATTTTAAGCGGAACAGGGTTGCAGACGGTTAGCTTTGACAGAATTGAGTCGGGATTTAATGTTTTAGATATACGAAACTTTTCTGATGACGGAGTGGTGTTCGCAACCACCGTCAACGCTGTGATTTTACATACAAACGGCTGTAACGTAACCTTTTTCGGCGGCGAAAGAAACGGTTGGACGCTTGACGCGGACGAAACCTTTAACGGCGACCTGAATCTGGGTGCAGGTACTCTCGACCTTGACGGTCACAAACTCACCATAACAGGCAACCTTATTCAAAGCGGCGGCACAATCCTCATCAACGGCGGCGAACTTGAAATACAGGGCGATTACAGGATACAGACATTTAACAACAACAATTATTCCGCAAGCGCAGGAACTTTGAATATGACGAATGATTCTGACATTGTAAAAGTGCAAGGGAATTTTATCACGCAGTCAAGTGTTTCACATAGTAGCCTGCTTACATCGGGAACACTCGAAATTGGCGGGAACTTAACGCAAGTTTCGGGAGGCTCAGGCAACAATTTTCAGCCGACAGGAACGCATACAACTATCTTAAACGGAAACCAAAGGCAGACAATAAGTTTTGCCAACAGTTCCGATGGTTATAATATTCAATCAAGAATCAATAATCTTAAAATTACTAATACGTCAGCGGACGGGGTAAATTTTTCAAACAGGACATATATGACAGGTAGTCTGTATAATACTGATACGCCGGTCATAAACGGCATTAACATATATGTTTCGGCAAGCATGATATTTGCAGATAATGCTTGGAATCACGATATACGGATTGATAGTAACCGAACTTTAACGCATGATTTAGAAATCGGCGGTTTAATTCGCATTGATGTCGGAACTTTTAATCTTAACGGCAGAACTCTGACAGTAAATGGCAACTTAGAATTATGGTCGTCTGCAACTCTGAATGTTGGAAGCGGAAGTCTTAATATTAGCGGCAATTTTAACATCGGAAATGCAAGCAGTACAAGCAACGGACGGATTCAAATGACCAATGCGGATGGCTATGTATTGATAAATGGTGATTTTTACATGCGTTCAGGCAACACTCACAGTAATATGCTCACTGCCGGAACGCTTGAAGTTAAGGGGAATTTTACTCAGAGAAACGGTAGTGCGGAAAACTTCCGCTCATCTGAAACCCATAAAGTTATCCTCAGCGGCAACAATTTGCAACATATCAACTTTGAAAGTGCGACTTCTCAATTCAATATATTGGAAATTACCAAGGATATTGAAAAAGGCTACACATTCAGCAGAATACCGTTGTGGAACGAGTTAATTGAAGCGGAAAGCATAACCCCTCCGACCGCTCCCTCAAACCTAAGATTTATCCGCTCCACATCATCATCAATAGTAATGACATGGAGTGCGTCAACATCGGATAACGGTATCTACCGCTACTTCATCTACCGCGACGGCGTACTTGTCGGTCAAACGTCAAATACCGAATATATCGACAACAATTTGCAATCGCATACGCGATACACATATTACATAGTCGCGCATGACTTCAACGGAAATATTTCAGATTGGAGCAACATAATAGAAGCATCGACAAGCGTAAGCGAATTTGCACCCGCGCCGCCAACTAATTTATCCGCACGAATCCACGCTCCCGATGTTATCGCGTTGACGTGGACAGGCTCGCCCGACAGCGCGAGAATAAGTTGAATCCGCAGACCGTGACGGGCTTGTTTCAACGCAAAGCAACAGCGTGTCAATAGATAATCAACCGCCGGCAAAACCCTCATTTTCATTAGAAACGCTAACAGAAAGCTATATATCCCTAAGCTTTGAAAGTACCGATAATATCGGGGTTGTACGGTATGAATTATTCAAAAACGGTTCGTCATTCAGAACAATTACCAACGCTAATTCTTTTGTTGATTCCAATATTGATTACAACAGAACCTACGTGTATTACGTAATCGCATATGACGGGCAAGGCAACGCCTCCGAAAGGAGCGATGAACTCACAATATCCACCGAGAGAGATGTTCAGCCGCCCGAAATTATTTCTGTAACAACGCCAAAAAATCTTTATTCGGGCAACGCAATTATCACGGTGCGTGCAAGGGATAATAATGCCTTGTCTAAAGTCTTTATCCAAGTGTCAAGTGACGGTATTACTTGGATTGACGCGGGTTTTGCAAACGCTTTGGGAAGAGCGGAAGAAGCCGTAAATATCACCGTTGACACTACGGTATTTGCGGACGGATTGTTGCGTTTACGCGCATATGCCGTTGATACTTCGGATAATATCAGCAATGCGGAAGATTCACCCATACATTCAATAACCGTTGATAATACCGCACCAAACGCACCTTTCGGGCTGACAAGCGATATATCAAACGGCAGAATTATAATTAGGTGGAATTTTAATCAGAATGACAATGATATATCACATTTCAGAATATACAGGAAAGCAAGTAATGAGGCTACTTTCAGGCTTGTTAGGGATAACCACAAATTTATTGACTTTTCCGATAACAATATCCAACTCGGATTGGAATATACCTACAGAGTGACAGCCGTTGACCAAGCGGGAAATGAGAGCGATTATTCATCTGAAATAACCGTAATTATTGACGATGATACCACTCCGCCTCAGATTCTGAGCATGTCGCCCGCAACGGGTTCAAAAATCCCCGAATATCCAACTTTGAGCATAGCTTGCTATGATAATCTTATGCTTGAAAGTCTAACGATTGAGTATAGAAAGTCAACCGATACGGATTGGCAATTTGTTGCACACGAAGATGAGCTTAACGCTTTTCATCTGGTTGTTGCCGTTGACATTGACACCACAGATTTTGTTGACGGTATGTATCAATTCAGGGCGAAAGCTACAGACCACGCAGGCAATGAAAGTGACTACTTTTATGCAGCATACAATTTCAGGATTTGCACTCTTTCCGAGCCTGAAGTAACCGCAGCAGGCAAGGGTTGGTCTGTTGATTTGAGTTGGACAATGACAAATACACAAGAGCTTATCGGCTACAATATTTTCAAGAGAACGGCTACTTCGCAGAATTATTCGCGCCTTGCGTCCATCACGGGAAGAGCGTTTACCGATAACAAAGTAACCGCCGGAGAGAGATACTTTTATGTTATTGAAGCTGTTGACAGCTACGGAAATATCGTGAGCAGCGTTGAGGTTTCGGCTGTTCCTACCCATGAAGACAACATTAATCCAATCGCGGATGCGGGTTCTGATTTGCAGGGAATAGCAGGTAAATCCGTGTCATTTGACGGTTCTCGCTCTTGGGACAATCATCATATCGCATCGTATCTTTGGGATTTTGGGGACGGCAATTCATCTGTAGCGGTGCGTCCCTCGCATACATACGCAAATGAGGGAATTTATACCGTAACGCTAACTGTTAGGGATAGTGCGGGGAACAGCGATTCACACGCAATAAAAGTGTTGATTTACAGCCCTGATTATTCGGTTGTCAGGTTGCATTCCAATGTTCCGTTTGCAAATATTTTCAATGATGAATTGGGCATTGACGTTTTCGCGGACAGTGCGGGTAATTATGACCTGATTGTCAAGAGCGGTGAACATGATTTTTACTTGTATGCAAACGGCTACGCTCCGCAAATGGTCAGCGTTAATACAAACGCAGCAAGCGTTAAAGTCAACCTTGTGAAAACGGGTAATATTGATGGCGAAATTAAAGTCAGGCAGTTAGAAATTGACGAAATTATCGCGCTTGGCATTGACATTAGCGACCCTGATAATCAGTTTGTTTTTGAGTATACATATCAAGTGAATTATAACGGTAAAACCGATACGGTTACTTTTAGGAGCAATGTAGCAGGAGAAACTCCAACGCAGTTTAATCAAACCGTGCATGTCGGCGGTCAGACTTTTACTGATAGCAGCGGGAATACAGTGTTTCAGCAAACGGGCGTTATAGGGCAGAATTGGAATACGACTGTTATGCAATCAATATGGGTTGATTGCGGCAGTTGTGCCGGTTGCATACCCCCGCCTCACCCGAGTGATTGTGATTGTTTAAGGTGTGTACCTCATCCGGAAGACTGCGATTGCTTTAGATGTGTTCCGCATCCGTATGATTGCGATTGTCAAGGAATTGGCAATCCGTGTCAATATAGTGCTCATTCGCCTGATTGTTCGTGCGGTCGGTGTAAGCCCCCGAACGGGAATTGGAACATGAGCCAATGTCAGAATCAGAAAAAAGTCAGCGTAGCTAAAACGATTGCTAAACCTCCCGTCGTATTTTTCAGGGTAACGCAATACACGTCATGGCTAAAAGAATTTTATGAGGTTGAGCTTATTGTTAACAATAATGTTGGTGATGGTTTTACAATAGAAAATGCAATCGCAACTATTAATTTGCCTGACGGTTTATCACTTGCCGACACAGCACGCGCCGAACGCGGAACTATCAATATGGGGACAATCGAAGCTCTCGGAAAGCAATCGGCTTCATGGATTATTCGCGGCGACAAAGCAGGTTCTTACGATGTTTCCGCTGATTTTACGGGGATTCTTATGCCATTCGGAGAAGATGTGGAAATCACATTTATGACAAGTGAACCGATTGTAGTTTTAGGCGGGGACGCGCTTAAATTTGAGATTACACATGACGGTTTCGCTCAAGATAAGCTTTCTTGGAATGTTGACTTCACGCTCACAAATATCTCCGAAAAACCTATTCATAATGTGCAATTTGACTTTGCGGGTGCGATTTTTGCTTATCAAAATGCCGACATTTACATTACTGATATGACATTATTCTACCCGTGCGGCACGATGGTTGTTATTCCGTGGAATGACGGAGCGCGTAATGAGCCTAATTATCACGAAGCGGAGGAATATCTGCCTATATTCGGGTATGACCCTGCGGACAGCACGTTAATACTTGAATCGGAGCAGTCAATAAGGGGCAACTATACGGTTTGGTTTAATTGGAACCCCGATTAAAATTCACAAAAATTTAACATATCCCGCTTAAAAAAATGTTATAATTGAAAGGGAAATTTAACTATGAAAAAGAGAATAATATCCATATTTTCGGCGATTGCGATTATGTTTAACCTTGCGGCGGTGTTTCCGATTGGCGCATATGCGGCGGTTGAGGGGAATATGATTGAATTAACGGGGCGTGTTAACGTTCGGTTCAGCGTGTTGCGGGATAGCGGCAGGACGTTTCGCGGGACTATTTCCATTAGGAATAATACGCGGCTTATACTTGAAAATTTGGAACTTGCATTTGACTGCAATTTTATGATTACCGGAATATCAAACGGTAGAATTGTGTCAAAAAATGATAGCGGTTACGTCCTCGGCGGGAGAACTGCGGCTACTGCGATTAGACCGGGTGCGACCGCAACGATTAATATTGTCGGTGCGAAAGAGGCTGATATTAAGGCTATTGCTGAAAATTTCACGGTTCACGGCGTTAAATCTCGAAAGGTGAGTGTTTTATTATGAGAGCATTTTTATGCATTTTAACCGCATTGTCTCTATATCTCTGCTCATGTGAAAATAAAAGCAGAGATATAGACCATATCGAAAACACAATTCCAACCCAATCAGAAATTATTCAAACAACCGCTCATGTTATGTCCGGGAATGGCATGACAACAACTCCTGTTTACGAAGTGGAAATAACCGAATCAAAACCGGTAGATGATTTTGTTGATGTTCTTTTTAGCGGAAGGGTTTCTATCAATGAGGTTTTCTTTTATGACTTAGATATGGACGGCAATATGGAACTAATTGTCGCGATTGAACGAGATATTTACACCAGATATGACATATATCGCTTAAATTTTGATGACATTCCAATCTGTCTTGGCAGCATTAACCAAAGAAAAGAAACTGATGACAAAGCTATGTTTGCAAAGCCCGCTAGGTATTATGATAAAGTAAATAATGAATATTTTGTTGCTTATGATTATAATTACTTTGACGGCAATGATTTTAATTATAATGCTTTCAAGTGTTTTTTCTATAAAGACAAAATAATAAGTGACACTATTGTGACTATATCCGGCATTAGAAATGATTACTCAAACTTATATTTTAATCGTGACAAAGTATATTTTTTCAGTAATTTTTTAGACAACAATGAATCTTATCCTGTCGGTGCAGTTGATTTAACACTGCTAGACCGTTATAATGTCGAACTTGAAAATTATATGAACCAATATGAACTTATTGAAATACTTAACTTTGATTTGGCTCAAAGGTATAACCGTAATGAACTTGCGGAAACAATAATAAAATATTCCGCTGAACTCAGACTTTCCGATATTGATAATGCACCAATGGAGGAAGATATATATTTTAATGAAATGTTTCATAATAGGAACATAGCAACAATGAATATATGTTATGCCGAAGAATTGGATTTAACGAAACTATACGCATTTCCTTATTTAACCGCATTATTTTTAACGGGGTGGGCAGATGATTTTTTTGATTTATCTCCGCTCGCAGAAATGAAATCCTTACGTAGCTTAGCACTGGGGACAGATTTTGATGAGGAAAGTTTAATGAATTTAACACAGATTGAGCATCTTAATGTGGGAATAACTGCTGAAACAGAACATTTAATAAGAAATATGCGGTCACTTAAATCTATTTCTGTTTTTCAAAAGGATGACGACCCTGATTATTTTAGTTTTCTATATAAGTATGAAAATTTAGAAGCAATTTTTATTTATGGATTAGATGCTTATGATTGTTGGGAATCAATTGACCAACAAGTTATTAATATTAAAGATAATATGCCAAATGTTACTTTTATATATTGTGATTGGGCATGGTAATTTTGTTCCTTTCACAATTTCGGCAGAAATAGACATCGCGGTGTTATTTATTGTAGAATAATCAGAATAATCGGAAAAATCCTTATAAAAGCAAACCATGTGAATCATGCAATTTAAAAGCCTCAATCAACCGCTCCGCAAGCCCCGTGTTCCTTTCAGCAACATTGGAATTTCTAACGGCAAATCCAATTGCCTTTTTTGTGCCGACTATAATCACAGCTTTTTTTGCTCTCGTGATTCCCGTATAAAGCAGGTTTCTTTGCAACATCACATAAAACTGCATCGTAAACGGCATAACCACAATCGGATATTCCGAGCCTTGCGATTTATGAATTGTGACAGCCTCATCTGATTAGGCACGGCTTTGCCGCCCGACCTGTGGGAGCAGTCAACAAAATTTCAAGATTTAACCGTTTCAACAAAGATATAATTCCCAAAATAGTTGTAGTTTTTCCCGTACCCGGTCCGCCTGTGATGATTAATATTTTTGACAATAAAGATTGTTTTATTGCATTTTTTTGAACGCCGCTGTATTGTATTGAAAATCGTTCCGTCATTATTTTTTCAATCAATAAATCGGCATTTTCATATGTATCGGGAGGAACATTTGCCGCCGTTGTTTGAATAGCGAACAGTCTGTTTGCAACGCCGATTTCGCTGTAATAAAGAGGCGGTATGTAGATTTTGTCGGTATCACTTTTAATAATATCCGTTTCTTTCAACATATGGTCAATTGTCATTGAAATCCTGCAATGTTCTATATTGAGCAATTCGGCGGCTTTATCTGTAAGTTGCTCTCTAAGCGCGTAGCAATGACCATCGTTTGATAATTCGTTCAATGTATACAAAATTCCGCTCCTGCAACGGACGTAGCACTCATTGTCAAATCCCAATTTTTCAGCTATTCTGTCTGCGGTTTTGAAACCTATCCCCCAAATATCGTCCGCTAATTTATACGGATTCTCTTTAACAATTCCAATACTTTTTTCTTGATATTCTTTGTAAATCTTAACGGCATATGAAGTGCTGACTCCGTGTTCGGTAAGAAAAATCATCACATTTTTAATTTCTTTTTGTTCAAGCCACGCTTTCTTAATTATTGAAACCCGCTTTGAGCCGATACCGTCAACATTGATTAATTTATCGGGATATTCCTCAATTATCCGCAACGTTTCCGCTCCGAATTGATTTACAATTTTCTTAGCGTATTTTGGTCCTATCCCTTTAATTAAGCCGCTTCCTAAGTATTTTTCGATACCGTAAACTGTAGCAGGAAGAGTTTCTTCCCACTTATTTGCACTAAATTGTTTGCCGTATTTTGCATCGTTTCGCCACTCTCCCTGCATAGAAAGAACGCAGCCGACATTTATCCCCGCCATGTTGCCGACGACTGTAACAAGCTCCGAGAATCCTCTTGCTCTCGTCTTTATGACATGATAACCGTTATCGTCATTTTGATAGGTTATCCGCTCAACAATGCAACGCAAAAAATCCATGTATAACTTCAACGCTCCTTGCTTAAAAATCAATTAAAAATTAATCCTGAAAGTATCAGCCTGATACTTTCAGGATTTTTAGTCATCATTTTTCTTATTCTCATCTTCTATGCGATTTATTAGGGTCAATAAGTTCTTCAAATTTTCGCACACTATCGCAGTATATTTATTAGGTATTTGCTCCAACAAATCTGCGGTTGGAGTTTTCGTATTTGATAGGTTTTCTTTGCCCAAAATTAAAAAATCCGATGAAACACCTGTAAATTCGCATATTTTCTCAATGGTTTCAAGAGATATGCCCTTTGCGCCGCACTCAACTTCATTAAGGAAACCTGTCGTTATACCTATATTTTCAGAAAACTCCTCTTTTTTCATTTTAAGATTTTTTCTAACAAATCTTAACCTTGCGCCAAACTCCTTTTTATCCATACAGAATCCTCCTCCTAAATTTATTATAACCTATTGACAACTATTTGTTAATCTGCTATAATAATATATTATATAGTATGAGCATACTATAATATCTAATAATTAAATAGAAATTGGAGGATTGCACATGAAAAACCCAATTTACACAGAAAAAACCTATCTTGAAAAACTATTTTCAATATTCGGGGATAGCCCGCCGCTTGCCGGCAGAGAACAGGATTTTGCCTTGCTTTACGAGTATTTTAAGGAATGGCTTGACAGCTTGTACCCGTCGGTTCTGAATGTTACCGAGGTTTATCGAGGTCGGGAAAGGGGAATAACGGGCTTTGCGCCGTTCTATCGGCATTTTAAGGATAGTATTCTTCACGCCGAGGGTAGCGGCGATAAATCAAAAATATTCCTTGAAGACGCACCCAAATTAGCGGGAACGGATTCATATATCGCCGTCTGCGGAAAAATAAGGTGTATGTGTAAATTTTACAGCGAAGTTATGGAGAATCATGCGATGTATATGTCGCAAGAAATCATAGCAATAATCGGCGGCGATATAATTTTAAGCCTGCATGAAAATCTGCTGACATGGATTGAAAACTTGAATTTACTTGACGATAAATGGCACTGCGTCTCTTTTAAAGAGTTGAAATATATCGCGGAGGAAAGCAAATCGGAGGAGCAGCTGATAGATTCCATGCTCGTCATGTTCTGCGAGAAATCCTTGCGTGAATATGAAAATCTACACGAAACCACAGAGTTAATTGACAGTTTTAAACGGTTTTATGACTATGTTACGGGTCATGCGATGATAAAAAAAGAATTGGTGAATTTCATAAATACACGCCGATTGCCGCCGAGCGAAACAATCGAACATATTAGGAATAGTATTGCGTTTATGGGGTGAGAAAATTGCTCAAAATAGCCGTCTGCGCTGATGAAAATGCGGTCAGAACCGAGGTGAACGATTTGCTTCACGGATATAGCAAAGAGTTTGATATTACCGTGTTTTGTAATGGATTTGAATTGCTGTCGTCCGAAAACGCGTTTGACGTTGTGATATTGGATATAGAAAAGTCATATAACAGCAGAACCGTAACTGTCGGGGAATTTGAATTTAATTTATCGAGGTTTAAAGTCAAGGGTTTTTATGCGGCAACGGAGGAAAATAAAATAATAAAATTATGATAATTGAAATAAAAAATATACTGACATTTTTTATTGAATTAATCAAAATATTGCTGATTATGTCCGGCATTATGGGATATAAATTTAAGATAAAATGGTACAGTATTTTAACCTTTATTTTGTCATTATCGGCAGTA
>Ga0099364_10011799_pt1 | contig 11871 bp, 10 predicted proteins | sample TergutTh196P3_FD_73070 | JGI IMG/M metagenome (GOLD analysis project Ga0099364, IMG submission 73070) | Microcerotermes parvus P3 segment gut microbial communities from Pointe-Noire, Republic of the Congo - Th196 P3 | ecosystem: Host-associated > Arthropoda: Insects > Digestive system > Gut ...
GCCAGCCACCGCATGGTTTATTTAAACAAAACTAATGTTTAGATAAATCAGGTACTACTAATACCTTTATTCGTGTAATTCGTTGATCTTTTCATCTTTATTCGTGGATGCTGTAACGGCCAGAAGAATTCGGACAATTCTGTTTAGCGAAGACCTAGTTCCAACAGGGCATGACCCCTGGAGGATAAATGACTGTTACCCGCAGTGAATCTTATCCTGATATTTTTCTCATAGAGGCGGAAAGACATGGGTTCGTGTGGTTAATGGCTATAAATAACTAGAAAATTCATTCGCTCATATTTGTGTAATTCGTTGACTTTTTCAATTTTCTCCGCGGATGCTGTAACGGCCAGAAGAATTCGGACAATTCTGGTTAGCGAAGATTTAGTTCCAACAGGGCATGACCCCTGGAGGATATATGACCGTAACCCGCAGTGAATCTTATCCTGATATTTTTCTCACAGAGACGCAGGAGTTTTTAGGAAAACCTCTCCGTATTTATTTCGCGCAGAAACGCAGAGGGCGCAGAGACATGGGTTCGTGTGGTTAGTGGTTATATATTAAGAGAAGCATAGATTTCAAATATTTCATTTTGATAGTTTGTCAATAAGATAATTTTCATGCGGGGATACGGAGCTTCCCTGTCTTACGGATCCCGGCAAGACGCTGCTTTTCTTCTTGTTTTATCTCATAAACTTCAATTAGCGCTTCTTCAAGTTCAGCTAATGAAAGTCCTTGAGTTGAATCATCAGGATAGTCGTTTAAAAAACCTACAAAAAATTCGTTGTCTTGCCAATATGTATATTCTAATTCCATATCATACTCCTATATTTTTAGTTTATCTTTTTTTTTCTTGCCCGTAAAGAGATGGTAAATGTTTTTTTATAGACATAACAGAAATATTCAATTACAATGCTTATTATTCTTCGCGCTTTTGCGCCTCCACACGAGAAAAACTACGGAGAATTCATTAGCTCACATGACTCCTTTTAGTCGTCGAGCCGAAAGGAATGATTTAATGGACGCTAATGCGTCCGGCGGCTTTCGTGTAATTCGTTGACCTTTTCATTTTTCTCTACGTCCCCTGCGCCTTAGCGTCTCGGCGAGAAAATAACGAAATATTCATTCGTGTAATTTGTTGACACTCTTTAACAGCTTGAAATTTTATTCACCACACCGCTCTTGTCCCACACTATCCAGCGGGTTTCCCAGGGTTCAAGGTTTATTTCCTTGACTTCTGCTGGTGTTTCGGCAGGAAGTGAATCACCTTTCCATAATACTTTCTTATTTCCCAGGTTTTCAAAACACAGCGCCCAGCGGCCTTCCTTGGACGGGCCCCTTAACAGTGCAAAGAGGCTCTTATTGTCTGCGCCGCTTTCCAGTACCTTTTGGCTTATGTCGGGATTAAATACCGTTTCTTTTTGCCTGAAAGCAAGGAAGGCATTAATAAGCTTATTGGCATGATGGCGGAAATGTCCTGTATCGTCAAGTTCTTTTTCTACAGTATCTATGGGAGGTTTCTGTCTATTGATTGCCCGGTTATATCCCAGGAGCTTTGGTCCTTCGGTCCAGGCTTCGCTTCCTATCCAGCTGTGAAAGTAAATTGCGGGCAGTCCGGATAAGGACAAGAGTACTCCATGTACAGCAAGGAATGCTCTGGCACGGAGTTCTGCGCTGCCTAATTCCGGCGGGGCTACCATGGAAGCATAGGAACAGTTTAGCTCGTAGGGTATGTCTCCCTGTGGAGTTGACTTCCAGTTAATTAGTGCACCCCGGCGCTTGGCTTCTTCAAGCGCAGCATTAAACGCCGCTTCGTCTACCAGGCCCCGTGCGGGGGTAAGTCCTACTCCGTCATGGCTGGCTAGAAAGTTTAAAAAGTATTGGTTAGGTATTTCCGGCAGGTTTTTTGCCCAGTTCCGTAAAGGGGCAGCATCGCCGGAAATGGCTGCATATAAAGTTAGGGGGGGCAGGGCAAAGTTATATACCATGGCTGCTTCCGGAAGGGAATCAACTGCCTTATCGCCCACTGCCTTGCCAAAATAAGCAATGTTTTCTTCGTGCGGCACATTGGTTTCTGTTAAGATAATCATGGGAAGTTTTAGATAATCTACAATGGCCCTGAACAGTTTTACTACTGCATGGGTTTTTGGATGATGTATACAGGGAGTTCCATCCTCTTTCCATAAATATGCTATGGCATCGAGCCGTACGATTTCCGATCCACGGTTGGCATAGTCCAAAAGAATTTCTATAAATTCAAAAAGCACCTGAGGATTGGAAAAATCATAATCAACCTGATCATCGCTGAATGTAGTCCACACATAAATCTTTTCCCCATTGGACTTTGTAAACTCGCTTAAGAGCGGATGGGTTCTGGGTCTTACTACTGTTTTATAATCATAATCGGCAGGCCGGGTGACATACCAATTATGGTATTGTTCCTTGTCCGATAAAAATCCCTGGAACCATTTACTTTTAACACTCCCGTGATTTATCACAAAATCGAAGACCAGTTTTAGCTTTCCGTCAGTACCGTCCAGCGCAGCTGTACCGTTAAGGTTTTTAAGCTTTTCAATATCATCCCAGGTGCCAAAGCGATCATCTACCTGCCGGTAATCTACAACAGAAAAGCCATCATCGGAGGTATAGGGATAAAAGGGGAGTATGTGTAGATAACTAAACGAGCTCTTGTTACGCTTTTCCATAAAACGGTATAAGCGGGCAAGTCCGGTTTCGCCTGTTTCTGTTCCCTCTGCATTGGCAGAAAGGATATTGCCGTATGTAATAAGAAAAGCATCCTTATGGGTAAACGGCAATGTATCCTGGCCTTTTACAGCTCCTGCATTCTTTGGTTTGTTTTTTTCGATACGCTGAAGAAGCTGATCTGTCAGATCCTGTGCTGCTTCCTTTCCATAAAGAAAAGATAAAATACTGCTTATTGCTGCTTTATCCATGAGATACTCCTTAAGAAAATTCTAATATGCTGGTCTTTAGATCCTTCTGCCCCGCTGTCCGGTTAATTCCAAATAGGCAAGGTCTGCAAGCCCAAAACCGGCATTTTCGGTATAGATCTTTGCATATTCATCCCAAAGCATGTCTTCATAGAGTTCTCCTGCAAAACCTGTATCGATAAGAGAATCCTTTAAGACATTTTTCCGCATTGCGTTGAATATATTCTTTACCAAAAACCCTTCTAATGCAAGACATTGCTGGTAGAGTTCACTGGTTTTGTCAATAGTGGGATCGCTGGACATAATATAGGGAACTGCAGAAGCAGACATTGTACTAAGTCTTGGAATATTTCCGCTGGAAATATCAGCTTGGGGTAGGGCAGCTGTTTCCTGCTCGCGCCTGCTATTTTCTTCCATCATTCTGGCAAAACTGTTTCGAAGCTCTTCTGTCGGGTCGTTTCGTATTCCCAGATTATCTGCGGTCATTCCCAGGTTTCTGTTAAAACCTGCTATATCAATGGCGCTAGTTCCTGTCATGAATCATTCCTAACGTTTTAAGGTTGTTGCTGTTCCCAGCATATTGTCGGTTGTTTGTATGGTACGGGAATTAAACTCATAGGCCCTCTGGGCAACAATTAAATCAACCATTTCCCGGACTATGGCAACATTTGACATTTCCAGCATTCTTTGCCTAACCTGACCCATTCCCATTTCATTGGGCCGGCCGGGTATTGGATCTCCGGATGCATTGGTGATACGGAACAGGTTTTCGCCCAGGGCGGTAAGCCCTACGGGGTTTGGAAAACGGTACAGTTCTATTTGGCCTACAGGAATGGGTTCGTCTCCGTTTATTTCCGGCACCCGTACTTCCACACGGCCATCGGGGGTTATATTAATACTTTCCGGTAAAAAGCGTTCGGGAAATACAATATCGGGCAGGAGCCAGTAACCCTGGCTTGTAACCATGCGTCCGGTTTCGTCGACCAGAAAATTACCGTTACGGGTATTGGCATAACTGCCGTCCTGCAGCTGTACCCGGAAAAAACCTTCTCCTGCTATGGCCATATCGGTAGGTACTTCTGTTGCCTGGAGGGCGCCCTGGCTGAATATACGCTGGGTAGCGGCAAGCTTAACACCATGTCCCATTTGTGTGCCTACGGGTACCACTGTTTCTTCTGTTGCGGGTGTTCCGGCTGTTCTGATTGTATGATAGATTAAATCCTCAAAATCTGCCCTTACCCTTCGGAAACCGTGGGTGTTGACGTTGGCCAAGTTGTTGGAAATTGTGTCGATATTGGACTGCTGTCCAATCATGCCCGAAGCGCCTGTCCATAAACTTCTTACCATTTTTTCACCTCTTTATATTTATCTGTACAATGTTATTAACCAAATCTTGCATATTGAGTAATTAAGGTTCCCAGCATGGAGTCGTGGGCCTGAATAACCTTTTGATTTGCCTCGTAGGAACGATTAACTTCTATCATTTGAACCATTTCAATAACAGGGTCAACATTTGCTGCTTCTATAAAACCCTGATATACTCCCGGGCGATCCATTTCATCCAATTCTATGGGCGGGCCGGAATAAAAGGTTTCCCTGTATAAACTGGAACCCTGCTTATGCAGATAGCGATCAAATTCAAACCCAACCAGCCGTAGGGTATCCAAAAGGACGATTTGTCCCCATTCATTGTGTTCCCTGCTTACCATGGTATCCGGGTCGTCGGCATATTCTGCATTTATCCAGACATTACCTTCCCGGTCGATTAGGAAATTGTTGTGCTGTACCATAATAGGGCCGTTTTGACCAAGTATGGGGTAACCTTCCTTGGTTTCCAAAAAGCCTTCTTTTCCACGTATAAAACCGCCATTTCGGGTAAAACGTTCACCCCAGGGGGTGGTTATTACAAAAAAACCTTTTCCTTCCAGGGCAAGGTCAAAATCACTTTCTGTTTCTTTAAAGGCCCCCTGGGAAAAATCAACATACAATTCGTTTAATTCGACTCCGGTTCCCAATTTCCCGATTATGGGCATGGCATCTGCCGAACCAAAGGGGTTTCGGTATACCCCGTCGTCATCAAGCCGCCGTATAAGCATTTCCGGGTTATTTTTAAAGACTGCCTGTTCTCGTTTATAAGAATCGGTATTTACATTGGCCAGGTTATTTGAAACCGAATCAAGCCGCCACTGCTGGGCCCGCATGCCGCTGGCTGCAGTATAGATGCCTTTTACCACTTCACGCTCCTGCTTTGTATATCGGCGCTTTGGGTTGTTGATATTACCATTTTTAGACGATACTATATATATACATGGAATTACCTGTTGATTTACCGGCCGAAAAACTGGAGGTTCTCCTTGAACGGTATGCCGGCACGAATGAACCCATCGAATTTACCACTCAAACCTTCTCCAATGATGCAGAGATCTATGTAGAGCAGGTCCTTTCTTCTTTTCTTAAAATAATAAATCAGGAAAAAATGGCCGATTTTATCAATTATTTTGTTAAGGAATTAATGGTCAACGCCAAAAAAGCCAATACAAAGCGGGTTTATTTTGATGAAAAAGGTCTTGATATCAATAATGTTGAAGATTATCAGAGGGGAATGGAAAATTTTAAGGAAGATACCATTAGCAATATAAATCATTATCTGGAGCTGCAGGAAGAAAAGGATCTGTACATTAAACTGGTTTTACGGAAGGAAAACGATTCGATTGTCATTAATGTAAAAAATAATGTTAAAATTACAGAACAGGAAAAAAAGCGCATTGTTCACAAGCTGGAAATGGGCAGCCAATATAATGCACTGGAAGATGCTCTAAGCGATGTGGTAGATACCATGGAAGGCGCCGGTTTGGGGCTTATAATCCTTATGATGATGATGCGTAAATTAAGGATTGGCGGTAAAATTGGTATTAAAAATGAAAATGGAATAACATCCATTGGAGTAACAATTCCCTTTAAAACCTAATAAATTTGCAGGAGGCAAGCTATGGACGAATTGCTGAGTTTTAAACCTGCTAACGATGACTGTGATTTTCGCCGTATTGCAGAGCTGCAATCCAGGATGAATGCACGAATTCCCACTATTTGTCCCCAGCGGGCTGAGATACTGACTGAAAGCTTCCAGAAAACAGAAGGGGAGCCCATCGTAATACGCCGTGCCAAAGCATTTGCAGAAATAATGAGCCGGATGAGCGTCTATATAGAACCAGGTATGCTGATAGTCGGAAACCAGGCCGGGGCAAACTTTGCGGCTCCTGTTTTTCCTGAATATTCCTTTGAATGGGTGATCGATGAGCTGGATAGTTTTGAAAAACGCTCCGGCGACTATTTTAATATTACCAAAGATACCAAAGAACGCCTTAAAAAGCTGCGGGATTACTGGCGCGGAAAAACCCATCAGGATGAGGTTTTGGCTAATCTGCCGGCAGTAAATCTATTGGCAGAAAAACAAAAGGTTTTACACAGGGGAGGCATTTCCATGTCCGGAGACGGGCATATTATCCCCAACCATGATTTTGTGCTGAGTGTTGGTTTTGGCGGCATGGCTGATATTGCACGAGAGCATCTAAAATCAAAGAGCCTGACAGAGGAACAGCGTGACTATTATCAAGCTGCTATTATTGCCATGGAAGGAGCCCTTGTGTACTGTAAAAGACTCGGCAAGGCAGCCCTTGCCGATGCAGAAAAAGAAAACGATAAGAAAAGAAAGACAGAGCTTATCGAACTTGCCGGAATGATGGAACATTTTATGGAAGGCGGTGCCAGGAGTTTTCATGAGGCAGTGGAGGCAGTATACATGGTTCATCTTTTAATGATGATAGAAAGCAACGGCCACTCATTTTCTTTTGGACGCTTTGACCAGTTTATTTATCCATACTATGAGAAGGATTTGGAAGCGGGGATAATTACCAAAGAAAAAGCCCTGGAAATAATTACTCACTTCTTTATTATGACAAACTCGCTTAACAAGGTACGCCCCTGGGGACATACTCAGTATTCCGGAGGTTATCCGCTGTATTCCAATTTAATGGTAGGCGGCATGAAACCGGATGGCAGCGATGGGACTAACGATATCAGTTATCTTTGCCTGGAAGCAATGAGCCTTTCCAAGCTTCCCGAACCAAACCTAAGCGTCCGCTTCTGGGAGCACACACCCCATGAATTAATCCTGGACAGTTCACGCCTTATCCGCAAGGGTTTTGGCATGCCATCGGTGTTTTGCGATGAAATATGCATTCCTGCCATGATGACCCTGGACATTGATCTTGAAACAGCCAGAGACTATGGTTCCATGGGCTGTGTGGAAACAGCCATTCCTGGAAAATGGGGACACCGTGCTACCGGTATGACCTATATCAACTTTGGCAAGGTGTTCGAAATTGTTCTTAACAACGGTATGGATCCTGCCAGCGGCATTCAGCTTTTAAAGCTTAACGGAAAAGAAGGCCGTACTGTTGAATATAAAAACTACGACGAATTATGGCAGGCATGGAAAACCGCTATAAGTTATTATTTTGATCTTGCCGTCGCCTGCGATCATGTCTGCGATAAATCCCTTAAGTACCACGATGCAGATGCCTTTGGTTCTTCTACTGTAGACTGCAGCCTGGAACGGGGAAAAACCCTTAAAAATGGCGGCGGTAAATACGATTATGTAAGCCAGTCAAATATAGGAATGAGTGTTGTCGGAGACAGCCTTGCTGCTGTTAAAAAGCTTGTCTTTGACGAACAGTTAATTACCATGGAACAGCTAAAGGAAGCTCTGGATAATAATTTTCAAAGTGCAGAAGGAGAGCGCATACTTCAGCTTTGCCGGAATGCTCCCAAATTTGGGAATGATATTGACTATGTAGACACAATTACAGCAGATGTATTTGATTCTTATCTTGAATTGCTGCCCAATTATAAAAATGAACGGGAAGGCCGCGGTCCTATTGGCTGCGGATATACCATGTCCACTTCCAATATAACCAGCTATGTACCCAATGGCTTTAATGTCGGCGCAACTCCGGACGGACGGCTGGCAGGAAAACCATTAAACGAAGGTGCATCTCCCTGCTTGGGAGCCGATCGTAAAGGCCCGACAGCAGTTATTAATTCTGTTTCCAAACTGCCAAATAAACGCATGGCCGGCGGTCAGCTTTTAAACATGCGCTTTTCTCCGGCCGCTTTAGCCGGTGACGATAATTTGGGGAAGTTTGCCAGCTTTATCGAAGCAGGACGGCATAAAAATATTTTTCATAACCAGTTTAATATTATCGATTCCAAAACACTAAAAGCAGCCAAAGAAAATCCGGAAGAGTATCCCGATCTTATGGTTAGGGTTGCAGGTTACTGTGCATTATTTTCTACCCTTATGCCGGAAGCCCAGGATGCGATTATTGCAAGAACAGAGCTTGGCTGGGAATGAAACTAAAAAATGTAAGATACTTTACTCCGGACTTTACTTTTACCTCCGGCGATATATATATAAGCGGTGAAAGATTTTCCACTGCTTCCGATGACAAGGTAATAAATCGGGAAGGCATAGACTGCAGCGGCTTGTATGCCGTTCCCGGACTTATTGACATCCATATACATGGAAGCGCCGACTGTGAATTCTCTGAATGTACCGTCCAGCACAGCTGTACTACAAATGCTCTTAATGGTATGGCACAATATTTAATTAACGAAGGAGTTACTTCTTTTCTTCCCACCACTATGACAGCAGGTGAAGACCTGATTAAAAATATGTGCAGGACAGCCGGAGCATATATAAACAGGGATGAAACAAGCGAGGTAATAGGCATACATATAGAAGGCCCTTTTATTTCGGAAGAAAAACGCGGAGCGCAAAATATAGCGTATATTAAAAAACCGGATATAAATTTTTACAGGGAATTGCAGGAACTGTCAAAAAATAAAATTAAAATCATTACCATTGCTCCGGAAATAGAGGGAGCCTTGGAATTTGCTTCGAAACTCCACAAGGAAGTAATTATTTCCATTGCCCATTCCAATGCCGATTACCAGACAGCCCAAAAAGCCCTTTTAAATGGAGCAAGCCATATAACACATTTATTTAACGGAATGCCCGCTTTTGGCCACCGCAGTCCCGGAATTGTCGGCGCTGCTTTGGATTCGGCCTGTATGGTAGAATTAATCTCTGACGGTAACTTTGTCTGTCCAACAGTAATGCGCGCAGTATTTAAAATGTTCGGCGATGACAGGATCATTTGTATTAGTGACGGAACATCTGCAACGGGCGGAAAAAAAGATGTTTATACAGCAGACGGCAGAACTTATATTGTTAAAAACGATATGGCGCTGCTGGAAGACGGAACCCTGGTAGGCCCTGTTATAAGCTTGCGGCAGAGTATACAAAAAATGGTTAAGGAATTCGGCATTCCGCTGGAAAGCGCTGTAAAGTGTGCAACGTATAACCCTGCAAAACAGCTAAATCTGCTTAATGATTACGGTCTTATCAGGGAAGGAAATTATGCCGACCTGCTCTTGCTGGACAAAAATCTTGATGTAAAGATCGTATTTAAAAAAGGAAAATGTGTTGTAAAACACTAACTTTTCGCCGTATGCTTTTCATATACAAGCCTTCCTTCCGAAATCGTATGTGTTATTTCTATTTCGTTGATTTTATCCGGCATTTCGTAGGGGTTTTGAGATAAAGCAGTAAAATCGGCAAAGTATCCTTCTTTAATGGTACCCCGTTCTTGTTCTTCAAAAGCTGCATATGCAGCGTTATGGGTATAAACCTTAAGGGCGCCGCTTACATCAAAGCGCCGTGTTTCAAATCTTGCATTAACCAGGCTATGAATACCAGTTAGAGGATTTAAGCTGTTTACCGGTGTGTCTGAACCGCCTGCTACCACAACGCCGGTTTTATTGACAAGGCTGTATTGTTCAAAGCGCTTGACCCTTTCGACACCAAACCATTCTTCCACCGGGCCTCCCGGTGTATCAAAAAGCCAGGTGTATTCCGGCTGCTGGCCCACTACAACTCCCAGCTTTGCCGCTAGAACAACATGCTCCGGACGCGGCAGGGTAAAATGTTCAATTCTAAGCCTAAGCTTTTTGTCCCCCTGTTCTGCTATTACCCTTCTATATGCATCGAGGACCTGATCAATTGCCCTTTCTCCCATGGCATGAAACGCGATCTGCTTTCCATCCTGGTAGACCTTGGATACCAATTCATAAACTTCCTGGTCTTTTCTGTACAGGTTGCCTCTTACTTCGGGTTTACATGTATACGGTTCATCCAGGGCCATTGTAAAGTCCATGTCTGCGCCGTCCAATGTTAAACATCCGCCGTGACGCGGCAGTCCGTACTGCAGGGCTTTGGAATAATCCCATACTTGAGGATAAAGGACACAATGAAAGGGCAGGGAAGCATCGTTGATTTTTCTTAACCACAAGTTTATATCCTTGTCGCCGTGGACAAACTGACCTTCCAAGCAGTGGACTGTGGTTAAGCCTGCTTCACTGCACATCCTGCCAAATTGATCAATGTATTTCAGATAACGTTCTTCCGGTAAATCTGCAAGCAGTTTTCCCAGAGCAAAAATCTGTGCATCATCCTCTACCAGACAGCCTGTAAACTCTCCGCTTTCATCATACAACAATCCATCTGTTCCTTCCGGAAAATTTACAGTTTTATAAGCAGCAGTGTTAATGGAAGAGCTGTGAATGGTTATGCTGACAACCATAACTTTTTTGCCATGGGAAACCTTATCCAGCTCCTGCCTTGTAGGATAGCGGTTTTCTTTTAGCTGTCCTTGAATAAAAAATGCTCCAAAAACCAGATCATCATTTGTTTTAAGGCATCTTTCTTCTATACGCTGTAGTACATCGTCTATACTAACAGCGTCTACAAGGTTTACCCCGGACAGCAAGACAGCTGCTGTCCCGCCGTGTGCATGCGAGTCAATAAGCCCGGGAAGAATGATACGATCCTTAAAATCCAGAACTTTACCGTTATCCGGAACCGCACCCTGCCCGACATGCAGAATTTTTTTGTTTTTTATTGCAACCCAATCCGCTTGTGGTAATGCCTCGTCCAGCGTGAATATCTTTTTGCCTTTGATTATTAAATCGCAATCCATTGTTCAGCTCTCCTTTTGAGTATACTAAATCAATTCCTTGAAATCCTCGGTAGAATACTCTTTACCGGAAGAGCGCGCTTCGATTGCTTTTCGTAAGGCATCAAAATTTTTTGCATTAATGGGGTATTTGATCATTATTAAAGCTCCAATTACCATAAGAATGCCGGGGATTAATAAGGTGCTTAGCGAAATCCCCGACTGCGTATAGGCGCTTTGCTCCAATAAGGCTGCGTCATACCGGGCCAATGATAAAATCCAGCCAACTACAGCCATCGCAACGCCGCCTATGACCTTGCCGACAAAGTAAAACAGGGAAACAATTACCCCGTCTCTACCGCCTCCATGTACAAATTCATCTACATCACATACATCATAAACCATAGAGTAAATCTGCACAAAATATGCGCTAATACCAAATGCAAAGAGGAAAAATATAAAATAAACCCCTGGTGTATTCATGCCGGTAAAGTGAGCAATACCCAGACCTGCACCAAGCAGAGCCGTTAATGCTAAAACAACGGTTCGCTTTTCAAACTTTACCGCTCCAAGAACAGCAGAAACCCCCATTACCATAAAACAGTAAATAAACATAAGAAGCGCAACCTGGGCGTCATCAAAATACATATTATAATACATATAGTAAATATAGCTGCTTGTAAAAAGGATAACGCCGCCATAGGCAAAGACTGTATAAAGCAATATGTACTGAAACGATCTTATTTTAAGCACTTCTATACAGGTTTTAAAATAGCTCGATTTTTTTGCCGTATTATCTTGTTCTGTAAGCGGCAGAAATGAGTCTTTTCCCTTTGTAACTGCTG
>Ga0099364_10011800_pt1 | contig 11871 bp, 11 predicted proteins | sample TergutTh196P3_FD_73070 | JGI IMG/M metagenome (GOLD analysis project Ga0099364, IMG submission 73070) | Microcerotermes parvus P3 segment gut microbial communities from Pointe-Noire, Republic of the Congo - Th196 P3 | ecosystem: Host-associated > Arthropoda: Insects > Digestive system > Gut ...
CAATCTCTCCATCGGCTTCCGCCTTTTCTAAAATATTTTTTGCCTCGCTTCGCTCTTCGTCAGTCCACGGCTGCGTATCGTCAAAACTTACCTCTAAAAAAACTTTAAAATACTCTGCCATTGTTTCATGGGGTATGGTGCATTTAAGGGGGGTATCTTTCCAAGGCCCTTCATTATGGGTCATTTTTCTTAGGCGGGATGCGGAATATTGCCCGTAAGTGTCATAAACCATGCTGATAAAACGTTTTTCCCGCTCATCCAATATTATTCTTTGAGGGTCTATAACGGCGGTTATTGGCAGCGATCCATAAGCCTTTAGAAGATGATAAAGTTTTGGCGATACGGGACCGTGTGTCCATGCTTCTATAGGGTCGTTAAAAAGCGGTTTCCCGCAAAGGGCAAGAAAATGACCCTGGCAATAATAAACCAGTTTTTGTAACTTCATGTGGGAAATAAGCTCGTACTCGCCGTCCGGGGATTCTTCCCGGCTGATTTCGAGAATGTAGTTCGCTACATCAATAACATCTGCCATTATGTACCCCCAGTACCTCAAATATATCTTATTTTTCCCTAAATTTCAATCCCCTTGATTTGTTTTTTAGAAGCACTGCAAGTTAACCCCATAGTACATGTCAAATAAGGTTATTTTTCTATACATAAAACAATGATGCCATTAGCTGCTGATTTTTCAAAAGGAAAAATTTCTATGGTAGAGGTAATAAAAACAGAAGAAAAAGGAACAGATGTCAATCTTGCTGTTCAGATGGCTGTTGATGCAGTTCGTGGCAACTTTGACTATGCCATGCTTTTTAGTAATGACAGCGATATGGCGTATTCTGTACAAATAGCAGTTAAAGAATGTAAAAAGAAAATAGGTCTTTATATTGATCGCAACGCAATTTCACATAAAGTTTTAAAAGAAAATGCCTGTTATATAAGACGAATAACACAATCTTTTTTAGCTGAACATCAGTTCCCTGATGAAATCGAAACTTCAAACGGACGAATTATTAAAAAGCCCAAAGATTGGAGCAAAGAGCCCTCATCTTGCCATAAAACTGCTTAAAGTGCTGGGAGAACAAGGGTATATAGCAGACGAGAATATAGTTTAACAAAAAACTGTTACGGTAGGCAAAGTTTTTACATTTGGGATAATCTAAACTCCTGTTACATTTTATCCCAATTTAGGCAATCGCGAAACTTTAGCTTTTGAACAACTCTAATATCCCAAAGTCGCCAGCATTACCGCTTTGATCGTATGCTTGCGGTTTTCCGCCTGATCCCAGACGCGGCTTTGCGAGCCGTCAATCACATCTGCGGTAACTTCTTCGCCCTTGACCGCCGGAAGACAGTGCAGGAAAATAGCGTCTGGCTTACCCGTCTTGTCCATCAAAGCCTGGTTCACCTGATACGGGCTTAACAGCCGGACACGCTCGTCCTTTTTATCTTCTTCGCCCATGGAAATCCACACATCGGTATAAAGCGCGTCCGCTTCTTTTACCGCTGAAATATCGGGGGTAACGGTGATAATGGCGCCGGACGCTTCGGCGAGCGGAGCGCACTGCCGGCATAATGTGTCATCGGGGTTCAACTCAGGCGGTGTAATCACAGTAAAATCCACCCCTAGTTTGGAACATATTACTATAAGAGAGCGGGCTACATTATTTCGCCCATCGCCCACAAATACAAGTTTTTTCCCCTTAACGTCGCCGAAACTTTCTTGCAGTGTCAGGATGTCCGCTAGAGCCTGAGTAGGGTGGAAAAGGTCTGTAAGGCCATTGTAGACAGGCACCCCCGAATACTTAGCCAGAGTTTCAGCGGTTTCCTGCTTAAAACCCCGAAACTGAATGGCGCTGAACATTCTTCCAAGCACACGGGCAGTATCCTCAAGCGATTCCTTAGCGCCAAGCTGGATATCATTTGTAGATAAAAATACCGAATAACCGCCTTCTTCGCCAAAAGCTGTCTCAAAGGCGCATCTGGTGCGGGTGGAACGTTTTTCAAAAAGCAGGGCAAGGGTTTTACCCTGGAAACGCCGTGAAATTACGCCACTTTTTGCCTCGGCTTTTACTTTAGCGGAAAGATCCAGCAAATACCGGATTTCCTCAGGCGAATAATCCAACAATGTTAGCAGGGAACGTCCCAATAATGAAATAGACACAATAAACCTCTTCTTTACTATTAATTTTCTATAATAATACCAAAGAAAAAAAATGATTTATATACTTTGAAGCCTATTTTTTATATATATTTTAAAGTAAGGAGTTTTTTATGAAGATAAAATTCAAGTTAAGTATCTTGATGACTGGTATAGTTGCAGTCATAGTAGCCGGAATAGCCATACTCTTGCTGCGTGAGGCATCAGATATAAGTATGGAACTAAGTCTTCGTAGTATGCGCTATTTAACCGAACATCACGCGGAATATTGGAAAGGTCGTGAAGACGCCCACCTGCGCTCGCTGACAACTATGTCGGAAATATTTTCAGAATATGAAGATATACCTGCGGCAGAGCGGCGTTCTTGGTTTGATAACATGTTGTATGGAGTTATTAACTCCAACCCTTCGATTGTTAATCTATATACAGTTTGGAAACCTAACACCCTTGATGGTATGGATGCCCGTTTCATAGGCCGGGTAGGCTCCAGTACCACGGGACAGTATGCCATGAGCTACTCCAGGGAGACAGGCAGTATAATAGCCATGACCAGCGCCGATATAGACGCTACCATGGATTATCTTAACGGTCCCAATGCCAACAGAGAGCGGGTTGAGCAGCCAATTGCCAGAAATATCGCCGGAAAGGAAACATTGTTAATCCGAATGGTAGTTCCCATCATTTCTCCCAACAGAAATGAAGTGGTAGGAGCTGTGGGTTTCCTTTTGGATAACCTTGGGATGCAGCAGACTTTGGAAAATACTGTTGCGACCACCGAGGAAATTACAGTTATGGCGATTTACTCCAGTAACGGCACCATCCTGGCGCATTTTATTCCTGAACGGGTAGGCAGGGTATTTACGGATGTCGATATGGAATATGGTGACAGCTTACATGATGCGTCTTTGGCGGTTCGGGATGGAAAACCTTTTTTTGCCAGCGTTTATGATTTTAATCTCAGAACCCATATAGAACTTAATCTTGTTTCTTTTGAGATAGGCAATTCGGGTGCAACCTGGTCGATCATCCTGGGAACTACAAAGGCTTATGTACTGAGAGAGGTAAACGCCATTACCAGATTTACGATTATTCTAGCGGTAACCGCGTTGCTGATAGCTGTAGTAATTGTTTATATTGTTCTGAACTATGTTACCAAGCCAATCATCAAGGTAGCGGATACCCTTAAGGACATTGCCGAGGGCGAAGGGGATTTAACGCGGACTATAAACGTTAATTCCAAGGACGAAACTGGCGATCTTGCACATTATTTTAACCAGACTATTTTTAAAATAAAAAATCTTATCTTAAGCATAAAGCAGCAGGCGGCAAATCTTTCAAGTACTGGCAGCGAATTGTCAAGCAATATGACTCAAACTGCCGCTGCGGTCAACGAGATAACAGCTAATGTTCAGAGTATCAAGGGGCGAGTTCTCAATCAAAGCGCCAGTGTTACTGAGACTAATGCTACCATGGAACAGATCACGCTTAACATTAATAAGTTAAACGAGCAGGTTGAGGATCAGAGCAATAATATATCTCTTGCATCAAGCGCTATTGAGGAAATGGTAGCCAACATTCAGTCTGTTACCCAGACGTTGGTTAAGAATGCCGCTAATGTAAGAGAGCTAAGGGACGCTTCCGAGGTAGGTCGCGGAGGATTGCAGGATGTAGCATCTGATATACAGGAAATTTCCCGTGAGTCCGAAGGTCTTTTGGAAATTAACTCCGTTATGGAAAATATTGCCAGCCAGACTAATCTGCTTTCGATGAACGCGGCAATCGAAGCCGCTCATGCGGGAGAAGCAGGCAAGGGTTTCGCGGTTGTCGCCGATGAGATTCGCAAGTTAGCTGAAAGTTCCAGTGAGCAGTCCAAAACCATCAGTTCTGTGTTAAGAAAGATAAAAAGCTCGATTGATAAAATCACCCAGTCTACAGAAAATGTACTGGAAAAATTTGAAGCTATTGATAAGAGTGTCAGGACTGTTACTGAGCAGGAAGAGGTTATCCGCAACGCGATGGAAGAGCAGGAAGAGGGAAGCAAGCAGCTTCTGCGGGGTGTCAGCAATGTGAATGATATTACCCGGCATGTAAAGAGCGGTTCTCTTGAAATGCTTGAAGGCTCCGAGGAAGTAATCAAGGAGGGTAAAAATCTTGAGATGGTAACTCAGGAAATTACCGGCAGCATGAACGAAATGGCCAGCGGCGCGGAACAGATCAATGTGGCGGTAAATCGCGTAAACGAAATCAGTGTCCAAAACCGTGAAAATATCAATCTTCTGGTAAAAGAAGTTTCCAAGTTCAAGGTTGAGTAAGATACCTTACCAAATAGCTTAACTAAACAACATACCTCGCCCTTTGGGGCGGGGGTGTTGTTTTTATCGTGCCGCCCCTCGCCTCGTTGATTCTTTTTGTAAATTCTATCATAGTGGTAAAAAACACAATAAAGGAGCCATCTATATGGAAAAAACTGCTGTTATCGAACGCGCCAGGGATTATATTGCTAGGGAAAAGGATTCCAATTTCAGGCAGGAAGTTGAAAAACTTCTCGCGGAGGGTGGAGAAGCCGCCGAAAAAGAATTAACTGACCGTTTTTACCGGAATCTGGAGTTTGGTACCGGGGGGTTAAGGGGAGTAATCGGCGGCGGCTATAACCGTATGAATACCCTGGTTGTAAAAAGCGCGACACAGGGGTTGGCTTCCTATCTTATTAAGGCTTTTCCTGATAAAGCCGCAGCGGGCAGTCTTAAAGCGGTCATCGCCTATGACAGCCGCCGCTATTCGGCGGAATTTGCCGAAGCCGCCGCCCTGATATTTGCGGCGAACGGTGTCAAAACATGGCTTTTTTCGGAGATGAGGCCTACGCCGGAATTGTCCTTCGCCATTCGCCGCCTTGGCTGCGATACCGGTATTGTTGTTACCGCCAGCCATAACCCGCCCCAGTACAATGGATACAAGGCATACTGGAATGACGGCTCGCAGGTAGTCCCTCCCCACGATGTTGGTATTATAGAAGAAGTAAACGCCGTTACAGTCATAAAGGAAATTTCCCGGCAGGAAGCCCTGGAAAAGGGGCTACTGGTAATAATTGATAAAGAAATAGACGAGCCGTATCAGGCAATGGTAAGGGACAGTCTTTTCAGGCCGGATTTAATCAAGGAAAAAGCGGGGGAGGTAAAAATAGTTTATACGCCGCTTCACGGAACCGGCGCGCTGCATGTCGAAAAGGTACTTGGCGATCTTGGACTGAAAGTCATTACAGTTCCCGAACAACGTGAAGGTGACGGGAATTTTCCCACGGTGGACTTTCCCAACCCCGAAGAAGCAGCCGCTCTGGACATGGCTATTAAACTCGGCATCAGGGAAAAAGCCGATGTTGTAATGGCCACCGACCCGGACGCCGACCGTTTTGGTATAGCCGTACCGGACAAGGACGGCGATTATGTCCTTGTTACAGGCAATCAGATGGGCGTTTTAATGGCGGATTATATTTTCCTTTCGCTGAAAGAATTTGGCAGGCTGCCTTCTAACGCCGCCATGATAAATTCAATTGTTACTACAGGAATGCAGAAAAAAGTAGCCGAATATTACGGCGGCGAATGTTTCGAGTGCCTTACAGGTTTTAAGTGGATCGCCGACGTTATGCGCAAATGGGAAAACGGAGAAGCCGGCGCGAAAAGTTTTGTCTTTGGCACCGAGGAAAGTTACGGCTACAATATCGCCTCCGCTGTACGTGACAAGGACGGCGTTTCCGCAGCGGCCCTTACCGCTGAGATGACTCTTTACTGGCGCGGCAAAGGCAGGAGCCTTCTTGACAGGCTGGACGAGCTTTACGGTATCTGCGGCTACTGGCAGGAAATGGGAATCTCCAAATATTTTCAGGGACCGGAAGGACCAGCGATCATGAAGGGCATCATGGAAAAATACCGTAGCGCCCCTCCCGAAACGCTTGGCGGCATTGCCGTTTCCAAGGTGCGCGATCTGGAAAAAGGCGCGGACAATCTGGCTCCCAGTGATGTATTGCAGTTCTTCTTGGAAGACGGCACCGTGGTCAGCGCCCGCCCCAGCGGCACTGAGCCCAAGATAAAGTTCTACGCGAGTTGCTGCGCTCAGGTTGGTTCGGACGGACTGGAAGCCGCCAAAGCCGAAGCCGCCCGCAAGCTGGATGCCATACAGAAAGATATCCGCGCTGTAATTAGTGTCTGTTCATAAAGTCGGTTACATTATAGACAGACTCTAATTAAAGATTAAAAATGAATTAATATTGCCAAAACGGAGATTTTTCATTTATCATTAAACAGTGATAAATCTTTCCAAACTTAGACCGTGGATGCCGCTTATCTTTTACCGTGTTGTGATTTCGCTGATTTGCGTCTTGGCCGTGCTGTTGGCGGCAGGCACTATCTACGGCCTCGTGCGCCCTGCCGATGCCGCCCCTGTTTTACGGCTGGGCAGATCAGACGGGACAGAAGGTACGGTTCGGGAAACAGCGGTGCGAAATGACGATATCCGTGTCTATTCAGGGCTGGGACGGCTCAGGATTCCGCTTTCAAATTCTTCCATTATGATTCTTTCCATAGCGTTTCCTTATTCAGCCAATGACACAGCTTTTATGGAAGAATTAGCCGCCAAAACCGGAGAGTTAAGAAATATCGCGATAAATTATTTCTCGTCACTGCCCGCCGATGAACTTGCCAACATTGAAGAAGAAACCGCCAAGCGTGAAATTCTCAGGCTCTACAATACCGCCCTGCGCCTTGGACGAATAGAAGCCTTGTATTTCAACGATATGTTAATTATTGACGGCAGCCTTTAAAATTCGCAACTTATCAATATTTTTATTGTCTAATTATTGACGATAGACTATCGGGCAAAAAGAACATACAATAGACACAGGAGCGTAAAACATGAATCAAGTGTCGTCTACTGCCGCGCAGGTTATAGTATCAATTATTCCAATTGTGGGAATAGTAATGGGCTCGGTGGTTATTTTTTTCTATTTTTTGTGGAATCACCGGCAAAAAACATTGTTAATAAAGGCCGGTCAGTACAACCGGCCAAAATTCGATCTACATTCATTCAGCCTGTTGTCAGGTTTATTATTAAGCAGTGTGGGGATAGCGTTAACCGTGCTTTTATCAATATTAGAAGGGGCTTCTTACGGACTTTTGGGCGGTTTAATCCCCTTGTCGATGGGTATTGGCTTATTGACCCATTATGTGATAAAACACGGCGAAAAACGTAATGGCTGATGATGATTACAATGATCAGTTAATTGTCAGTCAGATTGTTTCAGGGCAAAAAGAACTGTTCCGGCTGTTGGTACGACAGCACGAAAAAGCGGTATACGGAATGGGTTTGAGCTTTTTCCGTAATCAGGAGGACGCTTCCGATTTTACCCAGGAAGTGTTCCTTAAAGCCTACCGGAGCCTTCCGGGTTTCGAGGGAAGAAGCCGGTTTTCAACATGGCTTTATAAAATAGCCTATAACACGGCTATTAACGAGGTAAACAAAAGGAAAGACTACTACAGTCTTGCCGAAGAGGATGTGGAAAATTTGGCGAACACGGGCGACAATCCGGAAAGGAACGCTCTTAGGAACGCCGCGAAAGAAGCTGTGGAAACAGCTTTAAAAGATTTGCCTGAACGGTTCAGGATTTGTGTAGACTTGTTCTTTTTTTATGACCGTTCGTATCAGGAGATTGAGGCGATTACCGGGTTTCCGGTAAACACCATTAAATCTCATGTGTTCAGGGCAAAGAAATTGCTTAGGGAAAAGCTGGAGCTTTTAGGAGAAAGAAGATGAGTTGTTCAAAAATTTTGGATATGGTTTATGACCATTCAGGTACCATGCCTCTTCTTGATCAATTACAGGTATGGCTGCATACCATTATCTGCCAGAATTGCGCTCAGGAGATTGAGCGTTTCGAAGTAAGCAGGGCGATACTGCGCGAGGATTTTTTCCCAGCGTCACCCGGTTTTGAAGATCCCATTATGGCGAGAATAGAAACCGAAGAACAAGAAAGGGAAATAAAAGAAGCTTACGCTGTCCACGGCAGCTTTTCAAAGCGAGGCTGGGTAATCGCGGGTCTTGTTATTTTATTATCAATGGCTACCGTTTATTTCGGACTGGATTTTCAGTATCTGACAAATGAATCGGGAATATCCTTTCTGCTGCCAATGGGGATTACCATAGGCATCGTGCTTACCTCCTACGGAGCGCTATTCATCAGCAGCCACCTAAAGGAATTCACCGAACGCTTTGGACTTTAGAATTTTTTCCCGGTTATATCACACAAAGACGCAAAGACAGATTTCCTCCTCCGCATCTCTGTGCTTCCGCCTGATAAAGATTGGAATAATGTGCCTGGCGCTTCTAGGCTGTACGCGGGTAGAACCTTCGCGGGCGGAATTCGCTCTTGGCACTATTTGCCATGTTACCCTTTATGAGCAAGGGCGGGAGTGGATTTATCGGGATATTTTCAGCCGAATACGTGAAATAGAAAACCTTATGAGCGTGAATATTCCTTCTTCGGATGTAAGCCGTATTAACGCCGCTGCGGGAATCGCTCCTGTACAGGTTCATGAGGAAGTGTTCAGGGTTATTGAGCGCGCAGTGTTTTTCGCGGAATTGTCCGGCGGCGCTTTTGACCCGACAGTGGGGCCGCTGGTATCCCTTTGGAATATAAGTGACGAAGACCCCCGCCTACCATCAAGGGAAGAAATTGATGAAGTCCTGCCCCTGATTAACTGGCGTGATATTGAACTGGACGCAAGTGAATGTAGCGTGTTTCTTAAACGCCGTGGAATGGCGCTGGATTTAGGGGCTATCGCGAAGGGATACGCCGCAGATGAAGCAGCCGAGGTTATCAGAAACGCCAGGATTAACCGGGCAATTATTAACCTTGGCGGAGATGTTGTTATACTCGGCGAAAGAAAGGACAAAAACCCCTGGAGAGTCGGCGTTCAGGATCCAAACAGAGAGGTGAATAACTTTCTCGGGGTTTTGCTGGTTCCGGCGGCAGACGAGGCAGAATCATTTAAAACATCTGTAGTTACATCCGGCGTGAATGAACGTTTTTTTGAAAAAGACGGCGAGCGTTTTCATCATATCTTCTCGCCTGTTGCAGGATACCCCGTCAAAAATGGTCTTTTGTCGGTTACAATTATAGCGGCTAATTCGATGGACGCGGACGCTTTTTCCACATTGGTGTTTGTTCTTGGTTTTGAAGAGGGAACAGCCCTGCTGGACTCCTTTCCCGGAGCGGACGCTGTTTTTGTTTTAGAAGATTTAACTGTCCGAAAAACAAGCGGCGTGGATTTTACCCTTACCGAAAATATATATCAGCTTGTTCCGTAACCTGTCAGGTTCCAGGCGTCAGCATGGCGTGATTACTTTTCCAACGGCCAAGATCTTCCGAAGCGTTTCGCCTGTCCATTACCTGTTTATCGGAAACAAGCCGCCCGTCACGCAGGGTTATAATACGTTTTGTGTAGGCCGCAAGTTCCGGTTCGTGCGTTACCATGATGATTGTCTTTCCCCGATCGTTTAACTGCTGAAAGAGCGTCATTATTTCCAGGGTCATTTCCGTGTCAAGATTGCCAGTTGGCTCGTCGGCAAGAATAAACGCCGGGTCGTTTACCATCGCCCGCGCTATGGCAACCCGCTGCTGCTGCCCGCCGGAAAGCTGCGAAGGAAAATGATCCATTCTGTCCGAAAGCCCCACTTCCCGCAGGGCAGCCATTGCCCGTTCTCTGCGGGCGGCGGAAATTCCGCCTTTCAGAAAATTTTTCTTTTCGTCCTTTTCTTTACGGCGGTAAAACAAGGGCAGTTCCACATTTTCCAGTGCTGTGGTTCTGGCAAGCAGATTAAAAGATTGAAACACAAAACCAATTTTTATATTCCTTATGTAGGCGAAAGTATCCGAATCAGAAGCGGAAGTTTCAATACCATCCAGAAAGTAGGTTCCCGCCGTGGGTTTGTCAAGGCAGCCAAGGATATTCATCAATGTGGATTTGCCGGAACCCGAAGGTCCCATTACAGAAACAAACTCCCCTTCTTCAGCGGAAAAATCAACGCCCCGAAGAGCGCGAACCACCACGGTGTCATCGCCGGTCTTTGACGATTTGCGCCTGCTTTCCATTCTGTATTCGCGTTTGAGCTCCCGCGTCTCAATGACGGCCACTCTATATCCTCTCCCGCAGGATTACCTGCTGGCCTTCAAAATCTTCGGCCACAAAGATTTCCGTAAAAGAGCCGTCGCTTATACCTGTTCGTACCTGCATGACATCAAGCCTGCCATCTCCGTTAATATACCAGAGATTTCGCGTAACAACCTGTGCTTGGCGTCTCTGTCCTGTATTTTGCCGCGCTTGAGCGCCGGAAGTCTGTCTGGCGCCGCCCATCATTCTTACATTGCTCTGCTGCCCCATCATCAGGCTGGCAAGACCTGTATTTGTATTCTGGCCTGTGTTCTGCCTGTTCTGTTCCTGTTCCCGCGCTCTCGCTTCTATTGCTGCCTGGCGCTGCTCGTCAGTCATGTTCGCGAGGCTGGCGTTGAAAACCATTTCGGAAATCTGCTCTGTATTTAAAGCTGTAGGCTGATACCGCAGGGCGGCATTGGGAACTAAAAGAACATCTTCGCTCCGTTCTACGATAAAATCTACCGCGCAGGTCATCCCCGGTAAGAGGGAGCCGTCACGATTCTCGACATTGATAATCACTGTGTAAGACACAACATTATTTGACACGACCGGAACCATCCGCAGGTTGTCAACAACTCCCGAAAACCCGCGCCCGGGAAGGCTTTCCAGTGTAAACCTGACCTGCTGTCCTCTGTGTATGGAAGCGACATCAAGCTCGCCCACTGCCGCTTCTATCTGCATCTCCCGCAGGTTTTCCGCGATGGTAAATATACTGCTGGAATTGTTGCTGGAACTGTCTACTACCGTGTCTCCCGCATTGACATTCCTGACAAGCACAATTCCGTCGATGGGCGATGTAATATAGGCGTATTGGTTAATCTCGGTCTCGATAACTTTAAGATTAGCCTCGGCAACAGCTAGGTCTGCCGCCTGATTGTCCAGGTTGGTTCTGCTTGTCCTAAGCTCAAACTCGGAAATAAGATTTTTTTCCGCGAGAGCTTCCTGGTTCCTGTAATTAATTAACTGCAACTCATAATTTGCCCGTGCCTTGATAACTGTAGCATGCTGCTGTTCCCGTCTTAGTCTGAGCATATCGGTATTAAGTTCTGCCAGAATGTCGCCTCTGCGAACCGGATCATTGTAATCCACAAAGACCTTTTCAACCTTGCCGCTCATCTGGGGCAGTACTCTGACTGTCGCGACAGGGTTAATCGTGCCGCTTGATGAAACCGTGCGTTCTAGCGTACCCCGCCGTATGCCGGTAAATTCATAAGAAGCGGATCTTGTTTTTTCGGAACACGCGGAAAAAAGAACCGCAGCCGAAACAAGGATGGCAAACAATGTTAATATATGTTGATTTTTCATAATATTTTGTTAACACCTCATAAATATAAACAAATTTAATGATAGAAAGTTAAAGAATTATCTTGCTTATAATATACTTTTTTACCTCTAAGATAACTTGAGTCTCAAAAATTGAAATCTTTTAGCGGCAATGGGACTCGAACCTATGACCGAACGGATATGAGCCGTTTGCTCTACCAACTGAGCTATGCCGCCGCAATATTCAGG
>Ga0099364_10011801_pt1 | contig 11870 bp, 8 predicted proteins | sample TergutTh196P3_FD_73070 | JGI IMG/M metagenome (GOLD analysis project Ga0099364, IMG submission 73070) | Microcerotermes parvus P3 segment gut microbial communities from Pointe-Noire, Republic of the Congo - Th196 P3 | ecosystem: Host-associated > Arthropoda: Insects > Digestive system > Gut ...
AACGTCGAATATCAAGAAGCTCCTTGAGTCGTTCATCCTCAACAATCAACGTTGCTGTTTCAACATCGGTCACAAGCCTGATTGGCGTATATCCACGCAGCCGAAGGGTCTTAGCCATGTAGTACAGAGTTTCGTACTTATCCGCGCCTACTTGATCCCAGCAGTCGCTACCGGAAAGCGTGAGGTTCATCGGCAGCTCATAGTCGATGAATCGGTCTATACCGTCGCCAACGAAACGGAGCAGACCTGTCAGCATTAAGTTTCTGACCTCTAACTCTACCAAGTTGTCGATAGATTCCATGCAGAACAGCATATCGTCATCGGTGAAATACCGAGCCCGTTCCGCAGGGGTACGAAGACTATAGACGTTCTCACCGGGAAGCCGCTTTTTAAGCTGCTCTAGCGTCAGGACAATCTTTTCCTGAGCTTTCGGTGTCGTGATCTCGCGTGTCTGGAACGGCGTCCGTTCGGTAGCCCTGACCTCAAGGCGTTCTCCGACGTAACGCGCACGTCCACTACCCTTGAAAACCTCGTCATACTCAAAGGTCTCCGTCACCGAATATTCGCTTCCGCTGATGAATGTGTTTCGGAAGTATGACCAAAGCGGCTCTTGGTACTGAACAGCCTCAAGCTGTTGTCTCGTTGTATATCCTGGGATTAAATATTCCTCGTTTGCCATTAATTACACCTCCCCAAATTGTACGAACGGTGCTTTGACCATAGGCTTGATGTCGATCTGCTTTTGCAGTGCGTTCTTGATTATCGCATCCTGGTTTGCTGGAAGGATATCTCCCCAGATGATCGCGTTCTCGTTAAACTCGCCCGTCCAAGCGACAGCGGCTGGTGTATCTTCGTCTAGTGTGATTTCGTCCTCAAAATCCAGAAGGACACAATCAATCTCAGTCGTCGATGCAGTTGGTAGCGATGCCGTTACGCGGTCATCAGCCACGACCAGCACCATTCCTCTTTGAACCGTAGCCCCCGTTGGAAGGATGACTGGCTTGCGATTCTGGAAGATCATATTGTCGGCGTAGAGATTATCAATCGAAGAACGTCCGACAATGCTCTGCATATTCTTAGCCATGTTTCTCGACCTCCTTCATGTTCCCCCGCGCGGCTGCAAGTCGCCGGAATTGTTCCGCCCCGTCCTGATTCGTGGCATTCCCTCTCTGGGGATTTCCTATACGGTTAAGCGGGGCTGCGTCACGCCGCAAAGCCGCCAGGTGCGCTGTGTTTCCAGTCTGGTGCGGAGGGTTTGCGGACAGTGCCGTCAAAACCCAGTTGTTTGCTGCTTCGACGGATGTTCCGTTTGCCTTAAATTGATCCATAGCCGCTGCAAACTGCGGGAAGTTACGTGCGTGTTTGTCTAGCGCAGCGATCCTTGCCCGTTCACGTCGTACAGCAACAATGACATCCTCTTCTTCGTCCGGATTGGGATAGTCTTCATTTCCGGGCCCCATATCTTCAGACCCATCACTAGATAACTCGCTGGTATCAACAGTGAGTTCCGCTCCACAATTCGGGCAGATCGAATCCAGTTCCACGACCGTGGAGTCGACGTCAATCGTATATGTCTCGTCGCATTCGGGACACGTGATATCGACAGGGGTGGTGGCTTCCATCCTGTGTCTAGCCACAGGTTTCTTTGCGACCTTCCTTGTTTTTGCCCTGGCCTGTGTGACTACACCGCCACCGTCAGATGGTTCTACTGAGCCCTCTGGATCTGAGTCGTACTCATACTCACCACCGCAATGGGTGCAGGTAATTTTCCATATCTCATTGACGAAACTGGCCCGCATCTCCACAACGTCATCCATAGGGACAGCAACGGTCGCATCCTCCGATGGGTCAGGGGTGACGATCTGCGTTGCGGTATCAAGTTCATTGACCCCCTGGCAATATGGACACTCAGTAGAAATAATCTGAGCCTTGAACTTTCCGCGCTTTCCCGTCTGCTTTTTTTGGGTTTTTGCTGTTCTTGCCACTGGCTTACCTCCTTCTAGCACCGTTAGTTTCGGCGCATCCTTGTATATCGAAAGGTCAATTTCCCGACCTCGGGACACATAAACATTTGGTCTGACCATTGCGACTGCCTCAATTGGGGATTTCTCCGTTGGCGTTATCGCGTCGCAGAAACCAAGCTCAATCGCCTGTTCTGCATTAAGCCAAGATCCGCTTCCTTCGTTAGCATCAAGCAATGCATAAATCTCCTGATCCGACAATCCTGTCTTTTCGGTGTAAGCACGGATCGCCACGGCACTTACCCGGTCAAGTTCGTTTATGATATTTTGACAGTCGGTTTTGTTAAGTAGTCCAAAGAAAATGAACGTCATCACATTGTGAATCATGAACATCGACGCGTTGCCGATATAGACATTGTCCCCTGCACACGCGATGAGCGTAGCTGCAGAAGCGGCCAAGCCGTCTACGTAGACGTTGACGGTTTCTTTGCGCTGTTTCAGTAGCTCATAGATTGCAAGAGCGGAGAAAACGGATCCGCCCTCAGAGAATATCCGGCAATTAATTTCCGAAATATCACCTAGCGCATTGAGTGCCTTGACCATCTCGGCTGGGGTCACGTCGGTATCGTCCCACTTCTCCTCGCAGATTAGCCCATATAGGTACAAATCCGCGGCGGTCGATCCGTCCTCCGTAGTAGCAGCTTGGATATTCCAGTAATTATTAGGCTTCGTCTTCGGCATCTAGATTTCCCTCCGTTTCCCTAGAGTCGCTTGTGCGTAACGGCGTTCTATCCCACTTATTATTATCGATCATGCCCTGCTCTCTCGCTAACTGGACTACATTTTGGGCAAAATCTGCTCCGTACTTTGCGGCGATATCGCTGTATGTCATTGCTCCCAACCCAAGCGCTGCTGCGTAACCATCTGCCTCAGCTTTGGGATCAATCTGCAAGTCAGCCGGGCCAGCCCACTTCGCCATGCAGTATGCTCTTCTCATAAGCGGATCGCTAAAAAATCCCGGAGCCTCAACATAACCACACGCGACCATGTTTTCCAGAAACGCTTCCCATACAGGCTGGCAGAAATCGTATATCAGCCAATCACGCTGTACCCTTACATTGGCGTTGAACATATTCATTGCCGCTCTGCTTGCACTGAACGTCGTGGAGAACATCATCACGACCATTTCAAACGGGAGACCAAGTGCCGCCCCGATCGTCTTAAGGATATGGTCAACGAAAGGACCAAACCCGGATGATGGATGTGTAACGCCTACCGGGACGATATCATCACCTGGGGCTAGGAACCCGATTGTTCCAGCGCCCATCTGGATCATGCCGTGTTGCTCGTAGAACTCCTGGCGTGGATCGGAATTAGCACCCGGCGACCATTCTCCGATTGCTCTATCTGGCATTTCCGTCTTGACGGCAGCAGTAAAGAGGGCTTGAACCAAGGCAGCCTGCAGTTCGGCTTTAATGAATCGGTCTAGGATTTTTACATTCTCCACGATGGGGGATAAGGCTGGAACCCCGCGCCTCTGACCAGGTCGTAGGCTACGCATAATGTGGAGCATATTGCGTCGTCCCGTTTCTTCCCCATACACAGGAATCCTCTGCCATGCCTGTTTTGTATAATTACGACTTTTAGGGAGGGTATTTCTCTTTTCCAGTGGGTGCTTTACTGCGACATAATATGCAATAATTTCCCCACTAAGCCCAACGCCAACGCCGCCGAATATGTCCTCATTGTCGCTGTCTATTCCAAGCTTGTCATATTCCGATTTGTCTGGGTTGCACACGCAATCAGCCTCTATGACTTGTATTCGTAGATTGACCAGAGATCGACGGCCAGGAGAATCTAGATGAGGCAAAGCCACGAATACGTCTCCGGATTCCAACACCGATCGATGGACGAGTTGTTGAATCTCGTAGAAATTATCGCGTCGCCTGATGTCAGCGTCCTTGGATTCAGCAAACGCCTCCCAGAGCTGTAGCACGTTGCTTTTCCATTGATCAGCTTGCTCGTCGGTCATTCCCAGGGTTTTGGCATCTGGCGTAGGTTCAGGGATTAATCCCGGCCCGACGACGTTGGTATTAATCGTGTTGATCATCCCCGCTACAACGGGAGCATTAAGAACAAGATCACGACACCGCTGGCGAACAGTATCTAAGTGTTCGGTTATGTCGTCGTCGCTTGATCCGCCCCACCAAGACCAACCATCCAGAGATGGAGATGTGAGACTTGCCGCGCCATTGCTCAAGCCGCTAGCAAGATACTGATTATTCAGACCGCTTGTGAGCGGCTTTCCGTGCATATCCACGATGGGGTTTTTCGCTGGGTACTCGGATGTTCGCATTAATCCACCACAACAATCCGCCTGAATTTCGGGGCTACGGACCCCTCTAACCTGGCTATCTCGTCATTGATCAGCTTTAAATCAGCTCTTGTGAGCTGACGGCTGCCGATGCGGTATGACTGCGCTCCCGTGACTATTGCAATCCGGGCTGCTTTAAGCGCTTCTAGATATTTCTTGTCGTCGTCAGACAAAACAAATGGCACCGACTACACCTCCATCGCTGCCAATGTTATCATGTTATGTTTATTTATGCAACCAAATAATGCTAATTATGTATATTAATGTATTTCAATGTGTTTCAATGCATTCTTATGCATTTGTCATTGTTTTACACTGCTGTATATCTATTTGCGTTTAACTGTGTATTTATGCGATTGCCTATGGTCATTGGCGTGACCGCCCTCGGAGGCTGTGACCGGATCGGCTCTTCTGGCAAGTCCCGCACCCATGGAGCCTGCTCTGCGATTCCGTCCAGGTCGACGCGACTGATGATAAGCGCTGCACTTGCATAATTACGTGCATCTAGTGGCTCATTCCTAGCGCCCGGTTGTAGTTGCCATTCGTAGCGGTGACCGCGCTGGAATCCCTCCTTCGTGGTCAGCTTGACCGATACCTTCTTCTCAGATGCTAACCCAGCAAAATACCGTTCGTCATATCCACGGACGCGCTCATAAACGCCTAATGCATCGGACATCCCGCCACGAGGGAAACGGCAATATCCGGGACCTGGATCTTCGACACGGAGCCGTGCCGCAAGTTCGTCTTTTCCGGTATCGACGCCTAGATTGAAGCCTGTCGCTGATGCTACTTTCGTTCGGAATGTCTGTTTGAGATCAACGAACAGCTTCCCAAACCCAGACACCCCGCGAATCGGCCAAACGTTCCACGCCATCCGTGCTTTGCAGTACGCTGCTGTCTGGTCAGGAGCCCCTTCGCCGCCACCGTAGTCAACGCAAGTGCAGACCACCGGGACAGGAACGCCATTCTCGTATCGGTATGCGCTGCGGATCACATTATCAAGCAGTCCCCATACAGCAGAACCAGGAACACGCGGGTCTCCTGGAAGTATCCCATATTCAATACCCCAGCTCTCACGACCAGGACCCCAGCCGACTACTTCGTATTCAAGTCGGTTGTTCTGTACATCGACCCCGATGGTCAGTGCGCATACGCCATCCGGGATAAGGCACGGGTCAGCGTTCATTGCGTTATCCATGAAATAGACTTCCCTACGCTTCATCAAACCGACCTCGTCTACCTGTTCCCCGCGCACCTCCCACGTTTCGCCTAGGTATGTATTGATAAATGCTTGTAGTTTTTCGTTGTTTCCCGCATTCGACTCCCTGACCGCCTCACGCCATTTGGTAATAATAAATTCCCATGACAAAAACGGGGAATACAGAGCGCTGAGGTGGAAGCCGGGGTATTCTCCATCCGGGTTTTCCTCAACCCACATCCCTGTTTCACCCCAGTTATGTTTCCACTCCTTCTCCGTGTGCATACATCCGCACGCGTAGCAAGTATGGGTAGCCGTATCATGGTTTACCATCTGCCAGTCTAGTTTCTGCATCTCCCCACATGACGGGCATGGCAATTGAAAATACTGCATGGTCGAATGCTGGAATTGTGCTTCTATGACCGACTGCCCTTTGATCTTAGGCGTAGAGAGTATGATCACTTTCCGTCCGCGCCCGACATAGGTCAGCGTCCGATTTTCGGCGAGGGTTACATAGTCGCCCTCACGGATCTCAATCTCACCGTCTGCTTCGTCGATGATGGCGATCTTCGCCGTATCCACACGCATGGCGTTGGGCGAGTTCGCTCCAACCAGCGTCAACGAACCTCCTGGGAACATCTTGAGGAAGATAGTATTCTCCGTGTCGCGGCTTCTCTTTTCGGCAACCAGCCCACGGATCGGCTTGCAGTCACGGATGAACGTATCTAGGTTTTTCTTGCTGAATTTCTTGGCGTTTTCGGCAGTTGGATAAACGAGGAATATCGGGCATGGGTCGTTCTGTATGTGCCAGCCGATCACGTTTAATACGGCGCTGTATGTACACCCCAACCTAGCCGCTTTCATGATGACGACCTTTTCTACGCGCGGATTCTGTATTGCCTCCATCACGCCCTTATTGTACGGCGTAAAATCTGTTCGCCATGGACCCGGTTCAGACGTTACGTCAGCACCAAGCCATACATTCCTGTCTGCCCATGCCCAGATCGGCTCATTGGATATCGGTGCAAGACCAACATTTAGATCCCTACTGATAATGCTGATGAGGTTTTCAACCCTCGTCTTCTTCGTCGTATTCGTCCCCATATATTATGTCACCGCCATCATCATCCATGGTATCATCCTCAAGATATTCAGGATTTCTAGAAAAGAAATCATCGGCGTTGTATTGCCGACATAGGGTTGCCAGTTCCACAGAAAGCGTCCGTAATTTGTCAGCGGCGGCTTCCCTGTCCGGCAGCATCACGAACCTATCCGCGTGTGCTTCAAGTCCAAACATCCGGATTCGTAATATTCCGATCACATCGTTGAAGACCCTGCGTACGTCATCCGTGCTGTGGGCGCGTCCCTCTGCTAGTTCCGCCTCTGCTTGCAGCTTTCTGTTTGTCATTTCAGCTTTAATCAGACTCGCTTGATCAAGTGCGTCTTTCGATGACCTTCCATCCGCTTTCATCCGGTAATGCTGCATCAGCTTGTGGAGTGTAACTTGAGCATCATACATCCTCCCGACTTTGCCATCGTTCGGCGCTTCTGATTGGATGATACCTTCCTGCGTTAGTTGCTGTATTCGCCTGACTGTTACCCCAACGTATTTTGCTATTTCCTCAACCCGCACAAGACGTTTTCCGTCATCCATCCTGCATCACCCGGCTTTCAGCAAACTCGGACTCAATTTCGCTGAACGTCCTGCCCGGTGTGTTCTCTCCAGCGACGAATTGTTGTGTCGATATACCGTGGCTCTAATTCACAGCCGTAGAAAGTCTGCCCCATTTCCTCACTGGCTAGCAGAGTTGATCCGCTGCCCATAAACGGGTCGTACACACCTTCGGCAAAATCTGTATTGTCTAGGATCATTTTCAACAACCCGACCGGCTTCTGCGTTGGGTGAAGCTCGTTTTTCGTCCGGCTGTGCTGTATGACATTCCCATACCCCTTGTGGGGATCCCACTTAGGCTTTCCATTCGTCGCATACATGACCAGTTCTGATTGGGATCTCCACCCATTCCCGACTCCAGGGCTTTTCTTGTCCCATACGATCATACTACGCATCGCGAAACCCTTCGATTCGATGATATCGAACAGCACGTTCCACATCCTAAAATCGGTGAATATGTAGCAATGGATAACCGTGAACTGTTCAAGCATATTCTTGATAAGGTTCATATACCCTTTTGTACTCAGCTTGTCGTTGACTACGTGGATATTGTCATGGTCTCTTTTTGTCTTACCAACGCTTCCCGCATTACGTCCAGACTCCTGGAATCCGCCGCTACAATAGGGTGGATCCGTCAGCAGGATTTCCGGTCTTGCACCTTCTAGAAGCATCTCTACGGTAGCTTGGTCTGTGCAATCGCCGCATACGACCCGATGTCTCCCTAATTGCCATACTTGCCCTTTTTTTGCTACTGGTATTGTGGCATTATCCAGCTCATCGCTACCTTCGCTTTCCTCCATGTCTGTATCGCCAAGTTCATCATCGATATCAGCTGCATAAATGGCAGCCTTAATCGATGGAGACACTCCTAATTCAACACCAACAAACCCACTATCTTCGTCTCCAAGCGTGTCGATATACGAGACTAACTCGCCAACACTAAACCCTATCGTTGACACGTCATATTCATCATTTGCCAGTGTTTGTAATTCCACGGCTAGAAGTTCCTCGTCCCATTCGCTGTCTAGCGATAACCGATTATCGGCAAGTCTGTATGCTTGTGCTTGTTCTTCTGTTAGATTTGCCAAATAGATACACGGAACATATTCCATGCCAAGATATTCTGCCGCTAACACTCGCCCATGCCCTGCAATAATTTCTTTATCAGCGGTTATAAGCACCGGCTGAGTCCAGCCATATTCTAGTATACTACGAGCTATTTTTCTGACGTTTGCCCTGCTGTGCAGTCGTGCGTTGTTAGCATAAGGCAGTAGTTCAGAAACTTTGACGTTCTCTATACTCGATGGCGTTTGTATATCTGGCACAAGAATCCTCCCTTCTGTAGCGAAATATGGTAATTAATTCCAGCAACTAGGCGAAAGTCGGGCGCTTTTGCCACCCGCATCGATCAAATCGCCCTGGAGTACCTAGAAAATATTAACAGGGGAATTATTACAAAATCACACATGATGAACATGATGTGTTAGATGCATTATATGCACTATATGTGTAAATCGTCAAGAGTGCGGGAGGGTGAAGGATGAGTTAGGAGGGTAAAAATTTTACCCTCCTGCAGGAAAACCGTTGATACCATTGGGTTTAGGCAAGGTGCAGGAGGCACAGGAGGGTAAATCCACCCCTACGTGTATAAAAAAATGAATGCACATGAATTACCCACAAGGGGATAGTCATATTTTTTCTATACGCGCGTACGATAGTTTACCCTCCTGCATATGTGCGATATTTGTTGATATATATAGGATTATAGGGATTATTTACCCTCCTGTTACTATCCTGTTAGTATCCCTTTATCCTCCTTCATCCTCCTGCAAAAGAGAGAGAATATAAAGTGAATCATCGCAAATATGGAAGAAAAAGACACATAATGCAAAGATAGACATAAAAATAAAGCCTAGTTGACATTACTACGCAACTGGTATAGCATATACACACATCATGCACATTATGCATAATAGGAATGAAATGCATATAGTGTGTGAAATACATAGGAGGTGAACGACGCACATGAATGCAGAGGATTTTAGAGTAGCGTTGGCAAGACTGAATATGTCCCAGGTCGATATGGCGCGTTACTTAGGCGTATCCAAAACAACGATATCAAAATGGGCAAGGGGAACAGGAAAAATCCACCGCATGGCAGAGCTGGCAGTTGAAGCCCGTCTCAGAGAACATGAGAAGGGAGCGCATCATAATGCAGGAACCGCAGATAGGGAATGCGAGCTGGAGCCCATCTGCGAGTGATGCTCTACCGCGTTCGTCTAATTTATTTGACAATGTTCCGGATGTCTTAAAACAGCGAGATAATTGGCTATGTTGGAAGAGCGAAGAACGTGGAAAGAATAAAACTAAAGTTCCATATAACGCGAGGACAGGACGAAGGGCAGACGTAACAAAACCAGTTAGTTGGTCAAGTTTCGACGTAGCGTGTGCCGCAGCGCCAGGTTATGACGGCATTGGATACGTTTTCGACGGAACCGGAATAGTTGGCATCGATCTTGATAAAGTCATAGACGAAAATGGTAAATTATCGCCAGAAGCAGAAGATATTGTCAAGCGTCTGTCGAGCTACACCGAAGTTACGCCGTCAGGAACAGGATTACACATATTGGTTTTTGCAGACGCTGATTTTGATCGAAATCGGCGCGGCTTTATCGAAATATATAAGAATGCACGATATTTCACAGTTACCGGGAATATCTGGGGCGGTCGGGCTGAGATATCCCTACGTAATGAAGAAATCAACGGCGTATACAAGGATTACCTCGCCGTGGATAACAGTGAAACCGCAACGGAGCAATGGCAAAGCGACGCGCAACCTGGCGACACTGCGCAAAGCTGGATGGACGACGACAAGGATGACCTTGCTTACCTAGCTATCGGACTTGAGAAAGACGACCTACTCCGAAGGTATTACAACGGCGATCGTCCTTCTGGAGACGAATCGGCGGATGACAGCGGCTTCATTACCAAGCTGGCTTACTGGTGTAACCTAAATGTCGCCTTGATTCGATCCACGTTTCTTGAGAGCCCGTATTTCCAGCAGAAGGACGAAGAACATAAGGAAAAATGGACTAAACGGAACGACTACGCCGAACGGACAATCAAGTTCGTAGTCAATTCAACGCCAACCACAGCACGAGCCGAAGACAGCAGATGGAAGTCTGCCCGTTACGTAGGCAACGGGCAAGATGTAGTTACAAACGACAACACGCCCACACAAGGTCATGGGTTCGAGGAGTTTACCGACGTCGGGGACGCTCTCCGTGTATATAGGCTGCACGGTGAGGACATACGATTTATGCCTAGCATCGATGCTTACGTTCTATGGACGAACGGGAAATGGGAGATACAGCCTAATTTGACCAAGGTTGTCCCATTCGCGCTCTCACTGGCAGCTGATGTTAGGGCAGAACGAGATGCCCTTGAGGCACGGCTAGATATGGCGAATATGAGCGAGCCTGAAAAGAAGAAATGGGAAAAGATCGATGAAGCGTATGAAAAACACGCCAAGAAAGTACAGGGATATTCAACACTGAGGAATATCATCTCCATACTCAAGTCGGATAAACGGATAGAGATCCAGCAAGACGCTCTTGACGCAGATCCTTGGCTGCTGAACTGCCGGAATGGCACTCTTGACTTGAGGACGGGTGAATTTCGTGAACACAAGAAGAGCGATTACATTACGAAGATGGTCTCAACGGAATATGACCAGGATGCACAATGCCCTCTGTGGGAATCTACTCTAAAGCGTTTTCTCCCGGACGCATCCGTTAGGGACTACTTCCAAAAAGCCGTTGGATATTCCCTTACCGGCGATATGCGCGAGCGCTGCCTAGACATATGCCACGGGACGGGGAAGAACGGAAAATCCACCATCGTGGATACCATAAGGAAAATTATGGGCGAATATGGAGCGCAAGCAGATAAATGGGTGTTCTTCGACAGGGGAAATGACGGCGACGCAACGAACGGGCTAGCACGGCTCAGAGGATGCCGTTTCGTAGCCGCTCCGGAGACGAAGGAAGGCGCGAGACTGTCCGTCGACCTGATTAAGCAGATAACTGGTGGCGAAGCAGTGGCTTGCCGTTTCCTGTTCCAGGAGTATTTTGAGTACCAGCCAGCCATGAAGATATGGATCACCACAAACCATAGACCGCGTATCACGGATACAAATAAGGCGATCTGGGACAGGGTCAGGCTCATCCCGTTCAACGTAACGATCCCGGACGATGAGGTGGACGACACAATGGCTCAGAAACTGACAGCCGAATACCCTGGTATCCTAAACTGGATGATTGAGGGATGCTTGAAATGGCAGGAAGAAGGACTTGAGCCGCCCATGGTCGTAGCCGATGCGATCCGTGAATACCGGGAGTCAGAAGACCCGGTTCGGATGTTCCTCAATGAGCGGTGCGATCTCGTGACTTTTGGAGAGATAAAGGCTGCAGAGTTTTTTAACGGCTACAAAGCATGGTGTGACAACAATGGGGTTAAGCACCTCAGCAACAAGTATTTCTCCCAACGTGTTCTTGAAATAGAGGACTCCGGAATCGTTCGTAAGGAGAATCGATTCGGCTCGTTCGAGTACCATGGGGTACAGTGGAGAGACGGTGACCCCGACGACCAGGACTATGGGCTGTA